>ERZ773147.3256-NODE-3256-length-12628-cov-4.308677_pt1 | contig 12628 bp, 10 predicted proteins | sample MGYA00580851_ERZ773147 | MGnify/ENA primary metagenome ERZ773147 (study PRJEB29015, sample SAMEA2737818) | human gut metagenome | biome: human gut; feature: human-associated habitat; material: faeces | place: China | collected 2012 ... | reverse complement strand
GATGGCCTTGCAGCACAGGTACATGCCCATGCTGGCCCGGATGGTGGTGATATCAAAGGTGCCCAGCATCTTGATGACGAAATCAAGGGAGTCCAGCACCTGCTCCTTGGTCATGATGACCTCGGTATGGTCGCTGCCGATATAGTCGGCCACGATGCGGGCATATTTCAGGTCGATGGCGTCCTCCCGCATGCCGATGGCAAAGGTGCGGATGGGCGTTTTGCTCTCGCGGGCGGCGATGGCGCACACCAGCGAGGAATCCAGACCGCCGGACAGCAGGAAACCTACCTTGGCGTCGGCCACCAGCCGCTTCTTCACACCGGCCACCAGCTTGTCGTGGATGTTGGCGCACACGGTGTCCAGATCGTCATAGCAAAACTGCTTTACTTTTGCGATATCATCGTAGCAGATGAACTGGCCGTCCTTGTAGTAATGTCCCGGAGGGAACGGCATGACCTTATCGCACATGCCCACCAGATTCTTCGGCTCGCTGGCAAAGACGATCACGCCCTTCTTGTCATAGCCGTAGTACAGCGGGCGGATACCGATAGGGTCTCGGGCGGCGATGAACTGCTTCGTCTCGCCGTCAAACAGGATCAGGGCATACTCCGCGTCCAGCATTTTGAACATCTCCACGCCGTACTCCTTGTACAGCGGCAGCAGGATCTCACAGTCGGAGCCGCTGCAGAAGGTATAGCCCTTTTTCAGCAGCTTGGCCTTGCAGGCCTCATAGCCGTAGATCTCACCGTTGCAGACCACATAGCTGCCATCCATCTGGAAGGGCTGCATCCCCTCCGGCGTCAGGCCCATGATGGCCAGACGGTGAAAGCCCAGCAAGCCGTGGCCGGTGTCTACGATGCGGCTGTCGTCGGGGCCGCGGGAGACCGTTTCCATAAAGCCCTCGGCAAACGCGGCGGTATCGGTACAAACGTCACAATAACCCATAATAGAACACATTTTATGATCCTCCAGATCTTGTAAAATAAGATCAGCAATGTGATAGGGCGAGCTGCTGTGACCCGCGGTGCCACCTATCTTTGAACTCATTTAGACTTCCAACAAAGCCTTGCCGCGATAACGGGCGGCAGCTCCGGCGCGCTTACTGAGGGTCTCCCCTGTTGGGCTTGCGGCTTGCCGGATGTTCTTCGCCGGGGCGTCGGGCGCATGGCTTTCACCGTCCCATGCTCGCTGTGCCCGCGTTTCCCGGATACTTTTTCCGGCTCGAACGCCTTTGTTGATAAAATGTGGTTTATATATAATGTGGTTATATGGTTTTTATGGTTGTGGTTTTGGGTGGTATTTACTTTACACCGAACAGTAGATCGCCATAGGTGGGGAACGGCCAGAAGTCGGCGGCGGTGTACTCCTCTGCCTGATCGCAGGGAACACGGAGGGCATCCATCTTGGGAATGACCACATCCCGGATGACGAAAGCGGCATCTGTCACATCGTCGATCTTGTGATAGTCGCTCAGGGCGGTCTCCAGCTCCTCGACGGCCAGTGCGATCTGGTCGGTCAGGCCGGACAGCTTCTCGATAAGGCCCGTCTCATACTTGCCGCTGAGGGTGGGAACGGCGGCCTTCTTGGCGGCCAGGCTCTCCGCCAGGGAGGCGGTGTAGTCCTCCACGGCGGGCAGGATCTCCTTGCGGGCCATGTCCACCATGGTCTGAGCCTCGATATTGACGGCCTTGCGGTAGTTGTCCAGTGTGATCTCATAGCGGGAGCGGATCTCCGCCTCGGACATGACCTTCAGGGAGGTCAGCATGTCCACGTTCTTCTTCTCCAGCAGGCAGGGCAGCGCATCGGGTGTGGTCTTCAGGTTCAGCAGGCCACGCTCCTCGGTGGCCTCCTTGATCCATGCATCGTCATAGCCGTTGCCGTTGAAGATGATGCGCTTGTGCTCCTTGATGGTCTTTTGGATCAGGTCATGGAGGGCGGATTCAAAGTCGTCGGCCTTCTCCAGAATGTCCGCATACTGCTTCAGGGACTCCGCCACGGCGGCGTTCAGCATGATATTGGTGCAGGCAATGGAGTTGGATGAGCCCAGCATACGGAACTCGAACTTATTGCCGGTGAAGGCGAAGGGCGAAGTGCGGTTGCGGTCGGTGGTGTCGCGGATGAACTTGGGCAGCACATGGACGCCCAGCTTCATGACCCGCTTCTCCGTGCCGCTGTACGGCTCATCCTTCTCGATGGCGTCCAGAATAGCGGTCAGCTCGTCGCCCAGGAAGATGGACACCACGGCGGGAGGCGCTTCGTTGGCGCCCAGACGGTGATCGTTGCCGGCGGTAGCCACCGACAGCCGCAGCAGATCCTGATAATCATCCACCGCCTGAATAACGGCGCACAGGAACAGCAGGAACCGGGCGTTCTGATAGGGCGTGTCGCCGGGCGTCAGCAGGTTCACGCCGGTATCGGTGGCGATGGACCAGTTGTTGTGCTTGCCGGAGCCGTTGACGCCGTCAAAGGGCTTCTCATGGAGCAGACATACCAGACCGTGACGGGCAGCTACCTTCTGCATGATCTCCATGGTTAACTGGTTGTGATCGGTAGCCACGTTGGTGGTGGTATAAATGGGAGCCAGCTCATGCTGGGCGGGCGCCACCTCGTTATGCTCGGTCTTGGCCAGAATGCCCAGCTTCCACAGCTCCTCGTTCAGGTCGGCCATGTAGGCCGCCACACGGGGCTTGATGGCGCCGAAGTAGTGGTCATCCATCTCCTGACCCTTGGGAGGCTTCGCACCGAACAGGGTGCGGCCACAGAAGATCAGATCCTTGCGCTTGTCGAACATCTCGCGATCCACCAGAAAATACTCCTGCTCCGGGCCGACGGAGGTGCGGACGCATTTCACATCCTCGTTGCCGAACAGGTCGAGGATGCGCATGGCCTGCTTGTTCAGGGCCTGCATAGAGCGCAGCAGCGGCGTTTTCTTATCCAGCGCCTCGCCGCCGTAGGAACAGAACGCCGTGGGGATGCACAGTGCCTTATCCTTGATAAAGGCATAGGAGGTGGGATCCCACGCGGTATAGCCGCGGGCCTCGAAGGTGGCGCGCAGGCCGCCGGAGGGGAAGCTGGAAGCGTCCGGTTCACCCTGGATCAGCTCCTTGCCGGAGAACTCCATGATGACGCCGCCGTCGGGAGACGGGGCGATGAAGCTGTCGTGCTTTTCGGCGGTGATGCCGGTCAGGGGCTGGAACCAATGGGTAAAATGGGTGGCGCCATGCTCGACGGCCCAATCCTTCATGGCGTCTGCCACAGCGTTGGCCACTTCGTTATTCAGGCTGCCGCCCTCATCGATCGTTTTTTTCAGCGAGGTGTAGACTTCATAGGGAAGCCGTGCTTTCATGACGCGGTCGTCAAAAACCAGACTGCCGAAGTATTCCGGTACTGTGCTCATCATGATCCACTCCTTTTCTTTTAAAATACATGCAAAAAAAGCGTCAAGGAGACCAACCTCCAAGACGCCTTTGCCTTTGATGGGCGAAATTATATACGCCCTATACGAATTTGTCAATCTCCGTTTTCCACAATTTTTGCCGTTTCGTCGATTGACTTTATGATGCAGGCGTGCTATAATCCCCAACCAAGATGAGCAAAGGCGTTCATTCATCAGGCACATTTGTCCTGTATGAGTGAACGTCTTTGCGTTTTTTTCAGAAAGGATGAACGCTATGAAGCTGGAGGGACAGGTCCGTATCCCGTCCGGATGCGCTATTTCCGCCGTCATCTCCCGCGAGGGAAAACGCATGACCGGCGAGGCAGTAATAAACAGTATGGTTCCCATGCATGACCGCTCCAACGGTCTGGGCGGCGGCTTTGCCGCCTATGGCATCTATCCGGAATACCGGGACTTTTATGCATTCCATATCTTCTTTGAGGACAACACCACCCGCCGGGAGTGTGAAACATTATTAAAAGAGGGCTTCGAGATCGTGCAGGCGGAGGTGATCCCTATCCGGATCATCCCGGAGATCACCGATGTTCCGCTGATCTGGCGGTACTTCGTATCGCCGCTGAAGTCCGTGCTCTCCCGGCTGCAATTGGACGAAAAGGAGTTCGTGGCCCGCACCGTCATGGAGATCAATACCAAATTAAAGGGCGCGTATGTGTTCTCCAGCGGCAAGAACATGGGCACCTTCAAGGCCGTGGGCTATCCGGAGGATGTGGGCCGGTTCTACCGCCTGGAGGAGTACGAGGCGTACAGCTGGACGGCCCATGGCCGCTATCCCACCAATACCCCCGGCTGGTGGGGTGGCGCACATCCCTTTACCCTGCTGGACTGGTCCATCGTCCACAACGGCGAGATATCCTCCTACGACGCCAACCGCCGGTATATCGAGATGTTCGGCTATAAATGCACCTTGCAGACGGATACGGAGGTCATCACCTACATTGCCGACTACCTCCTGCGGCGGCAGGGGCTGACGCTGGAGGAAACGGCGTCTGTGATCGCCGCCCCCTTCTGGAGCACCATCCGGGGCAAGGCCGCGCCGGTGGCGCGGCAGCTGACGTATCTGCGCACCATGTATCCCAGCCTGCTGATCACGGGGCCGTTCTCCATCATTCTGGGCTTCAACGGTGGGCTGATGGCGCTGAACGACCGCCTGAAGCTGCGCTCCATGGTGACGGCGGAGAAGGACGACCGGGTGTTCATCGCCAGCGAGGAGGCCGCCATCCGCGTTATGGAGCCTAACACGGAGCATTTCTACGCGCCCATGGGCGGCGAACCCTTCATCGTGAAAGTGAAAGAAGGTGCTTATTGATGTCCATCAATTACATCATACCGGAATTTGAGGTGATCCGCAATGACGCCCGCTGCACCTGCTGCCGCGTCTGTGAGAAGCAGTGTGCCAACGGCGTACACACCTATGACAGCGAGGGCAAGCGGATGCTCAGCGACGAGACAAAGTGCGTCAACTGTCAGCGCTGCGTCTCCTTCTGTCCCACCCGCGCGCTGAAGATCGTGAAGAACGACTGCTGTCTCCGGGAAAATGCCAATTGGCAGAGCGACACCATCAAGGAGATCTACAAGCAGGCGGCCACCGGCGGCGTACTGCTCAGCTCCATGGGCAACCCCAAGCCCCTGCCGGTGTACTGGGACAACATCCTCATCAACGCCTCACAGGTGACGAACCCTCCTATCGACCCCTTGCGGGAGCCTATGGAGACGCGGGTATTCCTGGGGAAAAAGCCCTCCGCCATCCGGCGCAATGCCGACGGCAGCCTGTGTACCGATCTGCCGCCCCAGCTGGAGCTGTCGGTGCCCATTCTGTTCTCCGCCATGAGCTACGGCTCCATCAGCTACAACGCCCACGAGAGCCTGGCCCGCGCTGCCCGTGAGCTGGGCATCTATTACAACACCGGCGAGGGCGGCCTGCATGAGGACTTCTACTGCTACGGGGAAAACACCATCGTACAGGTGGCCTCGGGCCGGTTCGGCGTACAGGAGAAATACCTGAACACCGGCGCGGCCATCGAGATCAAGATGGGACAGGGCGCAAAGCCCGGCATCGGCGGCCATCTACCCGGCGCCAAGATCACGGCCGACGTGTCCCGCACCCGCATGATTCCGGAGGGCGCGGACGCCATCTCCCCCGCTCCCCACCACGATATCTACTCCATTGAGGATCTGCGGCAGCTGGTCTACTCCCTGAAGGAGGCCACCCAGTACAAAAAGCCCGTGATCGTCAAGGTGGCGGCTGTCCACAACATTGCCGCCATCGCCAGCGGCATCGCCCGCAGCGGCGCGGACATCATCGCCATCGATGGCTTCCGGGGCGGCACCGGCGCGGCGCCTACCCGCATCCGGGACAATGTGGGCATTCCCATCGAGCTGGCGCTGGCGGCGGTGGATCAGCGGCTCCGTGACGAGGGCATCCGCAGCAGCGTTTCCCTGATCGCGGGCGGCAGCATCCGCTCGGCGGCGGACGTGGTAAAAGCCATCGCACTGGGCGCGGACGCCTGCTATATCGCCACGGCGGCGCTGCTGGCCATGGGCTGCCACCTGTGCCGCAGCTGCCAGACGGGGCGCTGCAATTGGGGCATCGCCACCCAGCGGCCCGATCTGGTAAAGCGGCTGGATCCCGACGAGGCCACCCGGCGGCTGGTGAATCTGGTGACCGCGTGGAAGCACGAGATCAAGGAAATGATGGGCGGCATGGGCATCAACTCCATTGAGGCCCTGCGGGGCAACCGTGTCATGCTGCGTGGCGTACACCTGACGGAAAAGGAGCTGGCGATCCTGGGCATCGCCCACGCGGGAGAATGAAATGGCTGCTATCACGATTTTTTATGAAAAAACACATGGAAAAACATCAGGAGGTGTGGTACAATATGAACTTCATTGAGGCCAACGACCTCTCCTTCTCCGCGCTGAACGAGACCATACGCGGCGCGGGAAAGGAATGCCGGGTCTGTGGCTGTCTGGGCCAGCGGTTCATCGCCGCCGGTATGAGCGACAAAAAGCTGGAGATCAACGGCATCCCCGGCAACGCGCTGGGCGCGTATCTCAACGGGGCCGAGATCACCGTCAACGGCAACGCTCAGGACGCCGTGGGCGACACCATGAGCGCCGGACGCATCGTGATCCACGGCAGCGCCGGCGACGCGGCAGGCTATGCCATGCGGGGCGGCGAAATTTACATACAGGGCAACGCCGGTTACCGGGCCGGCATCCATATGAAGGCCTATCAGGAGCACAAGCCTGTGATCGTTATCGGCGGGCGGGCCGGCAGCTTTCTGGGCGAGTATCAGGCAGGCGGCCTGATACTGGTGCTGGCGCTGCACACCGACGGGCGGCCCGTGGTGGGCTTCTTCCCCTGCACCGGCATACACGGCGGAAAGATGGTGTTCCGGGGCGACGTGAGCAATGTGCAGTTCCCGCCCCAGGTGACCTCACGTCCGGCCACGGCGGAGGACTTCGCGGAATTCGCGCCCTATGTGCGGGAATACTGCCGCCTGTTCGGCTGCGACGCCGTCTCCATGCTGAGCAGTTCCTATACCGTGATCACACCGGACAGCAAGAATCCCTACCAGCAGATGTATGTGGCAAACTGACGAAAGGCAGGATCGCATTATGAAGTATTCAAAGGACGAGATCAAGCAGTATGTGGCGGAGGAGGACGTGAAGTTCATCCGTCTGGCATTCTGCGACCTGTCCGGAAAGCAGAAGAATATCTCCATCCATCCGGACGAGCTTGACCGCGCGTTTGAATATGGTATCGCCTTTGACGCCTCGGCCATTCCCGGCTTCGGTGACGAGGTACACTCCGACCTGTTCCTGCATCCCGACAGCGGCACGCTGTGCATGCTGCCGTGGCGGCCGGATCACGGACGGGTGGCCCGGATGTTCTGCGGCATCGCGCGGCCGGATGGCACCCCCTTTGAGGCGGACGGCCGCCAGCTTCTGAAGCAGGCCATCGCCGCGGCGGCGGAAATGGGCGTTACCTTCGCCTTCGGCACGGAGATGGAGTTCTATCTCTTCCGCCGGGACGAACTGGGTGAGCCCACCAAGCAGCCCTATGACCACGCCGGTTACATGGACATTGCCCCGGAGGACAAGGGAGAAAACGTCCGGCGGGAGATCTGCCTGACGCTGGAGCAGATGGGCATCCGGCCGGAGTGCTCCCACCACGAGCAGGGCCCCGGTCAGAACGAGATCGACTTCCGGTACTCCGAACCGCTGACGGCGGCGGACAACGCCGTCACCTTCCGTGCGGTGGTCAACACCGTGGCGGTGCGCAACGGGCTGGCGGCGGACTTCTCCCCCAAGCCCCTGAACGGCCAGCCCGGCAACGGCATGCACATCAACATCTCCGCCCGGAGCGCCGACGGCAGTGACGTGATGCCCCACATCATCGCGGGCATCCTGTCCCATATCACGGAGCTGACAGCATTCCTCAACACGGTGGATGCCTCCTATCACCGCTTCGGCGGCAGCAAGGCGCCCCGTTACATCTCCTGGTCCAGTGAGAACCGCTCCCAGCTGATCCGCATCCCCGCCGCGCAGGGCGAATACCGCCGGGCGGAGCTGCGCTCCCCCGACCCGCTGTGCAATCCCTATCTGGCCTTTACGCTGCTGATCCACGCCGGACTGGACGGCATCCGCCGCCAGCTGGTGCTGCCGGAGGCGGCGGACATCAACTTCTTCAGCGCACCGGAGCAGATCAAGGCCCAGTTCCGCACGCTGCCCGCCACACTGGCGCAGGCGAAGGCCGCCGCGGAAAACAGCTCCTTCATCAACCAACTCCTGCCCCAGACCATCATTTCCTACTACACCCGATAACCTGATCACCCCATGAAAGGAGGGACGCATATGGAGCTGACACAGCAGACGTACAGTGTGCTGGTGGTATCCAGCGGAAGCAAGTTCCCCGCGTCCCTCCGGGAGCTGCTGCCGGAGGATCGCTATATGCCGCTGCACGCCGTAAGCGACGTGGCCAGCGCACGGCGCTGCCTTCTGGAGCGCACCTTCGATATCGTGATCATCAGCTCCCCCCTGCCGGATGAATTCGGCACCAAGCTGGCCCTGCATGTGGTGGACGGCAGCAGCGCGGGCGTGCTGCTGCTGGTGAAGGCGGAGCACTACGCCGACCTTTCGGCGCGGCTGTCGCCCTACGGTATTCTGCTGCTGCAAAAGCCCACGTCCCCCCAGCTGATCCTGCAATCCCTGCAATTGCTGTGCGGCACGCGGGAGCGGCTGCGGAAGATGGAGCAGAAAACCGCCTCCATCGAGGAAAAGATGATGGAGATCCGCACCGTCAACCGTGCCAAATGGCTGCTGATCGATCAGGCCGGTATGACGGAGGCGGAGGCCCACCGCTTCATCGAAAAGCAGGCCATGGATCGCTGCGTCACCCGCAGGGCCGTCGCCGACCAAATCATCGCCCGCTATCAGACGGCAGGCTGATATTTGACAACCGCCGCGTTTTCTGCTATCATGTTCTTCAACCATTGAAAAAAAGGAGACATGATATGGAAAAATTCATTCCCTATGAAAAGCTCTCCAAGAAGGAGAAGCGGAAGCGCGACGCCATGATGCGGAACACCTGGGGCCCGCTGAACCCCGTGACCCGCAAAAGCGAAAATCCAAGAGCCTATAACCGCCGAAAGGCACGGAAGTGGATCGACGATCCCCTGTCCGTGCCTTTTGCTATATAAAAATCTCTTGCATACGGATTTACCCAGTAGTACAATAGGGAAAATATGTTTCAGGAGGAATCACCATGAAGCTTGCCCTTTGCCAGATCGCTATGAGCGACAACGAAACCGAAAATCTGGAGCGCCAGCTGTCCGCCCTGCGGCAGGCCGCCCTTCACGGCGCTGACCTGATCGTCTATCCGGAGCTGCAGCTGCACCGGTTCTTTCCCCAGTACGCGGGCTGTGACGTATCCGGCAAGCTGCTGACGGCGGATGCGCCCATCATCCGGCAATTCCGGGAGGCCTGCCGGGAGAACCACATCATGGCGGCCCCCAACTTCTATCTGCGGGAGCACTCCGGCTGCTTTGACGCCACGCTGCTGATCGGCAGCGACGGTACGCTGTTGGGCCGCCAGAAGATGGTGCACATTGCCCAGGCAGCCCAGTTCTATGAGCAGGATTACTACACGCCCTCCGATGACGGCTTTCTGGTATTCGACACGCCCCACGGCAGGATCGGCATCGTGGTGTGCTTCGACCGACACTATCCGGAAAGCATCCGCACCGAGGCGCTGATGGGAGCCGATCTGATCCTGATCCCCACCGCCAACACCGAGAGCGAGCCTATGGAGATGTTTGACTGGGAGATCAAGGTGCAGGCGTTCCAGAACAGTGTGGCCGTCGCCATGTGCAACCGCACCGGTACGGAGGGTGATATGGTGTTCTCTGGCCGTTCGCTGGTGACGGACGCCAACGGCGACACCATCGCCCAGGCAGGCAACGGCGAGGAGCTGCTGTATGCCGAGGTGGACATGGGCGCTTCCGCCCGCATCCGTGCCGCACGGCCCTATACCAGTCTGCGTCGCCCGTCACTTTATCAGTAATGGCAGAGATATCAAAATTTTATCAGCTCCCCTTACAAAAAGTCTTGTAATTTGACAAAAGGTGCGTTAAGATAAGTAGGCACGCTGTTAAGCGCGTGCCAGCAATCAATAAAGGAGAGACTTATCATATGGAGCGCATCTTCCACCTGAAGGAAAACGGCACCACCGTCAAAACGGAGCTCCTTGCCGGTCTGACCACCTTCATGACCATGGCGTACATCATCGCCCTGAACCCCAATCTGCTGACCAACTTCGCCGTTGGCACCCCTCTTTGGAACGGCGTTTTCCTGGCCACCTGCATCGCCAGCGCCATCGGCACGGTGTGCATGGCTTTTCTGGCCAACAAGCCCTTCGTTATGGCACCCGGCATGGGGCTGAACAGCTTCTTTGCCGTGATCGCCGGCAACGTGGCCGCCATGCTGAACACCGACTACACCAGCGCCTTTCAGGCGGTGCTGTGCATCATTCTGGTGGAGGGCATCGTGTTCCTGCTGCTGAGCGTGTTCAACATCCGCGACAAGATCGTGGACGCCATCCCTCTGGGCGTACGTCTGGGCATCGGTCCCGCCATCGGTCTGATGCTTATGAACATCGGTCTTGGCTCCAATGTGGGCATCTATGCCGAAGGAAACGACTACAAGACCCCCTTCTATGTGCTGCGTGACTTCTTCGGCGCCATGACCCCCAGCGTCATCAAGGATCACATGGGCGCGGAGTACAGCACCATGGTGCTGACCGTGGTCACCATGTTCATCGGCCTGTTCGTTATCATCCTGCTGGCCAAGAAGGGCGTCAAGGCCGCCGTTCTGGTGGGCATGCTGGTGGCCTCCGTCATTTACTGGGCAGGCAGCTTCATCTTCCTGCAGGTGAACCCCTTCGCCTCTCTGTCCGGCGCGTCCTTCCTGCCTCCCTTCCAGGATATGGTAAGCACCACCCTGTTCAAGTTTGACTTCACCGACTTCTTCCGCATCGGCTGGTTCACCGCCATCAGCCTGATCATCACCTTCTGCATGATCGACATGTTCGACACCATCGGCACGCTGGTGGGCACCGCCTCCCGCGCCGGTATGACCGACAAGGACGGCAACATGCCCAAGATGAAGGAAGCCCTGCTGTCCGACGCCGTGGGCACTGTGGCAGGCGCCTGCTGCGGCACCTCCACCGTTACCACCTTTGTGGAGTCCGCCTCCGGCGTTGAGGCCGGCGGCCGCACCGGTCTGACCTCCCTGACCTCCGCGTTCATGTTCTTGGCCTGCATGTTTATCGCCCCCGTGGCCGCCATCATCCCCGCCGCCGCCACCTCCTCCGCGCTGATCTATGTGGGTATCCTGATGCTGCAGGGTCTGAAGAACGTGGACTTCGACGATCTGGATCAGGTGGTTCCCGTGTTCATCATGCTGCTGGCCATGCCCATCTCCGGCTCCATCGGTCACGGCATCGGTCTGGCCATGATCTCCTACAACGTCATCAAGGTGTTCTCCGGCAAGGCCAAGGACGTATCTGCCCTGACCTATGTGATCACGGCGCTGTTTCTGGTAAAGTTCTTCGCTGTGGTGTAACGTATTTATCATAAAAAAGGAACCAGTCCGACGGACTGGTTCCTTTTTTGTTCAGGAAAGATATTTCTCCGCAAAGCGGCCCATAGGTTTGTTGACCAGCTTTACCACCATGCCGACGCAGATGGCCGCCACGACCGTTCCCTCACGGACGCCCTCCAGATGGCCCAGAAACAGGAACGACAGCGCGGTGGCCAGCAAGCACCAGCGTTACATCGGAGCCCACCTTCCCTGCGGCAAACTTCACCGGGAACACCTGGCACACCGCCAGCACCATTCCCTCGCCTGCCAGCACCACCACATTGGCGGTGACCTCCATGCTGACGCCGATACCCACCAGCGCAATGCCCATAAGGCACAGGCCCCATTGGGCGGGATATGACCCCGGCACGACGCCCTGCAGGGCGTTGACGGTGGCGTCCGTCAGCATACCGAACAGCAAGCGCCACCGGCAGCTGAAGCAGCTGGATCAGCTGATAGCGGCGGCGCAGCAGCAGGATCTGCAGCAGGATCAGCGCCACATGCATGGCAATGGTGGCCGTACCCACGGTCAGCGGCGCGATGCGGCTGATCACATAGGGCAGACTGGAGATGGGCGAGGTGCCCAGACCGCCCTTTATGGAGAACGCCACGCCGAATGCCATGACCAACAGGCCCACGCACAACAGCAGCCAGCGCTTCCATCGAAATCGTATGCTTTTCCTCATATGCTTCTTCCTCTTCTTTTTCGACCTTCTCTATTATAAGCGGCTGTCAGAAAATGTCAAGAAAGGTAAAAAAGTACCCGCGCACTTTGCGTGCGCGGGTACCGCTGCTTTTGATGAAAAAGTGATTACTTCATGAAGGTGCCGGCCTTCATCTGCTCCAGATAGGCGTTGTACTTCTCCACCTTGTCGGCGGGAACCAGCTCGGTGTTGATGGCACCGGCGGACAGAGCGCCGTTCTCCAGCGTACCGAACACGGTGTTGCCGCCGAAGGTACCGGCCTCAACAGCCTCCATGGAAACCTTGATCATGGCGGCGTTATCGGTGACCTGAGAGCAAATGATGC
>ERZ773147.3250-NODE-3250-length-12646-cov-12.375983_pt1 | contig 12646 bp, 8 predicted proteins | sample MGYA00580851_ERZ773147 | MGnify/ENA primary metagenome ERZ773147 (study PRJEB29015, sample SAMEA2737818) | human gut metagenome | biome: human gut; feature: human-associated habitat; material: faeces | place: China | collected 2012 ... | reverse complement strand
CAATGAATAATGAATGATGAATAATTAATAGTGAATAATTGCCGATACACATACTTCGTCAGCCCGACCGGTGGATGCCGGCAAAACCGTGGCAATCGGGCGGCCAATGGCCGCCCCTACGAGGTGCGGCGCAAAATTCAACAGCGCACTTGCGTTACGCGAGGTACGCACGGTTTCCTCCGCGCCCTCGACACCGGGCTACCAGAGATATATGTATCGGTAGGTGTCTCAATTCGCCTCCGGAAAAGCGAGGCAGCTGCGGTTTTGTCGGTAAATTCGACACCGGGCTACCGCAATCACCGTATTCGTAGCTGCGTCAATTCGCCTCCGAATAAGCTTCGATGCCTTTTTTGAGCAGCTCCATGCAGCGAGTGATGTCCTTTTCGTTTATGACGTAGGCCATGCGGATCTCGTTGACGCCGGTGTGCGGAGTTTTGTAAAAGCTCTCGGCCGGAGTGAACATCAGGGTATCGCCGTTGTCGTCGAACTCTTCGAGCATCCAGATCTGGAACTTCTCGGCGTCATCAACGGGCAGCGCCGCCATGACGTAGAACGCGCCCTTAGGCTCGGAATACACAACGCCGGGGATCTTCTTGAGTCCCTCAACGAGCGTGTCCTTGCGCGCGCAGTACTCCTTGCGCACGGCGTCAAAGTACTCGGGGCCGACCGAATACAGCGCCGCGGACGCGACCTGGTCGATGGTCGATGCGCAAAGGCGGCCCTGGCACCACTTCATTGCGTGGTTATACAGCTCCTTGTTTCTCGTGATGACGCAGCCGATGCGCGCGCCGCAGGCCGAGAAGCGCTTGGAGACCGAGTCGATGACAACTACGTTATCCTCATAGCCCTCAAGCTGGAGAAGGCTCATGAGCTTTTCGCCGCCGTAGACAAACTCGCGATACACCTCGTCGCCGATGATGAACAGGTCGTGCTCCTTGGCAATGTCGGCCATGAGCTTCAGCTCCTCCTCGGTGAGGATGGTGCCGGTCGGGTTGCCGGGGTTTGTGAACAGTATCGCGCGGGTGTGCTCGTTGATGCATGCCTCGATGCGCTCGCGTACGGCAAACTTATAGCCCTCCTCGGGCTTTGTGGTCACGGGGCGGATAGTCGCGCCGGTGAGGGTGACAAAGGTCGAGTAGTTGGGGTAAAACGGCTCGGGGATGATGATCTCGTCGCCCTCATCGAGGATGCAGGAGAGCGCTATCTGGAGCGCCTCCGAGCCGCCGGTCGTGATGAGCACCTGCTTATTGGTTATCGGAGCATCTATCTTGCCGTAGTAGTTGACAACGGCATCGATCATCTCGGGAACGCCGTCGGACGGAGCATACGCCAGAACCGGCTGCGAGAAATTCTTCACGGCTTCAAAGTACGCCTCGGGAGTCGCTATATCGGGCTGGCCGATGTTCAGATGATAAACCTTTTTGCCCTTCTTGACAGCCTCGGCGGCGTAGGGCGCGAACTTTCTCATCGGGGAAAGGCCGCATTTTTCGATCTTGCTTGAAAACTTCATTTTTCTTTCCATCCTTTCCGAAATCGTAAATTTGCCAATTAATTGCACGTTTTGCCGAGCAAAACTCTCTTTTGCTTTGCGCAAATGTGTTGAAAAAGCGGCAGTTTAGAGACGATATTTCCTCACATTGTTCAAAACTGCACCCACTTTGCAGCAATATTGTATCACCGCCGCACACCATATTCAACCGTTCGCACGCAAAATTCCTTGACAACATTTCTCCAATTTTTTAGTGGCGCATTGAGGCAGTAACGGATACGGTGATTGCGTGAACCCGGTTCGAGGGTGCGGATGAAACCGTGCGTACCTCGCTCTACGTTATTGCAAGCTACGTTTTGCGGTTGCCCGGTTCGGAATAACGGAGGAAACCGTGGCGTTTAGCGTAACAAAAGTGCGATGCTTAATTTTGCACCTCACTCAATTGTCTTCCCCTTGCGGAGCTTGAGGGGAAGGATTTTTAGTGGCGTATTTACGCTTATACCGATACATTTTTTGCGTCAGCCCGACCGGTGGGTGCCGACGAAACCATCACAGCGGAACGGATAAATCCGTTCCCTACAAGGGTGCACCGCAAATCAAGCACCGCACTACCGGGCTGCGCGGCAGCCACGGTTTCCTCCGCAACTTCGACACCGGGATACCAGAGATATATGTATCCGTAAGTGCCCCAATTCGCCACTAAAAATATTGATTGTGCAATGGATTTTGTGATATAATTTCAAAAACGATTGCACGGAGGTGGCATATGCCCTATAAAGCGAAAAGTGACCTTACAAAAGCGGCCATAAAAAAGAGCTTTTTAGCGCTGCTGAACGAAAAGCCGATAAACCAGATCAGCGTCCGTGACATTGCCGAGGGCTGCGGCTTCAACAGAAACACGATCTACTATCACTACGACGACATTCCCTGCCTTGTCGAGGAGATCGTCATCGAAACCGCAGAAAAGATCATCAGCGATTATTCCGACTATCACTCGCTTGAAGCCTGCATTGACAAGATGGCGGAGTTTGCCCTTGAGCACAAGCGCACCGTTCTTAATATATACAACTCGTCAAACCGCAGCGTGTACGAGCTGTATCTTATGAAGGTCTGCGGCAGCGTTGTTGAAAACTATCTGCACACGGTATTCGGCGATATAAAGGCCGACCCCGAAAGCCGCGAGATACTCGTCTGGTTTTATAAGTGCGAGTGCTTCGGCCAGATCATCGACTGGCTCAACTGCGCAATGAACTACAATATATCCGAGCAGTTTTCAAAGCTGTGCAAGCTGCGCGAGGGCTTCGTGGATATTCTTGTCGAACGCTGCCGAATCGAATAGTCTGCCGTCAATAACCGACACTTTTTCCTGATCCTGTTGAAATGCACAAAATTTCAACAGGATTTTTGTTTATAATAGTGCATTTACAAGAAACTACAGTTTTTTGTAAAATTATTCTCAGCAAGGCAAAAATGCTATTATAAGGGAGATAAACGATGAAAAAGCGACTGCTAAGCATACTGCTCGTGCTGCTGATGGCGTTAACTCTTTTACCCCTCGGCGCATTGGCAGACGAAAACAGCAAATGCGGAGAAAGCCTGACATGGAAGTTGGATGAAATCGGCATACTGACGATCTCGGGAACGGGAGATATGTATAATTACAGTAGTGCTTATCCTGCTCCATGGAGCGCAAAAAACAACGACATTAGCGAAATAATCGTATTGGACGGCGTTACAAGCATAGGAAATAACGCCTTTCATTCTTGCAGTACATTATCTATGGTCACTTTTATGGGTGGCTTGACGCGCATAGGCAGTGGCGCATTTGCCGGATGCGAAATACTTAGAGACTTTGACTTTCCGTATGGTCTCGAAACCATTGGTGCAAATGCGTTTTCCGAGTGCAACGGGCTTATGGATGTTTCAATCCCCGACAGTGTTCAATCCATAGGCAGCCAGGCTTTTTCGCTTTGCGAAGGGCTGCAATCGGTTTACTTACCGCCAACGCTCACCAAAATTCCGGACGGTATATTTACAGACTGTGCGCAGCTTGGCAGCGTATATATCCCCGACACCGTTACCGAAATCGGCGCGAATGCGTTTTTGAGGTGTAAGGCATTCAGCCTCGAAACGCTGCCGTCCGGCATACAACGTATAGGCGCTGCCGCGTTTGAAAACTGCGGCAGTATAGAAAGCTTGGAACTTCCCAAAACTCTGGAGAGCATGGGCGAAGCCGCGTTCGGCGGCACGATAATCGACAAAGCAAGCTTTGACGGGACCCTTGAGAAATGGGCGGCTATCGGCGGCGACGGCTGCGGCATTGCTCGGGACAAAATAGATTTTCTTGAACACATCTGCGATTTCAGCGGCTGGGAATATGACGAACACAAGCACTGGCAGCAGTGCTCCTGCGGAAAGACGCAAAACGAAGGCGCTCACACCGGCACCGGCGATACCTGCACCGTCTGCGACGCTGCGCTGTCGGAAGCTTTGGGCAGCGGAAGCATCGACGGCGGTCTGAGCTGGTCGCTTTCGCGCAGCGGCGCTCTCACCATAAGCGGCAGCGGCAAAATGTCCGATTTTTCATCCGTTGCAAACGCGGCGCCATGGGATGAGCAAAAGGACAAAATTCAAAGCGTCGTCATCGAAAGCGGCGTGCAGAGCATATCGGGCGGCGCGTTTTCCGGCTGCACGGCACTTGAAAAGGTCAGCATATCCGACACGGTCGCGCAGATCGACCTGAATGCATTTGACGGCTGCACGGCTCTCGCGGAGTTTGAGGTCGCAGCGGACAACAAGGCGTTTTCGTCCGACGGCGGAGTGCTTTTTTCCGCCGGCAAAGAGCTTATGCGCTGTCCCGTCGGCAAGGCGGCAGACTGCACCGTTCCGAGCGGCACCGTCGCCATTGCCGGCGGCGCGTTCAAAGATTGCGCAAAGCTTGAAAGCCTTGTCATTCCCGATTCGGTGACGGCGATCGGCAAGAGTGCGTTTGAAAACTGCGCGACCTTAAAGCGCATCACGCTTCCTAAAAGCATAGCAAAGCTTGAAGCATTGACCTTTTCCGGCTGTGCCGCGCTTGCGGAGATCACGCTGCCCGACAGCATTAAAACGCTCGGCGAAAAGGTGTTTTCGGGCTGTGCCGCGCTCAAAAGCGTGAAAATTCCGGCCGAGGTGACCGTCATTTCGACCGAGGCGTTTTCCGGCTGCGTATCGCTTGAGAGCATAACCATACCGAAAAGCGTCAGCCACATAAACGAGCGCGCCTTCGACGGCTGCACGGCGCTGAAAAAGGTAGACTATCTCGGCAGCGACACAGACTGGAGCCAGGTCACTAAAGAAACCGGCAACAACGCACTCGACAATGCCGAAAAGAGCTTTACCCGCACAGATCACGAGCACAAATACACCGACACCGTTATCCCGCCGACATGCACCGAGCGCGGCTGCACCGTGCATCTGTGCGCCTGCGGCGATAAGCGCGAGGACAGCTACACGCCGCCGCTCGGACACAGCTACAGGGACGGCATATGCGTCCGCTGCGGCATACTCGATCCGAACGGGGATACGCAGCACAAGCATGATTTCATCCCCACCGTCACAAAGCCCACCTGCCTGACCGAGGGCTTCACGACCTACGCCTGCTCCTGCGGCGAGTGCTACACGAAGGACTATGTCAGCGCCGTCGGGCATAAAACGCAGCTGCAAAACGCCAAAACCGCAGGCTGCCTGACCGGCGGCTACACCGGCGACGAGGTCTGCACCTTCTGCGGCAAGGTGTTCAAACAGGGCAGCGTCATATTCGCCCTTGGGCACGATCCTCAGCCTGCGCGCGTCAAAGCGCCGACATGCACCGAAAGCGGCTACACGGGCGATCTTATCTGCATGCGCTGCGGAGACATGACACAGATCGGCAAGACCGTTGCGGCAGCAGGGCACAAATTTTTCGGCGGCGTGTGCTCTGTCTGCGGCGCAAAGGGCGCGGAAGCCGTGCCGGAATTTGACGATGTTAAGCCCGGCGCGTTTTACTTCGACGCCGTGCAGTGGGCTGTAAAAAACGGCATAACAAACGGCACTGGGAAAAGCACCTTCTCTCCAAATGACGTCTGCTCGCGATACCAGATAGTGATGTTTCTCTGGCGCGCGGCCGGTCAGCCCGAGGCCAAGGCGGCCGTGAGCTTTGCCGACGTAAAGCCCGGCGACATTTTCTATGAAGCGGTGCAATGGGCGGTCGAGCGCGGCATAACGAAAGGAACGAGCAGCACGAGCTTTTCACCATTCGCACCCTGCACGCGCGGACAGATAGTCACGTTCCTGCACCGCTCGGCAGGCTCGCCAACGATAAGCGGCGCATGCGATTTTTCCGATGTTTCCGCCGGTTCGTTCTGCCATGACGCTGTTATCTGGGCAAGCTCCGAGGGCATAACCAAGGGCACGAGCGCCGGGCGCTTTTCCCCGAACGAAGGCTGCACGCGCGCACAGGTCGTGACCTTCCTCTATCGCGCGTCGGGCGGCAAATAAGCGATCTTACGCAAGCTCAAGGCTCTCCCGAAAGAGAGCCTTTTTCATATTTTCGTGACAAGCGGCGGCGGATTTGGTATAATATAATGTAAACCAAAAATAAGGACTGATAACAATAGAGACTAATGATCTAAAAATCGAGCGCGCGGTGCTGGCCGGACTTGCGGCGGCATCGATGGAGCAATCGGAGCGCTCAAGCGAGATCTCGATGCAGGAGCTTGCCGCGCTTGTCGAAACGGCAGGCGGTCAGGCCGTCGGCATGATGATTCAAAACCGCCCGACTCCCGATCCGCGCAGCTTCATCGGCGACGGTAAGGTCGCCGAGCTGAAGGAATTTATAGAAATGAACAACTGCGACCTTGCCGTTTTCGACAACGAGCTGTCGCCGTCGCAGATGCGAGTCCTCGGCGAGGAGCTTGGAGTCAAGGTGCTCGACCGCTCGGGGCTTATCCTGGATATTTTCGCCCAGCGCGCACAGACGCGCGAGGGTCAGCTTCAGGTTGAGCTTGCGCAGTACAAATACCTGCTGCCGCGCCTGACGGGCATGTGGACGCACCTTGTGCGCCAGACAGCCTCCGGCGGCTCGTCGCCTATCGGAACGCGCGGCCCCGGCGAAACTCAGCTTGAGACCGACCGCCGGCATATCCGCAGGAAGATACAGAAGCTCGAGGAGGAGCTTGCCGCCGTGCGCAAGGTGCGCTCGACACAGCGCCGCAAGCGCGAGAAAAACGACGTTCCCGTCGTTGCGCTCGTCGGCTACACAAACGCCGGAAAGTCAACGCTTTTAAACTGTCTGACCGATGCCGGCATACCGGCAAACGACCGCCTTTTCGACACGCTTGACACCACAACGCGCAAGCTGCGCATCGATGAAGTGACCGAGGTTCTCATATCCGACACCGTCGGCTTTATCCGCAAGCTTCCGCACCATCTGGTCGAGGCGTTCAAGGCGACGCTCGAGGAGCTGAGCTACGCCGACGTTCTGCTGCATGTCATAGACATATCAAACCCCGACTGGGAGGAGCAGGCGCGCGTCGTCGACGAGCTTATCTGCCAGCTCGGAGCCGAGCACACGCCGTGCATCCGCGTTTTCAACAAGTGCGACGCCTACCTCGGCATACTGCCGCACGGCGAGGACGTCATCTGCCTTTCGGCAAAAAGCGGCGAGGGTGTGCAGGAGCTGGTGCAGCGCCTGTCGGCTCTGCTTGACCGCGGCAACCACAAGGTCACGCTGCGCATACCGTATTCCGACGCCGGGATCATGGATCTTTTAAACCGCGAGGCCGCGGTGACGAGCCTTGAATATCTCGATGACGGCATCAAGGCCGAGGTCACTGTTCCGCCCGAGGTTTTCGGCAAGGTAAAGCGGTATATACCCAATTACGCCGAGCCCAAGGAGGACTGGGAGGATTGAGCGAGTATTTCGTGCCTGCCGGAAGCGGCGAGGCTGAATTTGTCGAAAAGCGTTCGAGCTTTCTCGGCCATGTGCGCTTTGTCGAAACAGAGGACGCCGCGCGCGACTTCATAAACGAGATGAAGAAAAAGCACTATGACGCGCGGCACAACTGCTGGTGCTATATTATCCGCGGCGGCGCCGTGCGCTATTCCGACGACGGCGAGCCGCAGGGCACGGCAGGACTGCCGATGCTCGAGGTGTTCAAACGCGAGGGCGTTGAAAACGTCGTGTGCGTCGTCACGCGGTATTTCGGCGGAGTTCTGCTCGGAACGGGCGGACTGCTGCGCGCATACACGAAAAGCGCAAAGGATGCGCTGGACGCGGCCGGTATCGCCGCCGTGCGCCGCTGGGTAAAGCTCGAGGTCGGCTGCCCGTATTCGCTTTTCGAGCGCATGAAAACGGAGTGCCTTTCGCTTGACGGCGCGGTGCAAAATGTTGATTACGGCGCGGACGTGCTGCTTTCGCTGCTGCTGCCGGAAAATAACGCCGAGGCGTTTTCCGCGCGCGTTACGGAGCTGAGCGCCGGTGCATGCAGCGCGCTGGCTGTCGGCGAGGAGCTTATGCCGGTCAGAATAAAATGAAAGCCGACAGACGATATGTGTTCGGCTCTTGTCAGCTTAACTTTTTCGGGGGTACAGCCGTGCCTCCGAAAATTTTTTCGAGAAAATTTAAAATAAATTGCAGGGAAATGCGAATTTGCGTCGTATAAAGTATTGAAAGAAAATTTGATGCCTTTTGATTGGAGGGAAATGCATGGCGTGTCCGAGAGAAAAGCGCGAGATGATCGAGCGAACGCTCGTCGGCGAGTTCGGCGTCAGAGCCGAGGACTCAAAGGGTCGGCGCACACCGGAGCCGGAGTGCGAGATACGCACCTGCTTCCAGCGCGACGTTGACAGAATAACGCACTCCAAGTCCTTCCGCAGATTAAAGCACAAAACGCAGGTGTATCTGCGTCCGGAGGGCGATCATTACAGAACGCGCCTTACGCACACGCTCGAGGTATCGCGCCTCGCGCGCACGATAGCCAGAGCGCTCGACTTAAACGAGGATCTCACCGAGGCTATGGCGCTGGGCCACGATCTGGGTCACACTCCCTTCGGCCACGCCGGCGAGCGCGCGCTCAACAAAATATACGAAGAGGGCTTCAAGCACTATGAGCAGTCGCTGCGCGTTGTCGATATCCTCGAGCGCGACGGCCGGGGGCTTAACCTGTGCTATGAAACGCGCATGGGCATCCTGCATCACACGCACGGCGCGCCGGACGATACGACCGAGGCGACCGTCGTTCGCCTTGCCGACCGCATAGCGTACATAAACCACGACCTTGACGACACCATCCGCGCCGGAATACTCCGCGCCGAGGACGTTCCCGACATGATCCGCACGCGCTGCGGCGAGCGCAACAGCGAGAGGATAAATTCCATCATGCTCGACCTCATCGAAAACAGCGGCGGCGGAAAAATTCAAATGAGCGATTACATGCAGGAGGCGGTCGATTTCTTCCACGCCTTCATGTATTCGGACGTGTACACAAATCCGATCGCCAAGGGCGAGGAGAGCAAGGTTGACGGCATCATCGGCTCGCTTTTTGACTATTACCTCAAGCATCCGGATAAAATGCCGGACGAGATGCAGCTTATCGCAAGCCGCGAGGGCGTTTCGCGCGCCGTTTGCGACTATATCTCCGGCATGACCGACGGCTACGCCATGGAAAAATACAGCGAGATATTTATCCCCATGTCGTGGACGGTAAAATAAAATTAATAATGAATAGTGAATGATGAATAATTAATGTGTGCGCAAGCGCATTTTTCCAATAGCGCATTCACATTGTACCGATACGTTTATTGCGGTATCCCGACCGGTGGGTGCAGGCAAAACCGTGGCAAGCGGAACGGATAAATCCGTTCCCTACAGGGTGGCGGCAGAAAATTCAGCAATGCACTGCTATAGCGCGTGGCAGCCATGGTTTCCTCCATTGTCTCGACACCGGGCTACCGCAATATATGTATAGGTACGGCGCTAAAGCGCCTCTAAAAGAAAGGATGGGTAATGGCTATACCGGAGAGCTTCCTTCAGGAGCTTGTCGAAAAAAACGATATAGTAGACGTCGTGGGCGAGTATGTGCGCTTAACGAAGCGCTCCGGCTCGAACCAGTTCGGCCTGTGCCCGTTCCACAGCGAGAAAACGCCGTCGTTTTCCGTGTCGCCGGACAGGCAGATATACCACTGCTTTGGCTGCGGCAAGGGCGGAGGCGTTATAAATTTCATAATGGAGATCGAAAACCTCAGCTTTCCGGAGGCCGTTGAGTTCCTCGCAAAGCGCGTTGGTATGACCATGCCCGAGCAGGAGGATAACCGCGAGGCGAAAAAACGCCGCCGGCTTCTGGACTTGAACCGCGACGCGGCGAGGTTTTTCTACTCATGTCTCAGCAAGCCCGAGGGCAAGCCTGCGCTTGACTACATGGCGCGGCGGCAGATAACGCCGCACACGGCAAAGCGCTTCGGCCTCGGCTACGCGCCGGACACATGGGACAGCCTCATAAACGCGATGAAGGCGCTCGGCTACTCGGAGTATGAGATGTTCGACGCCGGACTTGTCCGCAAGGGCAAAAACGGCGGACATTACGACACCTTCCGCAACCGGCTCATGTTCCCGGTCATCGACGTCAGGGGCGATTTTATCGGCTTTTCCGGCAGAATACTCGGCGACGGCGAGCCGAAGTATATGAACAGCCCGGAAACGATGGTGTTCAACAAAAGCCGCAATCTTTTTGCGCTGAATCTGGCTAAAAAGTCGAAGAGCGGACATATAATACTTGCTGAGGGCAACGTTGACGTCGTTATGATGCACCAGGCCGGCTTTGACGGCGCGGTCGCGTCGCTCGGCACCTCGCTCACGCCCGAGCAGGCGCGGCTGATCTCGCATTACACGAACGAGGTCATCATCGCCTATGATAACGACGGCGCAGGCAAAAAAGCCTCGCAGCGCGCCATCGGGCTTTTGGAAAAGCTTGATCTGAAGGTCAAGGTGCTTTCTATGAGCGGCGCAAAGGACCCGGACGAGTATATAAAGACCAAGGGCGCGGATGCGTTCCGAAATCTGATAGACAAGTCGGAAAACCACATCGACTATCAGCTGCAAAACGTGACGGACAAATACGATCTGAGCATCGACGAGCAGAAGGTCGCATTCTTGAAGGAAGCCTCGGATATGGTCGCGCACCTGCCGGGCAGCGTGGAGCGTCAGGTCTACGCGATGCGCGTTGCGTCAATGGCCGGTGTTGCCAGCGACGTTGTCGCGCAGGAGGTTGAGCGAAGGCGCAAGCGCCTTGTGCGCACGGCTCAGCGCGCCGACGCAAAAAGCGCCTCACATCCCGAGCGGCAGTTTCAGCCCAAGGCAAAGGAGCTGCACTATGAAGATCCCGAATCCGCCGCGGCCGAGGAGGGCATCATAAGGCTTCTGTATCTCGATCAGGGCATCTGCCGCGGCAAGGAGCTCCCGCCGCCGGAGATATTCTCGTCGCCGGCGCTCGCGCGGATATATTCCGTGCTTAAATCAAAATTTGAAAACGGCGAGATAATCAGTATGGCCTCGATGAGCGCGGTGCTTCTTCCGCAGGAGGCGGCGCTTTTAGCTTCCGTGCTGCAAAAACCTGAGGCGCTGCGCAACGGCGATAAGGCGCTTGCCGATTACATAGAAAGGATCCGCTCCCGGCACGAGCTGAAGCAGTCGGGCGAGGACCTTCGCAAGCTTGCAAACAGACTTAAAGAAACCAAAGGATATGAGGGGTAAAACTATGGATAAAGACATTGAAACCATGACCACGCAGGGTCTCGAGCGTGCAGCAGACGAGCTGCTGGCAGCAGACGCCATGAAACCGGCGCCGAAGAAAAAGAGCACGCGCCGCACCAAGGCCGCCGAGGAAGAGCCTGCCGAGGAAACAGCAGAGACTAAAAACACCGAGGATATCCTCAACGAGCTCATGGAAAAGGCTAAAAAAGCCGGCAAGATCTCCACGAAGGAGATCGCAGCGCTCGAGGAAAAGGGCGTTGACGCCGACTCTATCGCGAAGTTTTACGACGCCCTCGAAGCCAATAAGATAGATATCGACATCAGCGACGACGACGCAGCCACAATCCTTGATGATATCGACATGCCGGAGATCGAGGAGCTCAACGAGATCGAAGAGGTCACCGAGGAGGAAATGTCCGACGTCAAGGTCGATGACAGCTACAGCACCGACGACCCCGTTCGCATGTTCCTCAAGGAGATCGGCAAGGTGCCGCTTCTGACCGCCGAGGAGGAGGTCGAGCTTGCGATAAGAATGAGCCAGGGCGACGAGGAGGCAAAGCGCCGCATGACCGAGGCCAACCTGCGTCTGGTCGTTTCGATCGCAAAGCGCCATGTCGGCCGCGGCATGCTGTTCCTTGACCTCATCCAGGAGGGCAACCTCGGCCTTATAAAGGCAGTCGAAAAGTTTGACTACACCAAGGGATACAAGTTCTCGACCTACGCAACGTGGTGGATCCGTCAGGCGATCACGCGCGCCATCGCCGATCAGGCCAGAACCATCCGCATCCCCGTCCACATGGTCGAGACTATAAACAAGGTCATCCGCGTATCGCGCCAGCTGCTTCAGGAGCTTGGCCACGACCCCAGCGCCGAGGAGATCGCCGCCGAGATGGGCATGCCCGTCGAAAAGGTGCGCGAGATACTCAAGATCGCGCAGGAGCCGGTTTCGCTGGAAACGCCTATTGGTGAGGAGGAGGACTCCCACCTGGGCGACTTCATCCCCGACGAGGACGCATCCGAGCCGAGCGAGGCGGCAAGCTTCTCGCTGCTCAAGGAGCAGCTCATGGAGGTGCTCGACACGCTCACGCCGCGCGAGAAAAAGGTGCTTGAGCTGCGCTTCGGCATAGTTGACGGCCGCACCCGTACCCTCGAGGAGGTCGGCAAGGAGTTCAACGTCACGCGTGAGCGTATCCGCCAGATCGAGGCCAAGGCGCTGCGCAAGCTCCGCCACCCCAGCAGAAGCAAAAAGCTCAGAGATTTCCTGAATTGATACAAAAGCCCTCCGGTGGCCGGTTGACACAAGAAAACATACGGTTTTGAAACGATCTTTTTAGCCCCTGCTGCGTCCAAAGTCTTGAGAATACGACGGTATGCTCTCGGGCTTTGTC
>ERZ773147.3245-NODE-3245-length-12676-cov-8.458838_pt1 | contig 12676 bp, 11 predicted proteins | sample MGYA00580851_ERZ773147 | MGnify/ENA primary metagenome ERZ773147 (study PRJEB29015, sample SAMEA2737818) | human gut metagenome | biome: human gut; feature: human-associated habitat; material: faeces | place: China | collected 2012 ... | reverse complement strand
CCGCCAAGGACAAAAGGGCAAAAAGCACCGAAAAGACTTACCTGTCCGACGTGTGGGCCCTTGTCAATCGACGCTTCACAGAAGCGAGATCACGCATTGGATAATCTTTTCCGTATCAGCGGAGGAGGTGTTGATGCAAAGATCGTAGTTTTCCTTCGCACCCCACTTCTGGCCGCTGAGGAACTCATAGTAGCGCGAACGGTTTTTGTCCGTCTGCGTGATTATCTTGCGGAGCACGTCATGGTTCAAGGACTTCTGCTCCTCGTTTCTTTTCCGGCAGCGCTCCATCCGGTCGGCAATGTCGGCGTAAAAGAACAGCCGGAGGGGATCCCTGTGCCGCAGAACATAGTCGGCGCAGCGGCCGACGATCACGCAGGGGGACTTGTCGGCCATGTCGCGGATGACCTCACTCTCCTTCAGAAAAACCTCAAGATGCTGATCCAGCATCGGGTTCGGCGGCGCCCACATGCGGACGGTGGGAACGGGGAGCACGGGATACGGGCGCTTTTCCTGAATGCTCAGGATGTACTCCTCAGCGAAGGCGGTTCGTTTCGCCAGCTCTGTCACGATCTGGTAGTCAAAAAAGGCAAACTGCAGCTTTTCCGCAAGCCGCCGGCCAATTTCGCGGCCGCCGCTGCCGTATTCGCGGCCGATGGTAATGATGCGCTCCATGGAAACTCTCCTTTCGTCCGTTTGATTGCGTTCCCGAATGGAAACCGTCTTTTTATATAAAAATCATATCAAAATCGGGCGGAAAATTCTACCCCTGTACAGCGAAAAACAGAGAAAAAACTAAAAACTTGTATTGCGTAAAGGGTTGTCAGATGTTATGCTATAAGCACAGAAATCCGATAAAAGGGAGGGAGAAACGATGGAAAATGAGTCGCTTCCCCAATATATGCAGATCGCGCTCTCCATTGCCGGACGGATCGCGGGCGGAGACGTTCCGGAGGGGGCAAAAATTTCCGGGCGCTCCAAGCTGTCCTCCGAGTACAACGTTTCGCCGGAGACAATTCGGAAGGCCGTGCGGCTGCTGAGCGATATGCGCGTTGTAGACGTGCGGGAGAAGAGCGGCGTGTATGTGCTTTCTGCGGACAATGCCAGACGCTATCTGCACAATGCCGGGGCTAAAATCGACGTTTTTGCCAAGCGTCAGCAGATGAAGGAGCTTCTGGAGCAGCAGGAGCGCGTTTCACGGCAGCTTGCGGAGCTGTGCCGCAGCATCCTTGACTACGCCTCGTTCCCGGTACAGGCGGACGATACCCTGCCCAACTATGTCTGCCGCATTCCGAAGAACTGGAGCGGCATCGGCAAAAATCTCAGCAATCTTCATTTCTGGCAGGCGACCGGCGCGACGATCGTCGCCATCCGGCGCGGCACCTCCCGTATCGTGTCCCCCGGCCCCGACGCGGAGCTGTACGGCGGCGACGAGGTCATTTTTGTCGGCACGGACAACGCGCGGGAAGCAGTTTCCCGCTTCTTCCGCAGCACAGAATAAAAGCCGGCGCGAGCGCCGGTCAGGAAAGGAGTACGCAGAATGAACCATAGCCAACTGCACGCAATCGACCTTGCCATTATCGGCGCATATCTTATTGCAATGATCGTGATCGGCCTTGTTGTCGTCAAAAAAATCAAGAACACGGATGACTATTATCTCGGCGGACGGTCCTTCGGCCCACTGGTGCTCATGGCGACCGTCTGCGCCACCATCATCGGCGGCAGCGGTCTGATGGGACGGGCGGGCGTCGCCTATTCCAGCGGCTTCAAGGCCATTATGACGGCGGTTCCCTATCTTCTGGGGATGCTGATTTTTTCCGGCTTTGCCGGACGTATATCCGCCGTCGGCACGAGCTTTAACATCACCTCCATCCCCGACCTTTTTGAACGGCGCTTCGGCAAAGCCACCAAGGTCACGCTCGGCGCGCTGATCGCCTTTACCATGATGGGGACCGTCGCGGCCCAGGTCACGGCGACGGCGACCATCATCAACATGCTCGGCGGGGAGATCGGCGTCTCCTATGAGATGGGCGCTTTTATCGCCTGCGCGGTGTTCATCATTTACACCGCCACCTCCGGTCTGTTCGGCGTGATCTACACGGACGTGTTTCAGTTCGTCATGCTGATTTTGTTCGTGTACATCCTCATCCCCGGCGCCTCCCTTGTAAAGCTCGGCGGGCCGGCCGCCTTTTTCCGAAATCTTGCGCCGGAGCTGGCGACGCCCTACGTCGACGGCACGATCATAGGGGATATCATCACCTACTTTGTGTTCACGCTCGCGGGCGCGGAGATGTGGCAGCGCGCCTTTGCGGCGAAAAGCCAGAAGGCGGCAAAGAACGGGCTGTTTCTCGGAACCGTGGCATACGGGCTTACAATCCCTCTCGTGTGGTTCATGGGCGTTGTCGCGCACCAGCTCATCGGCGCGGAAAAGATCGCCATGTACGGAACCACCGACGCCGTTGTTCCGGCGCTTGCCATTGAGATCCTGCCTGTAGGTCTCACGGGGCTTGCCCTCGCCGGGATCCTCTCCGTCATCATGTCCACGGCGGACAGCTATCTGATCGTATCCGTGCAAAGCTGCGTGCACGACGTCTATAAAACGTTCGATCCGGACATGTCCGAGAAAAAGGAACTGATCCTGACCCGTGTCTTTGCCGTCATCATGCCGCTGGGCGCGCTGGCGATCGCGCTGTACATGAAGAACGCCTATCAGATACTCATGTTTGCCTGGAGCTTCTACGCCGCGGCGGCGGGGCTTCCCGCGTTCGCCGCGCTCTACTGGAAGAAGGCGACTACGGCGGGGATCCTCTCCGGCATGATCGCGGGCTTTACGGTCTGCATCGGCTGGAAGCTCGCCGGGCTGCCCTTCGGTCTCGGCGCGACGGTACCGGGCGCCATCGCCTGCGCTGCGGCGCTGGTCATCGTGAGCCTTGCCACATATAAGAAATCCCCGTCGCCGTTTCTGGATCCCTATGCGGCAAAAACCTGATGCGGGAAAGCGTGCGGAGCTTTCCGGCAGAATGTCGCGCTCGTCTGTTTTGTGAGAAAGGAGACTTGCGTCGATTGACAAGGGCACACGCGGTTCTGCCGGGCGGAAATGCCCTCATACTGCGTCAAAGCCCTTGAGAATACACAAAGTATTCTCTGCGGCCTTTTCCTTGTCTGCGAGCATTTCTGCTCCGGCAGAACTGCTTCGCATCGGACAGCCTTGGATTTTCGAGGGATTTTTGTTCTTTTGGACGCAGGCGGGCTGTCGCCCGCCAAGGAGAAAAGGGCAAAAAGCACCGAAAAGGCTGGCTGTCCGACGTGCGTGCCCTTGTTAATCGACGCTTGTTTATCCCAAAAAAGAAAAAGGAGTGTATAAAAGCCATGACAAGCGGTAAAAAGTCCGTTTTGCGGGGAATCCTGTTGATCGTCATCGTCTGCGGAATTGCTGCGGTCTGCCTCCTGACAAGGCCGAAGCCGGAACGATATACGTTCCGAATCACTATTCCGGCGGGAACCCAGGGAAGATTCGTATACTCCGAGGAAGAGTTTCGTGCGACAAAATATACGGTCAGAATATGGCTCAACGGCGGGCTGGAGGACACGGAAGTCCTTTTAACCCCTGTGGAGGAAACCATGGAGACCGGCTATACGGCGGCTTATCTCACCCAAGGAATGCCCGCGGAATTTGACGCGGATAAGAGAATCTGGCTCAGGGTGGGCGTGAAAGCGCAGAACACGACCGACGAGGACATTACCGCATATTTGACAGTGGAAAATGCGGAGATTCGCGGCCGTAGTTCCGACGAAAATTCCCCGGACAGCATCACCTTTGAAGCGGAGATCCTTGAGATCCGCGACGGGTATTTCCTTGTAAAACCGGAAGCCGGCTGGGCGATCAACAGCGCGGCTCTGCTGGAGGTCCCCATGGAGAACATGGAGCCATCCCCCGCGCTGCAGGTGGGAGACGTGATCGAGATCACATACGACGGCAGAATCCTTGAAACCGATCCGGGGCGGATCCTTACGGTCTATCGCATCCGTATTGCGCAGGAGCCGGTCAATCCCCGAGCCTATGAGAGCGGCGGAAACGTCAGAGAGCGGGAAAACGCTCCGGACGATGTGGAATGGCAGGACGGCATTTCATTTTCCGATCTTGCCCCGGGCGGGGAGATCGTATCCCCGTTTGAGATCGTTATGGAGGAAAACGACTCGTCCTTATGGCTCTCCATCACATGGGCGAGAAACGGGCAGGCGTTGGAATACGGTATCCGTTCCGAGGACGGCACGGCGTATTTTCAGGAGAAGCAAGGGGGCTCATCCCTGCTGCTGATTGAGGAAATTCCGGCGGGAACGTATCGCTTGTATGTAAAAAATCCCGAGACATTCAACGCCCTGTCGGAAAACGAAAGCGCCGAGAGCGTTAACGTGACCGGCGCGCTGGTGTATTCCCGCGTTCCGCGGTGAGAGACCGTGCGGCCGGTATCGGCAGTCTTCCCGTGATTTTTCCGCATCGGCGCAGACTCACGGCTCAGCGCATAAAAGCATAAAAAAGATAGCCCCTGACTGCGTTACGGAAGATTCGCAGTCAAGGGCTATCTTTCACTCTTAATATCTAACATCCTGGTTACCTCCTTTCTTCAAATTCATGACACCGCTGCTTCCCCGTGCAAATCTTCTCCCTTCTTCGCTTTTCTGCCCCGCTTCGCCGGGGGCTTTCCGCATACGGCGGATGCTGTCGGAGAGCCTTTCACGCGTTTTTCGGTGTCATTTTCCCCAGACTCCAGCGATCCGGGGGGCATCATTTAGCCTCCTTTTTGTACTTTTATGATACCAGAGACCGCCGATGGAAACAAGTGACGGGATCGGAGAAAAAGCGGGACCCACGTTGTGCATCACAATGAAATTGCCGGCGATCACGCAATTCCTCTTGACTGTTGCCGCCGGGCACTATATAGTTAAATTGTTGGGGAACGAGCCGCCGCGTCATACTTTGTATGACGCGGCGGCTCATTTTTTCAAAAAGCCTCGCAGAGCCCGCGCCCGCCGGCAGAAGATCCGGGCTCGGTCAGCCGCACTCTTTTTTCATGGCGGAATATCCGATCAGCACCGTCCAGACATAGGCGCAGGTCTTAGGGATGCCATCAGCCCCAGACAAAGCACATTAAAGCCCGCCGCGCCTTCCGCGCTCCGTGCGGGCAGGACAGCGGGCCGCTTTCAAAAGCGGAAGAATCAGAATCTGCTGTACAGCACCCGGCAGAGAAACGCGGCAAAAAGATCGGGCGGCTCCCGCTCCTCCTTGTTCAGCCAGACGCACACCATGCGGAAAGCGCCGAAGGTCAGGAAGTTATAGACATACGCAAGCTCCGCTTCACTGTTGCTGCCGGAGAGCATTTTGCGCGCGCTTTCCTTCAGGCTGTCCATGGCAAACAGCTTGTGAGCGAATGCCGGGTCAACGTTGTTGTTGATGATCAGGCGGGCAAATTCCAGATTCTCCTCCAGATACCGGCAGGCGGCGGTGATGATTTTCTCCGGTTCGGTTTCATGGCGCTCGATGGCTTTTGCGATAAAGTCCAGCATATCCTTTTCCATATCGGTCAGCAGATCGAACTGACTTCCGTAATACTTATAGAATGTCGTTCGGTTCACGTCGGCTCTTTCACAAAGCTCCCGAATGGAAATGTGGTATATGTCCTGTTCCTTCAGCAGCTCGATCAGCGCGGCCTTCAGCAGGCGCTTTGTCATCGCAATGCGGCGATCCTCTTTTTTCTCCATGGCAGCCTCCTAAAAATGAATTTTTTTTGAACCCTCAACATTTCCCAACGGTGTGTTGATTTTTATTCCATACCGAAAGAACTGTCGGTTGAATAATCAACATGTGTTCATCATAATGAAACAAACGGAAAAAGTCAAGAAGGGTAATGCGCCATGAAAAAGCTTGCAGAGTTTCTTATAAACCGCCGCCGCGTTCTCACTGCCGTCATGCTTGCGCTGACGGCAGTTTGTGCCGTTCTCGCGCTGCGCGTTCCGATCAACCGGGATCGGACAAAATATCTTGCGGACAGCTCCGAAATGAAGCAGGGGCTTTCCATTATGGAGGACGTCTTCCCCGAGTCCGACGAGACGGCGTCAATCCGCGTGATGTTCGATGATCTGACCGCCGATCAGATACCCGAAATCAAAGCGCAGCTGGAAGCTATACCGAACGTAAGCGGCGTCGCGTACGAAGCCGGCAGTGAGGAATACAATAAGGACAATCACACGCTCTTCGTTGTGAACAGCCGGTACGATTACGACACCGACGAGGAGCACGCGATCGAAGCCGCTATCGAAGAGGGCTTCCCCGGCTATACGATGGCGTATGAGAATAACGACGTTCCGGCAACGGAGCTTCCGCTCTGGGTCGTCGTTCTTGCGCTGACGCTCGCCGTTATCATTTTGCTGGTCATGTCCGATTCATGGCTGGACCCCGTGCTGTTTCTCGTCACCATCGGCGTCGCCGTCGTGCTCAACATGGGAACGAACATCCTGTTCCCGTACGTCGATGAGATGACCGCAACGGTCGGGCCCATTTTGCAGCTCGTGCTCTCCATGGACTATTCCATCATTTTGATGAATCGCTACCGGCAGGAAAAGGTCACGCACAGCGACAAGGTTTCTGCCATGAAAACGGCGCTCGCCGGTTCGGTTTCCTCCATCGCCTCCAGCTCGCTTACCACGGTCGTGGGATTGCTGGCGCTCGTGTTTTTGAGCTTCAAGCTCGGGCCGGAGCTCGGCATCGTGCTTGCTAAGGGCGTATTCATCAGCATGCTCTGCGCCTTCACCGTCCTCCCCGCGATGATCCTTGCAATGGACCCGCTGCTGGAAAAGACGAGAAAAAAATCGCCGCATGTTCCGATGGCGCGCTTCTCAAGGCTCAGCTATAAGACGAGATACGCCATGCCCGCCGTTTTTGCCGCGCTTTTTATCGCTTCTTTTATATTGCAGGGCTATACGCAGATCGTCTTCACGGAGGAAAACGACGACCCGCTGGCGAATGTGTTCCCGAAGAAGAACACCGTTGCGGTGGTTTACCGCAACGAGGACGAAGCGAAAATCGACAGCGTCATCTCCGAACTGGAAAAGGACGAGCGGGTTTCCGATATTCTCGGCTATGCCAACACGCTCGGCAAGGAGATGACCGCCGAGGACATGGGCAAGGCCGTCGCCGAATTGAGCGACGATGCGGAGCCCATCGGAGATAACCTCCTCCGTATGCTCTATTTCATCGCGGAGGACGGGAAAATGCCCGTGATAACGGCGTCTGACTTTATTAATTTTATAACCGACACCGTTCTTCCGGACAAAACCATCGGCAAGCACCTTGACGCCGCGCTGCGGGACAACGCGGAGCAGTTCCGAACGCTTGCCGACCGCACGCGCCTGACCACCGCGATTTCCGTTGACGAAATGGCGGAGCTCTTCGGCATAGACCGGGAGCGTGTCGAGAAGCTCTATCTCTACTATACGATCCAAAACGGCGTTGCGGACAGCGGCACAATGACGCTGCCGGTCTTTGTGGATTATGTGCTCAATTCCGTGGCGGCAAACGAAACCTACGGCTCGATGGTGAGCGCCTCGGCAATTGCTTCCCTCCGGCAGCTGCAAACCTATACGAATACCAATACCGTTCTGGCGGCGCGCAGCGCGGCCGATCTGGCCGCGCTGATCGGGGCGGACGAGAGCACGGTGAATACCGTGTTTATTCTCGATAACGCGGGCGACGTCAGCGCGCAAACTATGAGTCTGCCCGAATTCAGTTCGTTTTTGTGCGGCAGTCTGCTGCAGGACGCGCTGTTCAGCTCATATTTTGACGATGCCGCCAAGGCGCAGGCGCAGACGATGGACGCGCTGGTGCAGCTTGCCGTGTCCGGGCAGGGGCTGACCCCCGACCAGATGGCGCAGACGCTGGGGATGGACGCGGAAAGCGTTTCCAAGCTGTACAGCCTCTACTTTTCCGCCGATCCCGCGTTCCAGAAGGAGGCGGCCGCCATGACGATGACGCTTACCGACTTTCTCCCGCTGCTGAAGGCCAACGCCCCCGCCGAGCAGCAGGCGCAGCTCGCCCAAACGGAGCAGCTTGTGAATCTTGCCGTTTCCGGGCAGGCGTTGGACGCGGAAACCATGGCGGGCGTGACGGGGATGACCATGGAGAATGTCGCGGGGCTTTATCTGATGAGCGGCACGGAGGCAATGACGCTTCCGGACTTTCTTTCCGCCGCGCTGACACAGGCGCCCGACAACGCCGGCTTGCAGCAGATGAACCAGCTCGTACAGCTCGCTGTTTCCGGGCAGGCGCTGGACGCTTCTTCCCTTGCCTCCGTGTTCGGGATGGATACCGCGCAGGTCTGCCAAATATTCGCTCTTGTGCTGGCAGGGCAGAAAACGGTGGCTCTTGCCGATTTCTCCGCTTTTCTCGTCAACTCCGTGCTGACGAACACGGCCTACGCCGGAGCTTTTTCCGGGGAGCAGGCGGCGCAGCTTCGCCGGCTGGATTCCATCGCGCAGCTCGCGGTTTCCGGCACACCGCTTGACGCCGGGACGCTGGCACAGCTGTTCGACACGGACACGGATACGATCACGATGGCATTCCGCCTGTACTTCGGCAGGGATATCAGCCAAAAAACAATGTCGCTGAAGGCGTTTACCGACTTTGCTCTGTCCGATCCTCTTGTGAGCGGAATGATGGACGCCTCCACGCTCGGCCGCATTCAGTTTTTGCAGGCGATTCTGAACGCCGCGATAAACGGAACGGCGTTCACCTCCGCAAGACTTGCCTCGTTCCTGGGCATGGATCCGGCGCAGACGGAACAGCTGTATATCCTCCGTATGGGGGAAAACGGCGGTACGGACTCGTGGACGATCTCTCCGCGCTCGTTTGTAGCCTTTGCCGCGACGGACGTGCTCGGCGACGCAGAGCTTGCAAAGCAGATCGATGAAAAAACCGCGGAGGAGCTTCGGCGGGGTCATACGCTGATTGAGGCCGTCGTTTCGGAAAAAGCTTACACCGCCAGCGAAATGACCGCGCTCCTTTCCTCTCTGACGGACGAGGTGACCGAAAACGAGACGGAGATCCTTTATCTCCTTTACGGAGGCGTGAATGACGCCGATCCCACGGAAAAAATGACGATTGTGGAGCTCTTTGATCTGCTCTGCGACAAAATGATGAACGACGGGCGCTTTGCGGAGTATTTCGACGGAGAAACAAAAAAGGAGATCCTCGACGGCAAGGCGGAGCTGGAGGACGCCGTCGCGCAGATGAGAGGCAAAGCCTACGCAAGAATGGTCGTCACCTCCGATTACCCGGACGAGTCTCCGGAAACGTCGGACTATGTAACCCGTATCGATACGCTCTGCCGGGAAAATCTCAGTGAATACTATCTGGTGGGCAACTCCGTTATGGTCAGTGAGATGGCCCGCACCTTTGACAGCGAATACCGGATGATCTCCCTGATCACCGCGATCTCCGTATTTCTTGTTGTGCTCATCGCGTTCCGCCATCCGATTCTTCCGCTGATCCTCACGCTTCTCGTGCAGTGCGGCGTATTTATCACCGTAACGGTCATCGGAGCCTACAGCGGCTCGATCTATTATCTTGCGCTGCTGATCGTACAGAGTATTCTCATGGGAGCAACGATCGACTACGGCATTGTGTTCTGTAATTTCTATATGGACAGTCGAAAAACCATGGACGTGACCGACGCGCTGCGCGCGGCGTACGAAGGCTCCATCCACACCATCATGACCTCCGGCTCCATCCTTGTGCTGGTGCTTGCCGCGCTCGGGATCCTTGTATCCTCGCCGATGATCTCCGATGTGAGCACCACGCTGTCCATTGGCGCGCTTGTCGCCATGCTGCTGATCCTTCTGGTCCTGCCCGGCATGACGGTTTGCTGCGACAGACTCATAAACAGAAAAAAGACCGAAGAAAAGACAAAAACGCCGTAAACCGCGGCAAAAAAGAAAACCGGCGGCGGGAGAACGAACTCTCCTCGCCGCCGGTTTGCGTTTTTTTATTGTGCCGGAAGCTCCACGGCAAAGACGGTGCCGCGCTCCGAGCTTTCCTCCACCCGAACGGAGCCGCCGTGCAGACCGGCAATTTCCCACACCAGCGAAAGCCCGAGACCCACGCCGCCGTATTCACGGCTGCGGGATTTGTCCACGCGGAAGAAGGGCTGGAAGATGCTCCGCCGGAATTCCTCCGGGATGCCGCTGCCGGTATCCGCCACGCGGATGTGCAGCATTTTGTCCTCCTGCGCCACGGAAATGCGCACCGACCCATCGGGGCGGTTGTACTTGACGGCGTTTTCCGTCAGATTGAAAAGCATTCGGTAGATCAGCGCGTCGCTCCCGATCATAACGCCGTCGCCCTCCCGTTCGAGCGCGATGCCTTTCTTCTCCGCCAGCGGCGCGAGATCCGTGAAGATCTCCTCGATCATCGGCGCGAGCTGGATCTTCTCGTTCCGCGCCACCTGCTGCAAATTGCTCATCTCCAGCAGCGTCTTGGTCATTTGCGTCAGCCGCTCCGTCTGCTCCCGCAGCAGAGAGAGAAACTCCGCCGTCTCCGGCAGTACATCGGGATGCTCGGCGGAAAAGAGCTCCAGCTGCGCCTGCATCAGCGCCAGCGGCGTGCGCAGCTCGTGGGCGGCGTTGCCGGTAAACTGCCGCTGCGCGGCAAAGGCATTGTTCAGCCGCTCCAGCATCTGGTTGAAGGAGCGGCTGAACTGCCGGAACTCCGGCAGCACGTCCTCGTCGATCTTCATATCCGCGAGATTGTTCAGCTGCACCTTCTCTACCTGCGAGGCAAAGCTGCGCAGGGGCTTGAGCGCGCGGCCGCTGACAAAATACGCCAAAACGCCGCTCAGCACCGTCACCGCCGCCGTGATATACCAGTTCGTTGTGCAGAAGGACGTCTTCGCGCCGTGTATGACAATGGTCACATCCTCGTTCATTCCGGCAAGCTCCGGATCGAAAAACGCCGGATCGCCTTCCACGGCGGCGCTGCCGTAATCCTGAATGAAGCTGCCGATGGAGTCCATATAGTGCAGCCCGGAGGCGCAGAGCAGCAGCTTCATGGAAACGCAGGCCGCGCCGATGAGCAGCACGGTCAGCAGCGTGATGCGCCACTGCAAAGAAAGCCGCTTCATGCGTCCTCCCCTCCCATCAGATACCCCTCGCCGATGCGGTTGCGGATGGGGTCGCAGCCCAGCGCGGCGCGCAGCTTTTTGCGCAGAGCGGAGATATGCACCCGGATGGAGTTGCTGAAATTGTCCACGCTGTTGTCCCAGACGTGATCCATCAGCTCCTCCTGACTGACCGGCCGGCCCTGATGCACCATCAGATATTCCAAAATCCCCGTCTCCTTGCGGGTGAGCGTCAAGGTCTGCCCGTTGACGGCGGCGGTGCGCGAGCGCGTATCAAAGGTCAGCGCCCCGCAGGTCAATATCACATCCCGCTGCGTAAACTGCCGCAGCGTAAGACTGCGGATGCGCGCCTCCAGCTCCGCGAGATGAAAGGGCTTTGCCAGATAGTCGTTGGCCCCCGCGTCCAGCCCCTCGACCTTATCCTCCACCTCTCCGCGGGCGGAGAGGATCAGCACCTTCGTCTCCCAGTCTGCCTGCCGCAGGGTGCGCAGCACCGTCATGCCGTCCTTCCCTGGCAGATTCAGATCCAGCAGCACCAGATCGTACCGCTCCGTGCCGAGCAGCTCCAGCGCTTTTTCTCCGTCAAAGCAGTAATCCACGCTGTACGCCAGCCGCCGCAGGCTGCGCACAATGGTTTCGCACAGCGCGCGCTCATCCTCAATTACCAAAAGGTGCATCAAAAGCCTCCTGTTTCTTTTTCGTTTGATCTAATAATATCAGGAATGGATAAGATTTGTGTTAAGTTTTGATTCTTAACGGGGAATTTAACTGCCCTGCGCTATGATAGGGGCAGAAAACGGAAGGAGAGTTGTTCATGAGCCACAGAGAAAAAGCGGCCTTGCAGGTTTTCCTGCTGCTTGCCGGCGTTGCCATGGTGTGCTTCGGCGTCTGGCGGGGCGAATCGGCGGCGGTGCTGAGCAAAGCAATCAAACTATGTCTGGAGTGTGTAGGTATTGGGTAAAAAGAATTTGGGCGTCTCGCAGCTTCTGGCGCGCTTCCGGGGCTGGATACAGGCGGGGGCAACGCTGCTGACCAACCTGCACCTGCCCAACTTCCTCAAGGGCAGCCTGTATCAGGGCGCGGGGAAAACCGTCTGCGTGCCGGGGCTGAATTGCTACTCCTGCCCGGCCGCCTCCGGCGCGTGCCCCGTCGGGGCGTTTCAGGCGGTGGTGGGGTCGTCAAAGTTCGGCTTCTCTTATTATATCACAGGAATCCTCATCCTGCTCGGCGTTTTGCTCGGCAGATTGATCTGCGGCTTTTTGTGTCCTTTCGGATGGTTTCAGGAGCTGCTGCACAAGATCCCGACGAAGAAGCTCTCCACAAAAAAGCTCAAGCCGCTGACATATCTCAAATACGCCGTTTTGCTGGTCATGGTCATTCTGCTGCCGGCGTTCCTTGTGAACGACGTGGGAATGGGCGATCCTTACTTCTGCAAGTATCTCTGCCCGCAGGGCGTGCTGGAGGGGGCGATCCCGCTGTCTCTTGCCAATGCCGGCATTCGGGCGGCACTG
>ERZ773147.3244-NODE-3244-length-12678-cov-4.413293_pt1 | contig 12678 bp, 9 predicted proteins | sample MGYA00580851_ERZ773147 | MGnify/ENA primary metagenome ERZ773147 (study PRJEB29015, sample SAMEA2737818) | human gut metagenome | biome: human gut; feature: human-associated habitat; material: faeces | place: China | collected 2012 ... | reverse complement strand
ACCAGGCCTTCTTGATGTTGTTCTTCAGCTCCACGCCCAGGGGGCCGTAGTCCCAGGTGTTGGCAAGGCCGCCGTAGATCTCGGAGCCTGCGAAGATGATGCCGCGGTTTTTGCACAGCGCCACGATCTTATCCATGGTCTTTTCGGTGTTTTTCATGTGATCGTCTCCTTTATGTGAATATTTTTGGTCTCTATGGTCAAGCCGCCTCCGGCGGCGTTACCTGCACAGTCACGACTCCCGCATTCCAATCCGTCTGGTCTGTGGACACACCGTACCACCACATGGTCCCGCCGTCCGGCAGGTGGTACAGGATGGCATAGGCCTCCCCCTGGTGCAGGGCCATGGGATAGTTGCTCTCCGGCAGCTGGTCATCGGTAAGCTGCCAGCCGGCAAAGTCGTCATAGCCCCCTTCCACGCGCCAGAACTCGCGGCTGGCGTAGTCGCTCCAGTCAGAGATGTCCTGCTCCCCGAAGTAGGCGGCTTCGTATGCTTCACCGGCAATGGTCAGTGTGTCCGTGCGGAGCGGCTCCAGCTCCGGCTTTTCCTCCCGCGCCAGATTGGCACAGGTCACCGTCACCTTGCCGTCGTAGTGTGCTGCGATCTGAGCCGCCATGGAGGGTACAGTGCCGGTCTGGTGATCCATCCCGTTGGGGTCAGCGTGGGCGCTGCCGCAGAAGGCCACCACGCTGACGCCGTCCAGCGCGTCAAAGGCGTCACAGAAGTTGGCCGCCATGGTGTACTCCCGCTGTACGTCGGCCGCATCGTCTGCGCCGCGCCGATAGTACATGGTACCCTGCTTGATGCTCCGATCCACCGTGCGATATTCGTCGGTATCGGTCTTTCCCTCGTCCTCCAGAAGCCGGCGCGCTTTTTCGCCGGAGGCGGCGTACTGATGCTCTATGTCAAAGCCGTGGAACACCGTGTCCGGACACGTCTCCTTGATCTGATGGTAAAAATCCGCCACCACCTCCGCATGGAACAGCGTTCCCTCGCAGGCGCCGTACACCATGTCCCAGTAGGCGTCGTCCTCTGCCGCCATCCAGCGGTTCAGCAGCAGCGTGGAGCCTGCGCCCATCTCTATGAACAGGTGGCGCATTCCCTGACCGTAGCAGGTCTGCCACAATGTCAGCTCCTTATCCAGACAGTCAGCGTTGGCGTGCTCCTCGCCGTAAATAAAAATCTCCCCCGTGGGCGCACCTGTTTCTGCCGGTGCGCCGCAGGCTGTCAGCCCCAGCAGCGCCGCCAGCAGCAGCGTCGCGATCCTCTTTTTCATAGACAGCTCTCCTTTATTGCAGCAAAAAACGCCCTGATGCCATTGCTGGCATCAGGGCGAACTAAGCTTTAGTCCGTGGTTCCACCTGAATTTGGATGATTCCACACTCTTACTGCCGGTAACGGGGCGTCCGGCGGGCATTTCCTCCCGCAGCTCCGGGCAGCCACGCCCTTCATCGCCTGTAACAGGGAAAGAATAGCATCTTTTCTCCCGCCCGTCAAGCCTATTTTTCGATGTCCGGCGAGTCGGCATCCTCGGGGCAGGGCGCAGCATCCGTGACAGTGCCGCCGCCATACACGTACCGCACGTCGTCGGTCTGGCCCATGGCACCTTTTGAGAACGTCACCGCCCAGCAGCCGGTCTTCACATCGTACCAGCCGTAGGCCATGTCATACTCCCCATCGTACTGCGCCCTGGCCAGCTCGATAGCTTCCTCCTCCGTGGGGATGCCCCGCCCGATCCGGGCAGTGCCCAGGATAGCCAGTACCTCATCGCGGCAGCCGTCCCACACGGCCCTGTCCATCACGCCGTCGTCAGAGGGCATACACACGTAGCTGCCTGGTGTACCCCGGAACACGACGTTCACCCACACGTTGTCGTTGACGCCCTCGGTGTACTGCCACACCCTCTGGCCTCCGGACAGTGTCAGCTCCTGCTCCGTCACGCCGGTGCCGCAGATGCCGTAGCCGTCCAGCCAGCAGGTGAGCCGGAAGTCCACGGCGGCGTCGTCCGTCTTCCAGAACCGCAGCCCCGCCTGCCCATCCTCCTCCAGCGTCTCAAAGGCCCAGCCATCGGGGATAGTCAGCGCCATGTCCACGTGGTCTCTGGTATACTCCGCCAGCTGACCCGTGATCTCGGACGGGTCCGGTGCGGGACTGATGACCTGCGGCTCATCCCCCTCCAGCGGCAGCGGAACAGCCGACCACTCGCAGGCCATCAGCACCGCGGCGCAGCCCAGCGCCAATACGCACAGCAGCAGCTTTTTCATACTCTCGCCCTCCTTTTGTCCATATGACGAAGCAGGGAGGGGAAATGTTCCCCTCCCTGCCAGAGCTCAGATGTCCAGCAGCTCCAGCTCGCTGTCGTCCACCTTTCGCAGCTCCTTCTTATTCATCATATCGTACATACACGGCACCACGAACAGCGTCATCAGCGTGGCGTACAGCAGTCCGCCGATACACACCAGTGCGATGGGCTGGATCAGGGCCGTACCGGCGTTCTTGGCCAGCGCCGTCACCACAAGGCCCAGGATGGTGGTAAGGCTGGTCATCAGAATGGGCCGCAGACGGGTGACGCCCGCGTCGATGATGGCCTCCCTCCGCGCCATACCGTCCTGCCGCTGCTGGTTGATGTAGTCCACCAGCACAATGCCGTTGTTGACGATGACGCCCACCAGCATCACAAAGCCGATAAGACTGACGACCGACACCTCGATACCGGAGATCAGCAGTGCCAGGAAGCCGCCGGTGAAGGCCAGCGGTATGGTGAACATCACGATAAACGGGGACTTCAGGGATTGGAACTGGGCCACCATGATGAGGTACACCAGCACCACGCCCAGCAGCAGCATCAGCATCAGCTGGCCCATGGCATTCATGATCTGTTCGTTCTCGCCGTTGAACTCCACGGTGACGCCCTCCGGCAGGGCCAGCGGCGCCACGGCCTGCTGCACCGCCGATGTCACCTTGGTAACGTTGTAGCCATCGGCCAGCGTGGCGGTCACGGTGATGCACCGCCGCTGCTGGTCGCGCTGGATGCTGTTGAGGGACACGGTCTCGCGGACCTCCGCCACCTCGCCCAGCCTGAAGGAGCCATCGTCGTCCTCCTCCGTCTCCTCGCCGGTGAGCTGGCTCAGACCGGAGGTATCGCTGCTGCCGCTCATGGCGGCGGACATGGAGCTGTCCGGTGTGATGGTCAGATCCAGCAGCTTCTCGCGGGTCAGCTTGCTGTCCGCCGCCGCGTCCACCATCAGCTCCATGCTCTCGCCGTCCAGCGTCACATCCGCCACCGTGGTGGTATCCTGCAGCGCCGCCGCCACCTGCATGTAGATCTGGGCCACGGTGACACCGCGGGTCATGGCCGCGTTGCGGTCCACCACCACCTGTAAGGCAGGCGCCGCGTCCTCCAGACCGTCGGACACATCCTTGACGCCCTCCACCTGTCCGATGCGCTGGCCCAGCGCACGGGCGGCGGTCTGCAGGCCCTCCATATCGTCGCCGTAGACCTGCAAAGAGATGCCGCTGCCGGTCATATAGCTCATCATACCGCTCATGACGCCGGAGGCCTTCACCGTGCAGGGCAGGTCGGCGCACAGCGCCTCGATCTCCCGCCCTGCATCGGAGCCGAAGGTGCCCTCCGTCATGGTGAGGTAGCCGGTAACGTCATAGTCGCCGTTGTTGCTGCTGGTCATGCTGAGGCCGCCCATGTTGCCGCTGCCCATCATGAAGCCCACAGCTTCCACATTCTCCACGGACATGGCCCGTTCCATCACCTGATCGGCCGCCTCCACCGCCTCCTCGCGGGTGGTGCCCTCCGGCATGGTGATCTCCAGCGAGAGGTTATTCATGTCGATCTCCGGCATGAACGTAAAGCCGCGGCTCAGTGCGCCCCAGGCCGACGTCACCAGCAGCACCAGCGACAGCAGCAGCACGAAGGCCTTGTGGTCCAGCGACCAGGAGATGGCCTTGCGGTAGGCGGGGTAGAGCTTATCCAGCAGACCGGCCTTGGGCGTGAAGTCCCGCCGCAGCATGCCGGACGCCATGGCCGGCACCAGCGTCAGTGCCACCAGCAGGCTGGCCAGCAGGGAATATGTAATGGTCAGGGCCAGATCGGTGAACAGCTGCTTCGTCAGGCCCTCCACGAACACGATAGGCGCGAACACGCACACCGTGGTGAGAGTGGACGCCGTCACCGCGCCCAGCACCTGTCCCGCACCGGACACCGCAGCCTGGATGATGGTAGCGCCCTTGGCCCGCAGGCGGTAAATGTTTTCGATGACCACCACCGAGTTGTCCACCAGCATACCCACCGATACGGCCAGGCCGCTGAGGGAGATCATGTTGATGGTGACGCCGGTGAAGTACATCAGCACCACGGCGAAGATCACGCTGGCGGGAATGGAGATCAGGGTGATGAGGGTGGGCCGCCAGTCACGCAGGAACAGGAACAGCACCACCACGGAGAACAGCGCGCCCCACAGCAGGGAGGACACGATGGTGTCCACGATCAGGTGGATATAGTCGCCCTGATCCATCAGAGGCTTGAAGTTGACGCCCTCGTACTGCTGGGTCAGCTGCTCCAGACGGGCGGTGATGTTGTCGGACACCTCCGCCGTGGCGTAGTTGGACTGCTTGTTGAAGGAGGCGATGATGCCGTTGTTGCCGTCCAGCTTAGCGTAGATCTCATCGGAATTATCGGTATAGAACACGGTGGCCACATCGCTGAGGCGGATGGGCTCCATGCCGTCGATACCCAGATCGAACAGCACCATGTCCTCCAGCTCCTGGGTGGTGGATATCTCGTTGCCCACGGACACCATGTAGCTGATGCCGTCGTTATCGTCGATATATCCGGCGGGCATGGAGAAATCCTGGGCCGTCAGTAGCTGCTCTATCATGGAGACGGACAGCATGCCGTTGAGATCCAGCTGCTCCAGCACCTGACGGCGGATCTGAGCCAGCTGCTTTTCCCCCTCCTCGATCTGCTGCAGGGCCAGCTTCAGCTGCACGTTGCTCTCGGTCATCAGCAGCATGCCGTCTATCAGGGATTCCGCGCCGCTGGAGATCTGGTTGCCCAGCGCATCAAACCGGTGGGGATCGTTAAGGAAAGCCTCAATATCGCGGATGGTCTTTCTCAGATCCTCCATCCCTTGACGGAGCTGCTCCTCCGTCCGCTGGGCCACCAGCCGGGTCAGGGTCTGGGTGTTTTCCGTCAGCCGCCGGGCCAGCTCCAGATTGGCGGCGGTCAGCGCCTCGTTTTCCGCCATGGCGGCGGCCTTCTCCTCCTCGGTGGCGTCCGGGTCGGCGATGATGCCCAGATTGGCTTGGATCTTCTCATTATTGGCGTTCATGGCCTCCTGATCGGCGGCGATGGTCTGGCGCAGCTGCTTTTCCTCCTCCGACATGTTGGGGGTAAAATCCAGAGCGCTTTTCAGCGCCTCCACGGCCTTGTTCAGCGCATCGGTCACGCTGTCACCAATGCCGTTGGCAGCCTGAGAGATGCCCTCCGCCAGCGCGGCCTGAGCGTCGGTCACCTGCTTTCTGGCGCTGCTGAGCTTTCCGGCCTCCTTGTCCAGCAGCTTTCCCGCATTCTGGCGAACCGTCTCCGTCAGAGCGGCCATCTTCTCCGCGTCCAGCACCACATGCATCTCCCGGTCAATGGTGCCCGAGATATCCACGCTGGCCACGCCGGTGATGCCGGTCAGCTTGGCGCTGAGCTCATCGTCCACAAAGTCGCTCAGCTCGCCCACGTCCATGGTGTCGCTGCTGATGGCGGCCACCATCACCGGGATCATGGAGGGGTTCATCTTCAGTATGTAGGGGGAGGACACGCTGTCGTCCCACTGGCCCTCCAGCGCAGAGATCTGCTGCTGGATGTCGATGCCCAGCGAGTCCATATTGGCCCCGTTCTCAAACTCCATGATCACCATGGAGACGCTGTTCTGGCTGGTGGACTGGATCTCCTTCAGCTGATCCAGCGTGGCCAGCGATTTCTCCAGCGGCTTTGTGATCTCCTCCTCCACGCTTTCCGGGCTTGCGCCGGGATCGCTGGTGACCACGATCACATAGGGGTAGTCCATGTTGGGCATCAGGTCGGGGGTCATTTTCAGATAGGCCACCACGCCCAGTACCAGAATGGCCAGCGCCACCACATAGACGGTCAATGGTTTTTTCACACTAAAGCCGGGCACGAACTTCTTCCTCTCTTCAGCGCCATCGGGCGCGCCACAGGGGCGGATACGGGTAACGGCGCTGTGCGCCGCATTTTGACACTTTAGTCTACCACCTCTTGTTTTTCAAATCAATCGGAAAACGGAAAAATTCACGATTCCGTTACAAATAGTAAGGCGGCGTAGGGAAAACACCGTCATTTGCGGCGAAATAGTTCGAGGGGCGTACTATTTTTAAGTGAAGAGAGAAAAGTGAAAAGTGAAAAGAAATGGTATGCCGCCTGCGGCGGCATGATAAAATAAATCCAAAAGCCACGGCAGGTATCCCTGCCGTGGCTTTGTCTCACACGTCGATCCTGAAATTCCCCTCGGCGGCCCGCCGGAGCTTCTGCTGCCGGGCCTGGCCGATGGCCTCCTGTAAGGAGACGATGATGGTGTTGGACACGAAGAACCCCCGGGGCGTCAGATGCCAGCCCTTCTCCGTCCGGGCGGCGAAGCCGTGGGCCTCGTACTGCACCAGCAGGTCCTCCATGGGCTGGAACTTCTGGCGGAACTGCCGCTCGAAATAGCCGCTGTCGATGCCCTGGGTGGTGCGCAGCGACAGCATGATGTATTCCAGATCCCGGTCAAGGGGCGGGATCTCCTCCATCTCCGACAAGCGCAGATCTCCGGCGATGTAGGCGTCCAGATCCCGCTCGTAGCCGAAGCGGACGCCGCCCATATCGGAGTGGGCGCCGGGGCCGAAGCCCGCGTACTCACCCAGCGTCCAGTATTTCAGGTTATGGCGGCTCTCATACCCCGGCTGGGCAAAGTTGGAGATCTCGTACTGCTCATAGCCGTGCTTTTGCAGATAGTCCACCGTCCACAGGTACATGTCCGCCTGGGTGTCGTCGTCGGGGATGTCGGCGCTTTCGCGCTGCTGCCACAGGGGCGTGCCCGGCTCGATCTTCAGGCCGTAGCAGCTCAGGTGCTTCGGCTCCAGCGCCGCGGCGGAGCGGAGGGTGTCCTGCCACGCTTCCAGCGTCTGGCCCGGCAGGCCGTAGATCAGGTCAAGGCTCAGATTCTCGAACCCGGCCATCCGGGCCGCCGCCACCGCCGACAGCACCTGATCCCAGGTATGTACCCGGCCGATGCGCCGCAGAAGTTCGTCATCCGCCGCCTGCACGCCCAGAGAAATGCGGTTAAAGCCCGCCTTCCGCAGCGCCCGCAGGGCCTTCCAGTCCCCGGCGCTGTCGGGGTTGGCCTCCAGGGTGATCTCCGCGTCGGCGGCCACATGATAGCGCTTCTTTACGGTTTTCAACAGCTTCACCAGCCGCTTTTCCCCCAGATAGCTGGGGGTGCCGCCGCCGAAATACACCGTGTCCGCCGTGTGGGCGGTGCACCGGGGCGCTACCTCCTCCAGATGGCGGATCAGGGCGGCGGTGTAGGCGTCCATTTTCTCCTCGCTGCGGGGCAGGGAGTAGAAGTCGCAGTAGGCGCACTTGCTCTTGCAGAAGGGGATGTGGAGATACAGGCCCAGTGTCTTTTCCATCATGCCTCCTCCTTTCTGTCCCGCTGGATCATGGTGATGGCATCATAAAAGCAGTTGACCCGGCAGGAGCGGCAGCCGATGCATTTGCCCACATCCAGATCGTAAAAGCCGTCCGGCCGCTGGAACATGCACTCCACGGGACAGAACATGGCGCACCAGCCGCACCCGGTACAGGATACCGGGTCGATGACGGCGTATTGCAGCGGCTTGCGGCCGAAGAGATAGTAATTGTCGGGTAAGCTCATGATGGTGTACCTCGGTGTGGTTGGAGAATTTCGCGCTTCCGGAGCGCAGCTGTCATTCCGAGACAGTGACCCCGCCCTTGGCTCTCCCTTTGGGAGAGCTGTCACCGAAGGTGACTGAGAGGGGATCCAAGATGGTGCGGTGCAAACCAAGATGGATGCTACGGCAGCATAGCTGCCGAGATCGACACTAAAAACATGCCACCGGCATGTTTTTAGTGTCGACCCTCTCCGTCCTCGCTTTGCTCGGCCACCTCTCCCGAAGGGAGAGGCAAGGGTTACGGACTGGTGCGCAATGACATGTAGGGGCGACCTCTGCGGTCGTCCGCACAACTTTTCAAATAGTTATTATACGCCCAACGGGCCCTTTTATCAATGCATGATTTTCTTCCGGCGGGGCAAACTAGCCCCAAAACAGGAAAGGCCGTGGAAAATATGGACATGTCACCCAGGGAATATCAGGAATATCTCAAGAGCATCAACCCGAGATCGCCGGTGTGGAAAAACATGGCGCTGGCGTTTCTGGTGGGCGGCGCCATCTGCTGTGTTGGACAGGCCATCGGGGACTGGTACGGCTATCTTGGCCTGAGCAGGCAGGACGCCGCCACCGCCACGTCGGTGACGCTGGTGTTCCTGTCGGCGCTGTTTACGGGGCTGGGGCTGTATCACAAGCTGGCCCGGTACGCCGGGGCGGGCACGCTGGTGCCCATCACGGGCTTTGCCAACGCCGTGGCGTCCCCCGCCATCGACTTCCGGGCCGAGGGCGTTGTCACCGGCACGGCGGTGAAGATGTTCACCGTGGCCGGGCCGGTGATCGTATTCGGCACCGCCGCCAGCGTGGTGTATGGGTTGATTTTATGGGCGGTGAAGTAGGGGCGTACCTGCGGTGAGATTTGTCATTCCGAGCCAGTGACCGAAGTCACTGGCGTGGGAATCCATACGCTTCCGCAAAGGGAAGACGCGGATTGCCGCGTCGGGCTTACGCCCTCCTCGCAATGACAGGTACGTCGTACCTACCCCCAACACAATTAAATTTTCCTATGCATCCTCCCCCATTCTGTGGTACAATACCATGGAGACCAAAATGGGGGAGGTTTGCCTATGTTCAAGCGGGTCTATGTGGAGATCACCAACGTGTGCAACCTCTCCTGCGTATTCTGCCCCGGCACGGGCCGGGAAAAGCGCTTTCTTACCCCGGAGGAGTTCCGCCTGATGGCGGAAAAGCTGCGGGGCCACACCCGCTACCTCTACTTCCACGTTATGGGTGAGCCGCTGCTGCACCCGCAGCTGCCGGAGCTGTTGGCCATCGCCGGGGAGCTGGGGTTCCGGGTGTGCATCACCACCAACGGCACGCTGCTGTCCGAAAAGGGCAGCGTCCTGCTGGCCGCTCCGGCACTGCATAAGGTCAGCGTCTCCCTCCACAGCTTCGAGGGCAACGACGGCGGCGACATGACGGACTATCTCGCCGCCGTGTGGGATTTCTGCGCCGCCGCTGGGGAAAAGGGCGTGCTGTGCGCCCTGCGGCTATGGAACGAGGGCGGGGTGGAGGAGCGAAACGGCGAAATTCTCCGTTTTTTATCCACCGCCAGCGGCCGGGATGTGGAAAACCTGCCCGCCGACAGCGTGGGCAACAAGCGTCTTGCGCCGGGGCTGTTTCTGGAATCGGCCCGGAAATTCGACTGGCCGTCCCCGGACGCGGCGGAGGGCAATGTGCAGTTCTGCCACGCCCTGCGCCAGCAGCTGGCGGTGCTGTGCGACGGCACGGTGGTGCCCTGCTGTCTGGACGGCGAGGGCCGCATGGCGCTGGGAAATCTGCTGATGCAGGAACTGCCGGAGATTCTGAACACACTGCGGGCGCGGGCCATCCGGGAGGGCTTCTCCCGCCGCACGCCCAGCGAGGACTTATGCCGCCGCTGCGGCTACGCAGCGCGGTTCAGCAAATGAGAGGACCTGCCATGCGGGAAACGCCACAACAACTGAAAGCTCTGCCACCGCCCCTGCTGGCGTGGTATGATCAAAACCGCCGCGTGCTGCCGTGGCGGGAGGAGGTCTCCCCCTACCGCACATGGGTATCGGAGATCATGCTGCAGCAGACCCGTGTCACGGCGGTGCTGCCGTATTTCGCGCGGTTCATGGAGGCCCTGCCCACGGTGGAGGCGCTGGCTGCCGCCGATGAGCAGCAATTGATGGCCCTGTGGCAGGGGCTGGGCTATTACAGCCGCGCCCGCAACCTGCAAAAGGCGGCGCGGGTCATCGTGGAGCAGCGCGGCGGCGTTTTCCCCGATACATACGAAGGGCTGACCGCCCTGCCGGGGGTAGGGGACTACACGGCGGGCGCCATCGCCTCCATCGCCTTCGGACGCCCTGTCCCGGCGGTGGACGGCAATGTGCTGCGGCTGGCGGCGCGGCTGTCCGGCCACGACGGCAACGTGCTGGAGCCGAAGGTGCGGGCGCTGTTCCGCCGGTGGATGGCGGAGGTGATCCCCCACGACCGGCCCGGCGCCTTCAATCAGGCGCTGATGGACTTGGGGGCCATGGTCTGCCTGCCCAACGGCGAGCCGCTGTGCGGCGATTGTCCGGCCCGGGACTTCTGCGCCGCGCGGGAAAAGGGCTTGCAGCGGCACCTGCCGGTGCGGGAGAAGAAGTCCGGCAAGCGGACGGAGCAGCTGACGGTGTTCCTCCTGCGGCAGGGCAAGACCACGGCGGTGCGGCAGCGGCCCGGAAAGGGCCTGCTGGCGGGGTTGTGGGAGTTCCCCAACGTACCGGGAGCACTGACGGAGCCCCAGGCGGCGGCACAGCTGGCCCAATGGGGGCTGACGCCCCACCTGTGGGGCAAAAGCTTCACCGAGAAGCATATTTTCACCCACATTATATGGGAAATGACGGTATTTACGCTGGATGTACAGGGCGAAAGCCCGCCGGAGTGGGTCTGGCGCACCGGAGAGGAACGGGAGAAATACCCCATGCCCACGGCGTTTGGGAAATTGGAGAGGGCGGGGTAGAATCCCTCCCCTACGCACTGGCCACCGATAGAACTTTCGTAGGGGCGGGGTTCTACCCCGCCCGCCGATAAACGCACGCGCTTCTTGCCCTGTCATTCCGAGCCAGTGACCGACGTCACTGGCGTGGGAATCCGTGCCCTGAAGGTAACGGATTGCCGCGCCAGTTTGCGAACTGCCGCGCAATGACAACGTAGGGCGCGATGCCCACATCGCGCCGCCGAACAACGTTTTTCGTTCTACCGTTGATAATATGAGCGGCAGCGGCGCAAGAAGAAAGTCGATACGTCATACATAACGATATCCACCATGTTCTGTGAACGCGTGGTATGCGGTATCAAATTTGTAAAAGGAACAGCGTGCAGGAAGTCCAGAAACCTGGGTTTCTGGTTGTCCTTTTGGGTACTTTTGGGACAACGGCCAAAAGTACCTCGTCCCCGCAGGGATGAAATATTCCATACAACTGTTTAACGAACACCGCCCAAAGGACAGAAGATACATAAGGAGAGAACCACAATGGCACAGCTTTATTTCAAGTACGGAGCCATGGGCTCCAGCAAAAGCGCCAACGCGCTGATGGCCCGCTTCAACTATGAGGAGCGGGGACAGGACACCCTGCTGGTGAAGCCCCAGATCGACACACGGGACGGCGACCACATGGTGTCCTCCCGCATCGGACTGAAGCACCCCTGCGTCTATTTCCACGAGATGCAGGCCATGCCCGACGAGGAACTGCAAAAGTACGCCTGCATCATCGTGGACGAGGCCCAGTTCCTCAGCAAGGAGGAGGTCTACTATCTGGTGCACCTGGTGGACGACTGCGGCATCCCCGTGATCTGCTACGGCCTGCGGGCCGACTTCAAGGGCGATCTGTTCCCCGGCAGCTACCACCTGCTGGTGCTGGCCGACAAGCTGGAGGAGGTCAAGACCATCTGCTGGTGCGGCAAGAAGGCGGCCTTCAACGCCCGTTTTGATGAGGAGGGCCATGTGCTGAAGGAAGGCGCGCAGGTGGTGCTGGGCGCCAACGACCAGTATATCGGGCTGTGCCGCCGCCACTGGATGGCGGGGGATCTGGGGCCGGACTTCCACCGGCTGCGGAAATGATCTGCACGCTGTGTCCCCGCCGCTGCGGCGCGGAGCGGACGGAGACGGAAGGGAAGGGCTTCTGCGCCATGCCCGCGGGCATCCGGGTGGCCCGCGCCGCCCTGCACATGTGGGAGGAGCCGCCTATCTCCGGCACCAACGGCAGCGGCACGGTGTTCTTCTCCGGCTGCACCCTGCGGTGCTGCTACTGCCAGAACCACGCCATCTCGGCGGAGGGCTTCGGCAAGGATGTGACCCCCCGGCGGCTCCGCGCCATCTTTGAGGAGCTGATCGCCCAGGGCGCGCACAACATCGACCTCATCACCGCCACCCACTTCCTGCCCTGGATCCTGCCGGCGCTGGAGCCGAAGCTCCCCGTGCCGCTGGTGTATAACTGCGGCGGATATGAAAAGGTGGAGACGCTGCGGCGGCTGGAGGGACTGGTGGACATCTGGCTGCCGGATATGAAGTACGCCGACGGCGGTCTGGCGGCGGAGCTGTCCGCCGCACCGGACTATTTCCCCGTGGCCGCTGCGGCCATTCAGGAGATGTTCCGCCAGACGGGACCCTATGTCATAGAGAACGGCCTGCTGCGGCGGGGCGTGGTCATCCGCCATCTGGTGCTGCCAGGCTGCATCGACAATTCACTCGGCGTCCTGGA
>ERZ773147.3242-NODE-3242-length-12683-cov-3.008394_pt1 | contig 12683 bp, 6 predicted proteins | sample MGYA00580851_ERZ773147 | MGnify/ENA primary metagenome ERZ773147 (study PRJEB29015, sample SAMEA2737818) | human gut metagenome | biome: human gut; feature: human-associated habitat; material: faeces | place: China | collected 2012 ... | reverse complement strand
CGCCGAGCGCATCAAGGGCGCGGTGCTGTACACGTTGGAGGATGCCCGCAGTAAATCGGGGCATCTGTTTCTGCCATCGGAAGATTTAGTAAAGGAAACACTTCTGCTGCTCAACGCGCCCATTCCCATCCCGGAACAGCGCGTCCGCACCGAGGAAGTGCAGGAAACCTTGCAGCAGATGATTCTGCACGGCGCAGTGGTCGCCTACAAGCAGTACCTGTACAGCCCGCGTGTGTTCGGGCAGGAGGATGACACCGCCCGCATGATTGCCGAGCGGCTTGCCAACATCAGCGTAGCCGAGAATATCGAGTCTGCGCTGGAATCGGTGCGCGAAAGTCTGGGCATCACGCTTTCCCAAAAGCAGGAACAGGCAGTGCGCACGGCGTTCCAGCATGGGCTGACGATTATCACCGGCTCGCCCGGTACCGGCAAGACCACCGTGTTAAAGGCCATTATTGAGGTGTTCAAGAACCTGCACCCGAAAGGGAAGGTCGCCCTCATGGCTCCTACGGGTCGTGCCAGCCGCCGCATGGCGGAAAGCACCGGCGTGGATGAAGCCCGCACGCTGCACAGCGCACTGGGCCTCGGCACCGGGGAAGAAGTAGGCGATGGCGAGCGCGTTCGCTTTGTGGATGCCGACCTCGTCATTGTGGACGAGTTTTCTATGGTGGATATGTGGCTGGCACAGCAGTTTTTCAAGCGCATCGGTCAGCATACGCGGGTCGTTCTTGTGGGCGACCCGAACCAGCTGCCCAGCGTGGGCGCCGGCAACGTGTTCTACGAACTGATCCACAGCGGAATGGTGCCTGTCACGGTACTGGATTGGATTTTCCGCCAGTCGAAAGACGGCCTGATTGCCTACAATGCGAAGTTCATCAACGAGGGCAGCACCAAGCTGTACTACGGCAATGACTTTGTGTTCGTGGACAGCCCGACGCAAATCGAGACGGCGCGGCGCATCCAAGACATTTACTGCAAAGAAGCCGCCGAGCGTGGCATCGAGAACGTGCAGATCCTTTCGCCGTTCCGCGAGAAAGGCGAGGCAGCCTCCGAGCAGCTTAACCGTGCCATTCGGGAACGGGTCAACCCGTTCCGCTCGGCCGAGGAAGAAGTGAAGATCGGCAGCCGCATTTTTCGCGTCCATGACCGCGTTATGCAGACAAAGAACACCGAGAAAGTGTCCAACGGTGACCTCGGTTTTATTACCGGGATTACCACGAACAGCAAAGGCGAACGGCTTGTGCAGATGGATTTTGGCGGCGACCGCAAGTTGACTTACACGACGGAACAACTGGCGCACGTTGACCTTGCTTATGCCACAACAATCCACAAGGCCATGGGCAGCGAGTTTGAAACGGTCATTATCCCCATCGTCAAGGCACACACAATCATGCTGTATCGCAATTTGTTGTATACAGCCGTAACCCGCGCCAAGAAAAAAGTCATCCTTGTGGGACATAAGCCGATTCTGTTTATGGCGGTTCACCGCGCGGATATCAGCAAGCGCAACACCATGCTGGGCGAGCGCATCCACCTGTACTGCAAGGCATACCACACCGAACGAAACGCACTGCCGGAACTGCAACAGGCCGGCTGAATGTAATAATGAAGGGAGAAATCACCCATGAAAGGGAATCAAGAACCTATGCTGTACACTACCAACGCCGCTGTGGCATCCTTAAACCATGTACCCGGCTTTGACCCGCTGAAATTTCTGCGCCGCACAGCTTCCCGCAAAACCGGGGAGGACGTGATGCGCCTTGACCTGCGGTACAAAAAGCTGTGGTTCCGGCTGGCCTGCCCCACGGGGCGGCTGAAGCTCAACGCCCTGCGCATTACCGAGAAAATGGCAATTTTTGAAGCCAAGGTCTACCGTGACCGCGAGGATGCCGAACCGCTGAGCAGCTACGTTGCCAACTGCACGCTGGACGCAACGCCCGGTGGGCTGTATGTGGAAGCCGCGCAGGAGGAAGCGCTGGAAGCCCTGTACACCCGCGCCAAAACCGAGGAGGAGCTGGCAGCGCTGCTTCACAAGCTGCCGGAAAAGCAGCTGGTACAGGTGATGGAGCAGGTGTATGCGTTCCTGCTGTCCCGGCCCGACCCGTTGGGATGGCTGAAGGAGCAGACGGAAAAAACGTGGACGCTGGACAATTTGGAAAACGACTCGCTGGCGCAGGTCTTTCTTCGGGAAGGTTCGCTGATGCTGGAAGGCGTGATGCGGGTCTGGGACGAAAGCCGCCGCCTGTCGGAGGAAAGCTGCTTCCCCGAAGGGCTGAACCGAACCATCGAAGCCGATCTGGACACGCTGAACACCCTGTCGGAACGAATGCGGGAGGGCTTTTCCTCCATGGTGGCGGGGCTGCAGCAGTGCCGGTTCGTCACCATTGCCCGGGTCAAGCCCGTCACCGGGGACGAGGTGCGCCTTGTCGAACGGTACAAGGCCCTGCGCCAGAGCTACAAGGACAGCATCCAGTCCCTGAAGGCACTTTTGCCCATTCGGCTGGAAACGGCGGTGGACGATATGAACGCCATGGTTCCGGCCCTGCGGGGTCTGTACCGAGCCATGGAGACCTTTCATCTGACCTATCAGCAGAAAAAGACCGACGCTTCTACGCTGGATTTTAACGATCTGGAACATTTCACGCTGGGCGTGCTCAGCGATCCGGAGCTGAAAAAGTTGGAATCCGCCCGGTTCGACGCGGTATTCGTGGATGAATATCAGGACGTGAGCGCCATTCAGGAGAGCATCCTCAACGGGCTCAAGCGTCCGCCGAAGGAGGACGAAAAGCTTCCTCAGCTGTATTTCTACGTCGGTGATGTGAAACAGAGCATTTACCGGTTCCGTCAGGCGGAGCCGGGGCTGTTTCTGCACAAGTTGGAGACTTTTTCCACAGAGGAAACTGCCGAAAAGCGGAAGATCATCCTCAACCGAAATTTCCGCAGCCGAGAGGGTGTGCTGGACGCGGTGAACCGTACCTTCCTGCACGTGATGGACCGCCGGGTGACGGAGATCGATTACGACCGCAGTGCCATGCTCTATCCCGGCGTGCCATCGGAGAAAGACCCCATGACCGAGCTGCATCTGTGTCAGGTGGGCAAGACCAAAGAAGCCCCCAAGACCGAGGCCGAGTGGATCGCCCGGGATATTCTGGACAGGGTGGGCAGGCCGTCCCCCGGCAGCGAGGGCGGCGTGCTCCACTATCGGGATATCGCTATTCTGCTGCCCGTCAGCAAGGGCGTGGCCGATCAGGTGGAGGCGGTGCTGACCGCCCACCAGATCCCCGTATATTCCGACGCGGGGCAAAGCCCGCTTGCGGGGGAGGAATCCATTCAGGCGGTGCAGCTGCTCATGCTGCTGGATAACCCCCGGAACGACACGGCCCTGCTTTCTGTGATGCGCAGCCCGCTGTTCGATTTCGGTGAGCAGGAGCTTGCCCATATCCGGCTGAACTTCCCGGACGCGCCCGGCTTCTATGACGCGGTGCAGGGTACGGCGGACTTGCAGGGCGACCCCATGCAGGAGCGCTGCCGGGCGGTGCTGACCCGGCTGGAAGAGGAACGGTTCCTGTTTCGGCACATGAGCCCTCAGGAATATCTTTGGGATGCACTCATGCGCACAGGCTTGTATGCCCATTACGGCGCGCAGCCCGGCGGACGGCTGCGGCAGGCGAACCTGCGGATGCTCTGTCTGAAGCTGGAGGAGTACTTCCAGCTTCATCAGGAGGGGCTCGGCGGATTTCTGGACTCCATCCGGGAGCGGGAGGTGGGCGACAGCAGCTCGCCTACGGTGGTCAACCCGTGGGAGGACGTGGTGCGCATCATGACCATCCACAAATCCAAGGGACTGGAATTTCCCACGGTGTATGTGATGGGGATGGGGACGGGTCTGAGCCGCAAGCGGCAGACCAGGACCGTCAGCCTGCACGACCGGCTGGGCGTTTCCCTTCTGTATATGAATGAGGAAAAGCGCACAAAGCGGCAAACCCTTATGCAGAGCGGGATTCAGCTCTGTCTCGGCACGGAGGAACGGGCCGAAAAAGCCCGTCTTCTGTACGTGGCGATGACACGGCCGAAAAATCGTTTAGTGATGATTGGTTCGTCTACGGACGAAAAAAATGCTTTAGAATCGATTCTGGAAAACGTGCTTCGCAAACCCTTTGAAATCAACGATTTGGCGGCTGTCCGTTCCGCAGCCTGCTATCTGGATTGGCTGATCCAGTCTATCAAGCCATGGGATGAATTGAACCAGCAGGTGGGCGATGAGTTTCCCACATCATTCTTATGGGAAACCTGTGGTCAACCAGAGCTTTTCGACAATTCCACAGGTTTTCCACATAAAAGTGCCCCTTGGAGGGTAGTTTTCCACATCCCTGCGGAAAAGAGTCCACAGGATATGGAAAAAGAGGAGGATTCCTCTAATGAAGTGCCCGATTTGGAAAAATTGTGGCCATCGAAGCAGGATGCCCAGCTGCCCAGCTTGGGCGACCCTCTTTCCCCCTTGCCGGAATATGAACATTTGCCCTTGAAGCTGGGCGTGACGGCGCTGTGCCGCGCTATGGAGCAGGGACAGCCCCAGTCCGCAGATGAAGAGGAGATCGAGACTGCCGAAAGCAAACGCATTCCCCTGACGGTGCAGCGGCCAAGACTGCTCAGCGCCATTGCACAGGAGCCGGCGTTTCTCACAACCCCTGTGGAAAACGCCGGAGCGCTGCGGGGCACGCTGACCCATAAACTGCTGGGTCTGCTGCCACTGGACGGCGTTCGAGCGCACTGCGGTGAGCTGTACGCTTACATAAAGGAAGAAACGGCTTCACTGGTGGTACGCGGAGTGCTGACGGCCGAGGAAGCGGCGCTGATTCCTCTGGCCCATGTGGAAAAGTTTTTCCTTTCGACGCTGGGTCAGCGGATGCTGCGTTCGACAAACGTCCGCCGGGAGTGGAATTTCAATCTGCATATCACTGAACCCTTTGACACCATCGTACAGGGCGTGATCGACCTGTGCTTTTGGGAGGACGGCGGCTGGGTGCTGGCGGATTACAAGACTGACCATGTGGAAAACGCGGAGGAGCTGATTCCCCGTTATCGCCGTCAGATGACGCTATACCGGCAGGCGCTGGAAAAGGCCACCCCCTATCCGGTGCGGGAATGCGCGTTATATTCTCTTCGACTGGATCAGTCAGTGACGGTACTGGAATGCTAAAATGTGACAAAAATATTTCACTTTCCTGCATGAAAAACGGAATCCCATTCGTTTCTATGATTGTTACAAGAATATTGGGTATTGATTTAGTTGGGTTTTGACGGTATAATCCCATTGAGACTGTAGTGGTATTCCACTGCTGTTTCGTTACAAGATTGTAACATTTCAGAACCGCCCAATGAAAGGTGTGGATAAAATGAAGCAATTCCGCAGCGATAACCGCAAAGGGGGAGCGTCCGCCGCGAAACGCTTGGCGCTGGCGCTGATCCTGATCGTCGCCTGTGCGCTGATGACGGCCTGCTATATGGAGCCTGACCGTGTGGTGGATGCGGGCAACGCTCTGGATAACAGCGGAAAGCAGGATTTCCAGACGGTTATTACCGACACCCCTGCCCCGACCAATACGCCTACGCCCGCTCCTACTTCATCCAGCGGGCAGCAGATGGACTGGTCGGCGTGGACTTTTGGCGATGATAACGCCACCAATCCGCCCGCCAGCAGCACCGATGCGTCGGGCGTGACCGCTACCAGCACGCCCTCCGGCGGCACCATCACCGTGGGCCTGACCACCGCTACGCCCAAGCCCAGCTCACCCTCCGCCACGGCTACGCCCAAGCCCACGACCTCTTCCGCCGCCGCTTCCTCCACGCTGAAGGAAGGCTCCTCCGGTTCGGAGGTCAAGACGCTGCAGCAGCGGTTGAAGGAGCTGGGCTACTACAAGGGCTCGGTGGACGGCAAGTACGGCGCTGGCACGGCGGAAGCCGTGAAGGCTTTCCAGCGGGCCAACAAGCTGACGGCGGACGGCAAGGCGGGTAAGAACACCCAGACGGCGCTGTATTCCAAGAACGCCGTGAAGGCCTCTGCCACCAACAGCAGCAGCTCGTCTTCTTCCAGCAGTTCCAGTTCTTCCAGCAGCTCCACGTCCTCCAGCTACACCAACGGCCGGACGGACGTGTACCTGCAGATCGGCTCCTCCGGCAAGCAGGTGAAGATTTTGCAGAACCGGCTGATCGTGTTGGGCTATCTGACCGGCACGGCGGACGGCGAGTTTGGCGAGACCACCGAAGCGGCTGTGAAGGCCTTCCAGAAGCGCAACAGCATTTATGACGACGGTGTGGCCGGGCCAACGACCCTGACCAAGCTGTATTCTTCCTCCGCGAAGAAGGCTAGCAGCGTAGTAGCCAATCTTGGATCCATTCGCCCCGGCACCAACGGCAGCGCGGTACGCGCCCTGCAGCAGCAGCTGAAAACGCTGGGCTACTACAGTGGCTCGGTGGACGGCGATTATGGCTCCGGCACTACGGCGGCGGTCACTGCCTTCCAGCAAGCCAACGGCCTGACGGCGGACGGCATTGCGGGCAAAGCGACTCAGAACGCTATTTATGCCGCTATCAACGGCGGTTCCAGCTCGAGCGGCGGCAGCTCTTCCGGCAGCAGTACCAGCCCGGCCAGCTACGGCGCGAAGGCTTCCAGCAATGGTTACACGACCATTTCCTCCACCTCCGGTTCCAACAGCTCCAATGTAAAGGCTGTGCAGAGCGCGTTGTCCGCCAAGGGCTACTACAACGGCGATTATGACGGCAGCTACGGCAGCGGCACCGAGCAGGCGGTGAAGGACTTCCAGAAGGCCATGGGCCTGCGGGTCACCGGCATGGCCGGCCCCACCACCCAGCGCCTGCTCTACGGCGGCACTTCCGCCAGCGGCAGCTACTCCAAGCTGCAGCAGGGCGACACCGGCAGCAAGGTAAAGCAGCTGCAGTACGCGCTGTACGAGCTGAAGTACTACGACGGCGACATTACCGGCACCTACGACACCGCCACCACCAACGCGGTGCTCACCTTCCAGCAGGTGCACGGACTGGAAATGGACGGCATTGCGGGCCAGCAGACTCAGCAGATTTTGTTCTCCTCCAGCGCCATTCCCTGCAACATCTAATGAACACATGGAAAACCCCGGTGCGGATATGAAGCCGCACCGGGGTTTTTGATAGGAGGGAAAGTGGGAGACTCCGTTGGAGCAATGGAGCGATGAAATGCGGTAATGATGGGGATTGTGATTGCCTTGGGATGGGATGACCTGTTTCATACGGTGAATATAGCGTTTTATGAGTCCGCTTGGGCTGCAAAGCGCTGTTGAATAAAGAAAAGGCGCGTGTATTTCCGCGCCTCAGACTGTCGAAAAAAACTGATTGGCCGTTATTGCCCGCGAACAGCGCTCTGCGGCCCGCCCCGCCGCATGTCTGCGGCCAAGCCCTGCGCTACGCTTGTGCTTGGCTACGCGCTTCATGGCTTTCAGCCATTTCTGGCGCTAGTCGGCCTTCGGCCTCCCTTGGTTGCGGGCTTCGGGTTTGCGGTACCGCTTGCGCGGTGTCCTCAACCCTCGGTGCTGCGCACCCTATTAGCGGCTCGCTCCATGCTTTCAGCGCGCTGCGGGCTTCAATGCTGTTGTCAAAATCGGGATGGAACCAGAACAGGAGCGCTATCTATGAAATCGGAATGGAGTCGTCTGCTGGACGATGCGGGAATGCTGGCAATGACCCCGGAGGAGGAAGAAATCCTCCGGCGGCAATGGCCCTCGGTGCTGCGCTCGGCGGCGCTGCCGCCCCTTACGGGAAAGACCGCCGGGACGGAGTTCCGCCGGGAGACAGGTTGTGCCGCGCTTCGGGCCGACGAGCCGTCCGCCAGCCTTGACCGGGATCAGGCGCTGGCTAACGCCCCTGCCGCCGAAGACGGGCTGATTACCGTGCCGCACACGCTGGCATAAGATCAAAGGAGACTGTTTGCTCATGGTAGGAAGCCGCCGCTCCCTCTCCCTGTGCGCGCTGACTGTTTCGGAATTGGCGCGCGGGCTGGAAAACGGGAGTTTTTCGTCTGAAGCCGTCACAGACGCTTATTTGGAAAATATCGCCCTGCAAAACTCCACGCTGAACGTGTTTCTGGAGGTTTTCGGGGATACGGCCCGGGAGGAAGCCCGGGCGTCCGACCGCCGCCGCCGGGAGGGAAAGCCCCTGTCCCGGCTGGACGGCGTTCCTTTTGCCGTGAAGGATAATCTGTGCGTGGAGGGCAGACTTTGCACCTGCGCCAGTCGGATGCTGGAAAACTACCGCTCGCCCTATACCGCCACGGCGGTGCGGCGGCTGCAGGAGGCGGGGATGCCGCTGCTGGGCCGGGTGAATCTGGATGAGTTCGCCATGGGCAGCAGCACCGAAACCAGCTTTTTCGGCCCGTCCCGCAATCCGTGGGATGCAAGCCGGGTGCCGGGCGGGTCATCAGGCGGATGCGCCGCCGCCGTGGCTGCGGGCATGACGCCGGTGGCGCTGGGCAGCGACACGGGCGGCAGCATCCGTCAGCCGGCGGCGCTGTGCGGCGTGGCCGGGATCAAGCCCTCCTATGGGACCGTCAGCCGCTACGGTCTGGTGGCAATGGCCAGCTCTTTTGACCAGATCGGCCCGCTGTGCAAGACCTGCGGGGACGCGGCATTGGTCATGAACCTGCTGGCGGGGAGCGATCCTCGCGATATGACATCAGACCCGTCGCTGGCGGCTGATTTTACCTCCGAACTGGAACGCCCCTTGGAAAACGTCATGATCGCCCTGCCGCAGGAGGCCTTCGGTCAGGGATTGGACGCGGACGTGGAACGGGCGGTTCGCACCGCTGCTGAAGCATTTCGGCGGCTGGGCGCGGAGATCGAGACGGTCTCCCTCCCGTCGCTGCCGCTGGGACTGTCCGCCTATCTGGTGCTTTCCTGCGCAGAAGCGGGCAGCAATCTGGCCCGGTACGACGGCGTTCGCTACGGTCACCGTGCCCCGGCGGAGGAAATCCACCAGCTGTACCGGGAAAGCCGCCGGGAAGGCTTCGGCATGGAGGTAAAGCGACGCATCCTGCTGGGCGCGTACAGCCTGACCGAAGAACAACGGGTCGAAAGCTATGACCGTGCCGTGCAGGCCCGTGCCCTTTTGCAGAAGGAGCTGGAACGGGTGCTGGGATCCGCGGACGCGCTGCTGTTCCCCACCACGGCCACCACGGCGTGGCCCATCGGCGAAAAGCAGGACGACCCCGCCCAGATGTATCTGTCCGACCTGTACAGCGTGCCCGCCAATCTGGCAGGGCTTCCGGCCCTGAGTCTGCCCTGCGGACTTTCGGGGGAGGGGCTTCCCATGGGCATGACGCTGATGGGCGGCCGGGAATCGCTGCCCCTGCTGTTCCGGCTGGCGGCCCGGTATGAAACGGAATGTCCGCTCCCCAAGGGTTCTTATCCCTATGAACGCCTGACGGCCGGGCAGGAAGGAGCGCGGGCATGACGGAAAACCGCTATGAACTGGTGGTGGGTCTGGAGACCCATGTGGAGCTGAAGACCCGCGCCAAGGCGTTCTGCGGGTGCGAAAACCGCTACGGAGCACCGCCCAACACGCTGGTCTGCCCGGTGTGCATGGGGCTGCCGGGCACGCTGCCCGTGCTGAACCGCCGGGCCATGGAGCTGGCCGCGCTGGCGGGCTTTGCCCTGAACTGCCGGGTGAACCCGATCAGCAGCTTCGACCGGAAAAATTTCTTTTATCCCGACCTGCCCAAAGCCTATCAGATCACCCAGTTTTTCCACCCCCTGTGCGAAGCGGGATTTGTGGAAATTCTCGCAGATGGGGGAACGAAACGCATCGGCATTACCCGCATCCACGTGGAGGAAGACGCGGGCAAGCTGCTGCACGACCGGCCCGGCGTAACGGCTATCGACCTGAACCGCTGCGGCGTGCCCCTGATCGAGATCGTGACCGAGCCGGACTTTCGCACGGCGGAGGAAGCCAGCGCCTATCTGAAAAAGCTGCGGGCCATCCTGACCGCCGCCGGGGTCAGCGACTGCCGCATGAACGAGGGCAGTCTCCGCTGTGACGTGAACCTGAGCCTTCGCCGTCCGGGCCAGCCCATGGGCACCCGCACGGAAATGAAGAATCTGAACTCCTTCCAGAGCGTGGAACGGGCCATTCGGGCCGAATACGCCCGGCAGGCGGAAATTCTGGACGCGGGCGGCACGGTGCTGCAGGAGACTCTGCGCTTTGACCAGCGCACCGGGAAGACCATCGTCATGCGCCGAAAAGAGACGACGGGCGATTACCGCTATTTCCCGGAACCCGACCTGCCGCCGGTGGTCTTTTCGGCGGAGGAGCTGGAACGACTCCGGGCTTCGCTGCCTATGCTGCCGGACGAAAAACGCGCCCTTTTCCAGCAGAAGTACGGCCTGCCCCGCAAGGCGGCGGAGCTTTTGACGGACGAAAAGTGGCTGGCGGATTATTTTATGCGGGCGGCGGCTGACGCTCGGAATCCCGCAGCACTGGCCAATCTGCTGTTGGGCGAGGTCTTCGCCCGGCTGACCCTGCGGGAAACGCCCGGAACCGAGAGGGACGAGACCAGCCTGCCCATTCCGCCCCGGCGTCTGGCGGCGCTCAGCAATCTGCTGGACGAAGGCCGGGTGAACAGCTCTACCGGCAAAAAGATCCTCGCCGCGCTGTTTGACGAGGACGTGGAGCCAGAGACTTACGCGCAGGAACACGGCCTGTTCCTTGTGACGGACGAGAATGTTCTCCGTCAGGCAGCGGAGCAGGCCCTCCGGGACAATCCCTCCATGGTGGAGGGCTACCTGCGGGGCAAGCTCACGGTGGAAAAAGCCCTTATGGGCAAGGCCATGGCCCTGACCCGGGGCCGGGCCGACCCGGAACGACTGTCCCAGCTGGTGCACGAAGCACTTGCCGCGTTGGCAGCCCAAAAGGAATAAACAAACGCGCCCCTTCCCGGTCCTGTGCCGGAGAAGGGGCGCGCCCTTTTTAGCTTTGTCATTGGAATTATTTTCCGCTCTGCTGCTTCTTACGGATGTTTTCCAGCTTGTTCTTGCCCAGAATTTTTTGTGCCAGCCGAAGCAGCCCCATTTGGGAGAAGTACGCGCTGTCAGGCGTAGGCGGAGCGTCCAGAATTTTCTGCCATTCCGCCGGGTCGATCTCCAGCTTTTTGAGGATGTATTCCTCGTCCTCCTTTTGCTGTTCCACGGGATAGGGCGGCTTGGCCAGCTCGGCTAACGCTTCCTCCCGGGTCATTTCGCCGTTGAGCACCAGACAGCTCAGGTGAGAGCGGCGCTTGTCGTACCCGAATTTCCGGGGCAGGTACACGGACTGGAAATACTTGGTGAAGCGGCTTTCAAAGTGCTTGCCGCCATAGTATTCCCAGCCGAACTCCCGCTCCAGCGTAGCCATGGCTTCTTTTTTGGAATAGGGCACGTAGTTGAGCAGGTTGATCTGCTGTACCCCCGGCAGGCCGAACCAAGCCTGTCGAAAGGACATCAACGGGTATTTCTTCAGGCTCTTGCCCCGGCCGCACTTGCGGTACACGCTTTTGATGTGCCACGAATCCCGGTACGTGTGCTGCTGAGAGAAGGGAGCCATGGAACCCTCGGTAGCCACGTTGGCCCCGTTTAAGATGTATTTTACGTGATATTTCTTCGCCATCATGGGCACCACGGACGCAAACAGGTGATCCTGCGGCACGTCCAGATTGGCCAGACCGGACAGCATGAACGCCCGGGTCAGTTCCTTCATGGTGGGCCAGTCCATCACGTAGGTATGCAGCTGGATATTCAGCTTTTCGCACATCTTTTCGATATTGCGGACGGCCACCTCGCTGTTCCAGCCGGAGTCCACATGGACGGCCAGCACCCGCAGCCCCAGCTGATGGGCCAGATAGGCCATATAGGCGCTGTCTACGCCGCCGGAGATGCCCAGCACGCAGTCGTAGTCGCTGTTCTTGGAGTTTTCCTTCATCATGGCCACGGTTTCCTGCAGTTTTTTCTCGCTTTCGCCGGGGTGATAGCCGCTCAGTTCCCGGTTGTGCATGTACTGCTTGCAAGCCGAGCACACGCCGTTTTCGTCAAATTCGATCCCCGGGTCCGAACTGTCCATCACGCACCGGGTGCAGATCTGTTCCGCCATCGGAAGCACTCCCTTATCCTGTCAAACGGTATTTTGACCGTAAAGCGTTTTCGACGGCCCTTCGTCCGCCGTCCAGATATTATAGCATTCGCCCCCGAAGCGTGTCAAACCGTTGACATGCCAACAAAAACCATCGTCGGACGCTTGACAGAAAATCCGCCTTCGTGATACGATACAAAAATACAAAAGAAAAGCAATTTACGGAGGAGGAGCCGCTATGACCAGCTTCGAACGGATGGGTGAAAGCAAACCGATTCGCGAAATCGCCTACGAAACCCTCAAGCACGCCATTATCACCGGGGAAATTCCCGCCGGGTCGCGCATTGTGGAGACGGATTACGCCGAGCGTATGCACATCAGCCGCACGCCGCTGCGGGAGGCCCTTCGCAAGCTGGAACAGGACGGGCTGGTAGAGTACGTCATGCGCCGGGGCGTGATCGTCCGCGCCTTCACCATGGAGGACGTGATGGAGATTTACACCATCCGCAACTCGCTGGAAATGCTGACCCTTCCCG
>ERZ773147.3239-NODE-3239-length-12694-cov-41.010998_pt1 | contig 12694 bp, 10 predicted proteins | sample MGYA00580851_ERZ773147 | MGnify/ENA primary metagenome ERZ773147 (study PRJEB29015, sample SAMEA2737818) | human gut metagenome | biome: human gut; feature: human-associated habitat; material: faeces | place: China | collected 2012 ... | reverse complement strand
GCAAATGAAAAGAACTTACCAGCCCAAGAAGCTGCACCGTAAGAAGGAGCACGGCTTCCGCAAGAGAATGTCCGACAGAAACGGACGCAAGGTTCTTTCTCGCCGCAGAGCGAAGGGAAGAAAGCAGCTCACCTATTGATCGGCCTTTTAAACGGTCGAATGACAGGTCGAGCGGATTATTGCCACGGATGGATTGATTGCTTTGGCAGAATATCAAACGCTCAAGCTTAACAGCGATTTTCGCAGGACTTACGGGCGCGGCAAATCAGCCGCTGACCCGGTGCTTGTCACATATGCGCTCAAAAACCGTCACGGCGTCATGCGCATCGGGATAACCACCGGCAAAAAGCTCGGCAATGCGGTGGAGCGCAACCGGTGCCGCCGAATAATACGCGCGGCGTTCCGGCAGCTCGAAGGCGAGTGCTGCGGGGGATGGGACATTGTATTTGTCGCCCGTCACAGGACGGTCTCCCGCAAGAGCACCGATATCGAGCGGGTCATGCGCAAACAGCTGGAAGCCTTGGGTGTTATCGGTATATCTGCAGGAGTGAAAGTTGTGAAGTGAAAATGAAGGAAATACTGATAAAACTTATTCAGTTTTACAGAAAGCATATCTCACCGCAGCTGCCCGATATGTGCAGGTATTATCCGACCTGCTCTCAGTATGCGATAGAGGCTCTTGAAATACACGGAGCCTTCAAAGGCTCTCTGCTGACTGTTGCCAGACTTCTTCGCTGCAATATCCTATTCCCCGGCGGTTATGATCCCGTCCCTCCCAAGAGGGACAAAAAATCCAACCGGAGGACTCACAAATAATGGACGCCATTTATGAAATACTGGGTATCCCGTTCGGATATGTTCTCAGATTCATATTCGAAGCTGTTAACAATTACGGTCTTGCACTCATCCTCTTCACCCTTTTCGCAAGACTCCTTATGATCCCCACTTCTATCTATCAGACTAAGGGTACCGTCAAGACGCAGCGCCTTCAGCCCAAGATCCGCAGAATAAACGCCAAGTACAAGGGCGACCAGAAAAAGATACAGGAGGAGACACAGGCTCTCTATCAGCGCGAGGGACATAACCCCATGAACATGGGTTGCCTTCCGCTCGCTATCCAGTTCGTCATCATCTTCGGTCTTATCGGCGTTATTTATCACCCCCTCAAGTGGGCACTCGCCCTCGATGAAACAACAATCAACTCGCTGACAGAAATAGCAAAAACGCTCCCCGATTACAACGCAAAGACGGATTTGCGTACAATAGAGCTTTTTGTTATCAACCATATCAATGAAATCAGCCCCCTCGCCCTTTCAAAGGGCATGAGCGCGGGAATTATCGAGCGTATCGCAAGCTTCAACTTCACCTTCCTCGGCATTCCGCTGGGCAAGATACCCTCGATAAAGGAGCCCGGAATCCTTTGGATTGTCCCCATTCTCTCGGGCGTCACCTCTCTCGGCACGAGCCTCTTTACAATGCTCCAGCAGCGCAAGAACAATCCCGAAATGGCAAAGAACCCGACTATGGGCTGCATGACCTTCGGTATGCCCCTGTTCTCGCTCTACTTCACCTTCCAGTTCCCCGCCGGTATCGGTATTTACTGGATAGCCTCCAACGTTTTCGCTCTTATTCAGACCGTCGTGCTCTCGTTTACGCACAGCCCGAAGAAGATGATAGCGAAGGCTATGGTCGATGAGACGGTTGAGCGCCGCTCAAGGGAAGAGAATCTCAAGCGCGCACGTGCGCAGAAAAAAGAAGAAAAATAAATTTTTCAGGTGGTGAAAACAGAGATGTTAAAAGAAGCTATCGGCACCGGCGCAACAGTCGAGCTTGCAAAAGCGGACGCTATCGCGCAGCTTGGCATATCCGCCGATTCGGATATTGAAATCGAAGTTCTCGAAATGCCGGCAAAGAAGATGTTCGGTCTGCTCGGAACTACCCCCGCAAAGGTCAAAGTGAGCTTCGACGCCCCGTCAAACGCAGACGCAAAGGAATATCTTGAAAAGATCCTTGCAAGCCTCGGCATTGAGGGCGCGGAGATAAAGATTGACGAGACTGACGAGGAAGTCAGCATCGCAGTCGAATATGACGGCGACTACGGCGCGGCCATCGGCCGCAGAGGAGAGACGCTCGATGCTATCCAGTATCTCGTCCGCCTCGTTGTCAACAGAGGTGCGGAAAAGTCGAGAAGAGTGTCGCTCAATATCGGCAACTACCGCGAGAAGCGCGAGGCGACTCTGCGCTCACTTGCTCAGAAGAGCGCCGCGAAGGTCAGAAAGTACGGCAGAAATGTTGTGCTCGATCCCATGAATCCTTATGAGAGACGCATCATCCATACGGCTCTCCAGGAGATAGAGGGCGTGACCTCTCACTCTGTAGGCTCGGAGAATGACCGCAAGGTCGTTATCACTCTCGAAGAGGGCGTAAGGCCCCTCAACGGCGGCTCCAGACCGCCCCGCTCAGGCGGCGGGCGCGGCGGATATCAGAACCGCGACAGAGGCGGTAGGGGCAGAAACGACCGCCCGCGCGGCGACCGACCCGCAGCTCCCTCCCGTCCGCCCAGATCCGATGCGGCCTCCGCGTCGAGATACGGCAAGATAGAGCCCCTCGCAAAGCACGAGGACTAAATAAAAATCAAGCACGGTGTGTCGAAAGATACACCGTGCTTTTTTCTTAAAAGAAACCGCCCCGGATGACCTGAGCCGTACGGGGCGGTGATTGCTGCTTCTTGTATCTTATTCTTTTCCGAACATCGCTTTGACATTCGCACCCTTGCAGATGAAAATCTCTCTGGAAATTATCATGCATACGAATGCTATCGTGCCGCCCATGAGGACGTCGCTGAAGAAGTGTGCGCCGACTATTATGCGGCTGACGGCGACCATGCCGGTGTAGGCGATGGCGGCTATCCAGCAGACCGCTCTCTTGCCCTTGCTCTTGACTGCAAAAACATCGAGGAGCATAAGCAGGCAGTAGACCGTGCCGGCGGAGCAGGTGTGTCCGCTGGGGAAGGACTTGAGCGCATCGGTTGTACCGAAGAGGGCTTTCATCTCTTCCTTGGGGATGTGCTGACCGTTGACGACATACCAGCGGGTGAAATTGTCAAATCCGCCGATTGTGGCACCGCCCTCGCAGTTCATTGCGCGGTAACGCATACGGCCGACGGGCTCTTTGACTGCGGCGATAATGCCGTTGGAAACAGCTGCAACGCAGAGCACCGCAACCGCGAACATAACGAGCTTACCGACCGATTCCTCGGAGTAGTTCCTTATGGCGAAGGTTGCAAAGAAGGTCATAAGACCCGCGAAGAACATCGATATGCCCTTGAGGAATGCCGCCTTGCGGAACAGCTCGGCCTCGGGACCTATATGCTGGAGCGCATATTTTACGGCGTCGTCGAACATGACGAAGTATGCCGCCGTTCCCGCGACGAGAAGAAGTATCGCAAGAATTTCTTTCCACGGATGCTTTTTCATTTTGCGCATGACCTGCCAGAAGAGAATCTGGAAGCTGAATGCGAGCATGAGGTAGACGGGCGACGAGCCGACCGCCTCAAGCACGACTCCGTATGTGGTTTCGTTGGTGTAATAGGTGTGGGCGGCAAGCGCCTTTGCCGTGAGAATATGGCTGACCTGAAGGTCGGTGAACGTTGCGGTCACGAGCAGAGCGCCGAATACTGCGATGAAAAGCAGCACTGCGACCCATGATTTTGTTCGTCTTGTCAATGTTAACTCTCCTTTATGTAATGGTTTGGTTTTCAGTCTAATTATAGCAAATTGCATATTTTTGTCAATCTTTATTTGCTGTCCTTGTTGCACTTTATATCATATAATGTAGCGAGCGTGCGTTTTATGTGCGAGCGGAAAAAGTTTTCTGCGGCAAGGCGCAATCGGCTCAAATATATTGCAAGTCCGGTGATTATGTTGTATAATATAGTGTATATAAGTATAATTGGGAATCGTGCTGTTTGGAGTGATTTTTCTTATGACGGCGTATCTTGACAACAGCGCCACCACACCCGTGTGCGGTGAGGCTGTTGATGCGATGAAAACCGCTGTGACAGAGCTTTGGGGTAACCCCTCTTCCCTGCACCAAAAGGGGATAGAGGCGGACGAAATGCTCGAAAACGCGCGCTCGAATATTGCGCGCAGGCTCTTCTGCCGGGACGATGAGGTGTATTTTACCTCCGGCGGGACAGAGAGCAATAATCTTGCCGTTCAAGGCGCGGCTCATGCCATGCGCCGACGCGGCAGACGGATAGTGACGACGAGCGTCGAGCATCCGAGTATTGAGGAGACGGTAAAGCACCTTGAAAGCGAGGGCTTTGAGGTTATACGCTTGGGCGTCGACAGAAAAGGGCGCATCAGCGAGCGTGAGCTCTTTGACGCAGTGACCCCGGACACGGTGCTCGTGAGCATAATGGCAGTCAACAACGAGACCGGTACGGTTCAGCCGGTCGAGGCGGCGAGAACCGCTGTGACGCGGGCGAAGTCTCCGGCGCTTATCCATTGCGACGCGGTGCAGGCTTTCGGCAAGCTGCCGCTGAAGCCCGCGGCGATGGGTGTCGATTTGATGACGGTCAGCTCCCACAAGATACACGGACCCAAGGGCGTAGGCGCGCTCTATGTCAAAAAGGGCGTGCGGCTTTCGCCGATAGTTTTCGGCGGTTTGCAGGAGAAAAAGCTGCGCCCCGGCACTCAGCCCATGCCTGCGATAGCGGGCTTCGGCGCGGCGGCCGCGGCTCTGCCGAATCTTACGGCTCAGCTCAAAAAGGTCACCGAGCTGCGCGACTATATGTGCGAAAGGCTTCTCTCCCTCGGCGGAGTGGTCATAAACTCGCCCGAGGATGCGTTGCCCTATGTTACAAATATCTCCGTGCTCGGCATAAACTCTGAGCCTATGCTCAATTTTCTCTCCTCGCGCGGCGTCTATGTCTCGAGCGGTTCGGCCTGCTCGAAGGGACATCAGAGCTCTGTGCTCAAGAATATGGGACTGAGCGACGAGATCAGAAAGAGCCCGCTGAGGATCAGCTTCTCCCGCTTCACAACGAAAGAGGAAATAGATATGCTCATCGACGGCATTTCGGCAGGGCAGAAGGCAATAAGAAAAAATAAGTAAAAAAGGAATCGCAATATGAAGGAAGTTATTCTCGTCAAAAACGGCGAGCTTGCTCTCAAAGGACTGAACAGACGCTCCTTTGAGGATATGCTCATGGCAAATATACGCCGCAGACTCGCGTCGCTCGGCAAATTCACCTGCACCCCCGCGCAGTCTACTATCATAGTCGAGGGACCCGAGGACGCAGACCTCGACGAAGCGACAGACAGGCTTTTGAAGGTGTTCGGCATAGCCGGACTCTCCCGCGCAGCCGCAGTCGAAAAGGATATGGATGTTATTCTCGACACCTGCGTTGAATACACGGCTCCCCTGCTCAATGCGGCTTCGACCTTTAAGGTTGAGGCGAAGCGCGCGGATAAGAAGTTTCCGCTCAATTCTCCCGAGATATGCAGAGAGGTCGGCAGAAAGATACTCTCGAGGTTTCATCATCTGAAGGTCGATGTTCATAACCCGGATGTTATAATAAATGTCGAGGTGCGCGACAAGTGCGCGTTTGTCCACGGCAATCAGCTCAAGGGCGCGGGCGGTATGCCCTCGGGCTCCGCGGGAAAGGCGGCTCTGCTCGTCTCCGGCGGAATAGACAGCCCCGTCGCAGGCTGGATGATGGCAAAGCGCGGCATAGAGCTGATAGCGATTCACTTCGCGTCCCCGCCCTATACGAGTCAGCGCGCCGAGCAGAAGGTGCATTCGCTTCTGCGTCAGGTCGCAAAATACAGCGGACGAATCATGCTCTTTGTCGTTCCGTTTACCGAGATTCAGGAGCTTATCAAAGATAACTGCCCCGAAGAGGTGTTCACCCTTGTTATGCGCCGCATGATGATGCGAATCTCGCAGGAGATAGCAATAAAAGAGGGCTGCCAGGCACTGATAACGGGCGAGAGCGTGGGTCAGGTCGCAAGCCAGACCATGCCCGCGATAGCCTGCACCGACGCCGTGACCTCGATGCCCGTGTTCCGTCCGCTCATCGGCATGGACAAGGACGAGGTTATTGCGATATCGAGAAAGATAGAGACGTTTGATATATCCATTCAGCCCTATGAGGACTGCTGCACGGTGTTCACTCCGAAGCATCCGCGCACCCATCCGACGATAGCCGGAATTGAAAAAGCGGAGCGCGGCACCGAGTGGGACGAGCCCATAAAGCGCGCAGTCGAGGGCATTAAGGTGACAGTCATAAAAGCTTTTTCAAAAGGTGATTAAACATGGCAGTATGTGAAATTCTCTGTGTCGGCACCGAGCTTCTGCTCGGGGACATCCTCAATACAAACGAGCAGTTCCTCTCAAAAGGGCTTGCGCAGCTGGGCATATCCGTCCTGCACCGCAGCTCGGTGGGGGATAATCCCGTTCGCCTTGCGCAGGAGCTTAAAGCGGCTCTCGGGCGCAGCGATATTGTCATAACCTCGGGCGGTCTCGGGCCCACGGCCGACGACCTGACAAAAGAGGTATGCTGCGAGGTCATGGGCTTTGAGCTTGCGGAGGACAGAGAACTTTCCGAGCGCATACGCGGCTATTTTAAGGCGAGGGGCATTCATATGCCCGAGAGCAACTTGAAGCAGGCGATGCTGCCCGTGGGCGGCACGGTGTTCAGAAACAACCACGGCACTGCTCCCGGAGCGGCGCTTGAGAGGGACGGAAAGTGCGTCATCTTCCTGCCCGGTCCGCCCGCCGAGCTCTCTCCGATGTTTGACGAGAGCGTTCGCGGCTTTTTGAAAAAATATTCGGACGGCACGATAGTTTCGCATACGGTCAATATAGTCGGCTTGGGCGAGAGCATAGTCGCAGAAAAAGTAGAGGATATGTTCGACAGAGAGAATCCGACTGTCGCACCCTATGACAAGAGCGGTGAGGTGCAGCTTCGCATAACCGCAAAGGCGGCGACTCAGGCGGAGGCGGACAGGCTGTGCGCCCCGGTCATACGCGAGATATGCGACAGGCTCGGCGACGTCGTCTACGGCACGGATATGAACAAAATCGAGGAGCGGGTGGTGTCGCTTCTCAGAGAGCGGGGCAAAAAAATAGCCACCGCAGAGTCGTGCACTGCGGGCACGCTCCCCAAGAGACTGACGGACATTCCCGGCTCGTCCGAGGTTTTCGAGTGCGGAATAGTCAGCTATTCCAATGACATAAAAATGAAGCTTTTAGGCGTTTTGCCCGAGACTCTCGATACATACGGCGCGGTCAGCGAACAGACGGCGCGCGAGATGGCTCTCGGCGCAAAGCGCGTGAGCGGCGCGGATATAGCGATATCGACTACCGGCCTTGCGGGCCCCGGCGGCGACGGAGTTCTGCCCGGGGGATTAAGCTTCGTGGCGGTCACGGACGGCGACCGCGTATTCGTTGAAAAGATAGTCACCGGCCATGAAAATGACCGTGAATATAACAGGCACGTTACGGCGACAAGGGCGCTGAACCTTGCACGTCTCATGCTTGAAGAGAAAATAAAGTAACCTGTATCGGAGGAAAGAGTATGTCTGATAAAAACAGAAAAGACAGTGAAATTTCGCTGCCCGATATGAGGGAAATGTTTGAGCACTACACATCGGTTGAGGACGATGAAAAGCCTGCGGAGCAAAACGAGATGGAGAAAATAGCCCATAAATATCTCGACGGCGGCGACGCACAGACGGAGGATGAGACGCGGCATGAAAGCGCCGCTGCGCCGGAAGAGGAGCGGCAGGAGCCCGTCGGCGTTTCCGACCCCGGGGACGGGGAGCCTTCGGATATTCCCGAGCCCGAGGTCAAGCCGTCCGCAGAGCCGAAGCCGGACAATGTTTATAAGTTTATTCCGCCCGACGATTTGAGCGGCGAGGATATCCCGAAGGTCACCGAGCCCGAGTATCCGACCCATCAGGCGTTTGACGATTTCGATATGCCCACCGACTCCGTTTTTGCCGTCAACCTCAGCGAGCGCGAGCGCGGCTCTCTGCGCGAATATGAGCGCGAGGTCAGCGAAAACGAGAAAAACAGCGGCAAGAGAAAGGGCTTCAAGAAGATTATAGGCGGCATAATCCCAATGAAGGGAGACGGAGCCTCCGAGATAATCCGAAAGATAGTCTTTATGGTGGCGATGGTAACGGTTGTCATCAGCGCGGGAATGCTGATAAATACATATTTTATCCAGCCCAATATCGTTGAAAACGACATAAGGGGCATACAGCCCGAGGAGAAGCTTCCGTGGGACGAGATAAAGGCGAAGTACCCCGACGTGGATTTCCCCGAGGGTATGCAGCTAAAATACGCCGAGGCGTATGCGCAGAATACCGACCTTGTCGGCTGGCTCAAGATAAGCAAGCTCAAGATGGACTTCCCCATCCTCCAGACCGACAACGACTCGTATTATCTCAAGCGAAGCTTCACCCACAGATATACTGATCTCGGAAACCCGTTCTTAGCTTGCGAGAACTCCGTTAAAACGCTTGACCGCAACAGCATAATCTACGGCCACAGCACCCGCGCATCGGATAAGATTTTCAGCAAGCTTTTCGATTACCGTACCACGCGCGGATTCATAAACAATCCGATAATCGAGTTCAACACAATCTATCATGACTACAAATGGAAGGTCTACGCGGTGTTTATCACAAACGCCACCACGGCCGAGGACAACGGATATTTCTTCAACTATATCTGGAGAAATATAAGCGAGGACAGCTTCAAGCAGTATATTAAGGAGCTTGATTCGAGAAAGCTCTACACAACGGGCGTCGATATCAAGCCGACCGACAGAATACTGACTCTTTCAACCTGTCTCTATGAGTTTGACAATGCACGCCTTGTCGTCGTGGCGCGAATGATGCGCGAGGGCGAGAGCGAGGAAATCGACACTTCGCTTGTCAAGACCAATCCGAACCCGAGATATCCTCAGGCGTGGTATGATAAGCTCAATAAACAGAATCCCTATAAGAACGCAAACAGATGGTATCCCAACTAATGAGGTGATATTTTGAAAAATAAGATCTCGCTCCTGGCTTTTGTTCATCAGCCTCTCCCGCATCGGGCAATAGCGGAATATGAGTCCGTTTTTGCCGATGCCTGTGGGGAGTGCCGTTTCGAGCGCTTCGCGGACAGCCGCGAGCTGTTTACTGCGCTTGCCGGGGCGTTCGGAAAGACGGAGACCGTGGTTCTGGCGGTTACCGAGCGGTACTATCTTCAGATAAAGAAGCTGCTCTTTGCCGCGCTCAAGACAAAAACAGAGCCCTCCGCCGAGATAGCCGAGGTGCTGAAAAACGGGGACGGGGACTTCTGTCTTATGCCCGCCGATGCGCAGATACTTATGACCGACGACGGCAAATACTGCGGCTTTATAGAAAAAAGCGGCAAGCAGACTCTTGCCTTTGTGCCTCTTTCGGATGGACGCTGCGCCAAAATTGCCGAACAGCTGAGAGCGGTCTTTGCACCCGGCACAGGTGCAAAGGAGACAGAAAAAAGCGAGGATGTTCCCGAGGGAGAGCTGTGCGAAGAGGAGAAGTGCAACCCCGAGGAGGTTGTGGAGCTGCTGAAGGAGCGCGGAATTTCCGTTGCGGTTGCGACGGGCAAAAACAGCCCGTTCGTGTTCTCCGTTCTCCCATATGACGACGAGCCCGATTTTGCCGATGTCATATTTGCTCAGCAGGCCGACGGCGAGCGCCGGGAGGACGAGTCTCACGGCGAATATACGGCGGCCATGGCGGGACGTGCCCGCCTGAACAGCGGCGCATCAGTCGGTGCGGCAATATCTAATGTCTTCCGCAGCGACGAAGAGGACAGCAAATATTTCATGTTCATCTGCATAGCGGACGAGAACAAGGCGCGGGTATTCAAGGTATACAGCCGAAAGGGCGAATCTACCCAGCAGTTTATCTATGCCTGCGTCCACAGACTCTATTCCTCGCTTGCCGACTATGCTAAAAACGGCTTTGTCCTGCACAATGTCAACGACGACACGGCGATAGTAATCGAGGACGGGGAGCATCCGACCCATCATAAATCGGCTCCCGTGCGTTCGGGCAAGAAAACCGCGCTCATTGTGGCGGCTATTATCCTGCTCGCGGCGCTTATCGGAACTGCGATTACATTTTTGGTCAAGGGCTACGGCTCACAGGTCAGCGCGGCGCTCATTAACGCACGCGAGTCCGACACAAGCGAGAGCGATACGGTTGAGAACAGCGCGTCGGGCGGCAACACATCGTGGGGGAATACCTCAGAGAGCGATACGGACGGGATAATCGATGATATAGACGATATGATCATTGCCGACGTAGAGCATCCAAACGGCGATACTGCCGACTCGCAGAGTACGCGCCCCGAGAAAACCACCGATGAGAAAACAAGCGCCACGGTACCCGGTTCGATAATCGAGAGCTCGACCGTTTTGACTACTGTTATCACCACAAAACCGACGACTCGCCCGAGCACGACCGAGAAGCCGACTTCAAAGCCCACCGAAAAGCCTACGACCACAAAGCCGAACAGCTCTTCGAAAAAGACGGGCACCTTTGTTTTCACGGTCTACGGCTACGGTCACGGAGTCGGTATGAGCCAGAACGGCGCTTCGGAGTATGCGCGCCGCGGCTGGGACTATAAGCGGATTTTGCTCCACTATTACAATAACCCGGGCATAAGCCTTGTCAGAGATTCCGATTTACCGAGCAAGGTTACATATAACGGCAAGAGCTATTCCCTTGCCGAATATCTCGGAAAGACAGCCTACGCCGAGGTCGGTCCGTCTGCGCCGCTTGAGTCGATAAAGTCGCAGATGGTTGCGATATATACCTACGCAAAGCGCCAGAACTTTAAACTGACCTCCGCAAACCATGCGTTCCGCGAAAGCTATGCGGGAACGAGCGCATCTATCGAGACCGCGATAAAGCAGACGCTCGGAGACTGTCTTGAATTTAACGGCAAGCCCGCGCTGACCCCGTATTTCTCGACCGCGGCGGGCAAAACCACATCGAGTATAAACGTATGGGGCGGCAGCCAGAGCACATATCCGTATCTTGCGGGCGGCAGGACAAGCCCCGAGGGCGACGTCAAGCGCACTCTGACTATTTCGAGCGAGGATATTCGCAAGAAGGTTGAGGCGTATAACGCGAAGGTTGACGCGTCAAAGCGCATAACGCTCCAAAACGACCCCTCGCAGTGGATAAAGATACTCGAGCATGACAGCGCGCGCGGAAGCGGCTGCGGCTATATTTCGAGCTTGAAGATAGGCAATCAGACTATGCGCGGCAACGCGTTCAGACTCAATATAATGGGCGCGGCAGTCCTTCGCTCGCATTGCTTCACATTTACCTACACGCCGGATTGACACTGAAATAAAAATGAGCCGAGAGAAAAATACTCTCTCGGCTCTCTATTTTTACATATCCGCATATATGCGGTACAGCTTCTTGGACATATTTTCTATTGAGTAGTTGTCTATGGCCGCACGCCTGTTTTTTGACGACAGCTCCGAGTTCTCGCTCATTTTGACAGCCTGCCCGAGCTTCTCCGAAAGGCTGTCGGAATCGCCGTTTTTAAACCAGAGAAAATCAAAATTCTTTTCCGCGTGGCTCTTCATTCCTGGACAGTCGGATGCCACAACCGTTTTTCCGCAGTAGGCGGCCTCGACTATGGCATAGCAGAAGCCCTCGCTTCTGGAGGCCTGAATATATATGTCGGCGGCGCGGTAGTAGCTTGCGATGTCCTGTCTCGGCGGCAAAAGCTTCAGCCATTCGGGAAATTCGCCGAACTGCGCTCTGATTTGCTCTGCAATAGTCTGTGTATTTGAGGCGGTGCAGACGGCAAGATAAATGTTGAGCCCCTCGTCTCGGAGCTTTTTGACCGCCTCGCACGCCAAGTCGATGCCCTTGAGGCGGTAGTCATAGCCTATTGCAAAGCAGAGAACGGCGCTTTCGGGAACACCCAAATCGGGTTTACAAAGCTTTTCGTAGTTGTCCATTCGTGGAAAATATACCGCGTCGTTTAAAAGCACGGGCTTGCAGGAGACTATATTGCTCTCGGCCTCCCGCATGATGTGCGGGCTCACGCAAATGACGGCGTTCCAGCTGCGGTAGCAGAGCCGCGCGAAAAATTTCTTTATTGTGCCGAAGCTGCCGAAGCTGCTTCTGTAGTGCTTGAATTTTTTCACGCGAAGCCCGAGACATGCGATATTGACGTACATATCGGTCTTCATGTCGGTGAAGTGTGTGTGAACGGTGTCGACGCCGTTTTCTTTTATGATTTTTCTGAAAGCCCTGATTTTTTCTTTGACGGAGCTTTTGTATATCGCTGCGGGAACCTCTTTTTTCAAGTCGAAGTACCACTGATTGCGGCGCTCTGCCATTCTTTTGGGAAACGCATAGAGCATAAAATCGCCGTCGCCGAGGCTGTTTTTTCTGAAGTATTCGAGAGACTCGATAAAATTGCCCCTGTATTTTGCGGCATAGTCGCATATCTGCAAAATCTTCATGCTCGCGGCACCTCCTGTTTCTTTCGGTTAAAATTATAGCGTCTCGCCGAAAATAAATCAATAGCTTAGAAAAGACGCGAAGCTTGCGGAGTAAATATAACTCGGCGTATGCCGAATATCACTGCGAAGCAATAAAACTCGCCGCAG
>ERZ773147.3235-NODE-3235-length-12705-cov-3.189644_pt1 | contig 12705 bp, 16 predicted proteins | sample MGYA00580851_ERZ773147 | MGnify/ENA primary metagenome ERZ773147 (study PRJEB29015, sample SAMEA2737818) | human gut metagenome | biome: human gut; feature: human-associated habitat; material: faeces | place: China | collected 2012 ... | reverse complement strand
CCAGCATGATGCAGTAGGGGCTGTGCGTCACGTCGCACGTCTTGATGCAGTCGAACGGGCACGCCTTGGGGACCTTCAGGCCCTCCTTCACGCGGTCGAGGAACGAGTTGCGGATGGCCCGGCCCGGCATGCCGACAGGGCTTTGGATGATCTCGATGTCCTCCTCGTGCGCCTCGATGTAGCTCTGCTTGAAAGCCGGATCGGCGTCGCACTCGTCGGTGGTGACGAAGCGCGTCCCCATCTGCACGCCGTCGGCGCCCAGCGCCATGATGCGGTAGATGTCCTCGCCCGTATAGATGCCGCCGCCGGCGATCACCGGAATGCGGCAGTTGTGCTCGGCCTCGAAGGCACGGACCTCGGCCACGATCTGCGGAACGATGGCTTCGAGCGAATAGTGCTCGTCGGAGATCTGGTCGGCCTTGTAACCCAGGTGGCCGCCCGCCTTGGGACCCTCGACCACGATGGCGTCGGGGATGTACTTATATTCCGAGAACCATTTCTGGCACAGTACCTTCGCGGCGCGCGCCGACGAAACGATCGGAGCCAGTTTGGTCTTGGCGTCTTCCGTGAGGAACGACGGCAGGTTCAACGGAAGCCCCGCACCCGAGAAGATGATGTCGGCCTTCTCGGCGATGGCGGTCTTCACCATGTCGGCGAAGTTGGACATGGCGACCATGACGTTGACGCCGATGATGCCCTTCGTCGCTTCGCGGGCCTTGCGAAGCTCCTCCTTCAGCCCCCAGATCGAGGCGGCGCGATAGTCCTTCGAATAGTTGTTATAGATCGCCCCGAGACCGGCCGACGAGATGACGCCGACACCGCCCTGATTGGCCACGGCCGATGCCAGGCCCGCAAGGGAGACGCCTACGCCCATACCGCCCTGAACGATGGGCATGGAGGCGCATAAATTTCCGATTTTCAATGATTTCATGCTGTTTACTTAAAAGAATAAGTGACGTAACGGGGTACAAGGTACGGAAAATCGGAGCGTTTGGTTCCGCGCGGGAACATATTTAACGCAGACTTCACATTGTCCGCTCACAAAAACCGGATGCCGCGGACCCGTTTCTGCCCCCGGCCGGCGGCCTCGCGCTCGACGATGCCCGTCACGACATCCGCCGCGTCGTGCCATCGGTTGGCGCGGAACTTCCGACGGTAGGTCGTCAGGTGGGCGTAGAGTTCGGGCCAGCGGAGGTTCCAGCCGCGGGGAAAGCGCACGAGGTGCAGCGCCGTGGCCGAATTGGAGAGGATGCGCGCCTCCTTGTTGCCGCTCTGGTGGAACCACTCGACGCGCACGCCCGGCGCAAGCGCCTGCACGGCCCGGGCGAAACCGCGGCCGCCGTTGTTGCTCTCGATGGCGGCCTGCCGCGTGTCCGAGCGCACGAGCATCTCCCCCACCAGCGGCTCGGTCGCCTCCATCGGCTCGCGCGAGTAGACCGCGTCGGTAATGTAAATCACCCCGTCGGCATCGACCGCATAGGAGAGCGAACAGAGGTAGTCGTCTCCCGTGTCGGCGGTGTCGGTGTAGTTGGCGCGGCGGACGATCTCGTGCGGCAGACAGTCGTACTCGGCGAAATTCAGCCCGTACAACAGCCCCTCGCGGGCCGAAGGGCGCCCCTGATACATCGCCTCGAATTGCAGCGGGTCCAGCCGCCGCTTGGCCTCCAGCAGCGCAGCGCCGTGCTGTCGCTCCCACAACGCCTCGCCCGGCTGGCGGGGGTCAACCTCCGTGGGCGGCGCGGTTTTCAGAGCCTCGAAATTGAGGTGCAGCCACCGGTCGGCAGGCAGCGTGTCGAGCTGCGACCACGCGCGCAGCTCCTCGACCGGCTCGCGGACCGCGAGGGCGCCGATCAGGTCCTCCTCGTGCCAGCGGGTGAAGACCACCAGCTCGCGCGAGGCGTTGTGCATGCGGGTCCGCACGACGGAGGTGTACCACTCCCAGCAGTTGGCGCGGACGAGCGGCGAATTGGCTTCAAGCGCGTCTTTATATAAATCGTCCAAAACAAAGCAATCCACGCGGTTACCCGTCAGCGACCCTTCGCGGCCGACGGAGAGCAGCCCGCCCCGGCGGCCGATGATCTCGACCTCGTCGGCCGTGCGGATGTAGCCGGGCGGTTTCGCCCCCCGCTTGATGGAGGTGTCCGGAAAAAAGGCCGCGTATTCCTGCGATTCGAGGATGCGCTGCACGCGGCGGTTGAACTTCGAGGCCAGCGTCCCCGAGTAGGAGGCGATCGCCACCCGGCAGTCGGGGTCGAGTCCCAGCACGTAGGCCGGGAGCAGGGTCGTGGCCCCGACGCTCTTGCCGTGCTGGGGCGGCATGGTGACGATCAGCCGCCGGACGCGCCCCGCGGCAAAGGCCTCCAGCACCCGGTAATAGGCCCGGTGGAAGGGTTCGAGTTCGAGAAAGGGATAGACCCCGAGGGCGAAATCGGCGAAGGACGGGGGCGCGGCCGTCTGCGCGTCGTCCGGAAGCACCAGCCCCTCGGGAAACGGCGAGCCGCCGGAAAACAGCGAAAAGCCCGCAAATACGGCTTCGCACGCGGGAGCATCCGGAGAGGCGTTCCCGCCGGTTACGAAAACCTCTGCGGAGGAGCGCTCCGCAGAGGTCGGTTCGGTTGGTTTGAGCATTTTACTGAAATTTTTTGAAAAACCCATGCGCGGCGCCGCGGCGGGCAGGTTTTTTGTCGGGGTGCGCTCCGGCGGCAGCGCCGTGCCGGGGAAGGAGGGCCGGAGCGCGGCGGCAGGTCAGAGGAGCGCGCGCACCTCGGAAAACGAGAAGTCGTTCAGCGCTTCGCCGTCGCTGCGGACGGTGTGAAACTCCCACCAGACGGGAACCAGGTCCGCAATCGCGTCCCGGTCGCCCTCGGGGAGCCGCTCGCGCCGCCGATAGACGATCACCGAGGCCGTGAGCCGGCACTCCATATCGCCGAAGGGAAACGTGAGCGAGCCTGAAAAGTAACTTCCCCCGCCGATGGCCTCCGCAAGACGCGCGGCCACTTCAAGGTAAAGTTCCGATGAAACCGAATACATCATTGATAATTAATCGTTTTTTCGCAAAAGAGTTTGCAGAAGAGAATAAATTGTTTAACTTTGCAGAACAAAGATAAGTTCAAAATTTGAATTTTCTGCAATAAAGTTCAAATATTTTATATAAATAATTCCGATAACAAAGCGATGAACGAACGGGTAAAACTGATACGCAAGCAGCTCGGCATGACACAAGAGCAACTGGCACAACGACTTGGAATCGGCAAAGCGGCGCTGTCGATGATCGAAACCGGCAAGGCGGGGCTTTCGGCGCGCAACCGCAACATATTGGTTCAGGAATTGAACGTCAATCCCGACTGGCTCGAAACCGGCAAGGGCAACATGTTCAACGCCGAACCCGATCTGACGGCCTACATGCACCGCACGGACAACTCGCTGCAAAGCGTCCCCCTCTACTCGATCGAAGGCACGGCGGGCCTGGTCCCGCTGTTCACCGACCAGGCGCAGAGCAAGCCCGTCAACTTCATCCACATTCCCAACCTCCCGAAATGCGACGGGGCGATCTATATCGTCGGCGACTCGATGTACCCGCTGCTCAAGAGCGGCGACATCGTGCTGTACAAGCAGCTGCGCGACATAAACGACATCTTCTGGGGCGACATGTACCTGCTGTCGATCGACATCGACGGCGAGGAGTACGTGACGGTGAAGTACATTCAGAAATCAGACCGCGCAGGCTACGTGAAGCTCGTGAGCCAGAACCAGCACCACGCCGACAAGGACGTGGAGATCTCGCGCATCCGCGCCATCGCGCTCGTGAAGGCGAGCATCAGGATGAACTCGATCCGTTAGCAGAAACAGCGGAGGCAGACCGAAGGGGCGAAAAAACGCAATCGGACAAAGCTGCGCAAATAAAATCCGGTTTTGGGTAACCAATTCCGGATTTTTTATTATCTTTGCAAAGATCGAATTGGTTTGCCAATTTCGACCGTGTCAAACTCCAGGCTGCGGCCCGCCGTTCCGGAATACAACGAATGCAACAATTATAACTATGAAAACCAATTACGAAATCCGCTATGCGGCGCATCCCGAGGATGCGAAAAGCTACGACACGGCGCGTCTGCGCCGCGATTTCCTGATCGAAAAGGTATTCACGGCCGATGAGGTCAACATGGTCTACTCGATGTACGACCGCATGGTCGTCGGAGGCGCCATGCCTGTCGCCGAGACGCTCCGCCTCGAAGCCATCAACCCGCTGAAGGCTCCGTTCTTCCTCACGCGCCGCGAAATGGGCATCTACAACGTCGGAGGCCCCGGCGTGGTGAAGGCCGGCGACGCCGTGTTCGAACTCGGCTACAAGGAGGCCCTCTACCTCGGTTCGGGCGACCGCGAGGTGACCTTCGCGAGCAAGGACGCCGGGAATCCCGCCAAATTCTATTTCAACTCGCTGACCGCACACCGCAACTACCCCGACAAGAAGGTCACCAAAGCCGACGCCGTGGTGGCCCACATGGGTTCGCTCGAAGGGTCGAACGACCGCAACATCAACAAGATGCTCGTGAACCAGGTGCTGCCGACCTGCCAGTTGCAGATGGGCATGACCGAGCTGCTGCCCGGAAGCGTGTGGAACACGATGCCCGCGCACGTGCACTCGCGCCGCATGGAGGCCTATTTCTATTTCGAAGTGCCCGAAGACCAGGCCGTGTGCCATTTCATGGGCGAAGTCGACGAGACGCGCCACATCTGGATGAAGGGCGATCAGGCCGTGCTCTCGCCCGAATGGTCGATCCACAGCGCCGCAGCCACGCACAACTACACCTTCATCTGGGGCATGGGCGGCGAGAACCTCGACTACGGCGACCAGGATTTTTCGAAAATAACGGACCTGAAATAATTCATAATTCAAAATTCATAATTCAAAATTATGGTAAACTTTTCACTGGAAGGTAAGGTCGCGCTCGTGACGGGCGCCTCTTACGGCATCGGATTCGCACTGGCAACGGCTTTCGCACGTCAGGGCGCAAAAATCGTCTTCAACGACATCAAACAGGAGCTGGTGGACAAAGGCCTGGCCGCCTACAAGGCCGAGGGCATCGAGGCCAAAGGCTACGTCTGCGACGTGACCAGCGAGGAGCAGGTGAACGCCATGGTGGCGCAGATCGAAAAAGAGGTCGGCATCGTGGACATCCTCGTCAACAACGCCGGCATCATCAAGCGCATCCCGATGATCGAGATGACCGCTGCCCAGTTCCGTCAGGTCATCGACGTTGACCTGAACGCACCGTTCATCGTTGCCAAGGCGGTCATTCCCGATATGATCGAGCAGGGCGGCGGCAAGATCATCAACATCTGCTCCATGATGAGCGAGCTGGGCCGCGAGACTGTCTCCGCCTACGCTGCCGCCAAGGGCGCACTGAAGATGCTGACCCGCAACATCGCCTCCGAGTACGGCGAGTACAACATCCAGTGCAACGGCATGGGCCCCGGCTACATTGCCACCGCCCAGACCGCTCCCCTGCGCGAGATCCAGCCCGATGGCAGCCGCCATCCCTTCGATACCTTCATCTGCGCCAAGACCCCCGCAGGCCGCTGGGGCACCCCCGAGGACATGGTCGGCCCCTGCGTGTTCCTGGCCTCCCATGCTTCCGACTTTGTCAACGGCCAGATCCTGTACGCTGATGGCGGCATCCTGGCTTACATCGGCAAGCAGCCCAAGTAAGTAAAGCACAGCGAAACAGAAAAGACCCTCTCCGTCATTGCCTCGCAATGCCGCCCCTCCCTTTTGGAGGTGCTGGCGGGCATCAGCAGGACGGAGAGGGTCTTTGTATTACTTTTCACACTTTTGTAAAGGATTTGTTATTGTATTCTTCGACATATCCTTGTATAATAGTTGCCTGTGGACAACCTTTCACGAGAGCTGCCCACAAGAAAAGATTTTCGTCACGAACAAGGAGAGATTACACAATGAAACTCAAGAATGTTGCTGTTGTTGCCGCTGCTCTGGCACTGGCTGTTGGTATGACCGCTTGCGGCGGTTCTGCTTCTTCCACCACCGCTTCTTCCGTTGCTTCTTCCGCTGCCGCTTCCTCTGAGGCTGCAAGCTCTGAGGCAGCTTCCAGCGAGGCCGAGGTCGAGTCCGCTGAGTACACTGTCTACAACACCACCGGCGAGAATGTCACCGACCTGTACCTGTACGCTGCTGGCTCTGAGGACAAGGGCGAGAACCTGGCTGCTGACGGCCTGGCTGACGGCGACAGCGTTGTGCTGACCCTGCCCGAGGATGCTGACAAGAGCGCTGAGTATGTCCTGGAGTTCACCACCGAGGGCGGCGACACCCAGAGCTTCGACACCCTGGGCTACGAGGTTGCTCCCATCTCCCTGCTGAGCGTTGACGCTGCTGCAGGTGCTACCCCCATCAGCTTCACCGCTCCGGAGCAGTAAAAAAAAAACGCAGTCCTGAGCCTGTAACATAAAAACTCCCCTGCACTCCATTTTACCGGAATGCAGGGGAGTTTTTTGCGTATCAAAGGTTCCGCAGCGGGGTCTTAGACCTTCTCAATGGTGATGGTCCACTCGCTGGTCATGGCCTCATCGGGCTCCAGCACCTCGTGCTTGCCCTCTTCGTTCACGCTGTTGGCCCAGCCGTTCCAGGGCTCCATGCAGACGAAGTTCTCGGCATCCTGCTGCCAGAGCACGCCCTTGTCGAAGGTCTCATCGGCATCCACAGTGACCTTGTGGCCGTTGCCCTTGTCGGTGAAGGTCATGGGGAACTCCACGCCGGTCATCAGGCGGATGGAGTTGTCAGTGCCTTCCTTGCGGGTCAGGGTGATCTTGTCGGGTGCGGCAGGCTGCTCGCCCTTGGCATCCTCGGAGCAGGTGGCGCACTTGATGTCAAAGTCCACATTCTCCAGAGCAGAGGCCACAAAGTAGGGATGATAACCAAAGCTGAAGGGCATCGGAACATCGCCCTCATTGATCACAGTCATGCTCAGGGAAGCGGTGTTGCCCTGCAGGTTGTAGTTCATCAGGACAGTGAAATCGAAGGGGTAGAGGAACTTGGTCAGGGGGCTGGACTCCAGGATCAGGGTCACGCCGTCGGGCGTGGTGATAGGCTCGCCTACGATGGTGTTGGAATCCACCATCTCGCGGATCTTGGCCATAGAGGCTTCCATCACAGCGGTGATCGAGTTCTTCTTTTCGTTCATTTCCATGGTCGTGTTCCTTTCTGTATATCAAGTTTGTTTCCTTACTGTTTCAGGCTGTTTCAGGCCGCCTTTTCGGCCGCGCCGTCCTTCTTCTGTTCCGCCGCAAGCCGTGCGGTCTCCGCCTTCTTGAAGGCCTTCTGCTTCCTCAGGAAGGGGATGCCGAATTTCAGCACCGGCCCGATGGCGGCAAAACCGATGGCCAGCAGGTCCCCGATCCGGTAGCTGGCGCCCACGGTGCCGGAGATCTTCGTCTCCGCGGCGGTAAAATCCATCTCCATGTGGATACGCGGGTCGGGCATGTGTATCATTTCCTCCAGCCGGGGCATCACCGCCCACATGGCGCTGTTGGCCCAGCCGTACCACTGGGCGGTGTTGACCGGATCTTCGTCGCCGAACACGAAGCTCAGCCGCAGCGGGTCGATGCGGATGCGCTTTCCCGCCCGACGCAGCGCGCCCTGGATCGACTGCCACACGGCGTGCAGCCCACCCCGGATATCCTCCAGCGTCAGGTGGATGTCCGGCTTTTTCCTCTCCTTGGGCTTCTTTTCCGCCTTGGCAGCCGCTTTTTCTGGTTTTTCCTTGGCGGGCTTCTTCTCCGGCGGCGGAATGATCTGCACTGTCGCCGGGCCGATCTGCGCCGTGACCCGCAGCTCCTCGCCGAAGCTGGCCGTCACGCCCACGCGCAGGCACAGCAGCACCGCGATCAATGCCGCGATCACACCCAGAATGATCCATCCAACCAAAGGCTTCTCCTCCTTTCGGAACGGTAACGATCCGCAAACGCGGGTCAGCTCTCCTCCGTGACGCCCTCCGGCATCTCCAGCAGTTTCCCCTGCTCATCCAGCCGCAACTGGCCGTCGCCCTCCATGCCGGGCATCTCCGGCAGGTCGTCCAGCGACCGCAGGTGGAAGGCCCGCAGGAACGCCTGCGTGGTGCGGTACAGCCGGGGCCGCCCCGGCACCTGGAGCCGCCCGCACTCCTCGATGAGATGGCGGTCCAGCAGCAGTCCCACCGTATAGGAGCTGTCCACACCCCGGATCTGATCCACATAGGCCCTTGTGGTGGGCTGATAGTAGGCGATGATGGTCAGCACCTCCAGCGCCGGCTGGCTCAGCTTGGCGGGCTTGCGCACCTCGAAGGCGCGGCGGATGATGTCGCCGTACTCCGGCGCGGAGCACAGCTGATAGCTGTCCTCCAGCTTCAGAAGCCGCATGCCCCGGCGCTCATAGGCGTAGTAGTCCGCCAGCTTCTGCAGGACCAGCTCCACCGTGGGGCGATCCATATCCATGGCCATACAGATGCGATCCACCGCCACCGGCTCGCCGGAGGCGAACAGGATGCCCTCGATAGCGGCCTCCACTTCTTTCATTTCAAGCGTATCCATATCTTACCTTCCTCAAACCTCTCCCTGCCAATCGTCGGGCATGTCGCCGTCGCACTCCACGGTGCAGTCGTTGACGCCGGACGCCAGATGAATGATGCGGCTGCGGCACAGCTCCAGCACGGCCATGAAAGTGGCCACGATCTCGCTGCGGCTGCGGCTGCCCCGGAACAGCAGCAGAAAACGGGTGATGCCGCCGGTCTTGAGCCGCTGGAAGATCTCCCGCGCCTTGGTCTCCACGGAGTACGGCTCTCGCCGCACGATCTCGTCAAAGGGCTTCATGTCCGGCTGTCCGTCCAGCTGGCCCCGGCGATCCGACACCTCCTGCATGGCGATGATCAGATCCCCCGGCTGCTGGTCGTATTCGTAGATCTTGCCCCGCTCCATCACCTCGGGATTGCGGGTCATGATGTCCCGGCCGAACTCTGCCATGGGGCCGAGCCGCTCCGTCAGCAGCTTGACGCGGGCGTAGGTATCGCCCCGCTGGCGTTCCTCCAGCGACTTGATCAGGGCGTCCATCTCGCTCTGGGCTTCCTCGTCCTCCAGACTCAGCAGCATGCGGGTCTTGATGTACATCAGATGGGCGGCCATGGTGATGAACTCGCTGGCCACCTCCAGATCCATCTGCTTGCGCCGCTCCAGATACTCCAGATACTGGTCAAGGATCAGGGAAATGGGGATATCCTGTATCTCGATCTTATTTTTGCTCAGCAGGAAAAGGATCAGATCCAGCGGACCCTCGAAATCCTCCAGCGGCTCGCTGCCCTTGGCCTGCACCACCTTTTCCAGCTTGAAAATGGGATTATCCAATGGTTTTTACCTCAATAAAAGCCGACGATGCGGCAGAATAGCTGGAACACCCAGCCGATGGCGGTATCCAGCACGTTGGAAAGCGCGCCGAAGCATACCAGCGCCATGATGATCAGCATGCCGAAGCGCTCGTAGCGCATCAGCCAGTTATACTGCCGATCCGGCAGCAGCACCGCCAGCACCTTGGAGCCGTCCAGCGGCGGAATGGGGATCAGGTTGAACACGCCAAGGCCGATGGACATCAGCGCCGTGTTCATCAGGAAGTAGAACAGCGTCTCGTTGATCTGGCCGGTGGTCACCGCGTGGGTATACATCAGCCGCGCGCCCAGCAGCAGCCACAGCGCCAGCAGCAGATTGGACACCGGTCCGGCCAGCGCCGTGATGGCCATGCCCTGCTTGGGATTCTTGAAGTAATTGGGGTTCACCGGCACCGGCTTTGCCCAGCCCACGCCGGTCAGCACCATGGCGGCCAGGCCGATCCAGTCGATGTGCCGCAGGGGATTCAGGGACAGGCGATGGTTCCGCTTGGCCGTGGGGTCACCCAGAAAGAACGCGGCGACGCCGTGGCAGGTCTCGTGGATGATCAGGCAGATCAGCACCGCCGCCACCCGCAGCAGCGTGTCCCGCAGCGAGCCCAGATCCAGCGCGTTCCAAAGATTCTGCAAATAGTTCAAAAATGGGTCACTCCTATCGAAAAGGCTATTACACCAAATTACCAATAACAGTATGATTATAGCAAATATCAGGACCAAACACAAGAAAAAATTCCCTTACCGATTGTAACTATTTTGTATCCGAAGCTGTAACCAAAGCGCAACGGATCTGTAATGATGTTTACCGCTCCTTCGCATATAATAGAGACATAAAAGGACGGAAAGGAAACGGTTCACACTTTGAAAGGAGTTATCGCCATGAAGAATCTGCTGCCGATCACCGCGGGCGTGGTGCTGTGCCTCATCTGCACTGTTGTTGGTATCCTGATCCCCCAGTTCTCCGCGCTGGCCTATGTTACCGTAACGCTGGCCTGCGTCACAGGGCTGCTGTGCATTGGCGGTATTCTCCGCCACATCACACGCGGCGGTTCTGTGTAAGGGCCGCGATCACATAAATCAGCCCCGCCGCTTTTGCGACGGGGCTGATCACGTTCAGAAATTGTTTCATTTTGATTCACAGAATCGTTACATCCCTTTCAGGATTTTTTAAGATTTTCACGGTATGATGTATACATCCTTCAGGAAACAAAGTCTTTTCCTAAACGCTTTCTTCACTTCTCCTCTCTTTTTCATTTTTTTGCAGCAAAAGACGCACCGGGTTCCCCTCCGGTGCGCCTTTTGCTTTTATCGCTTTCCCAGCCATTGCCGCAGCTGCTCCCACAGCTCCACGGAACGGAATTTCAGCACATAGCCGGTGTCCTCCTCGGTGATAAGGCTCACGTCGTCACCCGTCAGCCCGGCCTGAATGGCGGTTTGGGGCATGTCCGCAGCGGCCGCGGTACACAGGGGCGGATACACCACGCACCACCAGTTCCGCCCCTCCCCTTCGCCGATCACCAGCCGCAGAGCCATATACTCTCCGGCGGGCAACGAAAAGCCGTCATACTCCTTCAAGGGAAATTCGGCGCTGGCCAGCTGGGCCGTCACCGAATAGTCGTAGCCCTGCGCGGCGATCTCCCGTTGGGCGATGGTCTCGATGCGCGTCAGTTCCTCCCGTAGCCGCACCTGCGCATCCTCCATATCGGCGGAGCGCTGCAGAACGGTGGTGGTGAAATCCAGCACCTTGTCCCGCACCTCCAGCTTCAGCGCCTGATCGGCCTCGCTGTCGGAGTTTGCGATCACATGCAGGCGGATCATCTTCTGCGCCAGCGCGTCCTGCCGCTGCATGGACCACGCGCCCCACAGCATGGCGGCGCACAGCCCCAGCAGCAGCGCCAGCTCCCATTTCTTCCATCGTGTCATATAAAAACCGTCCTTATCGCAGGAATTTTCCTACAATATGGACGGTTTTTGCGAATATTATACCTTGGATACGCAAAAAGTACGGGGATATGTCTCTTTCAGCGCCTTTGCCGCCGTTTCCGCATCCTCCCGACAGCGGAACAGGCCGAATACAGCGCTGCCGCTGCCGCTCATCTGGGCGTTCAGCGCACCCTGCTGCCGCAGGGCCTCCACGATGGCGGGCACAGCGCTGCCCTCCGGCAGCACCTGCTGGAAATCGTTGTTCAGCCCCGCCGCGATCGCGGACAGGTCGCCCTTTTCCAGCCACTCCCGCACCGCACGGCTGTCGCCGCTGACGCGCCGCGGCGCATTGTCGATGGCGGCGTACATGGCGGCGGTGGAATGGCTCTCCTCCGGCTTGACGATCACCAGCCAGCAGGGCGGCATATCCGGCAGCGCCGACAGCTTTTCGCCCCTGCCCGTCGCCAATGCCGTACCGCCACGGATGAAAAACGGCACATCGCTGCCCAGCCGCGCGGCCACCTCCTCCAGCTGCGTGTCGGTCATATCCGGCGCGTACAGTGTCCGCAGGGCACGGAGCACCGCCGCCGCGTCACTGCTGCCGCCGCCCAGTCCCGCCTGGGTAGGGATCGTTTTTTCCAGTCGAATGGTTACGAAATCCTTTTTCGGCCCGAATTCCTCAAAAAACACCCGCAGCGCTTTCATGCACAGGTTGTCTCCTGCCCGCTCCGTCACCGGTGGATCACACTCCAGCTTGTCCCATGGCCCGGCGTTCCGGTACAGCGTCACGGTATCGTGCAGCCCCACGCCGGTCATCACCGTCTCCACCTCATGGTAGCCGTCGGGGCGCTTCTCCCCCACAGACAGCGTAAGATTCACCTTTGCGCAGGCTTTCTCCTCCACATGGCGCGGCAGTGGATCCTCCTCCAGCGGTGCACCGCAGCCGGGGCAGAAACTGTCCCGTAAAAGTGAGACCTTGCTCAGATCTCTGCCGCAGCAAGGACAGCGGTCAAAGAGCAAAGCTGTCACGACATACACCGTCAGCCCTCCCACGATGGATACGGCAAGGAATGCCTTGCTCAGCTCCAGCAGCGCCGTCAGCCCCGAAAGAATGAGCATCAGCACGATGGAAACGATCTCAATGATCCGCGCCGTTTTGAAATTGATCAGGGGCTTTTTCATGCAGCTTCCTCCTGACAAAAAAGCACTTTGCGGCGCTTTTTTGTCTGAAATCGGTTGTTACTTGACGATCTTGCGGGCCTCGATGTAGTAGCGCTTGTCCTGAGCGTGACCCATGGAGAAGGTCTTGCGGGGCAGCACGCCGTCGGCCATGACGGTCTTGAAGAGCTGCTCCTTGCCCATCGCA
>ERZ773147.3226-NODE-3226-length-12739-cov-3.732419_pt1 | contig 12739 bp, 8 predicted proteins | sample MGYA00580851_ERZ773147 | MGnify/ENA primary metagenome ERZ773147 (study PRJEB29015, sample SAMEA2737818) | human gut metagenome | biome: human gut; feature: human-associated habitat; material: faeces | place: China | collected 2012 ... | reverse complement strand
TGCTTAAGCCGTAAGGCGGGAATTGTGCGGTGTTGCCTTAGGCATATAATTTGATATTACAAAAAGGTTGGTGCGTTCATGCGGAACATGCTGCGGTTTTTGAAAGGATACGAGAAAGAATCCATCCTTGCCCCGCTGTTCAAAATGCTGGAAGCCTGCTTTGAGCTGTTGGTTCCCCTTGTGGTGGCCAACATCATTGATGTGGGCATCAAAAACGGGGATTTGGCTTATATTGGCAAGCAGTGCGGCTTGATGGTGCTGCTTGCGGTTGTGGGTATGGCATCCAGCCTGACGGCGCAGTATTTTGCCGCCAAGGCCGCGCTGGGCTATGGCACGGCGCTGCGCGGGGCGCTGTTCCGCCACATTGATACCCTCTCTTACACGGAGCTGGACGGCATCGGCACGCCCACGCTGGTCACCCGCATGACCAGCGATGTGAACCAGCTGCAAAACGGCGTAAACATGACGCTGCGCCTTTTGCTGCGCTGCCCGTTTATTGTCATCGGCGCGCTGATTCTGGCGTTTGTCATCAGCCCCACCATGGGGTTCTGGTTCGTGCTGGTCACGCTGGCCATCTCGCTGGTGGTCTGGCTGATCATGCGGGTGACGGTGCCCCAGTACCGCGCCGCCCAGAATACGCTGGACAAAGTGACCCTGCTGACCCGCGAAAATTATGTGGGTGCCCGCGTGGTGCGCGCCTTTGCACGGCAGGATGACGAAATTGCGGATTTTACCGCCGTGAACGACAAACTGAAAACTTTCCAGCTGACCGCCGGGCGCATTTCCGCTTTGATGACCCCGCTGACCTATCTCATCGTCAACCTGGGCGTGATCGCCATCCTGATGCGCGGCGGGCTGCAGGTAAACAGCGGCGCGCTGACCCAGGGCGAGATCATTGCCCTAATCAACTATATGAACCAGATCCTTATCAACCTGCTGCGCATTGCCGATCTGGTGGTTTCTGTCACCCGCGCACTGGCCAGCGGCATCCGTGTTTCGGAGATTCTGAACACCAAATCCACGATGACCGACCCCGCCGCGGCCGCCCTTGCCCCGGCAGCGGGCACCCCGGCCGTTGCATTTGACCATGTGGGCTTTACCTACCACGGTGCCGGTGCCCCCAGCCTGACGGACATCAGCTTTGCCGCCCAGAACGGCCAGACCATCGGCGTGATCGGCGGCACGGGCAGCGGCAAATCCACCCTGATCAACCTGATTCCCCGCTTTTATGACTGCACCAGCGGCAGCGTTGAACTGTTTGGCCATGCCGTGCAGCAGTACGGCTTTGCCCAGCTGCGCCAGATGATCGGCATTGTGCCGCAGCGCGCCGTGCTGTTTACCGGCACCATCCGGGACAACATGCAATGGGCCTGCCCCGATGCCACCGATGAGCAGATCTGGCAAGCCCTGGAGATTGCCCAGGCGGCGGACTTTGTGCGCGGCAAGCCCAAAGGGCTGGATGAACCGGTGGAGACCGCCGGGCGCAATTTCAGCGGCGGCCAGCGCCAGCGCCTGACCATTGCCCGCGCGCTGGTGCCTCACCCCCAGGTACTGATTTTGGACGACAGTTCCTCCGCCCTGGATTTTGCCACGGACGCTGCTTTGCGCAAAGCGCTGAAAGAGCAGACCCATGGCATGACGGTATTTATTGTTTCCCAGCGTGCTTCCGCTGTGCAGCGTGCGGACCGCATTCTGGTGCTGGATGACGGCAATCTGGTTGGCAGCGGCACCCATGCCAACCTGCTGAAAACCTGCGATGTTTACCGCGAGATCTGCCTGAGCCAGCTGAGCCGCGAGGAGGTGGAAAAGACCTTATGAGCAATGCAAAGAAAAAGCATGTTTCCCTGCGGGGCAGTAAAGGCACCATTCAGCGCGTGTTAAAGCTGATCCAGCCGTACCGCGGTTTGGTGCTGTTCACCCTGCTGCTTGCCGCCGTTACCGTTCTTACCACGCTGTACGCCCCCATTCTTTCGGGCCGCGGCGTGGACCTGATTGTGGGCCAGGGCAATGTCAACTTCCCTGCCCTGGGCAAGATTGCCATCCAGTTTGGCGTTACCGTGTGTGTCACCTCCATCTGCCAGTGGCTGATGAACATGGTGAACAACCGCATCACCTTCCAGGTGGTGCGCGACATCCGCGTGCAGGCGTTCCAGCACATGGAGATTTTACCCCTGAGCTATATGGATGCCCACAAGCCCGGCGACGCCATCAGCCGCATCAACACCGATGTGGAGCAGTTCAGTGACGGCCTGTTGATGGGCTTTACCCAGCTGTTCACCGGCATTCTGACCATTGTGGGCACTTTGGGCTTTATGCTTTCCATTGACTGGCGCATTACCCTGATCGTTGTGGTTCTCACCCCGCTTTCCATCTTTGTGGCAAAGTTCATTGCGGAGCATACCTATGATATGTTCCGCGTACAGAGCGAGACCCGCGCCGAGCTGACCGGTCTGGTGGACGAGCTGATCGGCAACGAGCATCTTGTCCGCGCCTTCGGTTACGAAAGCCGCGCCGAGGAGCGCTTTGACAAGATCAACGCCGATCTGCAGATCTGCGGCGTAAAGGCCACCTTCTTTTCCTCCATCACCAACCCTGCCACCCGCTTTGTCAACGCGCTGGTGTATGCGGCGGTCGGCGTGGTGGGCGCGCTGGTTGCCATTGGCGGCGGCATTACGGTCGGCGAGCTTTCGGTTCTGCTGAACTATGCCAACCAATACACCAAGCCGTTCAATGATATTTCCGGCGTTATGACCGAGCTGCAGAACGCCCTGGCCTGTGCGCAGCGTGTGTTCGACTTTATTGACGAAGACCCCATCCTGCCCGATGCCCCCGATGCCGTTACCCTGCCCCACGGTGCAGGCAGTGTGGAGTTTGAGCATGTCAAGTTCCGCTATGTGCCGGATGTGCCCTTGATTGAAGACATGAACCTGCGCGTTCAGCCCGGCCAGCGCATTGCCCTGGTCGGCCCCACCGGCTGCGGCAAAACCACCCTGGTCAACCTGCTGATGCGCTTTTACGAGATCAACGGCGGCACCCTGAAGGTGGACGGCCACCCCATTGACACCGTAACGCGGGATTCGCTGCGCGGCAACCTGGGTATGGTCTTGCAGGAAACCTGGCTGAAAGCCGGTACTGTGGCAGATAACATTGCTTACGGCAAGCCGGACGCCACCCGCGAGGAGATCATCGACGCCGCCAAGCGTGCCCGCGCCCACAGCTTTATCTGCCGCCTGCCCCAGGGCTATGATACCGTAATTGCCGAGGACGGCGGCAACATCAGCCAAGGCCAGAAGCAGCTGCTTTGCATTGCCCGTGTTATGCTGCGCAAGCCGCCCATCCTGATTCTGGACGAAGCAACCTCCAGCATTGATACCCGTACCGAAGTGCTGGTTCAGGATGCCTTTGAGGAACTGATGAAAGGCCGCACCAGCTTTATTGTGGCGCACCGCCTTTCCACCATCAAAAACGCCGATCAGATCCTTGTGATGAAAGCCGGCAACATTATTGAGCGCGGCACCCACGAGGAGCTGCTGGCCAGGGGCGGCTTTTACGCCAACCTGTATGCAAGCCAGTTTGCCAAGGCGTAACGCCTGCCCCGCTGCATAACCCCAACTAAGGCAACACCGCACAATTCCCGCCTGACGGCTTAAGCACTGCTCCGGCGGCTGCGGCACGGCAACTGCGTTGCCAAAATGCTCGATAATACACAAAGTATTATCTGCGCTTTTGGCTTAGCAGCTACCGCACCTCGCTCGCCGTATCGGCACTTAGAATTATGCGGTATTGCCATAACTCTATTCTATCGCCATTAAAGTTTTTCGCCAGGACTTTTTTCAAAAAGGCCGCCAATCTCCCGTAAATAAAACCTCACATCTTCGGGAAGATAATGCGGATGGTGGTGCCGGTGCCGACGGTGGATTCCAGATCAATGCGCGCACCGTGCAGAACAGCGATATGCTTGACAATGGCGAGCCCCAGGCCTGTTCCGCCGGTCGCCTTGGAGCGGGATTTGTCCACTCGGTAAAAGCGCTCAAACACGCGGCTCTGGCTGTCCTGTGGGATGCCGATGCCATTGTCCTCCACGCAGAAATACGGGCAGCCGTCCGCATTGGTGCCGCAGCTCAGCTCCACATGGCCACCCGGCCGGTTGTAGCGGATGGCATTGTCGCACAGGTTGGTTACAAGCTCGGTCAACAGGTCGTGGCTGCCGCGCACCGTAACGGGCTGTACTTTGTATTGCAGCGTAATGTAGGCTTTGCGGGCGTTCACCGTCATGTTGGTGGCAACATCCTTGACCAGCACGCCAAGGTCCACCGGTACAAAATCGGCGGTGGGGCTGTTTTCCTGCTGCTTGCTCATGCCGTCCAGTTCCGAAAGCTGCAAAATATCCGATACCAGCGTGATCATGCGCTGGGCTTCCTTGTGGATACGGTGGCCAAAGGTGGGAATGTCCTCCTGTTTTGCCATGCCGTTTTCAATCAGCTCTGCATAGCCGGAAATGCTTGTCAGCGGGGTTTTCAGCTCGTGGCTGACATTAGCGGTAAACTCCCGGCGGATGGTCTCATTGTCCTCCCGCAGCTTGCGGTCAGACTGTACCGTGTGCGCCAGCGGGATCAGCTCCTCATACGGCACATTGGCCTCGATGCAGTCCAGGTGCTCCGCCATTTGGGTAATGGGCTGCACCAGATGCTTGGTAATGACCTGCGCCAGCACCAGCGCCAGAATGATGATAAGGATGCACCCGGCCACCAGAACGGGCAGCACGCGGTTGTAGCTGCTCCACATGTTGCTGGTTTCGTCCGCCAGCCGCAAAACGCTTCCGTCCGTCAGGCGCACGGCATAATAATGGGTGTCGTACCCAAGGGTTGCACTGCGGCGCACGCTGGCACCAGTGCCCTCTGCCATAGTCTGCTGGATCTCTGGGCGGTTGGCATGGTTGGGCAAGGTGCTGGGATCAGCAGTGGCAGAATCGTACAAAACGGTGCCATCCTGGGCCACAAGGGTCAGACGCAGGCCGTCTGCATACTGGGCCAGCTGCTCTGGCTGTGGGTCGGCAGAATGCTCATACCCCACCGCAATAGCTTCCACCGTGCGGGAAAGGTCGGTGTCAAACTGCTCGGCAAAAGCGTGCTGGAACAGCAGCGCTGCCCCCACCACGCTGAGCAGGAGGGACAAAATACCCACAGCCATCAAAGTGGTGCGCAACAGGTGAGCCATGCTGCGCGGCGCTTTGATGTGGGCGGTTTCGGCGGTATCAGGCATCTTCCCCGGCCTCCGTGCCCTTGGCGGACAGTTTGTACCCCACCTTGCGCACGGTGCAGATGGCGTCCCCGGCGTGGCCCAGCTTTTGGCGCAGGGTCCGCACGTGCATGTCAATGGTGCGGCTTTCCAACAGGTCGTCGGTATCCCACACGGCTTTCATGATGCGCTCGCGGGCCAGAACTTCTTCGGGATGCTCCAAAAAGAAATGCAGCAGCGAATATTCCTTAAAGGTCAGCTCCACCGGCTCACCGTCCACCGTAACGGTGCGGGCAACGTCATCCAGCGTGATGTCTCCAAACCGCAGGGTGGTGGTGCTGGCTGGTGCGGTGCTGGCGCGGCGCAGCACCGCCTTGACGCGGCTGATGAACTCCATAATGCCGAACGGCTTGCAGAGGTAATCGTCTGCACCGTGGTCCAGCCCTTTTACCACATCAATCTCGCTGGTTTTGGCTGTGACCATGATGACTGGTACGGTGCGGGTTGCGGCGGTCTCCCGCAGGCGGCCCAAAATCTGGTAGCCGTCCTCATCGGGCAGCATAACGTCCAGAATCACCAGGTCGGGCACGGTCTCCCGCACGGCAGCCCAGAAGGAAGCCCCGTCCTCAAACCCGCGGACGGTATACTGGTTGGTTTGCAGAGCATACTGCTCCAGCTCACGGATGGATGCGTCATCTTCAACAATATAGATCATAAGATCCTCCCAACAAACAGGCCGAAACCTGCGATGTGCCACAGGTTCCGGCCCATTTTACAGGGGAAAGCCCTGCGATAATTATTTTTTCTGCTCCGGTGCAGCGGCAGTTCCGCTGGGGCCGGGCTCAAAGGTATAGCGGCCGCGGTAGCGCTCATAGCGCTTTTCAAAACTGGGGCTTTCACCGTTTTTGATATGGTTCAGGTATTCATGGGTATCAAAGCGGTCCTCCGATACTTCAATCATGGCAACGGCAATGTTGGAGCAGTGGTCCGCAATGCGCTCATAGTTGGTCAGCAGATCATCCAGCACAAAACCGTACTCAATGGTGCAGGCGCCGGCCTGCAGGCGGGCAATATGGCGGGTCTTGACCTCGCGCACCAGACCGTCCACGACCTGCTCCAGCGGCTCGATCTTGCCGGCGGCGTAACAGTCGTTCTTCTGGAACGCATCCACGGTGCGGTTCACGATATCCTGAACGGCGGCCTCCAGAACGGAAAGATCGTCGATCGCTTCGTGGCTGAAGTGGATGGATTTTTCCTGAATTTCCTGCCCGGCCTTGAGCAGGTTGACCGAGTGGTCAGAGATGCGCTCCAGGTCATTGATGGTGTGCAGCAGGGTGTTGATGGTGCGGTTGTCCTCGCGGGAAAGTGCCTTGGCACTCAGCTTGACCAGATAGGTACCCAGAACGTCCTCGTAATGGTCCACGGCATCTTCCTTGCGGTTCACCTCGTCGGCAATGGCTTCATCCCATTTGTGGGTCAGGGACATGGCCTGCAGCAGGGAGGTGCGGCAGATCTCGGCCATATCGCCGCCGGTCAGCATAGCGCGGCCAACGGCAACAGACGGGGTGGAAAGCAGGCGTTCGTCCAGCAGGGAATGCTGCTCGCCCGCCTGATCCTTGCTGTCCGGCACGGTCAGGATGGCCAGCTTTTCCAGCACGCGGTTGAACGGCAGCAGGATGGCGGTGGTCACAATGTTGAATATCGTGTGCACAATGGCAATGCCAAAGGTGTTGGCGGTTTCGTTGTAGAACGAGAATCCCAACAGCGCATGCAGCCCGTAAAAACCGCACAGGAACACCAGCGTGCCGATGAGATTAAAGTACAGATGAACAAATGCGGTGCGCTTAGCATTTTTGTTGGCACCGGCAGAGGAGATCAGCGCGGTAACGGTGGTGCCGATGTTCTGGCCCATGATGATGGGAACCGCCGCCGCATAGGTGACGGCACCGGTGGAGGTGAGGGCCTGCAAAATACCCACCGAAGCGGAGGAAGACTGCAGCACAGCCGTCAGCACGGCACCGGCCAGCACGCCCAGAACCGGGTTTTTGAAGCTAAGAAACAGGTCCATGAACCAGGGCTCATCGGCCAGAGGACTCATGGCGGTGGACATGGTGTTCATACCGGCCATCAGGACGGAAAAGCCCACCATGATCTTGCCCACGCCGCTGCGGCGGTCCTTATCCTTGCCCAGCATATAAAGGAAGATGCCGATAAAGCCAAGGATGGGGGCCCACGCGTTGGGGTTCAGCATCTGGATGGCGAAGGAATCACCCTCCAGGCCTGAAAGCGAGAGCAGCCAGCCGGTAACGGTGGTACCGATGTTGGCGCCCATGATGACGCCGATGGCCTGGTGCAGCTCCATCAGGCCGGAGTTGACAAAGCCGACCGCCATAACGGTGGTGGCACCGCTGGACTGGATCACTGCAGTGATGACCATGCCCAGCAGCAGCCCGCGCACCGGGCTGGCCGTCATTTTGGAAAGGATGCCTTGCAGTTTGCTGCCAGCGGTCTGCTCAAGGGCTTTGCCCATGAGGTCCATGCCGTAAAGGAACATGGCAATACCGCCCATCAGCGTGAACACATTAAAAATGCTCATACAGGGGGTTACACTTCCATTTCTCTTTTGTTATGTTTTCATTGTTGGGTGCAGCCGCACCCGGAGCAAAACCGAATCAAATCGTTTTGCACATGCCCACAATGGCACGATACCGTTACCTATTATAATAGAAAACAGGGCTTTATGAACACCAAAAGCCAGTAAAAGAATTGTAAAGATCGTGTAAAATGTCGAATCAACGCAAGAAAACTGCTAAAATTGGCACATTGTAAAAATTTGGCGTATTGATTTTGGGCAACTTTACACAAACTTTGCAAAAGGAAAGTTTCCATTACCAAAGCTTTACCCGGATTGTACTGCACTATGGTCGATACTGGGGAAACAGCGCGGTACAATAAATACGCACTCAGGAAGAACGAATAGGAAAACACGAACCCCTGAGCGAATGTGTGAGATAGAATAACAGATACAATTAAGGGAGAAGAAAGTTTATGTTAAAGCGTAATGTTTCCGTTGCAGTTGCTGCTGCTCTGGCTCTCAGCCTGGCCGCCTGTGGTTCCAGCCCGGCATCCTCCGCTGCTTCCAGCGAAGCAGTTTCCAGCGAGGCCGTCTCCAGTGAGGCTGCTTCCAGTGAAGCCACTGCTGCACCGGCTGCCGGCGATTTCGATGTCGATCAGGACATCACCGTGATTTCCCGTGAGGATGGCTCCGGCACCCGCGGTGCTTTCATCGAGCTGACCGGTGTGGAAGCCAAGAACGATGCAGGTGAAAAGGCTGACAACACCACCGAGGCGGCTGCCATCCAGAGCTCCACCAACGGCGTTCTGACCGCTGTTTCCAACGATGAGACCGCAATCGGCTACATCAGCCTGGGTTCTCTGAACAATGATGTCAAGGCTGTCACCGTGGAAGGCGTTGCCCCCAGCGCTGACACCGTGAAGGATGGTACTTACACCCTGGCTCGTCCGTTCAACATCGTTACGAACGGCGAAGCTGCCGACCCCGTTGCCGTGGACTTCATTGCTTACTGCATGAGCACCGACGGTCAGGCCCTGGCCACCGAGGAAGGTTACATCGGCGATGTTGGCGCTGATTACACCAGCACCCAGCCCACAGGCAAGATCGTGGTTGGCGGTTCCTCCTCTGTTTCCCCGCTGATGGAAAAACTGATCGAAGCGTATAAGACCGTGAACCCCAACGCAACCCTGGAACTCCAGACCACCGACTCCACCACCGGCGTTTCCGGCGCACTGGATGGCACCTACACCATCGGTATGGCCAGCCGTGAGTTGAAAGATTCTGAGGTTGAGGGCGGTGCAAAGGCGACTGTCTTGGCAAAGGATGGCATTGCTGTTATCGTCAGCAACGACAACCCCACGGATAACCTGACCGTTGACCAGATCAAAGGCATCTACACCGGCGAGCTGACCACCTGGGCAGACGTTCAGTAATCCCCCTTTCTAAAAAAGACGGCTGTTGCGGCGGCAAAAGGCGGCAACGGCCGTTTTTTGAAAGCCATCGGTATATAGTTCCTGAGCAAAGACAGGAGAGTATGGGAAAATGAAAACAACAACTTCGCACCTGAAAGAGATCGTCATGCAGGGTGTATTTACCGCCTGCGCGTGCATCTCCATTCTGGCCGTGGCGCTGATCTGTATCTTCTTATTTGCAAACGGCCTGCCCACCATTTTTGAGATCGGCCCCCTCAAGTTCCTGCTTGGCACCACCTGGAAACCCGGCAACAACCTGTACGGCATCCTGCCCATGATCCTGGGGAGCATCTATGTCACCGCAGGCGCGATCATTGTGGGGGTGCCCATTGGGCTGCTGACGGCCATCTATATGTCCCGCTTTGCATCGCCCCGTATCAACAAGGTGCTGTTGCCGGCGGTACAGCTGCTGGCCGGTATCCCCTCGGTCGTGTACGGCTTCTTCGGCATGATCGTTATGGTCCCGGCGGTGCAGGCTATGGTCAAATCGGACTTTTTCAAAACTGTGCTGCACGTGAAAAGCGGCAAGGGCATGAGCCTGTTTACCGCCAGCCTGCTGCTGGGCATCATGATTTTGCCCACCATCATCACGGTCAGCAAAACCAGCCTGGACGCTGTGCCCCAAAGCTATTACGAGGGCAGCCTGGCTCTGGGTGCTACCCATGAGCGCAGCGTGTTTTGCGCGGTGCTGCCCGCCGCCAAAAGCGGCGTAATGTCCGCTGTAATCCTGGGTGTTGGCCGCGCCATCGGCGAAACGATGGCCGTTGTGATGGTTGCCGGCAACCAGACCTGGATGCCCAAGGGCTTGTTCCAGGGGCTGCGCACGATGACCTCCAACATCGTCATCGAGATGGGTTACGCTGCAGACCTGCACCGCGAAGCGCTGATCGCAACCGGCGTTGTGTTGTTCGTTTTCATTCTGCTGATCAATCTCTGCTTTAGTTTGGTAAAGGGGGGCGAAAAGAATGGCTGATTTTGCTGCAACCGCCGGTAAAACCGATGATATGACCCACGCAAATGCGAAAATCGTTCCCCCCGCCCGCCACGAAAACCGCATGGCGGCCCGCGCGTATGCCCTTGTCATGCGCTGGCTGGTGCGGCTGGCGGCCCTGATTACCGTGGCGATCCTTGTGTTCCTGATCGGCTATATCCTGGTCAACGGTATTCCCAACCTCAAGCCGTCCCTGTTTGAGTGGACCTATAATTCCGACAACGTATCCCTGATGCCCGCGCTTATCAATACCATTCTGATGACGGCGTTCTCGCTAGCCATTGCCACACCACTGGGCATTTTTGCTGCGGTCTGGCTGGTGGAATACGCCAAACGCGGCAGCAAGCTGGTCAAGGTGGTGCGCATCACCACCGAAACGCTGCAGGGCATCCCCTCCATCGTATACGGTCTGTTCGGTATGCTGTTCTTTGTCATGCAGCTCAAATGGGGCTACAGCCTGATCGCCGGTGCCTTCACGCTGGCCATCATGGTGCTGCCGGTCATCATGCGCACCACCGAGGAAGCGCTGCTTGCAGTGCCGGATTCTTACCGCGAGGGCAGCTTTGGCCTGGGGGCCGGCAAGCTGCGCACCGTATTCACCATTGTGCTGCCCAGCGCCATGCCGGGCATCCTATCCGGCGTGATTTTGGCAACGGGCCGCATTGTAGGCGAAACCGCGGCCCTGATCTACACGGCCAGCACCGTTGCCGCCGTGCCCGCCAGCGTGTTCAGCTCCACCCGTACCCTTGCCACCCATATGTATCTGCTTTCCAACGAGGGCCTGCATATCAATGAAACCTACGGCACTGCCGTGGTGCTGTTGATCCTGGTGCTGCTCATCAACAGCCTGTCCAGCATTATTGCCGGCCGCCTTGCCAAAAAGTAATGCCGAAAGGAACTGCATGATGAATAAATTCGAAGTTAAAAACATGGACCTGTATTACGGCAGCTTCCATGCACTGAAAAATATCAATATTGCCATCCCCGAAAAAGAGATCACGGCGTTCATCGGTCCTTCCGGCTGCGGCAAGTCTACTTTCCTGAAGAGCCTGAACCGCATGAACGACCTGGTGGAAGGCTGCCGCATTTCCGGCGATATCCTTCTGGACGGTGTGGATATCTATAAGGATAAGATGGATGTCAATGTGCTGCGCAAGCGGGTTGGCATGGTGTTCCAGAAGCCCAACCCCTTCCCGATGAGCATTTACGATAACATCGCCTACGGTCCCCGCACCCACGGTGTGCGCAGTAAGGCGCAGCTGGATGAAATTGTGGAAAAAAGCCTGCGCGGCGCTGCCATCTGGGACGAAGTGAAGGACCGCCTGAACAAAAGCGCGCTGGGCATGTCCGGCGGCCAGCAGCAGCGTTTGTGCATTGCCCGCGCCCTGGCGGTGGAGCCGGAAGTTCTGCTGATGGACGAACCGACCTCCGCCCTGGACCCCATCTCCACCTCCAAGGTGGAAGAGCTGGCTCTGGAATTAAAGGACCGATACACCATCGTAATCGTGACCCATAACATGCAGCAGGCCGCCCGTATTTCAGATAAGACGGCGTTCTTCCTGCTGGGTGAGCTGGTGGAAATGGGCGATACGGAACGCCTGTTCTCCACCCCTGTGGACAAGCGCACGGAAGATTATATTTCCGGCCGTTTTGGTTGATCGGAGGAGCAATACCATGCCTAGTGTGCGTAAATCTTATGATGAAGAGCTTTTGCAGCTGGATACCTTGCTGGCCCGCATGGGTCACGAAGCCGGTGCCGCCATTGAAAGCGCACTGACTGCCCTGCGCAATGATGATATTGAACTGGCCCGCAGCGTGGTTGCGCGGGACAGCCAGATCGACGCAAGCGAACACGAGATCGAACACCGCTGCCTGCAGCTGCTGCTGCGCCAGCAGCCGGTGGCTTCGGATCTGCGCAAGGTCAGTACAGCCCTGAAAATGGTAACGGATGTGGAGCGCATCGGCGACCAGGCCAGCGATATTGCGGAGCTGGTGCTGCACCTGCACGCCAAATCCACCGATGCCGTGGGCGTGCTGGAAGATATCCTGAAAATGGGCGATGATGTGCTGAAGATGGTCAAACGCTCCATTGCCGCCTATGTGCAGGTGGACCTTGCCGCCGCCGCGGAAGTGATCGCCCATGATGATGTCATCGACACCGCGTTCAGGCGCATCGGCAGCGAAATTGCCCAGTACATTGCCGCCCACCCCACCGAAGCAGAGACCGCGCTGGATCTGTTTATGGTGACCAAATATCTGGAACGCCTTGGTGACCACGCCGTGAACGTGGCCGAATGGGTCGAATTCTTAAAGACCGGCGTTCACAAATCCCGCAAGATCGTGTGATCTTGCCCGGCGGCGTGTGAGGTCGCTCCAAGGTGAACCTGAAGCCAACTGCGTGGATTTTGGGCAATACCGCATAATTCTAAGTGCCGATACGGTGAGCGAGGTGCGGCAGATGCT
>ERZ773147.3225-NODE-3225-length-12742-cov-3.745645_pt1 | contig 12742 bp, 10 predicted proteins | sample MGYA00580851_ERZ773147 | MGnify/ENA primary metagenome ERZ773147 (study PRJEB29015, sample SAMEA2737818) | human gut metagenome | biome: human gut; feature: human-associated habitat; material: faeces | place: China | collected 2012 ... | reverse complement strand
GTACGGTCCTTCAGTTTCTCCCACGCACCGGTTCCCAATTTGTTGAGACGGGGAGCTTCACCTTCTTTGCCTTTGTACTTGGAAACCTTGTGCAAAGAGTGGATGGAGACAAAGACCACATCGTCATTTTGATAGACCAGGCGCATTACTTCCTGCGTAGTGTCTCCGTTGGGAACACGTACCAATCCCGTAAAACGCCCCACGCCGTGGTCGGTATGTACCACGTAATCTCCAGGGGTAAACTGGTTCAGCTCCTTCAGGCTCAGGGCCACCTTGCCACTGCGGGCTTTATCGCTTTTCAGGTTGTATTTATGGAAACGGTCGAAAAGCTGGTGGTCGGTAAAGATGCAGAGACGCAACGTATCGTCGGCAAAACCCTCATGCAGGGTACGTTCAACGGGTGTGAAGGAGATATTATCTCCCCGGTCTTCAAAGATAGCGCGGATACGGTCGGTCTGCTTCAGACTGTCGCTGCATATATAGAGGGTATAGTTGCGGGAAAGATAGTCGCGGAAACTTTCTGCCACCAAGTCGAAATTCTTATGGAAGATAGGCTGTGCAACGGTGCTGAATGCAACTGTCGCATCCGGCGTTCCGGTGGGCTTCGTACCGAATTCCATGCGGCGGAAATCAAGGGCACGCAAAGTAAACTCTCCTCCATCAATCAACTTACCTTCCAGAGAGATTGCACCGTTTTCTTCGGCTTCGCAGGCTGCAATAGCCTGTGCGGTAAGCGATTCATCGTGGACGACCTGAATACGCTCCCGCAACCAAAGGAAATCACGCATCGCCAGCAAGGTATCCGGCCGCAGAAAATCCAAGAAAGAAACCATGCCACCATTCCCCCCTTGCTCCAAGCTACGGCTTAAATCGGGGACAATGACAATCTCCTCTTTCTTCTCTTTGGAAAGCTGGCTCTCCACTTCAAAAGTACGGATACTCTCCACCTCATCTCCAAAAAAGTCGATACGGAAAGGAAACTCGGACGAAAAGGAAAAGACGTCGATAATACTGCCGCGCACAGCATACTGCCCCGGCTCGTACACATAATCCACATACTCGAACCCATAGCTGCGCAGCACTTCCGTAACAAAGTCCATATCCACCTTTTCGCCGGCATGAAGCTTCAAGGTTTTATCTCCCAGTTCCTTACGGGATACAACTTTTTCCGCCAACGCATCCGGATAGGTAACTACACAAAACCCCTCTTCTCCCTTTTGCAAACGGCTCAGCACTTCCGTACGGAGAATCTCGTTAGCCGCATCTTTCTGGCCGTACTTTATGGCACGGCGGAAAGAAGAAGGAAAAAACAACACCTGTCCGGTTCCCAAAATCTGTGTCAGGTCGTGGTAGAAATATCCCGCCTCTTCCAAATCGCCGAGGATAAAGACAAACGGACATTCCGCCCGCTGCACCAGCACGGATGAAAACAGTGAGGCGGCAGAGGCGCACAAACCACTGCAATAGAGATGACGGACGGAATTGTCCTTTAGCAACTTGCACATGCCTTCTACATTGGGGTGGGTGGCGTATAATTGTTGTAGTTCGGTAATAATCATTGCTGTCTTTTTTAGTTCACCGTAGATTACACAAAGTCACACAGATTAAGAGAAACCGATAATCTGTGTAAACTCATAAATGTTCCATAACGAATTTCCGTTGCAAAAATACATAAATAATCCTTAGTTTTATCTGTAAGTAATAGAAAAGCACTACTTTTGTTCCCAATAACAAGCTCCATCTATTTTCAATGAATATGCAGACATCAGACAGTATTGTCATCATCCCCACCTACAATGAACGGGAAAACATCGAGAATATCATCCGTGCCGTTTTTGCCCTGGAACACGGATTCCACATACTTGTCATTGAAGACGGTTCTCCCGACGGCACAGCCGCCATCGTAAAAGACTTGCAACGCGAATTTCCCCACCGCCTGTTTATGGTGGAGCGTAAGGGAAAACTGGGACTGGGTACGGCCTACATAGCCGGATTCAAATGGGCTTTGCAACGCGACTACCAATATATATTCGAAATGGATGCCGATTTCAGCCATAACCCCAAAGACCTACCCCGCCTCTACCGGGCTTGTACCGAAGAGGGAGCGGATGTGGCCATCGGCTCGCGCTACGTCAGCGGCGTGAATGTGGTAAACTGGCCTATGGGACGTGTGCTGATGTCTTATTTCGCTTCCAAATATGTACGGTTTATCACGGGATTGCCCATACATGACACTACCGCCGGCTTTGTATGCTACCGCCGCAAGGTATTGCAAACCATCAATCTGGACGGCATCCGCTTCAAAGGGTATGCTTTCCAGATAGAAATGAAATTCACCGCTTACAAATGCGGAGCGAATGTAAAGGAGGTGCCGGTTATCTTCATCAACCGCGAACTGGGAACATCCAAGATGAACAGCAGTATTTTCGGAGAAGCCGTGTTCGGAGTTATCCGGCTGAAATGGAACAGCCTGTTCCATAAATATCCAGACTTAAAAAACTAAAGATATGAAAAGAACACTGATACACAACGCTACGATTGTCAACGAAGGACAAAGCGTACAAGGCTCGGTAGTGATAGAAAACGGGCGCATCGCCGAAGTACTTACCAACTGGAAGCCTCTTTCCGCCCCTTGTGAAGAAGTAATTGATGCAACAGGCTGCTACCTGCTGCCCGGCATTATCGACGACCATGTGCATTTTCGTGATCCGGGTCTTACCCATAAGGCAGATATTCTGACGGAAAGCCGTGCAGCGGCTGCCGGCGGGGTGACTTCCATTATGGACATGCCCAATACCAATCCGCTGACCGTAACGTTGGATGCCTTGAATGCCAAACTCGACTTGTTGAATGAGAAGTGTATCGTCAACCATTCCTGCTACTTCGGAGCAACCAACAACAACTATACGGAATTTGACAAGCTGGACAAACACCGCGTTTGCGGCATCAAGCTGTTCATGGGCTCCAGTACCGGTAATATGCTGGTGGATAAAATGAACAGCCTGCTGAATATATTCAACGGTACGGATATGCTGATTGCCGCCCATTGCGAAGATCAGGAAACAATAAAAAACAATATCGAGAAATACAAGCAAAAATATAAAGGAGCGGATGACATTCCCGTCAGTGCCCACCCCAGTATCCGTTCCGTTCCGGCATGTTATGCCTCTTCCGAACTGGCTGTCCGTTTGGCAAAGATTGCCGGAGCGCGCCTGCACATCCTGCATGTTTCCACAGCCAAAGAACTGCAACTGTTCAGTGACGAACCTTTGGCAAACAAGAACATCACCGCTGAAGCATGTGTAGCGCATTTACTTTTTACGCTGACGCACTACAACAGTTTGGGCGCACGCATAAAGTGTAATCCTGCCGTTAAACGAAAAACAGACCGGGAAGCACTGCGGACCGCTGTCAACTCAGGACTGATTGACGTTATCGCCACCGACCACGCCCCTCACTTGTTGAGCGAGAAAGAGGGCGGGGCTTTGAAAGCAATGTCCGGTATGCCTATGATACAATTCTCCCTTGTCAGTATGTTAGAACTGGTAGACGAAGGAGTGTTCTCACTGGAAACGGTTGTTCAGAAAATGTGTCATGCACCTGCCCGGATATACGGTATTTGCCAGCGTGGATATATCCGTGAAGGCTATCAGGCGGATTTAGTGCTGGTACGCCCTAACTCTCCCTGGGAAGTCACTACCGACAAGATTCTGAGCAAATGCGGCTGGAGTCCTTTGGAAGGGCATACGTTCAACTGGAAAGTAGAAAAAACGTTTGCCAACGGACATCTTATTTACAACGGCAATACTGTGAACGATTCTTACCGCGGTGAAGAGCTGCGGTTTGATTATCCGTCAGCAGGAGCATAATATAGTATTATCTATTCAGAGCATAACCTTATATAGAGATTATCAATTGCCAACTATCAATTATAAAATCCATGAAGTAAGCCCCTATATCAATTGGATTTATTTTTTCCATGCATGGGGCTTTCAACCCAAGTTTGCAGCAATCGCCAACATTCACGGTTGCGATTCCTGCCGCGCCATGTGGCTTGCGGCTTTTCCGCAAGAAGAATGCTCCAAAGCCGCCGAGGCTATGCAATTGTTTAAGGAAGCCGGCAGAGTACTCAACCGGTTGGATGAGAAAATTTCGGTGCAATGTATTTACAGGCTATGCAGTGCCAATGCAGAGGGAGACAATCTCATCATCGAAGATACGGTGTTCCCTCTGCTCCGCCAGCAGACACCTCATCCGGACGGAAGTCCGTTTCTCTGCCTGAGCGATTTCATACGGCCTCTTTCATCCGGAGTGCCGGATACGATAGGGCTTTTTGCATCTTCCGTCAGTGCGGAGAGCGAAGGATATTATAAAGACGATCCTTATAAGCATCTTCTCGTACAGACCCTGACAGACCGGCTTGCCGAAGCCGCAACAGAAAAGATGCACGAATATGTGCGCAAGACAGTCTGGGGATATGCTCCCGATGAATCGCTTTCCATTCCGGATTTGCTGGTTGAGAAATATCAGGGCATCCGTCCGGCAGTAGGCTATCCTTCCCTACCCGACCAATCCGTAAACTTTATATTGGACGAATTGCTGGATATGAAACAGATAGGCATTACGCTCACCGAAAACGGAGCCATGTATCCGCATGCTTCTGTCTGTGGTCTTATGTTTTCACATCCCCAGTCACGCTATTTCGCCGTAGGCAAGATTGGTGAAGACCAGTTGGAAGATTATGCCTGCCGGCGCGGTAAACCGATTGAGGAAATGCGAAAGTTCCTGGCAGCAAATTTAAAGAGTTAAATGTTGCAAGTGTGATTTTCCGGTTTCTCTTACGACAAACAGAATAAAAGCGATTCGAGCAAGCATACACAATGGAAAATGTAGAACAAGAGTTTCTGTCCGTCATACGGGAATATGAGCGCGTCATCTATAAGGTGTGTTACCTGTACACCACTCCGAACGCGACTCTTAATGACCTGTATCAGGAAGTAGTGCTCAATATATGGAAAGCGTTTCCTAAATTCAGAAGGGAATGTAAAATCTCGACGTGGATTTACCGTATCGCCTTGAATACCTGTATCAGCTTCATACGGAAAGAAAAGAACATTCCGGAGATTGTCACCCTCACCCAGGAAGCCGACTGCAGCGAAGAGGACGACGAAACGCAAGCCATGTTACAGCAACTCTACCGGATGATAAACCGGCTGGGACAGTTGGAGAAGTCTATCATCCTGCTTTATCTGGAAGAAAAAAGCTATGAAGATATTTCCGAGATTACCGGACTGACCGTAACCAACGTGGCCACCAAACTCAACCGTATTAAAGACAAACTAAAAAAGATGAATAAGGAGGATTAATATATGGAACTGGACGAACTGAAAAAATCATGGAATGCCCTGGATGCACAGTTGCAAAAGGAACCTATTGCCGATGAGAAACAGATAAAAGAACTGATTGCAAATTATAAAACAAATACCCGGCACAGTTTGGGACGACTCGTTATCCTGCAACGCTTCTCGCTTGGAACAGGTGCGGTAGGATTGGCTGTCATCCTGCTGGTGTGGTTCTTACTGCCTACCTTCGGTTTCAACGAGCATTTGCAGAACAAGATAATTCTGTTTCTGATTTTCATTACCGTAACTATTCTCAGCGGTATGTGGTGGGACTGGAAAACCTACCTTTGGAACAAGAACACCCACATAGACGAAATGTCCGTAGCCGAAGTGAGCCGACGCATGACCAGATTCCGTAACTGGACCCGTTACGAAATATGGGCAGTAGCTACCTGGACCGTTATCTTCACCATACTGTTCTTCTGGATAATGGATTACTATACACTGCCTCTCATGATACAAGCCGTCTTGCTCGGTTGCTACATCATCCTGGATGCACTTCTTATTTATTTCATATATAAAAAAGTCGTTTACAAACACCTCGACAGCATTAAAAAGAACATAGAAGAATTGAAAGACATATGCACCGAATAACTCTCATACTTATCTTATGCCTGCTTTTACCGGACATGTACATCTACTTGGTGTACATCGTAAAGAGAACACGTAACATACTTTGGCGCAGTGTGTATTGGCTTCCTACAGTTGTACTGGTAGCTATATATATGTATTACATCTATATGACAGGTGACAATGCGCTTTCACGCCATCCGCAAGGCATCGGCAGGCTGGCAGTGACCGTAATGCTGTTTGCCGTCCCGAAGACGGTATTCATGCTTTGTTCGCTGTTTGGCATATTGATGCGGGGAATCAGCCGCCTTTTGTCATTCATCATTTTCCATACGCCGTTCAGGAATCCCCGTTTTCCTTTCGTTGCCCACCGGCTTCCTTACACACTTCTCGGATTGATATTGGGGATAATCGGTTTTGCCAATATCCTTTACGGAGCCATTGCCGGTATCACGCGCTTTGAGGTAAAGAATGTCGAATATCGCTCGCCCAACATTCCCAAAGGTTTTGACGGTTACCGCATTCTTCAGCTATCGGATATACATATAGGCAGTTGGTTAGGAAATCCGGAAGCTATCCGGCGTCTGGTTACGCTGGTGAACGAACAGCAAGCGGACCTCATTGTCTTTACCGGTGATTTAGTCAATCAGCAAAGCCACGAACTGGACGGTTTCAAAGAGACACTTTCCCTGCTTCATGCTCCCGATGGAGTATATTCTATCCTCGGCAATCACGATTACGGGACATATTACCGCTGGCATAACAGAAAAGAGGAAGCAGCCAACTTGGAGTATCTAATAGGACAGCAAAAAGATATGGGTTGGAAAATGCTGAATAACGAGCATTGCATCCTATATCATCAGGGCGACAGCATAGCGCTGATAGGTGTTGAGAACGACGGCGAACCGCCTTTCTCACAATTCGCCGATTTATCCAAAGCCATGCAAGGCACGGAAGGCATGTTCCGTATACTGCTCAGCCATAACCCTACGCACTGGCGACGCGAAGTTTTGCCTGATTCGGATATAGAGTTAACCCTTTCCGGACATACGCACGCCATGCAGATGGAAATATTCGGACACTCGTTATCTTCTCTCATCTACCCTGAATGGAGCGGTATGTACTACGAAGGCAAACGCGCCCTGTATGTAAATGTCGGTATAGGATACGTAGGTCTGCCTTTCCGCTTCGGTGCATGGCCCGAAGTCACCGTCATAAAATTAGTTAGCGAGAAAGAGTGACAGAATATAAAAAAGACCTATCTTTGTGGCAATAAAATCCACAACCCATGAAGATACTCTACAATATTTACCAGATTTGCTTTGCACTGCCTGTTTTATTGGTCCTGACTGTCCTTACCGCATTGGTCACAATTATCGGTTCGTTACTGGGGGGCGCTCATTTCTGGGGATATTATCCGGGTAAAATATGGTCACAACTGATTTGCTACCTGCTGCTCATTCCGGTAAAGATAAACGGACGCGAGAAACTTCACAAACGTACTTCCTATGTGTTTGTCCCAAACCATCAGGGTTCTTTCGATATTTTCCTGATTTACGGCTTCTTGGGCAGAAACTTCAAATGGATGATGAAGAAAAGCCTGCGAAAGATTCCGTTCGTAGGCAAAGCATGCGAAAGCGCGGGACATATCTTCGTAGACCGTTCCAGTCCTAAAAAAGTACTGGCCACCATGCGCCAGGCAGAGGCTTCCTTAAAGGATGGAGTATCATTGGTAGTATTCCCCGAAGGAGCACGCACATTCACCGGTCACATGGGATACTTCAAGAGAGGAGCCTTCCAATTGGCAGATGAACTGCAGCTGGCGGTAGTGCCCGTTACCATCGACGGTTCGTTTGAGATACTTCCCCGCACGGGCAAGTGGATACACCGCCACCGCATGATACTGACGATTCATGAACCGATTGCCCCTAAGGGACAAGGAGTGGAGAACATCAAGGCAACTATGGCGGAAGCCTATACAGCAGTAGAAAGCAGCCTTCCGGAGAAGTTTAAAGGAATGGTTAAAAACGAAGATCAAGACCGTTGAAGTCTTTCATCCGCACTGCCTACGGTTTATTGGCGGAAGTATCAGTTGAAGCATTTTGCCTGACGCGCTGGTGTTCCTCAATCAACTGCATGTTTTCCTTCGCCTTTGAAAGGAATTCCTTTATCAACTGATTCTGCTTGAATGCCAATGGAGCGGTTCGCATAATATCCTCTATCTGCGGAGTCATGACAGGATACGGTAATGTGCTGCACATCATCATAAACACGCTTGGACCCAAAACATTTTCATTGTTGTCAATGATGAACTGCTTCACATAATTATTCATTTCTTCAACAAGAGTTTCCCCTTCTTTCGCCAGCTCCTTATGGACATCTTCCAAATTGGCTCCGTCCAGCACCATACGCGCCTCTTTGCGGTCGAGCTCCTCTATCTGCAGTTCCAGTGCATTCCGTTTTTCTATAAACTCATACAGCCGATCATTGAGCAATGTCCCTTTAGCTGCCAATTGCGTATTTGAAATAGAGACTTCTATCTTACCGTCTTCCAGTACAAGCGGCATAATCCCTTCATCGTCCATATAGAGAGTTACCATCATCACAGAATCTACAGGACCTTTCATTGAGAAAAGCCCATGAATAACTTCCGCAGAATCGACAGCTACCCACTGCCCGTTCTGAAGAGTTTTAAGAAACAACATTTTTCCATCAAGGCTTGTCACTGAAGAACTGCCTTCCACCTTGTATTTTCGGGCACAAGAAGTGAAAAACACGAGTAAAAGCAAAAGAGGCAAAATACGATTTACACTCATTCTAATCATGCAGGAAACGATTTATGAATTATACGTGGCAAAGGTATTAATATTCCTTATAAACGGGATAGAAAGAAAGGAATTTTCATTTGGTTTACGTATTTTTGCACAATCATAAATATAAAAAACGGAGAAATATACATGTCAACCTATGCTCCTTTTGCCAAACCTCTTTATGTAATGCTCAAGCCCGTAGGGGCTGTATGCAACCTGGCATGCGATTATTGTTATTATCTGGAGAAGTCCAAACTGTATGTAAACAATCCAAAACACGTGATGAGCGATGAACTGCTGGAGAAGTTCATTGAAGAATATATCAATTCGCAAACAATGCCTCAAGTATTGTTCACCTGGCACGGCGGAGAAACCCTGATGCGCCCGCTGGCCTTCTACAAAAAAGCGATGGAACTGCAAAAGAAATACGCCAACGGACGGACGATTGACAACTGCATACAAACCAACGGCACACTGCTCACCGACGAATGGTGCGAGTTCTTCAAAGAGAACAATTGGCTGGTGGGCGTATCTATCGACGGGCCGCAGGAGTTTCATGACGAATACCGTAAAAACAGGCTTGGAAGACCATCCTTTGTCAAAGTGATGCAAGGCATCAACCTGTTGAAAAAGCACGGAGTAGAATGGAACGCGATGGCGGTAGTAAATGACTTCAATGCCGACTATCCCCTTGAATTCTATAAATTCTTCAAAGAAATCGGTTCTCATTATATCCAGTTCGCTCCTATCGTAGAACGCATCATGCCGCACCAAGACGGACGCCATCTGGCCTCACTGACCGATAAGGAAAAAGCTACGGAACTGGCGGACTTCTCCGTTAGCCCGGAACAATGGGGAAACTTCCTCTGTACCCTGTTCGATGAATGGGTGAAACAGGATGTAGGTACTTACTATATCCAGCTCTTCGACTCCACCCTTGCCAACTGGGTGGGCGAACAGCCGGGCGTATGTTCCATGGCAAAGACCTGCGGACATGCCGGTGTAATGGAATTCAACGGTGATGTATATGCCTGCGACCACTTTGTATTTCCGGAATACAAGCTAGGAAACATCTATCAGAAAACACTAGTGGAAATGATGTACAGCGAACGTCAGCAAGCCTTCGGACAGATGAAGCAAAAGTCTCTCCCCACCCAGTGCAGGGAGTGCGAATGGCTGTTTGCCTGCAACGGTGAATGTCCTAAAAACCGCTTTGCACATACTGCCGACGGCGAACCCGGACTGAACTACCTGTGCGCCGGCTACCGGAAATTCTTCAAGCATGTGGCTCCTTACATGGATTTCATGAAGCAAGAGCTGATGAACCAGCGTCCGCCTGCCAACATCATGGATGCTATCCGGGAAGGAAGATTCAATTAAAAATCATATAGTAAATTAACAACAAAAAAGATGAAAGTAACGAAGTATTTGATTGCGGCGGTCGCCGTACTGACAGTCTGCTCGGCACGTGCAGACGAAGGAATGTGGTTACTGCAACTGATGAAGCAGCAGAACTCTATCGACATGATGAAGAAACAAGGACTGAAACTTGCAGCCGATGATTTATACAACCCGAACGGAGTATCGCTGAAGGATGCCGTCGGCATCTTTGGCGGTGGTTGTACGGGCGAAATCATCTCACCCGAAGGACTGATTCTCACCAATCACCACTGCGGCTACGGTGCTATCCAACAGCACAGCTCAGTGGAACACGATTACCTGACAGACGGTTTCTGGGCAAAAAGCCGCAATGAAGAGTTGCCTACTCCGGGATTGAAATTCCGTTTCGTGCACCGCATTGTAGACATCACCGACCTCGTAAACGCGAAAGTCAAAGCCGGAGAAGTGACGGAAGTCGATGCATTGACCGCCCCGTTCCTCGGCAAACTTGCCAAAGAAGAACTGGAAAAGAGTGATTTGAAAGGCAAACCGGGCAAATACCTGTTGCCAGCCTGGAAGAAGCGTGGCTGCTTACTCAACAGGAACTTGCCAAACAGGGTAAGGATGATTATAAAATTACGATTATGGGACATGCTTCGGCGACAATGCCTGTATTGGAAGCGTAACCGTTTTTGAGGGAGAGCATATATGGCTTTAAAAAGATACGATTTAAACATCGGTAAGCGTATGGAAAGCATTGAATTGCCGGAAGAGCATGTAGTGCAGGTCATTGACGGCGGCAGCGTTTCTAAGATTACCGATATCAAACAGGCTACGCTGGAGGCAGTGCGCAATCCTATCGGGACACAGGCATTAAGCAAACTTGTGCATGAGGGAGATAAGGTAGCGCTTATCGTCAGTGATATTACGCGCACCTGGTCGCGTACTAAAGATTATCTGCCGGCCGTTGTAGAAGAGCTAAATAACAGTGGTATTCCTGATGCAGATATTTTTGTAATTATTGCCACTGGCACACACAGGGACAACGACGATGAAGAGAAAAGTTTAATTTTAGGTGATGCTTTATTTGCAAGGCTACAGGTTTTTGACCATGATGCGTATGGCGCTGAGGCAAACGTTTTTTTAGGAACTACAAGCAGAGGCACGCCGGTGTATATCGATAAGAGAGCTGTGGAAGCAGACAAGGTTATTTTAACAGGTGGTATTACAACGCATCTGTTTGCAGGCTTTGGCGGCGGGCGCAAGAGTGTTATGCCGGGGCTTGCCGGTGTGGAAACTATCAAACATAATCATTTGCTGGCTTTGACGGATGAAGTTGGCGGCGGTGTGAATCAGGAAACCTATCTGACTAAAATAGAAGGAAATCGTGTCAGTGAAGATATGTGTGAGGTCTGCGCTTTCTTAAACCCCTGTTTTTTGGTAAATTCGATTATGGATGCTGAAGGAGATTTTGTCCGTATCGTTGCCGGCCACTGGTATGATGCCTGGTATGCCGGTACTCAGGAAGTGATGAAATTGCAGGGAGTGGAAGCAAAAGCCAAAGCTGATGTCGTTATTGGTTCTTCTGGCGGTTATCCTATGGATATCAACCTGTATCAGGGAATGAAATCTTATGCACCGGCACAAATGGCAATGCAGCCAAATGGTATTTTTATCGCTCTTTTGGATTGTCCTGATATTTATGAACCGCCTTCTTTTTTTGATTGCTTTCGGTTTAATGATGAATTAAGTATGGAAAAAGAACTGCGGGCTGGTTTTACGATACCATTTTATATTGCTTTCTATATGTATTGTATGTCGAAGCAGTTTACTGTTATTATGGTTACCAGGCCAGAAAACTTTGACGCAGTGCGCAGAACAGGTCAGATTCCTGCGGCAACTTTGGCGGAAGCATGGACGCTGGCACAGAAAAAATTAATGGCACAGGGCAAGGCAGAAACTTATACAGTCAACATTATGCCGCACGGAGTAAATACCGTGCCAATGTTCAAATAAAAACAAGTGAGGGAAAAGAAATGGCATTGAAAACATTTAAATTTGGTATCGGTGAGGGATATCAGGAAATTTCCTTGCCGGAAGAACATATTTTGCAGGTAATTGAAGGGAATGAAGTTCCTAAACTGGATGATGTTCAGGCAGCAACTATTGAAGCACTGCGTAATCCGATCAACAGCAAGCCTTTGCAGGAGGTTGTCAGCAAAGGCGAAAAAGTCGCTGTCATTGTCAGTGATATTACACGCGGCTGGATTCGTACTCCTGAATTTTTAAAATATGTAATAGACGAAATTAATTTAGGCGGCGTGCCTGATGAAGATATTTGCATCGTTATTGCACAAGGTACACATCGTGCTCAAACCAGAGAAGAGGATATTGCAGTCTGCGGTAAGGAAGTTGCAGACCGTATCAAAATATATCAGCACGACTGTCTGGCGGAGGACCTGGTGCATGTAGGTGATACGAGCCGTGGTACACCAGTGTGGATAGATAAACATGTTGCTGATGCAGATAAAGTAATTATTACCGGTGGTATCACTGTACATCTGATGGCAGGTTTTGGCG
>ERZ773147.3215-NODE-3215-length-12791-cov-2.742855_pt1 | contig 12791 bp, 8 predicted proteins | sample MGYA00580851_ERZ773147 | MGnify/ENA primary metagenome ERZ773147 (study PRJEB29015, sample SAMEA2737818) | human gut metagenome | biome: human gut; feature: human-associated habitat; material: faeces | place: China | collected 2012 ... | reverse complement strand
GCTGCCAATGCCCAGCGTCACCAGACCAATCAGCGGACAGAGCTGCCACGGCAGCAGGATAATCAGAATGCTAACCGCCGCCAGCCCCAGCCCGGCGCGGATCATGGTCTTGTCGCCGAAGCGATCCGCAATAAAGCCGTTCAGGAACCGGCCCGCCGTGATGCCCAGAAAGTACAGGCTGGCAAAGCGGGCGGCAGTTTCCGCCTCCACGCCCCGGGCGTTGACAAGATAACTGCTGGCCCACAGCCCCGCCGTGCTTTCCATGGCGCAGTAGCCGAAGAACGTCAGCAAAATCAACGGCACGCCCGGTAGCCGAAGCAGCTGTCCGATGCTCTGACGTTTGGCCGGTTCAACGGATTCGTTGCTTTCCGCCGTCTCATTCGTCCGCTTTTTCCAAAGGGGCAGACTGAGAAACAGCAGCGCCGTCAGGGCCAGCTGAATGTAGGAGACCGAGCGGTAGCCCATCTGCCAGCCCCAGCCTCGCTGCAGGGCCAGGCTCATAATAAACGGGCTGATGCTGGCGCCGACGCCCCACATGCAGTGCAGCCAGCTCATGTGCCGGGAGGAATAGTGCAGCGCCACGTAATTGTTCAGCGCCGCGTCCACCGCGCCCGCCCCCAGACCGTAGGGAACAGCCCAAAGGATCAGCATCCACGGCGCGCTGCACAGGGAAAAGCCGAGCAGCGCCGCAGCCGTCATCAAAACGCTCAGGGCCGTCACCAGTCCCGCGCCCAGCTTTCGGGTCATGCGGTCGGACAGCAGGCTGGAGAGAATCGTTCCGCCGGAAATAACCATGGAGACCGCTCCGGCAAAGGAAAGGGGGGCGTTCAGCGCCCCCTGCATCACCGGCCACGCGGAGCCCAGCAGCGCGTCCGGCAGTCCCAAACTGATAAAGGCGAGATAAATCACCGACAGCAATAACGAAGCCATAGTTCTCTCTCTTTTTCGTTAAAATCATCGTCAGAACAGGCTGAGCTGTTCCGTTTTTACCAGCGGCCTCCGGGCCCGTACCGGCTGCGGATGAATGCTTTCCGGCAGCTCGTCCACGAAGGCCGACGGCTGACCGCCATAGCTGACGATCAGTTCCTCCCGGGCACGAGTCATGCCGACAAAGAACAGACGCCGTTCTTCTTCCACGTCCGTGGGGCTTTTCTCCCGTTCCAACGGCAGATCGCCCGCGTTTACTCCGGCCAGAAAGACCACCGGGAACTCCAAGCCCTTGCAGGCGTGCAGCGTCATCAGACGCACCGCGCCGCTTTGAACGGCTCCCTCGCCCCGGCGCTGCAGGTCGCCCTCCGCGCCCAGCAGCGTCCGTTCCAAAAATTCCTCCATCCGATTCTGGAACACGGAGGCGTTCAGCAGCCGGGACACCGGCCTGGAATTTTCCAGCCCGCACAGCTCCCGGAGCCGTTCCAGCAATTTCCGGGGCTTTGCCTTGGCCAGCTGGGGCCAAAGCTCGTCCGCCGCGTCCAGCCACGGGGCCAGCACCTCAAAGGACGCCAGTTCTTCCCGAAGGGCGGCCGGCTCTTTCGCTGTCCGCAAAGTCTCCCCCGCCCGCTGAATCAGCGGCGCGGGAATCTTCCATAAAAGGGATAGAGCGTCGTTCAGCGCCGCAAAATTTTCAGGCTCCTGCAGGGAGCGGAAAAAGCCCAACATGCCCCGTACCTTGCCGTCCTCCCAAAAGTTTTCCCGGCCCGACACCACGCAGGGGATGCTGTCGTGTTCCAGACAGTACTCGATCTGCTCCAGCTGCCGGTGGGTACGGCACAGCACGGCCATTTCCGAAAACGCCCGGTGAACGGCCCGGTCTTCCTTCTGGTGATGGGCTTCCAGCATATCCACGCCGCCCGCCATGCGCTCGATCTCCTTGGTGATGAACACGCCCTCGGCAAAGGCATCGTCCGCCTGCATCAGCCGAACGGCCGCGCCGCCCGGAACGTTGGCGTGCAGCTGCCGGGACGGGCCGGGATTTCGGTCAATGACGGACAGAGCCGCTTCCAGCACCGAGGGCACGGAGCGGTAGTTTTCCTTCAAACGGATGAGACGCAGCCCCGGGTGACGTTCCCGCAGGCGGTCGAAGCAATCCGCATCCGCCCCGCGGAAGCCGTAAATGGACTGATCTGGGTCGCCGATGACAAACAGGCTTTGTCCCGCCTTGCTCCAATGGGCGATGAGCGCGTGCTGCACGGGGTTGATGTCCTGAAACTCGTCTACCAGCAGATGGCGGAAGCAGGGCTTCCGGCTCACGTCCAGCGCCAGTGCTTCCGTCAGCAGGTCGTCCAGATCTCGTGCGCCCAGTTCGTGCATCCGTTCGTCGTAGGCTTCCCGCAGGCCATGGGGGAAACCTACAACTTCCATGCCGTTCTTCTCCTGTGACAAAAGCCGCAGCATTTCGGCGGGCGAGGTCTTTTCGCCCCGTTCTTCCAGCAGCTCCGCCATCAGGGCGAGGGCCTGTTCCCGGCTGAACAGGGGCTTTTTCTCCAACAGGTTCAGGGCAATGGCATGGAACGTGCCAATGGTGATGGACTTGGCCGCAGCCCCCAGCCGCTCCTTCAGCCGGGCGCGCATTTCCTCCGCCGCCTGATGAGTAAAGGTGACGGCGGTGATCTCCTTCGGCGGCACCTTCCGCCGCTCCACCAGATCGGCGATGCGCTCCACCAGCGTGCGGGTCTTGCCCGTTCCGGGGCCAGCCACCACGGCGATGATCTCTTCCTCCGCCCGGATGGCTTCCTCCTGCTCCGGATTCATCCGCAAGGGCAGTTTCTGCACCATTTCTTCCGACTCCGCTTCGGCGGCGCGGGCCTTTACCGGCTGGTTTTTCGCCTTGGGCGCGGCAAAGCCCGCCAGCTCCAGCAGGGAAGTCTGACCTTCCAGCAGTTCCAGCTCGTGGGGTTCAAACACGGTGATCACGCCGTATTCGCCGTCATAGCCCGCCTGCTTGTGAACCTGCCCCGTGCGCAGGCGGCGCAGGGCCTCGGCCACGCCGTGGCCCATGTCCCGCTCCGCCGCCTCCAGCGGCAGCTCCCGCAGAATCGTAAACTCCGGGCCGTAGCGTTTGAGCATTTCCAGATAGGCTCCCTGCACCCGCTTGCTGGACGCGCCGGTCTGCATACAGTTGGCCAGCAGCTCCGGCAGGGGCATCAGGCTTTCGAAGGGACGGGAAAGCGGCCCCGGCTCCCGACGGTCGGCCAGTTCGTCCACTCGATGCAACACGCCTACGGTCAGCTTTCGCCCGCAGACCGGGCAGCGGCCGTTCAGGGCATTGGTCTCCTCCGGTTCCAGACAGCAGCCGCAGGCCCGGTGGCCGTCCAGATGGTACTTGCCCTCCTCCGGGAAAAACTCGATCGTCCCCTCGAAACCCTCGCCGGTCTCCAGCGCGTGTTTCAGCTCTCCATAGGTTGCGCCGCAGGAAAGCAGATTGGCTTCCCGGCCCAGCTTTTGCGGAGAATGCGCGTCGGAATTGGATACCAGCAGATAAGAGTCCAATTGGGACACTCGGCGGTTCATGGGCGGGTCAGAAGAAAGCCCCGTCTCCAGCGCGTGAATGCAGCCGGTCATGTCGCCGTAGCATTCCTCCAGCGTGGAAAATTGGGAAAATTCCCCGAACACAGAAAAATGGGGCGTCCAGATATGGGCCGGAATAAAGATCGCGTCCGGGCAGGCGTCCATGGTCATTTGCAGAAGATCCCGGCTGTCCATGCCCAGAATGGGCCGACCGTCGCTGTGCAGGTTGCCCACGGCTTCCAGCCGATGGGCCAGCTCCTCCGCCTCGTCCAGCCCGGGCAGCAGGATGACGTGATGCACCTTCCGGGTCTTGCCATCCTTCTTGTAGATGGTGCTGATCTCCCCGGATACCACAAAGCGGACGGGGTCTCCCCCGCCGGCCACGCCGGACGGCAGGGCGAACTCCTTCCGCAGTGCATATACGCCGTCCCCGGCAGGCTCCAGCATTTCCCGAAGCTCCGACCGCCAGACGGGATGGGTAAAGTCCCCCGTGCCTACCAGCCCGATGCCCTTGCGGCGCGCCCATAGGTCCAGATGAGGCGCGTCGCAGTCGGAGGAGGTGGCCCGGGAATATTTGGAATGAATGTGCAGATCGGCAATGTACATGGCTTTTTCCTCTTCAGCACGTCAGGTTTCCGTTTTGTCAACTTCGTCAGCGGCGGTCTTCCCCGGTGGAAAACCGCATCCGGGAGGCGGCGCGCTGCTTCTGCATATACTGCCGATAGGTCATGGCAGGCTTTTCTTCCTCTTTTCGGACGGGCCGCTCTTCCAGAAAGGGCGTTTCCAGAAACAGGGGCTCCGCCTTGGGACGAACCGGCTGGACATTGGGCCATTCCAGCCGCGTAGCGCGGAATTCCGTCTGACGTTCCGTATTTTTCAGGGGCTTCGGCTCCCGAACAGGCTTGGGTTCCCGAACAGAACGCGGGGTTTCCGGCTGGCGGGGTGCTTTCGCCGCCCGCGCCAGTTTGGCGGGCGCAGTTTTTTCGGGCTGGACGGGCTTTTCAGGACGCGCCGCTTTCGGCGCTTTTCTTTCCGGCATTTCCGGCTGGGGAGCTTTCTTCTCCGGCTTTTTCGTTTTTTCGGGCCGCTGGGCAGCAGGCCGGACGGGTTCCGCCGTCTTTTCTCTTTTGGAGGGGCGGGGCTGAGGCGGCTGCTTCACCGTTTCGGTAAAGACCTGCATGGGCCACCGGCTCTCCCGGCGGGGGATCTGCTTGCCGATGAGCTTCTCGATGGCCTTGAGATCCTTCATTTCGTCGATGCAGCAAAAGCTGACGGCTGCGCCCTCGTGACCCGCCCGGCCCGTGCGGCCGATGCGGTGGACGTAGGATTCCGGCTCATGGGGCAGGTCATAATTGAACACATGGGATAATCCCGCAATATCGATGCCCCGGGCGGCGATGTCGGTGGCGATCAGCACATGGATCTTGCCCTGCTTGAACTGGGCCAAGGCCTCCTGCCGGGCGCCCTGACTCTTGTCCCCATGGATGGCCCGGGCCTGAATGCCCTCCCGGCTCAGTTCCCGCACCACCCGGTCGGCCCCGTGCTTGGTGCGGGTAAAGACCAGCGCACTTTCCACCTCCGGGCGGCGCAGAAGGTCGGCCAGCAGGTGCTTCTTGTTGGCCTTATCCACCAGATACAGGCTTTGATCGATGGTATCCACCGTGCTGCTGACCGGGTCTACCTTCACGCTGACCGGGTCTTTGAGGATGCTCATGGCCAGCTTTTCCACCTCGGCGGGCATGGTGGCGGAGAAGAACAGGGTCTGCCGCTTTTCCGGCAAAAGGGCGATGACTTTTTTCACATCGTGGATGAAGCCCATGTCCAACATCCGATCAGCCTCGTCCAGCACAAAAATCTCAATTTTGGCAAGGCTGATAAAGCCCTGACCGATCAGGTCGTTCAGCCGTCCGGGCGTAGCCACCAGAATGTCTACGCCACGCTTGAGCTGCTCCACCTGCGGCTGCTGCCCCACGCCGCCGAAAATCACGCAGGAGCGCAGCGGCAACCCTTTGCCGTAGGCCACGAAGTTTTCCTGAATCTGCAGGGCCAATTCCCGGGTGGGGGTCAGGATCAGCGCCCGAATATTCCGAGTTTTCCCGGCGGGCCGCTCCTGATAAAGCCGCTGCAGAATCGGCAGGGCGAAGGCGGCGGTCTTGCCGGTGCCCGTCTGGGCGCAGCCCAGCACGTCTTTGCCCGCAAGAACGGTGGGAATCGTATCCCGCTGAATGGGGGTGGGGGTCTCATAGCCGCAGGCTTTAACCGCGGTCAACAGCTGCGGAAGCAGCGGCAGTTCGTCAAAATTCAAAAAACGGTTTCATTCCTTTCCCATTCCAATCAGCGCGGCTCAGTGACGCACGGGGCCGCGCTTCATGGTTTTCTTCCGGGGATAGAGCGTAAACAGCGCTTCCCCGGGCTGATTGGATTTCGTCGGTTTCATGAGAAGACCGTCCTTTCCTGCTATAAAGGGGACGCTTCTCATTCTTGCCATTTTTTCAGAGGGCATGCACACGGCGCACCAGCGCTTCGGGCTCCTCCGCCCGGAAAAAGGCGGTGCCCATGACCAGCGTGTCAATGCCGACCTGCGCCAGCTGGGGGGCGTTGTCCCCATTGATGCCGCCGTCGGCTTCAATATCCCCGGTAAAGCCCATAGCCCGCAGCTGGGCGGCCTTGGGCAGCACGTCCGGCATCAGCTTCTGCCCGCCGAAGCCCGGCTCCACCGTCATCAGAAGCACCCGATCCAGCAGCGGCAGCGCCTCCCGCAAGGTTTCGACAGAGGTGCCCGGCTTCACCGACGCGCCCACCCGAACGCCCAGCTCCCGCAGCTTCCGCAGGCAGGGCAGGAAATCATTGGCCTCCTGATGGATGGTGATGGTGCCCGCGCCGGATTTGGCGAAGTTTTCCACATATTTCAGCGGGTCGGAAATCATCAGATGCACGTCGCAGGGCAGGTCGAACTCCTTATGAATGGCCGCAAGCAGGCTGGGGCCAAAGCTGATGTTGGGCACAAAATGGCCGTCCATCACGTCAAAATGCAGCTCGTCGCAGCCGGTGTCCTTCACCAGCTTTACGGCATCAAACATCCGAAGGGGGTCGGCGGCCAGAATGGACGGGGCGATCTTAGTCATAGCGATTCCTCCATGCTTCTTTTACGCGGCTTAGCAGCAGATGGTAGCGTTCCAGCCGTTCCCTGCCCAGCTTGCCTTTCCGGGCGGCTTCCAGTACGGCGCAGCCCGGTTCGCTCAGGTGATAGCAGGGGGAGAAACGGCACTGCCCCTCATAGGGCGCGAAATCGGGGTAATAATCCTTGAGCTGAATGGGTTCCATGCCCATTTCCAGTTCCAGCAGGCTGAAACCGGGGGTGTCCAGCACCTGATAGCCGTCCTGAAACATCAATTCCGCGTGGCGGGTGGTGTGGCGGCCCCGGCTGATCTTGCGGCTGATCTCGCCGGTTTTCAGTTCCAGCCCTGTGGCGGCGCTGAGCAGCGTGCTCTTGCCCACGCCGGACTGCCCGGCGAAACAGCAGATACCCTGCCGCATCACGGCCCGCAGTTCGTCCAGCCCCTCGCCCGTTTCGGCGCTGACCCGGAGGATGGGAACCTGCAGCGGGGTGTATTCCCGCACAAGGCTTTCATACACCTCCGACGAAAGGTCGCATTTGTTGGCTACCAGCACCGGGCGGATGCTCTGCCGGGCCGCCATCACCAGCAGCGTGTCGATCAGCAGATAGTCCGGCTCCGGCTGGGGAGCCAACACCAGCAGCACCGTGCGGATATTGGCCACCGGCGGACGGATCAGTTCACTGTCCCGGGGCAGAATTTCTTCCACCCAGCCATGCTCGTCCCCGCTGGCCGGGGTGAACAAGATCCGATCCCCCACCATGGGCGTTACGTGCTGCTTGCGGAATTTTCCCTTGGCCCGGAGCACGTGCACTTCTCCGTCCGGCTGACGGGCGTAGTACAGGCCGCCCACGCCCTTGACGATCACGCCCTCCCGGGCGCTCTGTTCCATCAAGCTGTTTCCTCCTATTCCATGGTCACGGACTGCTCCAGATAGAGCTTCCCGTCCACATAGACCCGGCAGGACGCGCTGCCGCCGTAGGCGGAGCTGAGGGGCGTGATCACGCTGCCGCTCTGCCCGGCGGGGTATACGGCGGAATACTGCTCCACCTCCTGCCCGTTCTCTACCAGCGTTACCCGAATGGTTCGATCCTGATCAGCCTTTTCCATGGTAAAGCTGATCTCACCCTTATATCCCTTGCTCTGCGTCGCGACGGTCAGCACCACCGGCGCGTCCAGCACCGCCAGCGTACCCGAAACGGGATTCTGGGCCATGACCATGCCGATCTGGCTTTCGTCCAGCACCTCCACATAGACGGTCTCGCCGACGGAAAGCTGGTTTTCCCGCAGCAGCTTGGCCGCTTCTTCCTCGGTGCGGGCGGTCACGTCCGGCACCAGCGTACTGCCGCCGGAAATGGACAGCTCCAGCTCCTGCCCGGGGGTAAAGGCTTCGCCGCCCTTGGGATTCTGCTGCAGGATGGTGCCCAGCGGCTCCGTGGACACCGATCGGATGACCACGATGCTAAAGCCCTGCTTGCGCAGATTCTTGGAAATATTGTCATACAGCTGCCCCTCGCAGTCGGGGATGGTATCCTGACTGGGGCCCAGACTGACGGTGGCCAGCAGGCTGTCGCCCCGGCTCATTTCCGTGTCCGGCTCCGGCAGCTGGGAGATCACCACCCCGGCGGGGATGAGGTCGCTGTTCTGCTCGGTCTGCTGCCAGCCCAGCCCGGCCCGTCTGGCCATGGCCATGGCTTCCTCGGCCGGGTAGCCCTCCACATCCGGCGCGATGACCCGGTTGGTCACCCGGTTGAAAATGGCCAGAATGCCGAAGGTCAGCACGGCCAGCACCGCCACGGTGGCCGCGGCGGTCAAAAGAATGCCCCGGCGGGAATAACGGTGCTTCTTCATCCGCCCCGTGGCCTGTGAAACCGGGCCGGGCCGGTAGGTTTTGTTCTCGGCAGGGCGTTTCGGGGCCTGCACCGGCTGCTGCCTGCCCGGAGTCACTGCCCCGGCAGGCAGCCGGGAAAAGCCCGTCTGCAGCGTTTCGGGATCCAGCTTACCGTCCTTGGCCTGCAGCAGCGCATCCGCCATTTCCCGGGCGCTCTGAAAGCGATCCTTGGGATTTTTGGCCAGCGCCTTCATCACCACCGCCACCACGGCGGGCGGCGTTTCCGGCGCATAGTCGGTAATAGGCGGCGGCGCGTCATTGATGTGCTGCATCGCCACGGAAACAGGGGTATCGCCCACGAAGGGTACCCGGCCGGTGAGCATCTCGTACATGACCACGCCGGTGGAATAAATATCGCTGGTGGCCTCCACCACGCCGCCCATGGCCTGCTCCGGCGAGGAGTAATGCACCGACCCCACCACCGTATCCCCCTTGGAGATGGTGAAGGCGTTGGTCATGCGGGCAATGCCGAAGTCCGCCACCTTCACGTGGCCGTCGGAATGAATCAGCACGTTCTGGGGCTTGATGTCCCGGTGAATGATGCCGTTGTCGTGGGCGTGCTGCAGGGCGCTTAAAATGCGCACGGTGATCTGGATGGCGGTGGTCGTGTTCAGCCGTCCCTTCTGGCGGATCACGTCCTTCAGGGTGCTTCCGCTGACGTATTCCAGCACCAGATAGCGGTATTCGCCCTCCACGCCCACGTCCAGCAGGTTGACGATGTTGTGATGGCTCATCAGGCTGGCGGCCTGGGCCTCCCGCTGGAAGCGCTCCAGAAATTCCTTGTCGGAATTGTATTCGCTTTTGAGAATTTTCACCGCCACGCTGTGGCCGGTGCGGATATCCACCGCCCGGTAGACCAGCGACATGCCGCCCTGACCGATAAAGTCCTCCAGCTGGTAGCGCTCGGCGAAGATCATGCCTTTCATCATTCGCCCTGCACCTCCATCACCCGGCCCAGCACAAAGGTGATATTGTCCGTGCCGCCGTGCTCCAGCGCCAGCTCCAGCAGACGGTCTGCGGCCTTTTCCTCATTCAGGGTATTCAGGATCTCTTCGATGTCCTTGTCGTCCACCATGTTGTACAGGCCGTCGGAACAGACCAGCCACAGGTCGTCCAGCTGCTTGTCCTCGGACAGCACATCCACCTCCACCACCGGGTCGATGCCTACGGCCCGGGTGATGATGTTTCGATAGGGATGCTTCTTCGCCATTTCGGGGGTGATGACCTGATTGCGCAGAAGCTCCCCGACCACGCTGTGATCCTGCGTGATCTGGCTGAGCTTGCCGTCCCGGAGACGGTAGGCGCGGCTGTCGCCCACATGGCCGATGAGGATGCGCCGCTCGCCCTCCCACAGAAGGGTCATGGTGGTGCCCATGCCGGTCAGGTTCTCGTCGCTGCCCGCCATGCCGTAAACGCGGCGGTTGGCGGCTTCCAGCCCCATGCGCAGCGCGTCCTCCTCCGGTTTTTTTCGGGAGAGGGCGTTTTTGACCACCTGCACGGCCACCCGGCTGGCGGTCTCCCCGCCCTTGTGGCCTCCCATGCCGTCGGCGACGCCGTACAGCCGTCCCTCCGCCAGCAGGCTGTCCTGATTGCTGGCCCGTACCAGACCCTGATGTGTTCTGTGGCAAACCCGCATGATGGTGTTACTCCTTTGATGTTCCTTCCAGTTCCCGCCGCCTGAGCTGGCCGCAGGCCCCGCCGATGTCGGAGCCCATTTCCCGGCGCACAGTGGCGGAGATGTGACGGTCCTCCAGCGTGTGCAAAAAGCGCTGCACCGCCTCCGGCGACGCGGGGCGCAGGGCCCGCTCGTCCACATGGTTCAAGGGGATCAGATTCACATGGCACTGCAGATCCCTAAGCAGCGCGGCCAGCTCGGCGGCGTGCTCCGGGCGGCTGTTGAGCCGGTCGATGAGGGCATACTCAAAAACCACCCGGCGGCCCGTTTTCTTCACATATTCCCGCACGGCGGCCATGACCTCGCCGAGGGGCCAACGCCGGGCGACGGGCATGATCTGCCGCCGAATTTCGTCGTTGGGGGCGTGCAGGGACAGGCTCAGGGTAATGCCCAGATTTTCCTCCGCCAGCCGGCGGATCTGATCCGCCAGACCGCAGGTACTGACCGACACGTTGCGCAGGCTCAGGTTCAGGCCCTTTTCCTCGTTCACCGCCCGCAGGAACCGCACGGTGTGGTCGTAATTATCCAGCGGCTCGCCGCTGCCCATGAGGACGATGTGTCCCACCCGGCCTTTTTCGCCCAGATAGCGGTTGGCCAGCAGCACCTCCGAGAGCATTTCCCCGCTGGAAAGGCTCCGAACGCAGCCGTTCAGGGTGCTGGCGCAGAAGGCGCAGCCCATTTTGCAGCCCACCTGCGTGGAGATGCACAGGCTGTAGCCGTAATGATAGTGCATCAGCACGCCCTCGATCAGGTTGTCGTCCCGGCAGCGGAACAGAAACTTCACCGTGTCGTCCTTTTGGGAGGGGAACACGCCGTACAGCTCCATGGGCAGATCGTCGCAGGTCTCCATCAGCTGCTCCCGCAGGGCCTTGGGCAGGTTGCTCATCTCCGAAAAGGGCACGCCCCGGGTGAGCCAGCTGTACACCTGACCGGCCCGAAAAGCGGGCTGCCCCAGCTCCTTGAAGTAGGCTCCCAGCTCGCCGGGGGTCATATCCAGCAGGATGCATTTTTCCGGCATCAGTAGTTCCTCCGCAGACGGACGATGTAGAAGCCCTCCACCTGATCCCGGAAGCCCAGCAGCTGCAGGCCCAGCCCGTCCTGCTGCTGGCGCAGCTCCGCCGGGAAGGACAGGGGCATGGGTTCGGTAGTGTATTCAGGATGCTCCTTCAGGAAGGCCTCGATCTGCGCCTTGTTTTCCTCCGGCAGCACAGAGCAGGTGGAATACACCAGCATTCCGCCGGGCCGAACGTAGCGGCACACCGTGTTCAGCAGCTTCTTCTGGGTCTCCACGATGGCGGGAAGGTCGCTTTCCTTCAGGCGCAGCTTGATATCCGGCTTCTGGCTCAATACGCCGGTGCCGGAGCAGGGCGCGTCCAGCAGCACTGCGTCCAGCGTTTTTTCCATATCGGGCCGGTACTCGCAGGCGTCCTTCACGGCGGTGCGCAGGTTGTCCAGCCCCAAACGGCGGCGAACGCCGTCCAGCAGGAGGGCCCGCTTTTCGTGCAGCTCCCACGCATAGACCCGGCCCGTCAGCTGCATGGTCTCGCACAGATAAGCGGATTTGCCGCCGGGAGCCGCGCATGCGTCCAGAATTTTCATGCCGGGCCGGGCCTGCACCGCTTCGGCGGCCAGCATGCTGCTCTGACCCTGAATGGAATAAAGGCCCGCCTGATAATCCGGGTCAAAGCCCGGCTCGGTCACGCCCTCCAGCAGATAGGCATGGGGAGCCACGCCTGCCCGGAAGGACAGATTTTTTTTACGGAGCAGGTCTTCAAAACCATGGTCGTCCAGCTTGAGCAGATTGGGCCGGACGGTGGTGGGATGGCTGGCTTCCCGGTAGGTCAGCATCTGCTTCGCCGTATCGAAGCCGTAGGCCTCGATGAGCTTTTTCACCAGCCACAGGGGCGCGGAGCTTTCCACATGAAGCCATTCCTCCGGGTCTTTTTCCTTGTCCGGCCAGGACAGCTCGTCCTTTCCCCGGATCAGATTGCGCAGCACCGCGTTCACAAAGCCCGCGGAGGCTTCCATGCCCATCGTCTTGACCAGCTTCACGGATTCGTCCACGGCGGCGCTGTCCGGTACCCGCTCCAAAAACAAGATCTGGAAAACACCCAGCCGCAGCGCGTCCCGGGTAACAGCGTCCCGGGCGGGATACTCGGTCAGCTGGTTCAAAGCATGGTCGATCTTCACTTCGTTTTCCAGCGTGCCGTACACCAGTTGAGTGGTCAGGCGGCGCTCCTCGGGCTTCAAGTCCCGGGGCAGATTTTTGTTCAGGCTCAGCGCGGCGTAGGCGCCGTTTTCATGCACGTCCAAAAGCACCTTCAGCGCCAGCTTGCGGGCACCGGGCTGTGCAGGCGCGGCAGGCTTCCGGGGGCCGGAAGGCTTGCCGTAAGAAGACTTTCCATAAGAAGGTTTGCCAAAAGAAGGCTTCCCATAAGAAGGCTTGCCGGAAGCGGGCCTGCCGTAAGAAGGCCGGTCGGTCTTTTTGTCAAAAGAGCGGTTCCCGGACGGCTGGGAGCGGTGCTGACCGTCCCGGTCAAACTTCCGAGGGCCGGAGGCAGGCTTGCCGTCATAGGGGCGCTTCTCGTCCTTTCGGAAGGAACCG
>ERZ773147.3208-NODE-3208-length-12819-cov-8.980962_pt1 | contig 12819 bp, 14 predicted proteins | sample MGYA00580851_ERZ773147 | MGnify/ENA primary metagenome ERZ773147 (study PRJEB29015, sample SAMEA2737818) | human gut metagenome | biome: human gut; feature: human-associated habitat; material: faeces | place: China | collected 2012 ... | reverse complement strand
CTGCTTGGGCAGCCAATCCATGAGGAACTCTGCTACCGTCACAGAGGACGGAATCAGGAAAGTACCAGCCGCCAGTTCATGCTCGATTTGCTTTTTTCGGTTTGTTGCCTCCTCTTTTGTGGGAAAACTCTCCCATTTGTCGCAGCTCTTGCCGTGCTCATCTTCGTAGGTGTATCGGACGCTGTAAGAGCTGCCACGTTTCGTAATATATGCCATACTGTTGCCTCCTTATCAAGCTGCCCGGTTGAGCCACGCATCGAAGCTGTCTTTCGGGATGCGGATGCTTCCGCCTGCCCGCAGGACACGGAACTCGGTGGTGCTGTTGCACAGGTTGTAGGCGGCACGCTGGCTGATGGCCAGCATCTGTGCGACTTCTTTCACCGTGTATACCAGCTTTGTGGTCTCAGGGCTGTTGGTCGGAGACTTGACGGCATTGGTTCGAGTGACCACCTCCATTGTAGCCGGATCAGAGTCCGACTGCAAGAACTTTTTCGTATAATCCGAAGATTTCACATTCTCGTACATTTTATTACACATAGGCATTGCTCCTTACTTATCATGGCGCATCGCAGGCTCCTGCGTGCTGCGGTTCTTATAAAATCGAATGACCTCCGGTGGGATGCTGTCCAGCGTTTTCAGGGCGGCTTCATAGTCCTGCCGCAGCTTGGCATCCTCCAGACGCTTCAAGACGCTCCCTTCCTTCGCTTTGTCCAGCGAGGCAGAGAGCGTCTTGTTCTTCTCTTTCAGCTTTTCGTTTTCGGTGGCGGTTTCCGTAAAGGCGACCTGATAGCGGTTCAGCTCGGTACGCATTTTGGACACTGCCGGGATATAGCTGTCCAGCAGCTTGCCGATCTCCGCCGCACGGCTCTTGCCGTTGAATGGATTGATGCCCACCAGCAGGGCGTCCAACTGCTCCTTCTGCTTGGTCAGTTGGGTCATCTCCTTGAAGATGCGAGGTGGGATGTGCTCCCGTCCGGTCTGGCTGGAGCTTTCGCCTCGCTCCAGCTCCGGGTACTGCTTGACCATGTGCTGCCAGAACTCGTCCTGCCACTTCACAAGGTTCTTGCGGTTGCCGATGATCTCCTTGGCGCTCAGCCGTCCGTCAGCAGTCAGGGGAACAAAGCAGAGGTGCAGGTGGGGCGTTTTCTCGTCCATGTGGACAACAGCAGAGAGAAAGGTATCCGGGCGCTGTTTGCCCTCTAAAAATTTCAGGGCATACGCAAAGTACGCCCTGATCTCCCGGTTGTTTTTATCCTTGAAAAACTCCGGGCTGGCGGTGACAAGAGCCTCCACCACCCGCACGCTGTCCTTGCGGACACGGCAGTGGACGGCGGCTATCATGCGGTCGGCTTCTTCCCGGTACCTGCCCTGCGGCTGCACCAGATGAAGGTTGTAGCGGCTCCGGCTCGTGTCGATATCCGGGTTGCTGGCGTACTGCTCCTTGGTGCGCTCGTTGTGGGCTTCGATGGGGCTGATGGCAGGCCCCTTGTACTTTTTGAACCTTAAAATGCCGTATTGGGCTTTCATAGATCACGCTCCTTCTTGAGGTGTACAAAAAATCTGTACGGACTTCAAATAACCTGTACGGTCTGTACGGCGTACGGAAATGTGAAATATAAACGATAACACGTTTTAATTTGCTTCAATTCGCCGTACAGGTGCGTACAAGTACAGACCGTACAGGTTGTACGAACTTCTTCCGTGAAAAAATGCACTTTTTACGGGCAGGGGTGGACAAGCGGCTCGATGCCTACAAAACCCCGCACCCTGCGGCCACCGGGCAAAGCGATATTATGTACTGCACCAGAGTACCCCGTGTGGGAACGCTGGTGTTTTTTGCCTTGTGCCTGAATATACGGAGAATTTTGCAGAAAGGGCGAAAAAACGGCAAAACTGCAACGGAAAAAGAAAAAAGCCCTTACTGGTTGCAGAGTTGCAACAGCAAGGGCAGAGAGGAAACCGTATATTGAACAAAACGGCAGAGCGTATTATAATGAGGAAAAAGCTCAAAAAGGAGGGCCGACTTCATGGCACAGGAATATCTGCCCGCACCGTCCAACGTCCGTCTTGCGGACTTGATGAAAGAGCACAATATCAGCCAACCGGAGCTTGCCAAGGAAATCGGCTGCTCCAAAAGCACCATCAGCCGCTTCATCAGCGGCGCAAAAGGGACGCTGACCCATGAGCAGGTGCTGAAAATCGCAAGGCTGTTTAATGTGTCCACGGATTTCCTGCTGGGAGAAACCAACATCCCCGACCGCAAAAATTACGACATTGCCGAACTGGGCTTGTCCGTAGAAGCTGCAAAGAACCTCTACACAGGGCGTGTCAATACAGAGGTGGTCAACCTGCTGTTGGAAAACGCCCGCTTTGCAGAGCTTACTTACCGCATAGCGCAGTATTTTGATGATACGTTTGCATCCGGCATTGCAGCACAGAACGCCATGCTCACGACATTGAGCACCCTGCTGCGCACAAAGGTCAAGACCCCGGAAGCAGCCAAAGCCGCAAAGGACATCAGCCTTCGGAGAAAGCCGGTGTATCAAGGTGATCTTGATGACATTGAAATGTACTTCATGGCGGCGGTCAAGGAAATCAAAAAGGGTATCGGGAGCCATTACGCCGAACAGGAAGCCATGAGCAAGAAAGTGGCAGAGAAGATGTTCACCGAATTGACTAAAGGGCAGGATGTGCAGCACCCAACGATTACGGCAGAGCAGTTGACAGATGCAATGTTGGACAGCGTTTCGGGTATGGAAGGAGCCACGCCGGAAGCACTGGAACAGCTGCGGAACGGTCTGCTGGGAATCTTGCAGTCTGCCGCAGAGCAGGAAAACGCCCATGAAGCAGACGAATGAACGGCTTTGTGCGCTGGCACAGAAAGGCGATGCTGCCGCGCTGGACAGCCTGATCGACAACAACAAGTCCTTTATTGGCAAGGTGGCAAATGACCTTTTCCGCAGCATGAATCTGGCACAGTCCGGCCTGAACCTTGACACGGACGATTTGAAACAGGCGGGCAATCTGGGCTTATGGAAAGCTGTGCCGAAGTTCGATGCAGCGCGCGGCATGAAGTTCCTGACCTATGCGGCTCCTGCCATCCGCAACGCCATGATGGACATGGTGCGGGATGCCTTTACTGCTTTTGAGCAGCGGATGGTGACGGAGGATAAGGACGGTATCTGCTACCAGCGCGTTTCGCTGGACGATGTTCTGCCGGGAGAAGAGTAGCTGCGGCGCATTGAAGCCATAGCCGACCCCTACGCCATGCAGCCACAGAGCGTTATGGAAGAGCAGGAATCGCGCCGGGAACTGTACGATGGCCTGAAACGGCTGACCCAACGGGAGCAGACCTATCTGCTGTACCGCTATGGCTTCACCGATGGCGAGGAACATCCGCTGATCGGCACGGCGATATACTTTCACCTGACGAAAGGCCGCGCTAAAAAGACCGAGGAACAGGCCATGGATAACCTGTGGTTGGAACTGCCGTGGTGGTTTGTTTGAATGAAAAGAAAAATCGTGATTGTGCTACAAGTTTTCTGGAAATTTATGTGCAGCTATACGATTTTGAGGAATTTTGTAGACGGATGAAACAAAATAGGATTAAATCTAAGTATCTAAGGAACGTTGATTTCACGAAGCTGCTGATTACCGACTGTAGGATTTGAGGAGGATGCCGTTTTATGAAAATTACACGAGATAAAATGTTTTTTTCAAAAGATCTTATTCATACAATGGCATATGTCGGAATGTTCGTGGCGGCAATTATATCGGTTGGAGCGTGTAAGTCTGGTATTTGGGTGGCTGCGATATTAGCATGGATTGTAGCAGGTATAATTATCGGATTGGCGATTATTTCTGACTATAAAAAGGCAGAACTTTTGAAAAATGGAACAAGAATCATCGGAAAGGTTACAGCAACAAAACGAGTACATATAAAATTTCATATGAGTACCTACCACCTTGCCGATGAAGATGTAATCTATCCATATGTGGTACATTATCAGTATAAAGTTAAAGGTGAAACCTATAATGGAAAGTCGCAGTGGTTTTGGTTCAATCCATGTATTCCGAAAGGGGCACCAATAAAAATTCTAGTAGACCCAAAGAATCCGGCCCGAAGTACAGTTCTCAAACCAGAAAGCTAAAGATAGCTTTCAATCGAGGTAAAACAAAAAATTTGTCCTTATAGCGTGTTTATTTAAAAGAAGATTGCGATTGTGCTACAAATTTTCAGAAAATTTATGTGCATCTATACGATTTTGGAAAATTTTGTAAACAAACGAAATAAATCAGGCTTAAATTTCGTTATATAAACAAAAAGCAAGGAGGGAGTTTTGATGACTTGTAAAAATTGCGGCTATGAAAACAGGCTGGGTGTTCGATATTGCCAGCGGTGTGGTCAGTATATTGAACCAAAACGGACGCTGGCACAAGAAGTTAAGTCGTGGGATTTTAGAAGCCTTGCTGGCGTTGGACGCAGAGATGTGAATATTGCGCCGTTGTTTACTGCATCATCCAATCAAACTCCGGCAAAGGCGCACCAAACGCCTTCGCCTGTTGAACCGATGCCAGATGGTAGGTGGTACTGCCCGGACTGTGGAACATTAAATGATTCTTCCGAACGATTTTGCAAAAACTGTGGAAAAGTCCGATAAAGGCGAAGAAAAACATGGAAGGAGGAAACAGTATGAAAAAGATGGCTACAATAGTTCTTGGCCTTATGCTAGTACTTACATTGGTTGGCTGTGGAAATAATACTCAAAGTTCAGATGCGCACAATGCGGAATACGAAGAAGGCTATGCCGCTGGCTACGAGGCAGGGTATAATGACGGGAAACAGCAAATAGCCGAAAGCAAAAAGCATTTTGCACAGTTTTCGGGTTCTTTTATGGCCACAGTTGAGCAACTCTTGCCCGATTACTATGCGCTTCCGGGAAAAACAATCGCCGTTGTTCACTTCTTTCAAGACAGGCCTTTTTTGCTTCATTTCCAGAAGGACTTGACAGGCGAACTTGTTGAAGGAACGTCTTATGTGTTTGAGTTTGAGACTTTTGAAGTTGAACTTCCAGACGATGAAGAAAATCCAAATATTTCAGATTATATGTATTCAATAAATGTTACCAATTATAGAGTTGCAGAAGATGACGAACTCGGATTGGAAGGCAAGATGCCAACTGTCGAAATAGTATCGAAGTAAGCAGCCAAGCTGTTTTATAATGAAACGCAAAGATGGCGGTACACATTGGAATAGGATTCAAAAGCCGTATGAAGAACACAGCATCAAAAAAGAAAACTTGTCTCGGATTTTTGCTGATCGTATTTTTAGCATATGTGGTGTGCTATCTTCTTTCTCAAACAGTGTTTCATGAAGTTTACTTGTTTGAATGGACAGCAGCCCATTATTATTTGTGTTTATGGGTTGCATCTGTTACTTTCTGTTTTCTGGAAATGTATAGAGCAGCTCTTATCACAACAGCTGGAAACTGGACAGGAATTTTGATCGGACAAGTGTTGGGCGATTTTATTATCAAAATAAACGCCACAAAAATCACGCCGGATATGTATATAGGAAAAGTATGGCAGCTCAAGGCACACTACGGAGTTTTGATTTGGCTACTCGTTTTCCTACTTTCGTTTATTATCGGAATGCTTGTTGAAAAGAAAAAACATTGTTAAAATGTGCCATGGTCACAGCCAAGTGAGAGATAACGCTCAATCTCACCACCCAGTACAAGCTGAGCATACTCCAAGGGCTTGTTGTAGAGCAGCCAGTCAAACTTCGCCTGCTGTGCCGGAGTGTTGCCGTATTCGTCCTCAATAGTGATGCAAATAAACAAAACTGTGATTATGCAACAAATTTTCTATGAATTTATGTGCAGTCATACGATGTTTTAAAACAAGTGTAACAAACTTCCTTTAAAAGCGTTATTATAATAGAAAAATTCCTTTTCTAGGTGCGTGTAAGACATAGGGGAGGACGGCGTATGAAAATCAAAGAAAGTCCATCGATCATTCTGGCGTTTCATGGGATGCTTGGCCGCAAGAAGCAGACCAGCCTATTGCTGCTTTTGCTGACACTGGTTTTCTCGTTCCTGACGGCGGCGGTGATCTACTCCGTCAGTTCTGCACAGGTATTGCAGGACACCCGCTGCGAACTATACGGCGCGTGGCAGTACCTGCGTTTGTCGGATACTGCTGCGGACGCTGCACAGGCACAAAACACCTTGCCCGCATCCGCACAGGTCAGCACAGTAATCCAAAACGGAATCGTTCTCGGCGCAGACGATGGCGTGGCGGGCGGGATCGGAACGGTAGACGATACCTTTGCACAGCTGGGGCGTATCGTGCCGATCAGCGGTGATTTCCCCACGCAGTCCGATGAGATCGCCATGACGACGACTCTGCTGGATGCGCTGGGCTGCTCCTATGACGTAGGGCAGACGGTCACGATGAAGGTCGCTGCCAATGATTACGACCCGCTGGCAGGCTCCGGCGCAGTGATGGAAAAAGCCTATACTCTGTGCGGTGTTTTGCCTGCCTATGATGTTTATTGGAATCTGAACGGCAATCTGACCGTCAGCGGCATTGTGACAGAGCCGCTTGCCTTGGACGGGCAAAAGTTCCAGACGTTTTATTACCTGAATGCAGCCGCACCCGTGACCGCTTCGACCGACCCTGCTTTAGTGGCAAACGAGTATGCCTACCCGCAGGAGGATACCGTTTCGTCCTCCCTGCGCTTTTTACTGGTCGCCGCGATTCTGGTCAGCTTTTTTGCAGTGGCGCAGTATTTCCTGATCGTTCTGCACAAGCGTGTACATACTATCAATACCTTCCTGACGCTGGGGGCTAAGAACCGGGATCTCCGGCTCATGTGCCTGTGGGAGGCGCTTTTTGCCGGGCTTGCGGCAGTTGCTGCAGGGTTTGCACTGGGCTGTGGCGCCGCGGCCGTCGGTCTGGGGCTGCAGAAGCACCTTTCGTTCTTGGTGATCCCCGCTGCATCTCTTGCGCCGCTGGCGGTGCTGTTTCTGCTCTCCGTACTGCTGGGCGCACTTTTGCCTGCGGTGCTGGTTCGCCCGCAGACCGCAAAACCCAAAGAGAAGCCTGCAAAAAAATTCCGCTTGGCACAGCTGCCGCTTGCACCGCAGATCGGTGTCGGCTGCGCGGTATTGCTGATTGCCGTCAGTTGTCTGTATGTCGGCTGGCGTGTCATGCTGCCGTATGATCTGGATGCACCGTATGCCTGTCTGTCCATCAAGATGAACGGAACCTCCGGGATGCCGTTTTCTTTAAAGGATGACCTCGCTGCATTGCCCGGGGTGGAAGAGGTTTCCGCCGCAATTGATCTGACCGATATCTATACCGTGACGTCCGACAAGATCCAGTCCAGCCAGATGCTTGCCGATATCTGGGTCAAGGGCAACGGTTTCTATACGGACATTTCGAACTTGATGCAAAATGCAAAAAAAGGAACGCTGAATACGATCGTCTGCGCCTTGCCGGAGGACGAACTGCGCCGCATTGCCGCAGATGCCGGCGTTTCGGACGAGGAAACAGAGACGCTGCTGGCAGGGGATTCTGTTTTGACCCTGTGGGGAGATTACTATTATGACCCCGCTGCGGATGAATATTATCAGGGCTTCCAAACGGATGGCAAAACGTTGGTTGAACCGGTTTTCGCAGCCGGAGACAAGTTGAGCATCCAATACCGGCGTTATACCGGGCAGGATGAAGCCGGGAATGATGTCTACCGGACGTACACCGCCCAGCTGCCCATTGCCGGTGTCGTAAAGTCTGCAAGAAATTACACACTGCTGACAACAGATCGGATCCTCTACAATGGCACGGTTTTTGTCAGCACGGCTCTTTATCATAAAATGTTTGAGAGCGCAGGAAGCTACCATATGGAAAAAGAAGGATACAGCAGCCTGAATGTAAAGCTGGCTGCCGACAATAACTTCTCGCTGCGGCGTTCCATTGCATCCATTGCCACACGCAGAAATGGGATTCTGAGCGCAGACAACTACGATCTGCTCAGCCAGAGCTACACCGAGGGCACACAGAGCGCTTTCCTTGTCGGCATCCTTGCTGTATTCGGGGTCCTTCTGGGGTGTGCGCTGCTGGTGGTTTTGAATCTTTCGGCTTATGAAGTCCAGCAGCAGCGGCTGTCGCTTCTCCTGACGCTGGGCGTTTCCCCGAAAAAACTGGTGCTGTCCTATGCAAAGCTGCTGCTCCCGGTCATCGTTGGGACAACGCTGCTTGTGAATATCGTTGTCTATGCGGCGGTCTCGCGCATCGTTCCGATCCAGAGTATTCTCGACCTGATCCGTATCCATACAAGCGGACGGGTGTATGAATTCCATAAACCCGTGGGAAGTCAGATCATGGTCAGCATTCTGCTGATGGTGTTCTGGCTGTCCGCAGCGCTGCTGCCGATCTTCTCTTTTATTCGTAAAAAAGCATCCAAGGGGGACATCTTATGAAAGATAAAATTCTGGAAGCTGTGCAGATCTCCAAAACCTACGGGGAAGGGGAAAGTGCGGTTCACGCCCTCAGAAATAGCGACCTGACCCTTGAAAACGGTACATTTGCGTCCATCATCGGTTCCAGCGGCAGCGGAAAATCCACGCTCCTGAAAATTCTGGGAGGGCTTTTGCCACCCACCACCGGTAAGGTGCTGCTGGACGGTCAGGACATTTATGCAATGAATGCGGAGCAGCTGGCACAGGTGCGGCGGCAAAAGATCGGCTTTATTTTTCAGGATTTCCGCCTGTTCCCGGAGTACACGGTGCGGGATAATATTCTGATCCCGTTTTACCTCGACCATAGAGCACCGGATGAGCAAATGCTTCACAAGCTGACCGGGATCTTGGGCATTGCGGGCAAGCTGCATTCCCGCCCCGCACAGCTTTCCGGTGGACAGCAGCAGCGTGTGGCGATCGCTCGTGCGCTCATCGCAAAACCGCGCATCGTTTTTGCCGATGAACCAACCGGAAATCTGGATACACGGACGGGTGAGGATACGATGCGGCTGCTAATGGAATGTGCTGCGGAGTTCGGGCAAACGCTTATCGTTGTTACCCACAACCCGGAAATTGCGCAGAAGGCGCAGCAAGTCATTCGGATCGAGGATGGACAGATTCTGAGAGGAGAACTGCAACATGAAAAAGGGAATTTGGATACGCAATAAAATCATCCCCTACTACTTAAAAGGAGCAAAGTTTGCATTGGCCATGTTGCTAACTGAAAAAACATTGTCGGCATCCCAGATTGCAACAGCTATTTCGGAAAAAGGAATAAAATGTGACCGAAAAGAACTTGGAAAGATGCTGGCAAGTCTGGAACGGATGGGTGTAGTCACCTTAACAGATGGAGCCTATTCGTGTAGCACCAAGAAACTGAAAAACTGTCCGGTTGCATATTCTGAGGATCAGCTGATCGATTTAATTGGCATGACGCAGGGCACCGTAAACGGCAAAGCTTTTTATAGTGCAACACCGCCAATGAGCGTCAGTTCTCGCGGGAATAGCGGCGTATAAAGGAAGATCATTCAAATTGAAGATGGGCAGATTGCAGGAAAAGCTGGCAAAAAATAAAAAGGCCCCTGCCCGTCATAAGGCAGAGGATACCTATCTGCTCACTACCAAGCTGTACTGCGGTAAGTGCGGAGCGCTGATGTTCGGAGAAAGCGGTGTCAGCCACACCGGGAAGATGTACACCTATTACAAGTGTGCTGCTGCCAAGAAGAAAAAGACCTGCGATAAAAAGGCCGTGCGGAAACAGTGGCTGGAAGATCTGGTGGTCAACGAAACCATGAAGCTGGTGGAAGATGACGCTTCCATGAATGCCATCATCGCCAAAGTCATGGAATTGCAAAATCAGGAAAGCACGGATTTGCCTATCTATGAAAAGCAGTTGAAGGAAACGGAAGTCGGTATCACCAATATGCTGAACGCTATCCAGATGGGCATTCTGACCAGCTCCACCAAGGAGCGGCTGGAAGCTCTGGAAGAGCAGAGGAAGGAACTGCAAGCCCGCATTGCAGAGGAACGGCTGGCCAAGCCGAAGATGAAAGAAGAGTTCATCCGGTTTTGGCTGCTTCGCTTCCGCAAGCTGGATATGACCCAGCCGGAGCAGCGGCAGGCACTGGTGGATACCTTCATCAATGCCATCTATCTCTACGATGATAAGGTGCTTATTACCTTTAACTATAAGGAAGGTACAGAAACGGTCGCTTTCGGGGAAGCCGTGAAAGCGGAGAAAAGTTCGGATATGAGTGCGCGAGGTGCACCAGATATTGAACGTAAAATATTACGATTTGACGTTCTTTTTGTTAAGAACTTGAGTGAAGAAAAACCACCAGCTAAGCTGGTGGAATAAAAAACGGCTTTAGCCCTAGACAAAGAGAAATAACAAAGACATAGATAGTTTAAGCCATACTACATGGAGATGTCAATACCATGTAGTGTTTGCACCGAAATATCGGAGAATGGTGATATATGGCCAAATCAAAAAAGATATTGGTCAGATACTGCGGCAAAGGTGGCGATGTCTTCACGATACAGAGAGAACGGCGACCAGACCCCTGCATTGATGAGGTTGCCCTTGTACAGTTCCAGACGCACCTTGCCGGTGACATGCTCCTGTGTGGAGGTGACAAAGGCACTCAGAGCTTTGCGCAGCGGGCTGAACCACTGGCCATCATACACCAGTTCGCCAAAGGTGATGGCCAGCTCACGCTTCTTGTGGGCGGTGAGCTTGTCCAGCGTCAGAGTTTCCAACACTTCGTGGGCTTTGTACAGGATGGTGCCGCCGGGGGTCTCATAGACGCCGCGGCTCTTCATGCCCACAAGACGGTTCTCCACTACATCGTACAGGCCGATGCCGTTGCGGCCGCCGATCTCATTCAGCTTTGCGATGATGGCAACGGGCTTCAGCTTCTCGCCGTTCAGAGCCACAGGAGCGCCCTTTTCAAATTCCAGCTCCACAAACTCGGACTTGTCCGGTGCGGTCTTGGGACTGACACCCAATTCGAGGAAGCCGGCCTTATCGTACTGAGGCTCGTTGCCTGGGTCTTCCAGATCAAGACCCTCGTGGCTCAGATGCCACAGGTTCTTGTCCTTGGAGTAGTTGGTCTCCCGGCTGATCTTCAGCGGGATGTGATGAGCCTCGGCATAGTCGATCTCTTCATCGCGGCTCTGGATGTCCCACTCGCGCCACGGGGTGATGATCTTCAGGTCGGGTGCAAAGTGCATGATGGCCAGTTCAAAGCGCACCTGATCGTTGCCTTTGCCGGTGCTGCCGTGGCAGACCGCATCCGCACCCTCGGCGCGGGCAATCTCCACCACGCGTTTTGCCAAAATGGGGCGGGCAAAGCTGGTGCCCAGCAGATAACCCTCGTAATCTACCCCGGCCTGCATGGTGGGAATGACGTGATCCTCCACAAATTCATCGGTCAGGTCTTCGATGTACAGCTTGGATGCGCCGCTTGCCTTGGCACGCTCTTCCAAGCCTTCCAGCTCACCCTTCTGCCCCACATTGCCGCACACAGCAATGACTTCGCAGTTGTTATAGTGCTCTTTCAGCCACGGGATGATAATCGATGTGTCCAGACCGTCGGAATATGCCAGCACGACCTTTTTGACCTCAGACATAGGAACTGCCTCCGTTCAAACCAACTTTATATACTTTTCTATTTCCCTCGTGCAATTTCAAGATTGCAGTGTCATTATACAGGCACTTAGAAAATGTGTAAAAAGTATTCTGCATATAGCGGCGATATAAAAGCAGTATTTCACAGCAGGACTTTCTGAACCTATAATAACAGTTGGAAATAAACAGAAAGAGGGTCTTTTTGATGGCTACGATATTTCCAAGAGAAGAAAAAGCAGAGGCACTGTTCGGGGAGATCCTGAAAAATCCGGAAGCCTGCCGCCGTCTGATGGATACGCTCGACAGCCGTCCGACCGTCAGCATCACCTACTTCAGGCCCGACGAGCGCAAGGAGGGCGGCGCGTATCTGACCGTGACCGGCGTTGTGCGCAAGCTCGACCCCGCCGCCCGGCGCATCATCATGCAGGACGGCACCGTCATCCCTGCCGCCGAGATCTCCGCTATGGAGGGGGAAATCTTCAGCGATATGGATGAATGGTAAAAAGACTGTCTCGAAAACCAGCAGGGCGTTCCCTTCTTTGGAAACGCCCTGCTTTTGTATCAAATTACCGTGCTCAGTACATCATTCTGCCCTCTGCCGCGTCGAACTGAAGCGCGAACTGGATAGTTTTGAACGCGCTGCTGCTCCACATGCCTTCCCTCGCAGTCCGCGCCGGGTACTGCGCCCAGGTGTTCTGATGCGTGTAGTTGACCCAGCTGTTGACGTAAGTATCCTCCTGCGCGATCTGTATCGGGAAGCAGACGTAGCCGCGCTGATTTTCGCTGCCGCGCGGCATGGAGAACACGCCGGTCAAGTTGATGCTGCTCTGCGAATTGCCGAAAAAGTCGGTCGTGAAGGTGTCCTGCGTGCCGAGCGAGTGGTACGCCGCCGTGAGCGTCTGACCGTCCCTGCTGCACAGTACACGGCCGGTCGCGTCGCCGTCCTGCCACCAGTCACTCTGCCCGTTCGGCCACAGCTGAACTGCCTCGGTGCCGTAGTAGTTCATCGGCTGCGTCCAGAGGAAGTGATGGAAGATGATCCATCTGTATTCGCCGACGCGGACCGCCACGCCGGTTAGGCGCAGCTCCTTCGCATCGTACACCGTGTCGATTCGATAGCTGTTTTCGCCGGTCTGCGTCGTCACTTCCCTGCCGTTGGTCACC
>ERZ773147.3206-NODE-3206-length-12825-cov-5.461707_pt1 | contig 12825 bp, 10 predicted proteins | sample MGYA00580851_ERZ773147 | MGnify/ENA primary metagenome ERZ773147 (study PRJEB29015, sample SAMEA2737818) | human gut metagenome | biome: human gut; feature: human-associated habitat; material: faeces | place: China | collected 2012 ... | reverse complement strand
AGGGCTGCCGTATTGGCGCCAGAGCCGTGGTGGGTGCGCCGCCGGAGGAGGCGGAGGATCCGGAGCAGTGGGGCATCGCCGTGCTGGGGCCTCACACCGGGATCACGGAGCGGGAGAACGTACCGCCCAAGACCATGCTTGACCGTACCCACGGAAAGGAGGCAGTGCAATGAAAGGTATGCACGGTATCATCTTCTCCTACGGAGAGAAGCCGGGGCTGGGCCAGCTGACCGCCAACCGCATCCACGGCTCGCTGCCCTTCGGCGGCGATTACCGGGTGATCGATTTCATCCTGTCCAACATGGTCAACGCCGGTATCACCGACGTGGGCGTCATCATGCACGGCAAGTGCCAGAGTATTCTGGACCATCTGGGCACCGGCAAAAGCTGGGATCTGAGCCGCAAAACCGGCGGATTGAAGCTACTGCCCGCCTTCGCTTACAGCGAGAGCCGGGGCACTGTCGGTCCCTTCCGGGGCAAGATGGAGGCGCTGGGCTGTGTTATTGAGTACCTGCGCCACATCCGGCAGGACTATGTGGTGCTGTCCGACAGCGATCTGGTGGCCAATCTGCCTCTGCGGGACGTGCTGGACGCCCATATCGCCTCCGGCGCGGACATGACCTGCGTGTGTACCAGCCATCCCGGCGAGAGCGGCGACACCTACTTCAAACTGGACGATACGGGCCGCATCGTGGACACCGCCTATGACATCCGCACGCCGGAGGGTTATCAGAGCCTGAACATCTTCCTGCTGAGCCGGGAGCTGCTGCTGTCGCTGGTGGAGGAGTGCATGGCCCATGACCGGTACAGCTTCCGCCACAACGTCTTGCAGGATAAGGGCACGGAGCTGCGGTTCAACGGCTATGTGTGGGATGGCTTCGCCGCCCGCATCGACTCCGTACAGGGGTACTATCAGCGCAGCATGGAGCTGCTGCGGCCGGAGATCCGGTCTGAGCTGTTCTGCCAGCGCCGCCCCGTGTACGCCAAGGAGAACGACGCCGCCTCCACCTACATCGACCCGGACGGCGAGTGCGTCAACTCCCTGATCTCCGACGGCTGCGATATTCAGGGCAGCGTCCGCAACTGCATCCTGTTCCGGGGCGTCCGGGTGGAAAAGGGCGCCCGCGTGGAGAACTGCATTCTGTTCAAGAACACGGTTGTGAAGGCCGGAGTCAATATCCGGTGCGTCATCGCCGACAAGAACGTGGAATTCGGCGGCGACGTGGCCATGGCGGGCCATCCCCAGTACCCGCTGGTGGTGGAGAAGAATACGAAACTGTGACTGGCATGAAATCTTCGATTTCATTGCCAAAAGGGATTGCGGCCGACTGCGCGCACCTTATCGATAGTACGGTGTAAATCCAGATGGATGCTACGGCGGCATAGCCGCCGAGATCGGTGCTGAAAATATGCCACCGGCATATTTTCTTAACGCACCGACGTCAGAAAAATGATTTGAATGATTCGCGGCGTCCGCGCCGCGAACTCTGCGAGGCTTTTGACGGGTACCAGAACGCATACGGGAATGAGGAGGACATCTTATGAAGGTTTTATTTGCCGCCAGTGAGGCGTTTCCCTTCTGCAAGACGGGCGGTCTTGCGGACGTGGCCGGCAGCCTGCCGGTATCTCTGGCCGAGAACGGCGATCAGGTGGCGGTGATCCTGCCGCTGTATGATAAGATCCCCCAGCAGTGGCGCGAGCGGATGGTGTACCGCAGCTACATCTATGTGGATGTGGCGTGGCGGCACCAGTACTGTGGCTTGTTCGTCATGGAGTACCGTGGCGTGACGTGGTATTTCGTGGACAACGAGCACTATTTCCGCCGGGGCCGTCTGTACGGCGAGTATGACGACGGCGAGCGCTTTGCCTTTTTCAGCAAGGCGGTGGTGGATCTGATGCCCAGTCTGGCCTGGATGCCGGAGGTGATCCACTGCAACGACTGGCAGACGGCGCTGGTGCCTGTCTATCTCAAGGACGTTGCCACCCGCTGGGACGCGGCGCGGAGTATCAAAACCGTGTTCACCATCCATAATATCGAGTATCAGGGCCGCTACGGCCCCGACACCGTGGGCGACCTGTTTGGTCTGCATGAGGGCTGGTGGAACGACGGCACCCTCCAGATGGACGGCGACGTGAACCTGATGAAGGCCGCCATGCTGGTGTCCGACGCGGTCACCACCGTCAGCCCCACCTATGCCCAGCAGCTCCACGACGATTACTATGCCCACGGCATGGCCTCCATCGTCAACGCCATCGGCTACAAGATGCACGGCGTGCTGAACGGCATTGACATGACCTCCTACGATCCGGCCCACGACATGGCCATCCCCGTACAATACGGCCCCGACGACATGACCGGCAAGGCCGGGTGCAAGGCCGATCTTCAGGTATCGCTGGGACTGCGGGAGGAGCCGGACACGCCGCTGATGGCGGTGGTCAGCCGTCTGGTGGGCCACAAGGGTATGGAGCTGATCCGGGACGGCTTTGACGACATTATGGCCACCGGCTGCCAGCTGGTGGTGCTGGGCCAGGGCGAGGGCTATTATGAGGACTTCTTCCGGGCACAGGCGGGCCGCTATGTGGGCCGCATGGCGGCGCTCATTACCTATTCCGAGGCTCTCAGCCGCCGCATCTACGCGGGCGCAGACCTCTTCCTGATGCCCTCCAGGAGCGAGCCCTGCGGCCTTTCCCAGATGATCGCCATGCGTTACGGCGCGGTGCCCATCGTCCGCCGCACCGGCGGACTGGCCGACAGCGTACATTCCTGCCAGGTGGGCCAGGAGGACGGCACCGGCTATCTGTTTGAGGGCTACAATACCGGCGACATGCTGTCCGTGATCGGGCAGGCCACCGGACTTTACCGAGGCGACAGGGCGGGCTTTGCCGCCGTACAGCGGCGGGGCATGACCGCCGATTTCAGCTGGACACGCAGCGCCCGTATCTATCACGATATCTATTCCAAGCTGTAAGGAGACAATCGCATATGACCTATACCAAGCATGACATGAAGGAGGCTATCATCCGCAAGCTGCGGCTGAACTACGGCTGCACCGAGCAGCAGGCCAGCGACGGCGAGATGCTGAAGGCCTGCGCCATGGTGCTGCGCGACATCATGGTGGAGCACGGGGTGGAGACCCAGCAGAAGGCTGCCCGCGAGGGTGCCCGCCGGGTACACTATCTGTCCCTTGAGTTCCTGATGGGCCGCAGTCTGATGAAGAACGCCTATAACCTGAACGTGCTGCCCCAGCTGCAGGAGGCCATCGAGGACTTGGGCTTCAAGGCGGCGGACATCTTCGACATGGAGCCGGACGCGGGTCTTGGCAACGGCGGTCTGGGCCGTCTGGCCGCCTGCTATCTGGACAGCATGACCACGCTGGAGATCCCCGCCACCGGCTATTCCATCTGCTATGAGCTGGGCCTTTTCAAGCAGAAGATCGTGGAGGGCCAGCAGGTGGAGCTGCCCGACGACTGGAAGCCCCTGGGCGACGCGTGGCTGCTGCCCAAGCCCCAGGAGACGGAGGAGGTCCACTTCGGCGGCACTGTCCGCACCCGCTGGGACAACGGCCACCTGATGGTGGTGCACGAGGACTATACCCGCGTGCTGGCGGTGCCCTGCGACATGGAGATCGCGGGCTATGACACCGACCATGTGAACACCCTGCGGCTGTGGGACGCCAAGTCCCCCAAGCCCATCGACATGAAGCTGTTCTCCCAAGGCCAGTATCTCCGTTCCGGCGAGGAGCGGGCCATGGCTGACGTGATCTCCAAGGTGCTGTACCCTGAGGACAATCACTACGAGGGCAAATCCCTACGGCTGAAGCAGCAGTACTTTTTTGTGTCCGCCACGGTGCAGTCCATCACCCGCCAGCATATCCAGCAGTACGGCACGCTGAAGAACTTCCACGAGAAGAACGTCATCCAGATCAACGATACCCATCCCGCGCTGGTGATCCCGGAGCTGATGCGCATCCTCATCGACGACGCGGGCCTTGGCTGGGACGAGGCGTGGGACATCACCACCCACTCCGTGGCCTACACCAACCATACGGTGCTGGCCGAGGCGCTGGAGGTCTGGCCCCAGCAGCTGTTTGAAACGCTGCTGCCCCGGGTGTGGCAGATCCTCACCGAGATCGCCCGCCGCTATCAGGAGAAGATCACCGAGTTCTATCATGGCGACATGGACAAGGTGGCCCGCATGGCCGTTATCTGGGACGGCGCGGTGCGCATGGCCAACCTGTGCATTGCCGGCGGCATGGCGGTCAACGGCGTCAGCGCCCTGCACTCGGATATCCTCCGCAAGGACGTGTTCCACGACCAGTGCGTCATGGAGCCGGACAAGTTCAAGAACGTCACCAACGGCGTGGATCACCGCCGCTGGCTCAGCCAGATCAATCCGGGCCTTGACAGCCTGCTGAAGGACACCGTGGGCGAGGGCTACCTGACCCACGCCGGCGAGATGAAGGGCCTGGAGCGCTGGGCCGATGACAAAGAGGTGCTGCTGCGGCTAGGCCAGATCAAGAAGGCCAACAAGGAGGCTTTCGCCAAGTGGGCGCACCGCCAGCAGGGCGTGGTGCTGAACACCGACGGCATCTTCGACGTGCAGGTGAAGCGCCTGCATGAGTACAAGCGCCAGCTGATGAACGCCCTTCACATCATCTACCTGTATCAGCAGCTGCGGGACGATCCTAACATGGACTTCACGCCCCATACGTTCCTGTTCGGCGCCAAGGCGGCTCCGGGCTACGCTGTGGCCAAACGGATCATTCACCTGATCAACTCTCTGGCCAATGAGATCAACAACGATCCCGTCTGCAAGGACAAGCTGCAGGTGGTGTTTTTGGAGAACTACCGCGTCTCCATGGCGGAGATGCTGATGCCCGCCAGCGAGGTGAGCCAGCAGATCTCCACCGCCGGCAAGGAGGCCAGCGGCACCGGCAACATGAAGTTCATGATGAACGGCGCCCTGACCGTGGGTACGCTGGACGGCGCCAACGTGGAAATGCATCAGGTGCTAGGCGACGAGAATATGTTCCTGTTCGGCCTGCGCTCTGACGAGGTGGCCCATTTGCAGCACAGCTACGATCCCCATCTGCTGTATGACCGGGATCCCATGCTGCGCCGGGTGGTGGATCAGCTGAAGACAGGCTTCTCCGACGGCGTCAGCTACGAGGATCTGTGGCAGCGTCTTGTGTTCGGCGCGGACTGCCCGCCGGATCAGTATATGCTGCTGGCTGACCTGCCCTCCTATGCCGAGGCAGAGCAGCGCATGATCCGTGCCTATGCCGACCGGGAGAACTGGAACCGCATGAGCCTCATCAACATCGCCCGCAGCGGCATCTTCGCCGCCGACCGGTCTATCGCGGACTACGCCGACACCATCTGGCACGTGCCGTATAAGAAGTAATACTAAAAAATAAACGCCGCAAAAGCGGCGTTTATTTTTTAATACCTGGGGTCTTGCAGCTCCTTTTTGATCTGGGCAAAGGCAGCGTCCTCGCCCTGCTCCTTCAGCATCAGCAGCCACCGGTCCAGCAGCGCCGCCGTGTCGGCGTGTATATAGCGCCCGGCGTCGGTGTGCTTGGTGTCCTTGCTGCGCTGATAGTACTCCCACGGCGAGGCGTCGGTATATTTCTCCTTCTGATAGACCCGGCAGGCGGCGATGCGGTCGCAGAACATCTCGGCCACATATTTCTTGGGCATCTTGCCCCCGCCGATGTATACGCTGCCGTCCTCCCGGAGGCAGTAGTCGATCCAGTACTCGAAATGGTGGCGGTTGCGGCCCTTGTGGTGGAGCCACGACAGGCTGACGCCGTTGGCGATGCGCTCGGCGTCGTTGGGGCTGCGGTAACCCTGATAGTATTTCACGCTGCGCCAGAACTCCGTGGGGCTGTATTTGCTCAGGTCGTGAGTCAGGCCCTGCCAGACCAGTCCCAGCTTCAGGCAGTAGTGCCGCACCAGACGGCGATGGGTGTTCACAGTGTGCAGATGGTCGAAAAGGTGCATGGCGCGGCCTCCTTTGAAAGGGTGTGCCACCAGTATAGCACATTTTCCCGCGCCTGCATAGAAAAAGAGCAGCGAAATCTCCTTCGCCGCTCTTTTTATCAGAAAAGATCTTGGTAAACTCCGGGGAATTTACAGGTTCTTCTCGTAGGACTCGATCATCTTCTTGAACATGTGACCCGTAGAAACTTCGGGATCGTCAGATGGTGAAAACGCCGCAACCGCTTGCGGCACAACGGTTTGCGCTGATGCCTGACGCCGCAGGTTTTGCAGGTGCTTTTCGCAGCTCTCGCCGGTGAAGATCTTGATGTCCAGACGGAGAGAACCGTCCTCCTCCGGTGTGACAAAGATTTTATCGATATAGCGGGCCGCGAACTCCTTGGTGATGACACCCTTGGCGGCGTCCTTCTGGGCATTGCGCAGAACGGTGCGGATGGTGTCAAGCTGCTGCTTCATATTTCCAGCGGACTCCTGCTGGGCGGTCAGCTCGTCCAGTTGGTCTTGCAGCGCTTTGGCTTCCGCGGAGCACTGCTTATTCATGGCAAGAAAGTCCGCGTCGTCCAGCTTGCCCTGAGCGTTATAGGTCAGCAGCTTCATGCGCTTCTGCTCCACGGTAGCCAGCTTTTTATGCAGCGCGGCGATCTGAGAGCCCAGCTTGCCGCCGCGATCCAGAGAGCGGTACATCTCCACATACTCTTCGATCAAAGCATCTGCGCTGGCCTCTGTATCGCGGAATACGTCCAGCAGCAGGGGCTTGATCTCGTCCTCGTAGATGGGGAAGGATGCACAGGAGTCTGCGCCGTTTTTGATCTTGCCGGAGCAGACCCACTTGCTGTTTTTATGCCCCTGCTTGTCCTGAGATTCCCGGCGGTAGTAGGCGGTGCCGCAGCAGGTGCAGAAGAGCTTTCCGGTCAGCAGATTGGCGTGGTTGCAGACGCCCTGCCGGTTCTTTACATCGTCGCTGCGACGGCGGAGAATGGCATTGGCCTGATCCCACAGTTCCTCAGATACGATGGCGGGTACGATCTCACCCGTCTCGTCCTTGAACATGACCCATTCCTCCGGCGGCAGGAACTTTTGCTTCTTGGTGAACATGTCCACCACCTTGACCTTGTTGCCCACATAGTAGCCCTTGTACTTGGGGTTGGAGATCATGTTGGACATGGTGGTGTGGGCGATCTTCTTGCCATTAAGGTTGCGGTAGCCCTTTTTCCAGAAGAGGGCTTCGATCTGCTTCATGGAGTATTGATCGGTGGCGTACAGCTCAAACAGCTCTCGTATCATGGGAGCCTGCTCCTCGTCAATGACAAGGCGGCGGTTCTCCTTGCGGTAGCCGAAGATGCGACTGTTGCCCAGCACCACATTATTCTTGATGGCCTGCTGATGGCCGAATTTCACGCGGCTGCTGAGCTTACGCAGCTCATCCTGCGCGATAGAGGACATGATGGACAGCCGCAGCTCGGAGTCCTCGTCGAAGGTGTTGATATTGTCGTTCTGGAAGAATACGCCCACGCCACAGCCAAGAAGCTGCCGCGTAAACTGGATGGAGTCCAGTGTATTACGTGCAAAACGGGAGATCTCCTTGGTGATGATAAGGTCAAAGGTATCATCCGCCGCGTCATCGATCATGCGGTTGAAGTTCTCACGGCGCTTGGTGGAGATACCGGACAGGCCCTCATCAATGTAGCCGGGGACAAACGTCCACGCGGCGTTCCGGCGGATGAAGTCCTCGTAGTATTGGATCTGGTTGCCCAGTGAGTTCAATTGCTCGTCAGACTCGGAGGACACGCGGGCGTAGTAAGTCACCCGCAGGGGGATATCGTATAGGCTCTTTGTCCGTAGCTGCTGCCGGATGTCATGAATGTCCATAACCGCACCTCATAATGAGTTCGTAATATCATGTTCTATATTGTAGCAAACAAAGCGAGAGAAAGCAAGTAAAGAAGAAGAAAATCCCGGATTTTTATATGTTATTGTGTTATTATGTTTTTGTAATTTTTCAAAATTATTGTAATTGAGATTTATACAACACAACTCTTTTGCTTTTCTATGAAAATCCAAGGGATATTTCTTTTTGAAAAAGCTATGAACATGTCAGTAATATGATTGGATCGGAGGTCAGTATGGAAAAAAAGCAGTCGAAGGCGAAAGGAGAAACTATATAGGGCAGGGCATTTGACTATGATGACGGCAGTAGGGTGTTCTTTTATCAGTGGAGCGAAGGGGATAAGGCTGGGGCGGAAATCAAGTATTTTGCCAACGAGGAGGAACTGTGGCACTTTTTACGTGGCCTGAAAAACAGATCTAAATCGCACGACAGAGAGTTTGATATTAATGCCGGGAACATTAAAGTGAATCTTGGATACACAGCCAGGCACAAAAATGAAAGGGCAGCCTCCGTTCTAGAAGACAAAAAACGCTGCAACGAATTGTTAAAGATGCTTGATAGCTGCGGAGCTGATGAGGATAGCCGACGCACACTGATAGAAATCCTCAGTGCAACGCTTGTGGGGCATTTGCTTAGGAAGCTCACAGAAGAAGAGTTTCTTAGCTATAGCGAGCCGGTTTCTTATATGACAGCCCCTCGGCTTGTATGTTCTCCGGCGGATGGCGCGGCAGATGCCCTTCGGCTGGTTATGGAGTCGATTGTGCTGAATACGGCAGTACCGTTAGACGCCAAAGTGAAAAAGGGCGACGTATTTAACCTGATGCCACCGTTCCTTCCTAAAAACGGCAATGAGAGCCATATTGTTGACTGCGCCTATGCGCTGGTCTGTACAGGCAAGCGCAGCAAAGATGAACACGAACTGTTTTTTAATGAAAGGCTAGAAGCAAAATACCGAGACACTGCAGTCGGGATTCACACGGCGTTTTTTCGCGCCCCTGATATAAGGAACTTTGTGCGTAGAAATCGCTGGGCAACAACTATTCAAGTAGGTGGCAAATGTGATTTGATGTCTCCTATTCATATAGACGGAAAAATTTTGGCACGAGTAGGGGCTTCGGATGGCTGGAATACTGCCGCAGTGCATGCGTTGATTCAAGGATTCTTGGTTTGGTTGTATACAAAAATCAAAAATGAGGCAAAACTGACAATAAGCGGTGGAATTAAGAAACAGCTTCAGAACGCAAATCGAAGGATCGATGAGCACAACCGAAGAAGAGGAACACTCAAGTATCGGGGCTTGCAGCGCCTTTGGCTGGAGACACAGATCGTTGTCCTTGAGGAACTGAAAGCATATATGGATATGCTGGGATTTTGGGAGGGGGATGAAGGCCAGACTACTCTGAACGGATGGCGGCATGCTCTCCTACCATCAGTATACCCAGCACCTGTGGACAACCTTCCCGTGGATGACCCCAAGCACCATTTGAACCACGAGGCGGACAGTCAGAAGCTGTTCAGAGAGTTGTTGACCGCAATGGTTACATCTGAAAATTGCGAACACTTTATGGCAGTTGCGGCCAAAGGGGAGTGCCCAACGGAAAAAGTGAACGGTACTGACGTTTGGGGCTACGTGCGGGGATTCCAAATGACAGGAAAGGATGGCCATCGCTACCGAGTGCCAACGTTGCAGATTCGCGAGGATGTGCTGACTGAGGCAGCGCCGATGCTTATGCCGCTTGAATGTGACTGGCGCACGGTCATCAAGACGGTGAGGGAACAACAACCAGATTATCTGATAGGCAAGAGCAAAAACGTTCGCCTGCCAGTCGATGGGGAAAGCAGACTCTGCGCAACGCTGGTATTATCCATTGAAAAACTGGCATGGTTGCCAAAGACGGCACAGAATGTCCTGCTGGAGCTGACCATGCTAATGGCGTCACAGAACTGAATAAAAAATGACCTCTGCGGAAAAGATTGCCGTGGGGGTCATTTCTTTTGAAGCATTGACCGATAAGCATATACACGGTCATCGAGATGATTCGTGAATATGAGAAGGAGGCCAAGCGTATGGCGAGGTATATACAGACACGAGGTGAGGCGTATCGCTGGGGGATGTTGATGTGGTTCAATCAACTGCTGCTGGAGCAGGGTGCGATCACCGAGGCGGAATTTAGGCAGATGCGGCTTGCGATTGAAAGGAAAACAAGAGAACTAGAGAAAGGCGGCACCAAGTGAAATCATTTGGTGCTGTTCTTTTTTGTAAGCGTCTATTGATAAAAAGAAAATATAGAGCAAAAAATACGATAACCGCACTACAAACTAGTTTAACGGTAAAAAGGTGATATAGTTTTTGGAGGTAAAACAATGAAAAAGAAATCTGGAATGTTTAAGCTGGAGCCTGATAAATTCTCGATCCACACCTTTGAAATAAGTAAAAAGCTGACAAATCAAGACTACAAAAAAATGCGAGACAGACTGTATTGCCGATGTCCTCGGGGAGAGATGTATCAGGATAGGGATTGGCAGGGGGAGGGCGAGCGCTTTCGATGCCGCTGGTTTCAGCGAAATGGGTTGAGAATTAGTCTGGAGAAAGATGTACATGGCCAGATCTCAACGTGTTATCTACGGGTTGCAGTGAATCCACGAAAGCTAATCGATCCAGACTCCTCATATCTGGGCATCCTTCCTCCAACTGAGGAGAGTGTACAAAATGTTTCTAAGATGTTCTTTGCGATGCTGAAAGACTCGGGGCTGCCATGTGCGCTGGATGCCTATCAGCTTTCCAGAGTTGATCTGTGCGTAAATATTCAGTGCGATTCTACGGCATTATTCAAAGAATTGTTGCGGGTTACACGAAAGCTGCCAGCACCGCCCAAATATGAAAGAGCCGTGTTCAAGAGTGAGGACAAGAGGGCTGCCAACAAGTATAACAAACACCACATCACCTTAAAGCACAAAACACGTGAGCTGGTGGTCTATGATAAAACGTACCAAATTGTGGAAAACGGATTGCTGCTAGACGAAGAAAAACTACCTAAAGGGGTATTGAGGTTTGAGGTACACGAGCTGAGAGAGCGAATATCGAAGGCAGAGAAAAAACTGGGTACAGGTAGTGTGGCGAGCTTGCTGCGCCATTATGTCGCACAGAGCGAAAAGGTTGTTACGCGCTGTTTTGGACGAGCATATCCAGATGAAAAGTTCATGCAGCCAGACCGGCTTATAAGCTTGATTTATACAGAGGCAGATACAGAGTTGAGAGATGGAATGGTGTGGCTTGTTAAGACGATGGTACGGGTGAAAACATTGGAGAAAGGAATCAAGAAAATTGAAAAAGAAGGCTATGACACAGAAGCGGTCTTGGCGCAGTTTGTAAGGCTCGGCGTCAGTCCAGTGCCACTGAGGAAAAATTTTTGCGCCGAATCCATGATGGGTGTTTCCGTTTTGTTAGAGAGAATAGCTCACAGGAGCGTGCGGGTCTGGTATAAGTAAGACGATATTTGGCAAATTATAAAACGAATTAGCTAACAATAATATAATGAAGCGTGAGCTGTGCCAAAGGATATCGATTTCTATGCACAATTTTAAATCATTTTATCTCACGCCAAAGGAGGATTAGATTATGATTCAATACATCTCGTATGCGGACCTGGATGAGTTTTACAGTATCAAGGAGGTGTGCCGTCTGCTGAAAATGGACAAAGAGAACCTGAGAAAAAGCTGCGAAAAGTACGGCGCCAAGCCTAGCCGTAATGAAACCGGCGACTGGGGATTGACCTGCCACGACCTGCGTCGGTTACATAACTTCTTGTACAAAGAGGAAAAGAGCATGGCTACGAGAAAGGACGACGATCCGTGGGCGTAATTGAACTTCTAACCGTAGCCGAGACCGCAGCCCTGCTCAAGACTACGAAGCAGCATGTAAGGAAAATGATTTCGCAGCAACTGATTCCAGCGATGAAGATTGGACGGGAGTGGAGGATCAGTAGACAGTATCTGGAGGAATTCCTGCGAAGTGGGCTGGAATGATCCCGGCCCACTTCACAGGAAAAGCGAAGATATCTGATGAAAGGAACTCCCCCGCTTGCCCAAGTTCAGGCAAGCGGGGATTTCTTTATAAACCGTCTGCTCTTATTCCGGAATATCTTCCCAAATATCAGGCTCCGCCTCGTCCACCGCAGGCTCGTACTCATCCGCCAGATCAGTATGCGCCTCCGGGTCGGCCCACTGGCAGAACACCGCCACGCGGGCCTTGCCGCCGGGTGTGCAGGTATACAGCACCAGCGGGTAGGCGTCATCAAACACCAGCGAGACATCCTCCACGTTCTCCGGCTCCAGCTGGCGGAGCTCCGCCACCAGATACTCATACACTGTGCCCTCCATGTCGGTGAAGGTCACTGCGTCGCCAGTTTGCAGCCGGTCCAGATAGCCGAAATGGCTCTTGTAGTTATGGGCCGCGATCACCAGATCGCCGCCCGCCGCTGAGCCGTACTGACGGCAGGGAGCCTTTTTCAGCGCCGGATAGCTCCACTGGTCGATCACCGGAAGCTCCCGGCCGATGGCGGGAATGGCGATCACGCCCGCGTAGTCATAAACCACCTCCGGCTCCGGTTCCTCCGGCGCGTCCGGCGGGGCGCTGTTGTCCGCGATGACGGACCGCGCCTCCTCTAGCAGGTAACCGTCAAACAGCGCAGCTTCCAGGTAAATGCCTGGAAGCTGCGCTGTTCTTTTTTGCCGCAAGAAGCTGAACAAAGGTGAATGTCAAACCCAACCACGTATAGAGAGGCATGAGACAATAATGACGGAACGTTTTGCAACGTTCCGCTACTGTCACATTAGGAGGTGTCAAGATGACAAGCAGAACGAGCTTGAAAGTGATTTATTCGTAACCGTCAAACCACCCCGCGCATGGACAGGCATGAGACAATAGTAACGGAACG
>ERZ773147.3205-NODE-3205-length-12827-cov-3.222283_pt1 | contig 12827 bp, 7 predicted proteins | sample MGYA00580851_ERZ773147 | MGnify/ENA primary metagenome ERZ773147 (study PRJEB29015, sample SAMEA2737818) | human gut metagenome | biome: human gut; feature: human-associated habitat; material: faeces | place: China | collected 2012 ... | reverse complement strand
GATCACCTTCTGAGTTCCACGTGCAAAACAGCATGCACATTATCGCTGCATGTTGTTTCCATCATCAAAAGTCTGTCGGACATCGACAGACTTAACTCCCCCGGATAATACAGAAAACCTGTAAAGGATTGACCGGAAACAACAAAGATCAAATTTTGATCACAAAATTCAAAATACAAACACCAAGTGATCAATATCTAACCAATCAATCACTTGTGCTTATCTTTTTTTTCATTTTGTTACATCTGTCATACAAATATAACTGACAGTGATTATCATTATACCCTTATCAGTTACGTACCATGACTGATAGTTCCCCGTTGTAATTAAATGCTATCCCATAACCACAACTCAGAAATATCGGAGTTCACGTATGAATAAAATTTATTCACTGAAATATAGTCATATTACAGGTGGATTAGTTGCTGTTTCTGAACTGACCCGGAAAGTTAGTGTCGGTACATCAAGAAAGAAAGTTATCCTCGGTATTATTTTATCCTCAATATATGGAAGTTATGGCGAAACAGCATTTGCAGCAATGCTGGATATAAATAATATATGGACCCGCGATTATCTTGACCTTGCTCAAAACAGAGGAGAGTTCAGACCGGGTGCAACAAATGTTCAATTAATGATGAAAGATGGAAAGATATTTCATTTTCCAGAACTACCTGTACCTGATTTTTCTGCTGTTTCCAACAAAGGTGCAACAACATCAATTGGAGGTGCGTACAGTGTTACTGCGACTCATAACGGTACACAGCATCATGCAATAACAACACAGTCATGGGGTCAGACAGCATATAAAGCAAGTAACAGAGTATCATCTGGCGACTTTTCGGTTCATCGTCTGAATAAATTCGTCGTGGAAACAACAGGGGTTACGGAGAGTGCCGACTTCTCACTTTCTCCCGAAGATGCGATGAAAAGATATGGCGTAAACTACAACGGTAAGGAACAAATAATTGGCTTCAGAGCAGGTGCCGGAACAACCTCAACGATATTAAACGGCAAACAATATCTGTTTGGACAAAACTATAATCCCGACTTGTTAAGCGCAAGTCTTTTTAATCTGGACTGGAAAAACAAGAGTTACATTTATACCAACAGAACCCCTTTTAAAAACTCACCAATTTTTGGCGATAGTGGTTCTGGTTCTTATCTATATGATAAAGAACAACAAAAATGGGTTTTCCATGGTGTTACCAGTACAGTTGGTTTTATCAGTAGTACCAATATAGCCTGGACAAACTACTCGTTATTTAATAATATTCTGGTAAACAATTTAAAAAAGAATTTCACAAACACTATGCAGCTGGATGGTAAAAAACAAGAGTTATCATCGATTATAAAAGATAAGGACCTGTCTGTCTCAGGAGGAGGGGAATTAACGCTCAAGCAGGATACCGATCTTGGCATTGGCGGGCTTATATTCGATAAGAACCAGACATATAAAGTGTACGGAAAAGATAAGTCTTATAAAGGTGCCGGGATAGATATTGATAATAATACCACCGTTGAATGGAATGTTAAGGGCGTTGCCGGAGATAATCTGCATAAAATAGGTAGTGGTACTCTGGATGTAAAAATAGCACAGGGAAATAACCTTAAAATAGGTAATGGGACTGTCATCCTTAGTGCTGAAAAAGCCTTCAATAAAATTTACATGGCCGGAGGTAAAGGTACGGTAAAAATAAATGCCAAAGACGCTTTAAGCGAAAGCGGTAATGGCGAAATCTATTTTACCAGAAATGGCGGAACACTGGATCTAAACGGCTATGACCAGTCATTTCAGAAAATCGCAGCAACAGATGCGGGAACAACCGTAACGAACTCAAACGTGAAGCAATCAACATTATCACTTACTAATACTGATGCATATATGTACCATGGGAATGTATCAGGTAATATAAGCATAAATCATATTATCAATACTACCCAGCAACATAACAATAATGCCAATCTGATCTTTGATGGCTCAGTCGATATCAAAAACGATATCTCTGTCCGGAATGCACAGTTAACATTACAAGGACATGCGACAGAACATGCCATATTTAAAGAAGGCAATAACAACTGTCCAATTCCTTTTTTATGTCAAAAAGACTATTCTGCTGCCATAAAGGACCAGGAAAGCACTGTAAATAAACGTTACAATACGGAATATAAGTCCAACAATCAGATAGCCTCTTTTTCCCAGCCCGACTGGGAAAGTCGTAAATTTAATTTCCGGAAATTAAATTTAGAAAACGCAACCCTGAGTATAGGCCGGGATGCTAATGTAAAAGGACACATAGAGGCTAAAAACTCTCAAATTGTTCTGGGAAATAAAACTGCATACATTGACATGTTCTCAGGAAGAAACATTACTGGCGAAGGTTTTGGATTCAGACAACAGCTTCGCTCCGGGGATTCAGCAGGCGAAAGTAGTTTCAACGGCAGTCTGAGTGCTCAAAACAGCAAAATAACTGTTGGTGATAAATCAACTGTTACTATGACTGGTGCATTATCCTTAATTAATACAGACCTGATTATCAACAAAGGAGCTACTGTTACCGCCCAGGGAAAAATGTATGTAGATAAAGCTATTGAACTGGCCGGAACCCTGACATTAACAGGCACCCCTACAGAAAATAATAAATACAGCCCGGCAATCTATATGTCAGATGGATATAATATGACAGAAGATGGTGCCACGTTAAAGGCTCAAAATTATGCCTGGGTCAATGGTAATATAAAATCAGACAAAAAAGCATCTATTCTGTTTGGTGTTGACCAGTATAAAGAAGATAACCTGGACAAAACCACACACACACCGCTGGCTACAGGTTTGCTGGGTGGCTTTGATACTTCTTATACCGGAGGTATTGATGCTCCTGCTGCCTCAGCCAGCATGTATAACACCTTATGGAGAGTAAACGGACAGTCAGCCCTGCAATCATTAAAAACCCGCGACAGTCTTTTGTTGTTTAGTAACATAGAGAATTCGGGTTTCCATACTGTGACAGTAAACACACTGGATGCCACTAATACTGCTGTGATTATGCGGGCTGATCTGAGCCAGTCTGTAAATCAATCGGATAAACTCATTGTTAAAAATCAGTTAACCGGAAGCAATAACAGTCTGTCGGTCGATATACAGAAAGTGGGAAATAATAACTCAGGATTAAACGTTGACCTGATAACAGCCCCAAAAGGAAGCAATAAAGAGATATTTAAAGCCAGTACTCAGGCCATAGGTTTCAGCAACATATCTCCTGTGATCAGCACGAAAGAGGATCAGGAACATACCACGTGGACCCTGACCGGATATAAGGTGGCTGAAAATACAGCATCTTCCGGTGCAGCAAAATCGTATATGTCCGGTAATTACAAAGCCTTCCTGACAGAAGTCAACAACCTGAATAAACGAATGGGGGATCTGCGTGACACCAATGGCGAGGCCGGTGCATGGGCCCGCATCATGAGCGGAGCAGGTTCAGCTTCTGGTGGATACAGTGACAACTACACCCATGTGCAGATTGGTGTGGATAAAAAACATGAGCTGGATGGACTTGACCTTTTCACTGGTCTGACTATGACGTATACCGACAGTCATGCCAGCAGTAATGCATTCAGTGGCAAGACGAAGTCCGTCGGGGCAGGTCTGTATGCTTCCGCTATTTGACTCTGGTGCCTATATCGACCTGATTGGTAAGTATGTTCACCATGATAATGAGTACTCGGCGACCTTTGCTGGACTCGGAACAAAAGACTACAGTTCTCATTCCTTGTATGTGGGTGCTGAAGCAGGCTACCGCTATCATGTAACAGAAGACTCCTGGATTGAGCCGCAGGCAGAACTGGTTTATGGGGCCGTATCAGGTAAACGGTTCGACTGGCAGGATCGCGGAATGAGCGTGACCATGAAGGATAAGGACTTTAATCCGCTGATTGGGCGTACCGGTGTTGATGTGGGTAAATCCTTCTCCGGTAAGGACTGGAAAGTCACAGCCCGCGCCGGCCTTGGCTACCAGTTTGACCTGTTTGCCAACGGTGAAACCGTACTGCGTGATGCGTCCGGTGAGAAACGTATCAAAGGTGAAAAAGACGGTCGTATTCTCATGAATGTTGGTCTCAACGCCGAAATTCGCGATAATCTTCGCTTCGGTCTTGAGTTTGAGAAATCGGCATTTGGTAAATACAACGTGGATAACGCGATCAACGCCAACTTCCGTTACTCTTTCTGATAACAGCCCGGGCCGCGTTTGCGGCCCTTCTTCTACCGGAGAGAATATGTATTACCCTGTGACAGACTATATCGCTCTTGCTCTCATTATTAGCTTTCTTTTTCTGACATTATTTATCTGCCTGTTATGCCTTAAACATGAGCGAATAAAAAAAGAAACTATCAGGCAAAAAAATGCACATATTCTGGAGCATGGCTGGAATGCAACTGAGTTCTCATGGTTCCGATACGGACAGTATAACGAAACGGGTATTTACATCTCGATCGAGAAGACCATTATCATTACAATCACCGTTTCTGGTGGGTGCTTTAAAAAAGAATACAGCATTGTCTCCCACATGCTGGTCACTGACACCATAACAGAGGCCACCCTGTACGAAAACGGGCTGTATACGCGCCACATCAGACTCAGTCGCCCAGTATCTGACAGCAAATACCCCTTGCCACCCGGATCTCAGCTCATTAAAAATATGACCTTACGACTGCGCCTGCAGGATCAGCAGGAAGAAACATCCGTGACATTATTTCAGGGAAAAATGAGTACCGACGGAAATAACTATTACATCATCAAAGGTAAAGTAAGCTCAGTACTTCTGTTATTAAAAATGCTGCAGATTAATCACGCCTGATCTCTGTCCCGGTATTTTAGCCCGAGGTATATTCTGAAATATCATTCATCATGACCGGCGTTTATACAAACGCCGGTCATTCGCTAACAGCTTCACCGTTCCTTCCCCCATCCAGGTTCCGCATGAGCGTGTTGTAATGTTCATAAGCGTATTATCGTAAGCTTCCGGGGAACTCATATTGACGCGTTTTTCAGGCGCGCGTCATCGGCGGCGCATACGAACGATCGTGGTTTGATAACGGTTGATTTATTTTGTTGCACAGGGGCGATCGCCAGGCAGGTACCGGAGGCGGGCTCTGAAGTACTGAGTAGGGTGATCGCGTCAGGCCGCGAAGTACTGACTCGGGGATTAATAGCAGGTGATGAGTAAGCGTACAGCGAGGGCCGTATTGACGGGGATGTGTTATTCAGCTGGCAGTGCTATGCGCCACGGAAGCAGTTCGCTGACCCGGTTGACCGGCCAGTCTGCTATGACGCCAAGCACATGGCGAAGGTAGCTTTCTGGATCCACGTCATTCAGTTTGCACGTCCCGATCAGGCTGTACAGTAGCGCTCCCCGCTCACCACCATGGTCAGAGCCGAAGAACAGGAAGTTTTTACGACCCAGACTGACCGCCCGCAAGGCATTTTCAGCGATGTTGTTGTCGATTTCCACCCAGCCATCGTTCGCATAGTACGTCAGTGCCGGCCACTGGTTAAGTGCGTACGCGAACGCCTTCGCCAACTCTGAGTGTCGCGACAGGGTCTTCATCTTTTCCGCAACCAGCTTTCCAGGGATTTCAACAGCGGTTTCGTTTTTCGCTGACACCATGGAGGGAGTGGTTAAAAGAGCAACGAGAATGTGGTAATTATAACTCCGGCCGGATATGGCGGGAAATGGTGGCCAGGGGGGTTACAGGCAGTGAAACCATCGTCAGGGATGCTGTTGCCAAATGGCGTAAAGGCTGGATCCCACCGGTTACTACTGCCGCAAGACTTCCTTCAGTGTCCCGGGTAAGCCGCTGGTTGATGCCCTGGAGAATAATCAGGGGTGAAGAAAATTATGCTTTCCGATTTATTAGTCTGATGTGTGAAAAAGAACCGGAGTTGAAAATAGCGCAGCAACTGGCACTCGAGTTCTACCGTATTCTGAAAACCCAAAATAAATCACAGCTAAGCAGTTGGTTCACTCGAGTCCACGAAAGCGGTTCAGCAGAATTTCGGCGCGTGGCGGCGGGGATGGAAGCTGATGCTGCAGCTATATGTGAGGCAATCAGTAGTCGCTGGAGTAATGGTGTTGTCGAAGGTCATGTAAATCGCCTGAAGAAGATGCTGAAACGCCAGATGTATGGTCGAGCAGGATTTGAACTACTCAGGCAGAGGGTAATGAGTCCACTGGCATGAAAATCTCCACCCAGGTTGCGGAAGAGCCACTTTTCATCCGTCGTTGACAGTTATACCGCCAGTCAGAAATATACCGTCGTCAGGGCGTGGAGCTTAGCCGTGCCACACTGGGTCGCTGGACCGGTGCCGTTGCTGAACTGCTGGAGCCGCTGTATGACGTCCTGCGCCAGTATGTACTGATGCCCGGTAAAGTTCATGCGGATGATATCCCCGTTCCGGTCCAGGAGCCGGGCAGTGGTAAAACAAGAACTGCCCGGCTGTGGGTCTATGTCCGTGATGACCGTAACGCCGGTTCACAGATGCCCCCGGCGGTCTGGTTCGCGTACAGCCCGGACCGGAAAGGTATCCATCCACAGAATCACCTAGCCGGTTACAGCGGTGTGCTTCAGGCAGATGCTTACGGTGGTTACCGGGCGTTATACGAATCCGGCAGAATAACGGAAGCTGCGTGTATGGCCCATGCCCGGAGAAAAATCCACGATGTGCATGCAAGAGTGCCAACCGACATCACCACGGAAGCCCTGCAGCGTATCGGTGAACTGTATACCATCGAGGCAGAAGTCCGGGGATGTTCAGCAGAACAGCGTCTGGCGGCAAGAAAAGCAAGAGCCGCGCCACTGATGCAGTCACTGTATGACCGGATACAGCAACAGATGAAAACACTGTCGCGTCACTCGGATACGGCAAAAGCGTTCGCATACCTGCTGAAACAGTGGGATGCACTGAACGTGTACTGCAGTAATGGCTGGGTGGAAATCGACAACAACATCGCAGAGAACGCCTTACGGGGAGTGGCCGTAGGCCGGAAAAACTGGATGTTCGCGGGTTCCGACAGCGGTGGTGAACATGCGGCGGTGTTGTACTCGCTGATCGGCACATGCCGTCTGAACAATGTAGAGCCAGAAAAATGGCTGCGTTACGTTATTGAGCATCTCCAGGACTGGCCGGCAAACCGGGTACGCGATCTGTTGCCCTGGAAAGTTGATCTGACCTCTCAGTAAATATCAATACGGTTCTGGCGAGCCGCTTACGTGCAGCAGTCTTATCCGGCAGTTTAAAGGGGAGGACGGAGACCAATGAGGCACTGGAGCAGATTCAGTGCAGAGGTGACCTGCTTTATCAAACTTAATTGTGACAAAATGGCGATTGAGAAGGTGCAATTGACTTATTCGGATTCGGTCGTGGCGAGGTGGTGCCCCTGCATTCTGCTAACCGGGTTATGAGCCAGGAGTCAGCGATAGACAAAGGGACTTATCTGACCGGGCCCCCGGAAAAATGGCGGGAGAGAATGATACCTTCCTGCTGACGAGACCGGACTTTGAGATGACGAGCGATAGTGCGGCAGTGATGTACAGCCTGATCGGTAGCTGCAAAACTTAACGGAATCGAGCCGGAAACGTGGCTACGCCACGTGATCAGTGTAATCAACACCTGGCCTGCCAACCGCATGAAAGAGTTGTTGCCCTGGAACGTCACTCTCTCTGTAAACTAATTTTTACCCCATGTCCTTCACGGTGCGCTTACACTCTGGACAAGTATGTAAATGATAAGTTAAAAATAATCCGTGCATTTCCTGTGACGATATTAGTTGTTGGTAACGAAATCTCATTAGCGGATCGGAAATGCACTTAACCTAATACGTTGCCACTGTTCCGCCAGGAGTTGCAGTGGCAACGTATTCTACCGTCAGTGATAGCGTTTTGTTATTATCAGAACTGATAGTTCAGCGACATCCAGTAATTTCGCTCAGGTATCACATATCCTGTTGTTGATGATCCCGTCTGGAAGTAATCACCGGCATACAGCGTACTCTTACCGGCACTGTACAGGCTCACGTCACTGTAATCCTTGTTGAGCAGGTTATTCACCGCAGCATTCAGCGTCAGGGCATCCGTCATCTTCCACGACAGACCTGCATCCACCACCGTCCAGGCTTTCAGGTATTCTCCTTTCTCATCATACACTTTCTTCTGTACAGCGCTCAGTGACGAATAATTCTGGGTGAAACGTGGTGTTTTCCCGCGATAACGGGCACCCAGCCATGATGCCACCTCTTCGGTGATCTGCCAGTTCAGTTTCGCATTCACCATGTGTTCAGGGGTATAACTCAGCGGCGCACCTTTGTTATCACCATCACGTTGTTCACTTCGGGTCCAGGTGTAATTCAGTGACAGCGTGACATCCTCTGACCACAGCGGCAATGTGCCGGCAAATTCCACACCGTGCAACCGGGCCTTTCCGCTGTTTACATAGCTATTGGTGTTATCATTTATGGAATAAGAGACAATCTTGTTGGAGAAGTCAGTCATAAAACCTGTGACATTGGCATTCAGACCGGCGGGGTTATCGTAATACACCCCAGCCTCATAACTGACGCTCTCTTCCGGCTTCAGGTCGGGGTTACCAAGTAGATTTGTTTTTCCCTGCCCGGACACACCACTAATCCCTTTATGTAGCTGCCCCATTCTGGGTGCCTTATATCCCGTGGTCACACCGCCTTTCAGCGTCCAGGCATCTGCCACATCCCAGACCAGATATGCACGCGGACTGAAGTGTCCCCCGAATTGCTCATGATGTTCATAGCGGCTGCCCGCAGTCAGCGCAAGTGCATCCGTGAGATGCCACTCATCCTCAGCAAATACCGACCAGCTTTTCTGCCGGAAAGTTTCACCTGTGCTGGCAAGGACAACTCCGTCTTTCATGGACGAGCTCTGAAACTCGCCCCCCACCGTAACCAGATGAGATTCTCCCAGAGGGGTAAGCAGTAATGAATTCAGGATAAGGTTCGATTCCTTAAGCTCCCGCGGCTGACCGGCAAGCCCCCATTTGTCGCGCTTCAGTACACTGCGTACAAGCTCACGACCTTTATTTTCTGTCTCGTTCCAGTTCAGATACGATTTCCATGTTCCGAAGGTGAAAGTATGATCATAGCCAGCTGAAATTTTGTTTCGCTCATAGCGCAGGGTCCGGTCATATCCCCCCGTCAGACTCCCCAGTTGCCCATCCCGGTTATCATAACGCTGCCGGGTGGTATCCATATCAAACCAGAGCACATCCTGCTCCGACGCCTTCCAGTCAAGACGTGCACCAAGATTATAATTCTGTGACTCCGTGGGATAAGGAATACGCGTGGCTGCTGTATCGCTCAGTGATGTGACCGATGAACCCTGACGCTGTTGTGTGCTACCGCGTACCTGCAGGCTGACAGAATCATCCACAAGGGGACCACTGCTCCAGAAATTAAACTGGCTGCTGTTACCCCATTTGTTGCTTTCCTGCAGATTCAGCCCTGCATTGACGGAAGAGAGCCATTTGTCTGCATTCTTTCTGGTAATGATATTCACCACACCGCCCATCGCATCAGAGCCATACAGTGTGGACATCGGCCCCCTGATAACCTCAATACGCTCAATGGCGGCCAGAGGGGGCATGAACCCGGTATTCATGGCAGAAAAACCGTTGGGAGTCACGTCACTGCTTCCGCCCTGACGAACACCATCAATCAGTATCAGCGTGTAACTGGCTGGCATTCCTCGGATGCTGATTTCCAGCCCACCGGTTTTACCCGTACCACTTTCAACATCCACACCCTCTACTGATCTCAGAGCCTCCGCCAGATCGTGGTACTGGCTGGACTGCAATTCCTCCTGGCTAATCACAGAAACACTGGCGGCTGCGTTAGTCAGCTTTTTCTCATAGCCGGATGCCGAGACAATCATCACATCCTCTGCAGCAGCTATGCTGCTGGCTGAAAATCCGAGACAGGGAATGACTACGGAAGCCAGAGTGGTTATTCGCATATTACTAATCTCCGATCATGTTAACCGGCAAGACAATACACAAATACAAACAATAATGAGAATAATTTATATTTGCCTTTTACAAAAAATAAAGATTATTGACAAAACCAAATATAAATAACGACTGCCTCGGCATGCCAGTTAACAGCTATCCGTATGGCGTGTTCGGTTTTGCGAATAAAAAATGGTTACTGTAGAAGCGGATTTCCACCACATGTCAACCATGAATGGTCAGTGGTGCGAGACGACTGGGATGATTTGGTCGATGACTTCTTCCGGTGAATACTGATAGAAACATTGAAATATTGTAAGAGAAAGCGTTCAAAAATTCTGTGGCACGTGAAAAATTCTACAGCGTCATCACCTTATTCAGTCGACCTTCAAAATAAACGTTTAACAGAGACAATCACCATTTGGATTGTCCGCTGAGGAGGCGAACAATTTCCTAGACAGCTTTATCATGTCAGCCCACATTGTTGGCGCTGGCAATACTAAGGACAAACGATGGGGAAGTAGCTTTTTAGCGTTATTTTCGGGAGTAAAAAACGTGGTATCTTTCCGTATGTCAGTTGTATCTTGCTGGTATTCGTAGTCGTGATAAGGCATACAACGATATTTATCTTGACGTTAGTGAAGAATAAGTTGTTTTGTGATCTATGTTAATCTGGGATTACAATCCGGGCTTGATACATCGCATCACGACTTTTATTCTCTTCAGAATAGAATATGTTACTCCCCGTTTTACAGGCTCAGGATTTGAATTACAAATTATACTTTTAAGTGAACAATAACCAAGGGTATTTCTTATTTCCTGAAACCAGGCTTGGCCCATTTCGGGATGAGTTTGAAAAAACTCTTGACGCATACGATAGTGATGAAATAAACGAAACAAATTACGTCAACAAACTCAGGCGTCTTGCCTGACATGCTCCTGACATCATTGATATTCACGCTCATCTGGCATATGCATTTGCGCTCTTTATGCTGCAATTCTGGCGAATGTTCATTTACAGCGTCATCAGGATGCCGTTATACTCATTGATAAAATACTAACATATAACCCTGAGAATAATCAGGGGACACGCTGGTTACTGGGGACGGAATTGTTACGTGCCGGCAAGCATGACAGGGCTCTGTACGTATTGACAGGACATGTCAATGAATTTCCCCCCTACTGGTACGAGCTTGCTCTTTTACATTTTATGAATGAGGCATATATTAATGCTGCAACGGCATTTCGATATGGATTTTTAACAAGCATATATTGTTGAAATGCTTTGTTAGAATCTTTATCCATTCCCTAGGGCTGTATAGTATGATTTTTCAGGTATTTCTGAATACAGCCAAATATTATTGCAAATATTCTCTAAATTATTAATTAAATATCCATAAGCATTATTGCCTGGGAACTGGACATATAATTACTCTTCTGTGCTAAAGGAACGTTCTGAAATGTTTAAGTATGCAGAGATGTTGATGGCGGAAGAAGATGATAAAGTATGTGAACTTATTTTTAAACAACAAGATAATTTGATTTTAAAAATAAATGATAGATTTCCCAGAATAATTATAAAGAAATACCGAACATTACAAGGTAAAGTCGTATGGCTATGGATATTGCTATTTGTTATTAAATGGTTAATTTTGTGTGCTTTAGGCGTAAACAGCTGGCGAGGAAAAAGTAAATACACTGATTATTATTTGTTAAGAGATGAGATACCTGTGCGTCTGGTGTCTATTATATTCCCAATATTATTGGCGCTATTCTTGCTGGCGTAGGCATCGCCATACTATGAATATTGTGTTTGTCGTGATTCAATTTTTATTTATAACCTCTACCCGGAGCAAATTCAGGTAGGTCATGCATAAAAATATCTTTCTATACTACGAAACTACGAAAATTATTTTTGTGAAAGTATTGACAACGCTAACTATTTTTAATTATATATTCATGATGCTCTAGGCATCACATTTTCTCCATGGGGTATTCCCTCCGCCGGCACTATGTGTTGCTGGCGTTTTTTTATCAATTCTTACTTTTTAATCCCACTGTCCTTTCCACCAGAAACATACCTCGTTTCTACTGTATTTTGAGAATATAGTTCCCAGAATACCAATTATATATAATACGTTGTAATATATGTATTCCAATTAAAGCCGTTATTATAATAATTATCATATATGGTTATTTTCATATTGATTTCGTCAGAAATAGAAAATGCTGATGATGAATTGTGAATAATCAAACTGACCTCTAATTATCCTGTATGGAGTAGTGCTTATTTTCGACTCAATTTCTACTGATTAGATTATGGTTATCAGTACAGTGGGTTATGAAAAACGGACTGGATCTGCCAGCAGTGCTTCTATTATTATTCAAAAAGAACTTCAGCCGGACAATGCTATAATCCAGGGAAAGGCTATAAGCTCTGTTGGACGGAATGTGGAAATCAGCACTGGTAAAAGGGGAACTGACATTAACACAAGAAGGATTCCTGCAAGCAACTGCTTATCTGCCCGGAACGCAGAATTAAAGCATAACCACACAGGAGCCAGAATACTGTGGTCGTACGCATTCAGTATTGTGACAACTAATAGAAATAAAAATCTGGCCGGTGCGAATATTAAACGATGCGATACCGTATAGTGTAAGTCAAAAGTAACGGGGTATTTAAACCATCTTTTTATATTTATTTAACATAATGCAGATTCTGATGTATTAGTTCAGTTGTTCGCCAGAATCAGCGCTCGATCACTATGCGTTTTAGCAGTGTGCTGAAGAAGTTCT
>ERZ773147.3202-NODE-3202-length-12857-cov-4.081394_pt1 | contig 12857 bp, 6 predicted proteins | sample MGYA00580851_ERZ773147 | MGnify/ENA primary metagenome ERZ773147 (study PRJEB29015, sample SAMEA2737818) | human gut metagenome | biome: human gut; feature: human-associated habitat; material: faeces | place: China | collected 2012 ... | reverse complement strand
CCCCGCCGTTGTCGGCGTACGTCCATGCAGCGGCGCAGGCCGCGCGCAGGGCGTTGATGTCGGTCGCGTCGCTCACCGTCAGTGAGCCGTCTTCCAGCCGGGCGGTCGCGTCGGCGCACGTCCAGACGTTGTCGTCGCTCGCATCGGTGGATGGCTGGGCCTCCTGCAGTCCGCGCAGGTCGCGGACGATATAGGACGGGCGCAGATGCGCCGGCGCCGTCATCAGCTCATGCGGGTTGGTGACGCCGGTCAGCACCGCGAGGGAATCGTATCCGCCGCGGTTGCCGGCCTCGATGTCCGTATCGAGACGGTCGCCTATCGCCAGGCACGATTCACGACTGACCGGCTCCGTCTCGTTGCCCGCGGCCAGCAGTCGGGCCTCGTCGTACATGGCAGACTCGGGCTTGCCCGCGGATGCGATCGGCTCGACGCCGGTCGCGTTGATGACCGCCTGGATCATGGAACCGCATCCCGGCGCGATGCCGAGCTCGCGGGGAATGGTCAGGTCGCGGTTGGTGACGAGATACAGCGCGCCCCGCTCCACCGCGTACGAGACCTCCGCCATTTGCTGCCACGTCATGTCCGGATACCATCCCTGGATGACCGCCTCCGGGGTGTCCTCGGCATGGTCTACCACCGTGAGTCCCTGACCGGCCACTTCCTCGCGCAGATGCTCGGCACCCAACACGAGGATGCGCGCTCCGGCCGGAACGTGCCGGGCCACCATGCGGGCGGCCACCACGGACGAGGTGATGACCTGCCGCGGTTCGACGTCAAGGCCGAAGCCTCGAAGCTGCTCGGCGACGACGCGCTGGAAACGGGAGGAGTTGTTGGTGGTGTATTCCACCTGCATTCCCGCACGCTGCGCCGCCCTGATGGAATCGGCGGCGTGTTCCACCGGGTTCTTGCCCCGGTAGACGACGCCGTCCAGATCGAGCAACGCCAGCCGGTACGTCTGAGATATGGGACGGTCGGTGGATTTGAGCATGGCGTTCATGCGCGTCACTCGTCCTGCGCTTCCGCAGCCGGTTCGGCGGCGTCTTCGTCCGTCTGCGCATCGTCGGCTTCGGCGGGTTCCGCGTCCTCGGCTTCATCAGCGGCCTCGCCGGTGTCATCGGCGTTCTGGTCGGCGGGGTCGGTGAAGGATTCGGCGCCTTCTTCGGTCTCCTTGGCCGGCAGCTCCTCCTCGTCGGCCAGCGGGCCGTCAAGGGACGCCTCGTCTTCGGCATCGGGATTCTGGCCGGCTTCGGCATCGGCTGAGTCATCGGAGTCATCCGATTCGGCATCGTCCGACTCGTCGCCGTATCCGTCTTCGGAGCCGCCGTACATGTCGTCGTAGTCGTCGGGCGCGAACTGGGCGTCGTCCTCGCTGATGCCGAGCATGTCGAGCTCGTCATCGGTGAAGTGCTCCATGTCGTGATCGATAATCACGTCGTCCACGGTCTCGTCCTCATCGGCTTCGGCGTACTGAGTTTCGAGACGGTCAAGCAAGTCGTCCAATGCGGCGGCCTCCTCGGTACGGCCGCACTCGTCGAGGAAGTACTGCTCGGCCTGCACGGCACGCATGCGGTATTCGCCCGGCAGCCCCTTGGAACGTCCGAGCGTGTGGACGATCTCGATGGCCTTGTCCCACATCTTGAGGTCGGCGAGGGCACCGGCATAGACCAGGAACATCTCGGCCTTCGCCTCGCCATGCAACGCCTTGGCATCGTCGGAGCGCACCACTTCGATGGCCTTCTTGGGATCGCCGTTGCCGCGTTCGCAGTCGGCGATGAACGGCAGGTAGTCGAGGAAGCCGTTCATGCGGTACGCGGTGCGGAACTCACGCAGGGCGAGCTTGTAATCGCCCTGACGGTACGCGATGAAGGCAAGCGTCTCACGGGAGAAATCGATGCGCGACGCCTGATGAGCAGCCCACTTGGCGTGGGCGAGGGCCAGTTCGGGATCCTTCTCCTCCAGCGCATAGGCGGCAAGGATGTGCAGGCCGATGTTCTCGGCGTGCTCCTTGGACAGGCCGCGCAGGCGTTCACGCTCTTCCTTGGACAGCATGGACCATTCCATGCCCTTGGGCATCTTCGGCTCGTTCGGACGACGATCCGTATAGGGGTTCTGCGAAGGGTAGCTTACCGTGCCGTCGGAATTGCGACGGGGACCGTTCATATAGTCCTGACGCTTCTGCTCCCGATATTCGCGCTTCTCCTCGGCGGAGAACTCGCGACGCTCGCCGTCGCGGCGGTCATCGCGCTGATAGCGCGGGCGATCGCCATCACGATGGAAGTCACGGCGGTCATCGCGACGGTAACGCGGGTTGTCGCCGCCGCGGCGGTCATCGCGGCGGAAACCACCACGATCACCATCCTTGCGGAAACCACCCTTGTGGAAGTCACGGCGCTCCCCATCCTTGTGGAAACCGCCCTTGCCGCGGTATCCGCCATGCTCGCCGTCGCGCCGGAATCCGCCGCGGTCGCCGTCCTTGCGGTAACCGCCCGACTTGCGGTAACCGCCGGAACGTCCGGAGCCGTAACCGCGGTTGCCGTATGATTTGCCGCCGGAGCGACCCTGTTCTTCTGCCATACGTGTATGCCTTTCTTAATACAAAGTCTGTTGTTGCGATGCGATGTCACGATGAGCGGGATGGTCTCCATGCCGGCGCAACCACCCCAGCCGGCCCTGGCCGGCAGCTCCCCGCCAGTGGGAGCAGGAATGAATCAGTGCTTCTCGACGACGCCGAGCGCCTTCTTGCCGCGGCGGATGAGCGCGAAACGACCGTGCAGGAAATCGTCCTGGCCCAACGTCTGCTCTTCGTCGGTCACACGGTTGTTGTTCAGATACACGCCACCGGACTTGATGGTCTTGCGGGCCTCGGAAATAGACTTGAACAGGCCTGCCTTCACCCCGGCCTCGGTGATGCGGTCGTCGATGCCGACGGACGCGAACGTCTTGGCACCGGACTCGTCCTCTATCTTGAGTCCGTCGATGGCGGCTTCAAGCGTGTCCTCGTCGATGGAGGCAAGGTCGCCGCCGCGCCCGAACAGGGCTGCGGACGCGTCGATCGCCGCCTGCGTCGCGGCCTCGCCATGCACGAAGCTGGTCACTTCCCATGCGAGGGTGCGCTGGGCTTCGCGTGCGCCGGGATTGGTGCGCGATTCTTCGGCGAGTCGTTCGATCTCGGCCTTTGGCAGGAACGTGAACGCCTTGAGCAGGCCTTCCATCTCGACGTCGGGGCGGTTGAACCAGAACTGGTAGAACCGGTACGGGCTGAGCATGGTGGCATCGAGCCACACCGCGTTGCCTTCGGATTTGCCGAATTTCTTTCCGGTGGCGTCGGTGATGATCGGGCTGGTGAACACGTTCACCGTGACGCCGCGCACCTTGCGAATCAGGTCCATGCCGGAGGTCAGGTTGCCCCACTGGTCGGATCCGCCGATTTCCAGCGTGCAGCCGTACTCGTCGAACAGGTGAAGGAAGTCGTTGCCCTGCAGCACCTGGTAGCTGAATTCCGTGAAGGAGATGCCCTCCTCGGAGTTCAGACGACGCGCGACCGTGTCCTTGGCCAGCATGGTGCCGAGTCGGAAGTTCTTGCCGACGTCGCGCAGGAAGTCGATGACGGACATCTGCGCGGTCCAGTCGTAATTGGAGACGAAACGCACCGGATTGTCGCCGTAGGTTTCCAGAATGCCGCCGATCTGCCGCTTGAGCCGTTCGGCCCAGCCGGCGACGACGTCCTTCGGGTTGAGGGTGCGCTCGCCCGACTGGCGGGGGTCGCCAATCAGACCGGTCGCGCCGCCGACCAAGGCGATCGGATGATGCCCGGCGGCCTGAAGGTGACGCATGTTGATCAGCTGCACGAGATTGCCGATATGCAGCGACGCCGCGGTCGGGTCGAAGCCGCAATAATAGGTGACCGGCTCCCCATTCAACGCTTCGGCGAGTTGTTTCCTGTCGGTGGACTGGGAAATCAACCCGCGCCATTCCAGTTCTTCAAGGACGGAATCGAATCCGGCCTCTTTGAAATCGGTGACGTGAGCCATGGATATTGGTACTCCCTATCAAATTCTGGGCATTGTGCATCTATCAGTTTCGCAGAACATATCGACAGCATGCGCCAGGACGGCTGCCCGCGAAACGTCGGGGAATGCTCCCCGGTTCGCCGCTTGAATCCGGCCGTCAGTGACGGTACAGGCTTTCGAGAATCCGGCGCAGCTGCTCCAGCACATCGTTGTTGCGTTCGGTGCGCAGTTTCGGGAACGAGGCGATCATTCGACGCTGCTGACGGTTGAAGATGGACATCGCCGCGTCCCTGACCCGCATCATGAAGTCGAACGACATCTCCTTGCCGGATTTCCATGATTCGCTCATCTTGCCGGTGACATCGCTGACGGCGACCTTCATGGCGTCTCCGTAATGCGTCATGGCGGCCATGAGATTGTCGAGACTGTTCTCGAAATGCATGATGCCGCACACCGTGACGACGAGGTCGATCAGCGTGAGCACGAACAGCACCCCGCACAGCCAGTGGATGGCGGGCAGCGGCAGCCGGTCGGTGACACCTGCAACCTGCGGCTGGATCACCGACGTGATGAGCACGCCGCCCACGCCGAACACGAACGCCCCCAGCAGGCAGATGCGCCCGTTAAGATTGAATTTGTAGTCGGAGTAGTCCCACCAGCGGGCATGAAACAGCGCCTCCATGACCCAGGATGTGACGTATTCCAGTATGCTGGCACCGACCATCGAAAACAGGAACACCACCAGGGGATTGTGCACCTGTCCCAGCACCACGACGGCGCCGACCGCGCCCACACCGTAAATCGGGCACAACGGGCCGTTGAGGAATCCGCGGTTGACTGGCCGGCGCTCCAGGATGGACACGAGAATGGACTCGTACACCCATCCGCAGAAGCTGTAGAGCAGGAACCACAGGAACAGTTTTTCCACGAACAGCATCAGGCCAGCACCTCCCGGCTCCGTGAGGGCTTGTGCCGCCCGTCGTGCGCGGACGCTGCGGATGCTCCGCTTTCGATTGCGGCGAGGGGTTTACCGGACTCCAGTTGCGGCTTGGAGAACCGCTCCAGGGAGAAGGTCTCCCGTGTGGCACTGATCTTGTCGGCCATGGTGACCAGATAGCCTTCGATGTAGCTCGGCGGCTTGAGCGTCATGGGGAACATGTGGCATGCGATGCTGTCGCGTTCGATCGCGTTGAGGCGGAAGTCACGCACCGCGTTGCGCAGTGCAGCCTGCCCGTGCGTGAACCCGTGCAGCCTATGGGCGCCGTCATCCCAGTCATGCCAGTCATACAGGAAGTAATCGTGCAGCAGAGCCGCGCGGACCAGCGAATGCAGATCGACCTTGTCCCATAGATGCAGGCGGTCGGCCATCCACACGGCGAGGCACGCCACGCGGATAGAATGCGCGAATGTCGTCACCGCTCCATGCTGGTAGCATCCGCGCTCGATATGCTGCATATGATCATGGACGATGATGTCGTGCCCATGCTCGTTGACCAACGACCGAATCTGATTGCGCGTCAGCACACTGTTTCCCTTCGCCCGAATCCGTCTTCCGTATGCCTGTGTCTCTTCCAGTCATGATTCTAGGTCAGACTCCTGTCACGCGGGTTCATCCTTCAGGATGAGCCCGCGCGCGCTGGCGGGGATGTGGAGGCGGTCAGTCGGTGACGGAGCGCAGGGACTTCGGGGACTTGTAGGCCGGACCATCGCTCACGGAGTTGGCGAACACGCGCAGCGCGTCGACGGTGGCCTTGGCGCAGGCGATCTGTTCACGTACACGGGCCGGCGACGTGCCGCCCTTGCCGTTGCGGGCGGACACGGAGCCTTCGGTGGACAGCACCTCACGCACCTGCGGGGCCTTGTCGGCGGGCAGGAAGTCACGGAAGATCCCGATGAAATCGTCATCCGTGAGATCCCACAGCTCCTGGCCACGGCCTTCGGCGAGCTTGACGCATGCACCGGAAAGCTCATGCGCGTGACGGAACGGCACACCATTCTTGACGAGCCATTCGGCGATGTCCGTGGCGAGCGCGAATCCGGTCGGCGCTTCGGCCGCAAGACGGTCATGGTCGAAGCTCATGGTGGCGATCATACCGGTGAAGGCGGGCAGCAGCACCTCCAGCGTATCGACCTGGTCGAAGACCGCCTCCTTGTCTTCCTGCAGGTCGCGGGCGTACGCGGTGGGCAGGCCCTTGAGCGTGGCGAGCAGGCCTGTCAGGTCGCCGATGAGACGGCCGGACTTGCCGCGGGCGAGCTCGGCGATGTCGGGGTTCTTCTTCTGCGGCATGATCGAGGAGCCGGTGGAGTAGGCGTCATCGAGACGCACGAACGCGAATTCCTGGGTGTTCCAGATGATGATCTCCTCGCTCAGACGCGAGATGTCGACGCCGGCCATGGCGGCGACGAACGCGAATTCGGCCACCAGATCGCGCGAGGCGGTGCCGTCGATGGAGTTCTCGGTGACCTTGCCGAAACCGAGTTCTCGGGCGACCGCGACCGGCTCCAGTCCGAGCGTGTTGCCGGCGAGCGCCCCGGAGCCGTACGGGCTGGCGTCGATGCGCTTGTCCCAATCCACGAGTCGCTGCACGTCACGCAGCAGCGGCCACACGTGTGCCATGAGCTGATGCGCGAGCAGCACGGGCTGGGCGTGCTGCATGTGGGTGCGGCCCGGCATGACGGTGCCGCCGGCCTTGACCGACTGGTCGATCAGCGCGGATGCGAGGGAAAGCAGCTGACCTGCGATGACGCGGGAGTGGCGGCGCAGCCACATGCGGATCAGGCAGGCGATCTGATCGTTGCGGGAACGGCCGGCGCGCAGTTTGCCGCCGAGCTCGTCGCCTGCGATCTCCAGCAGGCCGCGCTCCAGCGCGGTGGCCTCGTCCTCGTCGTCTTCGATGGGCGCAAACGCACCGGAGTCGACGCGGCGCTGCAGCTCGTCAAGCGAGGCTTCCATGCGGCTGAGCTCATCGGCGGTCAGCAGGCCTGCGCGGCCGAGGGCGCGCGCGTGGGCGCGGGAACCGGCGATGTCGTCATCGGCGAGTCGCCAGTCGAACTGCGTGGATTTCGACAGACGGGCCAGCTCGGGCGACGGTCCGGAAGTGAAGCGGCCTCCCCACAGGGCGAGGTATTCGGTGTTTTCAGCCATGCGATACTCCTTGGAGAATGGGCATATTCGTGCGGTTTCGACTGTCTGCCAGACTATCAGCGTTGTGATACATTCCCGTGGCGGCTCTCCGGTCGAGCGGCCAGATATACACAAGCACCAGCAGGAATGGCACCGTACAGCGTTACAAAACCGTCAAAGGGCGAATCGCCAGTGCGAGACCTCCTCGTCGATGTCGAACCCGCCTTCGAGCACGAACTGTTTCAACAGTTTCGACGCCTGTACTTTCACTTTGAAATTCGGCAGCGTCACATTCATGCATCGCTCGAAGAACGATTTCGCCCGTGGCACGTCGATGGTGTCACGCAGGGCGTCGAATCGGCCGAATGCGTTCAGACTTTTCTCATTGATATATCTGACGGTGAGTTCTTCAAGCAACGACCTGTCAACGCCGAGATGATCCACGAGCTTGTCGATCTGCTCATCTTTCTCTCGTTTGGCATAGCGCGTGATGTAGTCCCGCAGCGTCATGCCTTCCTCGACTTCCACATCGCCACGCTCCACATCATGCAGGAACAGCTCAGCAAGTCGTTGTTCGTCCCTCGAAAGCGCAGCGAAGGATCGGTGCAGCTGTGCGGACATCTCCGCCAACTCCGGACTGTCCTCCTTGAGTGCCTTGAGCCATTTGACGAAGTTGGCATTCATGTAGTCGGTGTCGATCAGTCCGGTGTCGATTTCGGTGAGATACCCTTCCAGCTCATAAGGCGCTTCGGGGTCACGTCTCCCGTCATCGTCCGGTTCTCCGGCGCAGCTGTCATCATCGAACAGCTCCTTATACCGCTGGGCGAGAATCAGATATGTGCGTTCGTCAATTTGGGGACGCACGATATCAGGTTCGCCGTTCCCGCCATCGTTCTCATCCGCATCGTCGGCATCCGTGCCATCAACCTTGTATTCCGTGGTGTTCCAGTCGAAACCCTGCACTTTCGCCGCTTCAAGGTAACGATTCAGCTCTACGAACTCCTTGGCGAACTTGCGTCTGGCTTCCACCGATTCCGGCAGCTGCATGAGGTCCGATTCCCCGTTATCCGTGAACACGTCGAGAATCTCCAAGTACCGTGTATCCATGGATTTCACGTTCGCGGGCAGTTTCTGCACGAACAAATCAAGCGGCCTGTCGCCGGAGTACAGTTTCACCGCCGCTTCGATGAAGCCGTACATGGTGTGCGGCTTGCGGTAGTAGCGGATGACTCCGAACGGCTTGTCCGGCCCGAACAGGCGATTCGTGCGGCTGAACGCCTGGATGATGCTTTCATAGTCGATGATCTTGTCGAGATACAGCGTATTCACCCATTTTGAGTCAAATCCGGTGAGCATCTGGTCCACGACGATGAGCAAATCAAGCTGCTGGCTGCGGTTCGTCGATATGCTGCCATATGGGCTTTTGTGCGACAAACGCGATGAGATGTCCTTCTTCATCGCCGGCCATGTGGGGATGATGAACTCTTTGCCGAACGCCTCGTTGTAATCGGTGATGATTTCAGTCAGCGCATCTTCTTTGTCCGTTGCTCCTTCGTTGTTGTCGATGTTGGGATCGAACAACGCCGTTACATGCAACTTAGGTGCTTGCTGCTTGAACAAGTGATAATAGTTGACAGCTTCAGGAATGGAGCTAGTGGCGAGCATCGCATGGAATTTGCCCGCATGGCTGAGCACCGGGAACTGTTCGAGAATGTCCGAGACCACCATGTTCGGATGCGGGGAGTCGATGCCATATTGATCTCGTCCAAGGAAATCCTCGATTCCACTGATACGGTTTCCAGCACTATCAACCATCGGCCCCATAGGGACCTCGGATTTATCCATGTAATGCTGGAATACTTTGGCCTTGACCGGGTCGGCGAGCGCATCTTCCGTACTCTCCACCTTCGCCTTGTCAAGAGCTACCACACGTCTAACATCGGGATCCTTGTACGTGGTCACCATGTACGGATCGAATCCGAGCACATTATGGTCACGGATGCCGTCGGCGATGCTGTATCGGTGCAGGCAACGACCGAACACCATGGCGGTGGTGGAGTTCTTCTTCTGGTTTTCGCCCAGAATGGGTGTGCCTGTGAATCCGAAGAACAGCGCGTTGGGGAAGGAACGGCGGATGACTTGCAACATGTCGCCGAAGGTGGAGCGATGGCATTCGTCCACGATGAAGACGATGCGTCGTGCAGCAAGTTGATCCAGCCATGTCTGGGTGACGCCCCGCTCCCCTGCTTTCACGTTGCTCATCTTCTGGATAGAGGTGACGATCAGAGTGTCGTTGACATCGGTGCTGTTGAGTTTATCCCGCAATACGCCGGTGTTCTCCGTGCCCTGCACTTCCGTCTCGCTATCGGCGAAGCTACGGTATTCCTTCAACGATTGGGTGCCCAGTTCGATTCGGTCCATGAGGAACACGACCTTGTCGGCGTCATGCGAGTCAGCAATGAGCTGAGCCGATTTGAAGCTGGTCATGGTCTTGCCTGAACCGGTGGTGTGCCACACATAGCCGCCGGGTCGTCCCGGCATGGAGGGTCGCTGTTCCCAATCGCATTTTCGCACCACGTCGGAGATGGCGTTCGCTGCGAGGTACTGGTAGCTGCGCAGCACTTTGAGGCATCCATCCGCCGAGTCGGCGATGGTGTAGAAGCCGATGAGCTGGTGCGCCATGGGAATGGACAGCAGTCCCGCAGTGCCGGAGGTGCCGCCGATGAACAGCTTCCATTCGTCTTTGCCTGGGTGTTGCCCGCCACAGATAGGCTCGTTGTTGTAGTCCGCCCAATGGAAGTAATAGCTTGGATTGAATTTGTCCGCGCCGGGATTGGCGAAGTAGACGGCGTCGTCGGGGGTCATGGCCACGAAGATCTGCACGAGACGGAACAGGCCGGTGAACACGCCTTCGTGCGCGTATTTTTCGATCTGATTGGTCGCTTGGCTGACGGGTATGCCGCTTTTCTTGAGCTCGATATGGATCAATGGCATGCCATTGATGAGGAGCACGAGGTCGCCACGCCGCGAGTTCAGCATCGTGTTCTTGGCTGGATAGACCGGTTGCTGAGCGATTTGGTAGGTGCTTTTGCCGCCCGCGATCTCCTTGCGGTCATAGATGTAGAGACTGACTTCCTTGCCGAAATGCGCCACATCTTCTTTGTTGTCACGCGTGATAGACACGGTACGCCCGTTGACGAACGAATTGAGCGCGAGCGGTGTCCGCAGAGTCTCGATCTGCTCGATTATCTGTGCCATTTCCCCGTCCGTCAGCGGGTATTTGCCAAGCCTGTCTATGTCGTTGTTGTTGCGGTACAGTATGTCTTTCCAATTGTCGAGCAAATCCCGCTCAGTTGGATAGCGCAGGACACCGTCCTTCCATCCATGCTGCTTAAGCACGGTGATGACATTTTCCTCAAACACCGATTCGCTATCGAATATCATGATTCTTCTCCCCTTTGGACTTCCCATTGTCCTGCTTTTCGCGAGCCGACGCGCTTAAGTAACCCACGCCCAATGAGTATTTCAGCATCCCTCCGCACAGTCGCTGATGAAACTCCCGCGGCACGTGCCATGTCGTCATATGTTGCTCTGGGGCTCTTTTCTACAAAACGTAGAACAATTCGCTGTCTCTCGGTTATCTGCTCATTCAAACCATTTAACTGCTCATTATTGTCAGTTATCTGCTCATTCAAACCATTTAACTGCTCATTATTGTCAGTTATCTGCTCACCACGGATGAATACATGCTCATTTTGATCGAGCTTGGCATCCGGCTCCAACATAAGCGTGAGCACCGTACGATCAGCCTCGCCGAAGCTCTCCTCAATCTGCGGTTCAGGAAGTCCTGCATTCGCCCATGTGGCAAACACATCGGGAACACCCGTACCAGCTCGCTCGCCCACATCGATTAGGCTGAACATCTTCATGACAAGACCGTTGCGCGGATCAGACACCCCGCCAAGACGCATCTGCTCAACGCCCGTTCGGATATCACCCGGATTCTCGAACACCAATCTATCGGGTGCGCGTCTGACCACCACACCACGCACGCCATAGTAATCAGCGTTGAACAAACAGTTGGCCAATGCCTCGCGAATTGCCTTATGCATGGGAGTGTCATCAACGCGGAAGATGCCATTAAGTTTGAAAGGGGTCTTCAGAGACTCGGCAAGTTTGAGATTCACGCGGAAAAAGAAATCAAAGAGGTTGCCTGACCACATGCCATCGCCGGAATGGACACGATCAGTCCAACGAATCGTCGGATCTAGAGTCTCCTGATAATCAAGGAAATAATGCGGACATTCGCGCACGATGTCATAGTCGTTGCCAAACATAAGCAGACCGCCGAACGTAGGATGAAGCTTACCGTCTTCTCGGCTCACCATTGCCGCGCCAACAGCACGCAGAAAACGCTCGTCATCGAGATCGGTCCAAGAACTGCCCTGACGTACCGCACGGAAACGATTGCGATATGCCCGCACTGTGTCTGTATTGAAGTCGGCAACAGTGAGATCGTCCAGCACCTTGGAATCCATCGTCTCAGCTCCCTGATCCCGGAGCATGGCTGAGATCTCCTGCCTCGTGCAACGATAGTCGCCCTCACCGCGCCGACGGTAGGTTCCCCCGAAGAGATCATTATTGATATACACGGGGCGTTCGTCACGCGGAGCGCGCGGAACGTGAATAGCCAGCACCATCCCATCATCCGCTTCGAGCACCTCGACTTCCGATTCGATGGGCAGCACGGCGCTTACCTTGGACCGGTTGCTGACCGTGTTCCAAAAGTCCTGGAGAAGATGTTCCGCTTCCACTGGTGTGAGCCCGACTGTTTCAAATGTGCCGTCTTCGCGTTCTTTGACACCAAGCAGGATGACACCGCCATAGGTGTTGGCGAAGGCGGAATAGGTCTCCCACATGCTGCGTGGGAGACCGCCTTTCGCTGCTTTCGCTTCAATCCGGTTATTCTCGCGATATGAGGCGAGCTTCACGATATCGAATGTCTCCATTGCTCTACCTCCCTTCACACAAACATCTTGTCAAGCAAGGATTTCTTGATGTTCTGCAGCAATTCCAACTTACGCTGATGAAGGGTGATGAGATGGTCAACGCTCCCCAGACAAGCTGAAATTGCCCGCTGCTCTTCGAGATTTGCTGGCATTGTGGCTTTGATATCCGCGAACCTGTCGTATTTCAGAGTTTGAGTATCTTTCGAGTTTCCCTGTGAATCGCACAGGTATTTATATAGCATCTCAGGCCGCTTCAGAAGATAGCCAAAACAAGTCGAGTCTAACTCGATAGTGGGCCTAGCAACTACGTAAGCTGGGCTAACGATACCATCGTAATCACTTGACCCAACGGCCCCCTGCCACATTCGCATGCTGTTGTAGACAACATCTCCCTTGTGAACCACTTTGTAATTCACAAGACTCGCACCTGGATTTGTATCCCTATCCGATTCTGATGCAGGATATATTCCTTTAGTTACACTGACAGATAGAATCTCCATTGACGATGAGCGTTCATTGCTTTCGAAGAATAGCTCCCCCAACTTACGCTGTTCCCAAGGGTCAGTAAAACCAGCAAAGCGAATTTCGGGTACAGACTCACCATCTTTCGGGAACATTTTTTCAAGCATCGATTTTTTAAAGATGACAAGCTTGTCATACTTACGCTGATGAAGGGTGATGAGGTCGTCAAGACGGGAGAAGAAGGATCCGATA
>ERZ773147.3195-NODE-3195-length-12885-cov-4.956976_pt1 | contig 12885 bp, 11 predicted proteins | sample MGYA00580851_ERZ773147 | MGnify/ENA primary metagenome ERZ773147 (study PRJEB29015, sample SAMEA2737818) | human gut metagenome | biome: human gut; feature: human-associated habitat; material: faeces | place: China | collected 2012 ... | reverse complement strand
CGTTGTCGCGGTTCTGGAACTGGCTGCGCTCCGTCTGGCAGAACACCACGATGCCGGTGGGCAGGTGGGTCAGGCGGACGGCGGAGGAGGTCTTGTTGATGTGCTGGCCGCCGGCGCCGGAGGAGCGGCAGGCCTGCATCTCGATGTCCTCGGGCCGGATCTCGATCTCGCTGTCATCCTCCAGCTCCGGCATGACCTCCAGCGCGGCGAAGCTGGTCTGACGGCGGGCATTGGCGTCGAAGGGGCTGACGCGGACCAGACGGTGGACGCCATTCTCACTTTTCAGGTAGCCGTAGGCGTTCTCGCCCTCGATGAGGATGGTGGCGGACTTGATGCCCGCCTCTTCACCGGCTTCGTAGTCCATCAGCTGATAGGTGTAGCCGTGGCGCTCGGCCCAGCGGGTGTACATGCGGTACAGCATCTCCGTCCAGTCCTGGGCCTCGGTGCCGCCGGCGCCTGCGTGGAAGGTGAGGATGGCGTTGTTGGCGTCGTACTCGCCGGAGAGCAGGGCGGCCAGACGGCGCTCGCTGATCTCCTTCTGGAGCTTTTCATAGCCGTCGATTACATCGGGCAGCTGGGAGGCGTCGTCCTCCTCCTGGGCCATCTCGCACAGGGTCAGGGTATCCTCCCACTCGCTGACCAGACGGTCATGCTTCTTGATCTTGTTTTCCAGACGCTTGATCTGCTGGCTCACCTTCTGGCTGCGCTCCAGATCGTTCCAGAAGCCGTCCTGCTCCGTCTCCTTCTGGAGGGCGGACAGCTCCTCCCGGGCCTTGGGGATGCCCAGCGCCTTTTCCAGCTCGCCCAGCGTAGGCTCCAGTGCCAGCAGCTTTTGCTTATAATCATCGTATTCGATAACGGCCATATGTGTCGATCTCCTTATATCGTAGATTTCAGTAACTAAACTATTATATCCGAAAAAATGTGGGCTGTAAAGGGGGGATCAGGGCGTTTCCGGCAGTTCCGGCGCATTTTCCGCGGAATAAGGCGCGGATTCCCGGTGATGCCGCAGCAGCATGTCGGCGTTTTCCTCGGCCTTCAGGTTGAGGAACACCCGCCGCATCATCACCAGCGTCAGCGCGAAGGACAGCACATCCGCCACCGACTGGGCCAGCTGCACGCCCAGCTGATCCAGCCACAGGGGCATCAGCAGCACGGCGGGGATGAAGAACAGGCCCTGACGGGCGGCGGCCAGAATGGTGGCCGGCAGCGTCTTGCCCATGGTCTGGGTCATCATATTGCTGACCAGCGCGTAGGCCGCCAGCGGGAAGGTGACACACTGGCACCGCATGGCCACCGTGCCGAAGGCCACCACCTCCGGATCATCCCGGAAGATGGCCACCAGCTGGGGCGCGAAAATGTAGCCCAGGATGCCTGCCGCCACCAGAAACAGTGTGCCCCATTTGACGCAGAAGCGGAAGCCCTCCCGCACCCGGTCATAGAGCTTGGCGCCGTAGTTGAAGCCGCACACCGGCTGGAAGCCCTGGCCGAAGCCGATGAGAGCGGAGTTGGCCATGGTCATGATCCGGCTCACCACGCTCATGGCGGCGATGGCCGCGTCGCCGTACAGGCCGGAGGCGTTGTTCAGGCAGATGGTGGAAATGGCCATCAGGCTCTGGCGGCACAGGCTGGGGAAGCCGCCCCGGAGAATTTCCTTGAAAATGTGGCGGGTGAAGCGGATCTTGCTGGGGTGGAGCCGCAGGTTGCCGCCCCGTGTGCAGCCGAACAGCAGCAATCCGAAGGAGAACAGCTGCCCGATGATAGTGGCCAGCGCCGCGCCTTTAATGCCCATCTGGAAGGTGAAGATCAGCAGCGGGTCAAGCCCCACGTTGATGACCGCGCCCGCCACGATGCCGATCATGCTGTACATGGCGCTGCCCTGAAAGCGCAGCTGGTTGTTCAGCACAAAGGAAGCGGTCATATACGGCGCGCCCAGCAGGATGATCCGCAGATAGTCGCAGGCATAGGGAAGGATGGTTTCCGTGGAGCCCAGCAGCCGGGCCAGGGGCTGCAAGAAGATCTGGCCCAGGATCAGCACCACCACGCCCATGGAAAAGGCCAGCGTCACAGCGGTGATGGCCATGGTCTCGGCGTCCTCGGTCTGGTGGCGGCCCAGCTGGCGGGAGATATAGTTGCCGCTGCCCTGCCCGAAGAAAAAGCCGGTGGCCTGGATGATGGCCATCAGCGAAAAGACCACGCCCACCGCGCCGGTGGCCGCGTTGGAGTGCATCAGTCCCACAAAGAAGGTGTCCGCCAGATTATACACCGCCGTCACCAGCATGGAGATGATGGTGGGCACCGCCATTTCGCACACCAGCCTTCCCACAGGCTCAGTGGTCAGATGCAGGTATTTTTCTTCCTGAAGAAGGTTGGCCTCCTTCAGGTGCTTTGTCTCGTGAAGATGATGATTGAGATACATAGAACACCCTGTTTCTGTGATTTCTTTACTTAAATTTAATGATAACATGGTTTTTTCTGTAAATCAAGCCCATTGACCGGCGGCGCGGCCTGCACTATAATATCAGCAAAGAAGGAAAACGCTATGCAAAGGAGCTTGAAAGGTATGAACGAGATCTATGTGACCGGCCACCGCAACCCGGATACCGACTCCATCGTCGCCGCCATGTCCTACGCCGCGCTGAAGAACGCATTGGGCGAAAAGGAGTATGTGGCGGTGCATCTGGGCGCCATCAGCGACGAGACCAACCGGATGCTGAAGCGCTTCGGCTTCAAGCCGCCCCGGCTGATCCAGAACGTCCGCACCCAGGTGCGTGATCTGGACTTTGACCGGCCGCCCTGCCTGGACTCCTCCGTCACCATGGATCGGGCGTGGCAGCTGATGCGCAATCAGAAGATCTCCGCCATCCCCGTCACCAACGAGGACGGTACATTGTACGGCATGCTGTCCGCCGGTGACATCGCCACCTTCAGCCTGAACACCATCGCCAACCCCGTGGTGGAGGAGGTCCCCATGTTCAACCTCCTCAGCGTTATCGAGGGCCGCGTCGTGGGCGAGGGCGGCGACCTGGTGGATACCCTGTCCGGCAGCGTGTCCATTGCCCTGCCCCAGAGCTGCGAGAACCTGCTGTTCGACAGCTCCGACAGCATCGTGCTGTGCGGCAGCCAGCCGGATATGATCCGCCGCGCGCTGGACATGCAGGTGTCCTGCCTGATCCTGTGCCAGACCGATGTGGATCCGGAGTGGATCAAGAACGCGGGCAAGACCTGCATCATCTCCACTCCCTTTGACGCCAGCCGCGTCCACCGCCTGATCTATCAGGCCATCCCCATCTCCCGCCCCTGCGCCACCGGCGATCTGATCTGCTTCCATCTGGATGATTATATCGACGACGTCCGCGAGGTGGTGCTGAAGAGCCGCTACCGCTGCTATCCCGTGCTGGATGAGGAGGAGAAGGTGGTCGGCACCCTGTCCCGTTACCATTTGCTGCGGCCAAGACGCAAGCAGGTGGTGCTGGTGGATCATAACGAGCTGTCCCAGACTGTGCCGGGCATCGAGCAGGCGGAGATCCTGGCCATCGTGGATCACCACCGTCTGGCGGATATCCAGACCCGCCAGCCCATCAACGTCCGCAACGAGCCGGTGGGCAGCACCAACACCATCATCACCTCCATGTATCAGGAGCACGGCGTCATGCCCTCGCCCCATATGGCGGGCTTGATGGCGGCGGCCATCCTGTCGGATACGGTCATGTTCAAGTCCCCCACCTGCACCAAGCGGGATATCGCCATGGCCGAGCGCCTGGCCCGTATGGCCCACGTGTCGCTGGACGATCTGGGACGTGAGCTGTTCGCCGCCGGTGCGGTGGACGGCAAGTCCGCCGAGGAGCTGCTGCGCAGCGACTTCAAGGAGTTCCATATCGCCGAGCAGAATCTGGGCGTGGGCCAGGTGACGTGCATCAACTCCGAGCATCTGATGGAGCGCAAGGACGATCTGCTGAAGGCTATGCGCCAGATGCGGAAGGAGCACGGCTACGACATGGTGATCCTGATGCTGACGGACGTTCTGCAGGAGGGCACCCAGCTGCTGTACATCGGCAGCGACGAGGTCATCCGCAATGCCTTCGCCGTGGAGCCCAAGGACAACACGGCATTCCTGCCGGGCGTCATGTCCCGCAAGAAGCAGGTCATTCCCATGCTGACCACCCTGTGGGGCTGAGAAATACATACAAAGACCGCTGTGGAGCTTCTCCACAGCGGTCTTTTTTGCGCCTGCGGCAGGGAGGTCACCGTTAAAATACCACAGAACGCCGCCGGAATGTCCCTTCTCATTTTGGGAAACCCTGTACAATAGAATGAAAGCATCAGAACCACAAGGGAGGAGCCTATGCCCATTGACGTCAGAAGTGAGATCGGTGCGCTGGAGCAGGTGCTGCTGCACCGTCCCGGCGCGGAGCTGGAGCAGTTGGTGCCCGGCGAGCTGGAGCGGCTGCTGTTTGACGATATCCCCTACCTGCGGGCTGCCCAGCAGGAGCACGACGCCTTTGCCGCCCTGCTGCGGGAAAACGGCACGCAGGTGGTGTATCTGGAGGAGCTGATGACCCAGACGCTGGCGGTGGACCCGCAGGTGCGCCGCCGGTTCGTCCGTCAGTTCATCGACGAGGGCGGCCGTATCGCCCGTCATTATCAGTCGGCGCTGTATGACTACCTGATGGCGCTGGATGACCGGGAGTTGGTGCGCCGCACCATGACCGGCGTCAGCGTGGAGGAATTCCTGCCGGAGAGCCAGCAGGGCGCGCTGGTGTCCATGACCCGCGGCAGCCACCGCTTTGTGCTGGATCCCATCCCCAACCTGTACTTCACCCGCGATCCCTTCGCCTGCATCGGCCATGGCGTCAGTCTCAACGCCATGTACTCCGCTACCCGCCGCCGCGAGACCATCTATGGTCAGTATATCCTGAAATACCATCCCGATTACGCCGGTCAGGTGCCTTTTTACTACCGGCGGGAGGAGCCCTTCAGCATCGAGGGCGGTGATATCCTGAACCTCAGTCCCCGGCTGCTGGCGGTGGGTATGTCCCAGCGCACCACGCCGGAGGCCATCGAGGTGCTGGCCCGGAACATCTTCCGGGATGAAACGGCGGAGATCCGGGCCATTCTGGCGCTGGATATCCCCGATCTGCGGGCCTTCATGCATCTGGACACAGTGCTGACCCAGGTGGATCGGGACACCTTCACGGTGCATCCGGAGATCTTGGGTGCCCTGCGGGTCTATCACATCACCTCCGACGGCGGAGACGGCCTGCGGGTGGAGGAGCGCACCGGCACGCTGGAGGATATTCTGGCCCGTGCGCTGGAACTGCCCCGTGTGAAGCTGATCCGCTGCGGCGGCGGCGACCGGGTGGCCTCCGAGCGGGAGCAGTGGAACGACGGCTCCAACACGCTGTGCATCGCGCCCGGCAGGGTGGTGGTGTACGACCGCAACTATGTGACCAACGCCATATTGCGGGACAACGGCATACAGGTGCTGGAGATGCCCAGCTCCGAGCTGTCCCGCGGACGGGGCGGCCCGCGGTGCATGAGCATGCCCCTGCGCCGCTGTGGACTGAGCATTTGAGAGGAGAGAGAACCATGGCATTTACGTTACCGGAATATCATCATCCTGATTTCACACAGCCCGCCCTTGCCGCCGCGCCGGACGCACGGTGGCAGACGGTGGAGCGGGACGGCGTGGCCCCGGATGATTTTCACAGCACCTCCATGTACCCGGAGTACTTCAAGCTCGACGGACAGTGGCGTCTGGCGGAGGAGAGCCGCATGGACGCCTGTGTGGTGCTGCGCCCGGACGGCCGCCTTGACACGGTGGAGGCCCGCAACCTGAAGGCGGGCGACCGGGTGATCGTGGGCCGCACCGAGCGGGGCGAGGAGGGCATCTACATGCACTGTAACGGCTTCGTGACGGAGGAGAGCGCCAACGACGACCAGTTCGTGTTCCGTCAGGGCCGCAGCCGTGAGACCTCCTACGCCAAGGATTACGACGATCTGGCGGCGCTGCTGCGCCACGAGCGGGAGCATGGCCGCATCATCTGGGTCATGGGGCCTGCCTTTGCCTTTGACGCAGGCGCCCGCGCCGCTATGGAGGCCATGATCGCCAACGGCTACTGCCACGGCCTGCTGGCGGGCAACGCCCTGGGTACTCATGATCTGGAGGCGGCCTGTCTCCACACCGCGCTGGGACAGGACATCTACACCCAGCGCAGCCGCCCCAACGGCCACTATCACCATCTGGACGTGCTGAACAAGGTGCGCCGCAGCGGCTCTATCCCGCAGTTTATTGCGGATCACCACATCGATAACGGCATCATGTACGGCTGCGTCAGGCACAATGTTCCCTTTGTGCTGACCGGCTCCATCCGCGATGACGGCCCGCTGCCGGAGGTTTACGCCGACGTGTACGAGGGCGCTTCCGCCATGCGCGGGCTTGTCCGGGGCGCTACCACAGTGATCTGCCTTGCCACCATGCTGCATACCATCGCCGCCGGTAACATGACGCCCTCCTTCCGGGTGATGCCGGACGGCTCGGTACGGCCTGTTTACATCTATGCCGTGGACGCCGACGAGTTCGTGGTCAATAAGCTGCTGGATCGCGGCAGTCTCAGTGCCACCACCATGGTCACCAACGTGCAGGACTTCATTACCAAAGTCGCCCGCGATCTGGGCGTTTATCCGCAATGACAGAAAAAGTCGTTTGGCTGTCATGAGTGTATTGGTTGACATAAAAACAGAAAGGACTGACACGCAAAGTGTCAGTCCTTTTCGTATCGGCGGTTTTGTCAGCCCTCGATCTTCTCCACGGCGGCGTCCGGCGCGTTGCGGCGAACGGAGTCGATGCCGTTCAGGCAGGAGGCCTTGGCCTTATAGCCCTCGCTGGCGGCGATGGTCTCGCCGTTGCGGGCCTTCAGGCGGAAGCGGAACTCACCGGCCTTGTCGGTATACATCTCGAACTTGGGGTTGGTGACGGCGGCCACCTCGGCCACGGTCTGATCCTCCAGCTTGGCGTCCGCGGCGTTCTTGCGGACGGACTCCACGCCCTTCAGGCAGGCGGCTTCGGTGGTATAGACCTCACTGGTGGCGATGGTCTCGCCATTTCCGGCCTTCAGGTTGAACACGAAGCCGGTTTTGGTGGCTTTGACAACAAATTTACCCATAGTGATCGTTTCCTTTCCCATATTGCCCCGCAGGGCTTTTTTACTATTTTACATGGTTTCTTTATCCCTGTAAAGGGCGAAACGGCAAAAACCGCTCCGTTCCCCCAAATTTTACGCTTCCACAGTACCGTCGCCGTACACCAGCAGCTCCTGCGGCGGCGTGTGGCTGGAAAACCGCTGGGCCGTCAACGTACAGGCGTAGGCTCCGGCGTTGCGCACCTCGATCAGGTCGCCCACCGCCAGCGCCGGGCCGGTGAAGTCCTCCGCCAGCACGTCGGCGGCGCAGCACAGATTGCCCACGATGTCCACCGTCTCCGTGCGGCTTTCGTCGCCGTGGGCAATGACGGGGAACGCCCATTCCGAGGTGAACAGCGGCTCATAGGGGGTGGGGGCCGCGCCGCCCAGCTCATGGCGCAGCATGGCCGCCAGCGCGGGCTTCTGCAGGCCGTTCATGCAGTTCTCCGCAATGACGTAGGTCTTGCCGCGGGAGAACTTTTTGTCCACCACCCGCAGCCAGTAGGTGCCTGCCTGCGCCGTGGGAAAGCGGCCTGTCTCGATCATCAGCCGCGCCCGCAGCGTGGCGTCGTTGTCGGCGGCGATGGCGTCGGTGTACGTCCGCAGCCGCTCCAGTGCCATGGGCTGCTCGAAGGCCTCGTCATAGGCCACGCCCACGCCGCTGCCGAAGTTAACATAACGCATTTCGCACTCCAGCGCGTCCCGTACCCGTTTGGCCAGCGCCCAGCTGTCCCGGTAGCAGCCGCCCAGCACGTCGGCGTCCAGATTCTGGGACTTCAGGTGGACATGGATGCCCTTCACCGTCACTGGCAGCGTGTCCAGCAGCGCTTTCAGCCGGGGCAGATCCTCCTCGTTGATGCCGAACTTGCTGCTTCCGCCCGCCGCGCCGCCCATGCCGAAGGCGGGATTTATCCGCACGCCGATGGCCCGGTGCTGCCCCTTTTTTTCACACAGCGCGCCGATGCGCACCACCTCGCCCAGAGAGTCAGCGATGATCTCACCCTCGTCCCACGCCGCCTCCAGCGCCGCGTCGGACTTTCCGGCGGCGGAGAAGAAGATGTCCGTCCTGTCCATGCCGCACTTCCGGCTCAGCAGCACCTCCGGCGCGGAGGCGGCGTCCGCGCCCAGTCCGAGCCCGGCCAGCGCCCGCACCACCGGCGGGAAGGGGTTGGCCTTGATGGAGTACAGCAGGTCGTAGCGGGGGAAGGTCTGGCGCAGCGTCTCCACCTGCCGCTGCATCACGTCATATTCATAGAGGTAACAGGGCGCGTGCTCACGCGCCAGCGTCAGGATGCGGTCGTTCATGATGATGCTCCTCCAACATGTTAATGATTTGGGGGTTCTGGTACCATTTTAGCATGGATCCCGGAATATTCCAAGAACATTTTGCCGCCCTGCGGGTATCTGCCGCAGCGGCAGCAGACCTGCGGCATTTGAAATTTACCGCCGCGGATCTGAGGATCATATTGTATTTGCCCAGAACTGGTGATATAATAAACCACGGCGGTTAGCAATATCTAACTGCTGCAAGACAAAAAGACACCAATGATCATGTGAGGAGAGATCACATGGATCTCAGGACGTATCGAAAAGACTGCCTGCTGGGCACCCTGGGTGCGCTTTTGATGCTTGTCGGGAACCTGTGCCTGACCGAGGGAATGGCGGCTTTTATGCCGGTTTATAAGCTGCTGGGGGGGGATACACCTCTTATCCGAAACATCTCCAACAAGATCGTCGTATTGGAGAAGTGATATGAAGTATTTTGAAGTCGGAACGGAGTTCCCCGGACGCCGCGGTAAGGCGGGGGACATGATTTTTCAGAGACAGGAGGCTTTGCTATGAGAATTCTGGTATTCGGCGCGGGCGTGCTGGGCTGCAACCTGGCCAACGATCTGTTCCGCGCCGGGAAAGACACCACGCTGCTGGCCCGGGGAGAGTGGGCGGAGGAGCTGCAGAAGAACGGACTGCGGATCAAAAATCAATTTTCGCCCCGCATGCGTGTCAGCCATATCCCGGTGGTGACCCAGCTGGCCCCGGAGGATCGCTATGACGTGATCTTTGCCGTGGTGCGCTATATGCAGCTGGAGAGCATGATCGAAATCCTGCGGGCCAACGCGACAAAGAACATCGTTTTCGTCGGCAACGACGTGCGCGCGGCGGAGGTAGCCGCGCTGCTGCCGGAGAAAAACGTGATGTTCGCCTTCGTCAGCGCGGCGGGCCATCGGGAGCGCGACCGCGTCGTTTCGGTGGATCTCCGCAAGATCACCATCGGCCAGCTGCGCGGTGCAGCCTCCAACGAGACGCTGATCGGCCAGATATTTTCCGGGACGAAGTATAAGGTGGCCTACGAGCCTAACATGGAGGACTATCTCCTGTGCCACGCGGCATTTGTGCTGCCGGCGGCCTTCGCCTGCTATAAGTCCGACGGCGATCTGAAGCGGCTCAAGGGGAATACCGCCTACCTGAACCGGCTCATTGACGCCAATATCGAGGGCTACCGCGCCATCCGGAACGCCGGGCATGGGATCCTGCCGAAGGAGGACGCGGATTTCGAGAGCGCCGCTTATCGAAAGACCTGCCTGCGCTTCTTTAAGCTCATCTGCGCCACGAGCCTGGGCAAGATCTGCGTGTCGGATCATGCCATGAACGCGGTGGAGGAGATGAGCGCCCTGAACCGGGATATGAAGCGCTTCTTCGATGAAAACGGCGCGGCGTATCCGGTGTGGCAGGCGCTGGAAAAGGAAGCCGGGAGGTATCTGAAATGAGAGAACTGATCCTGAAGACCCTGCTGGAAGGGCTGGGACTGGGCGTTTTGCTGGTGCTGGTCTGCGCCGTCGGCATCCGGAAGGGCGCTGTCGGCATGGTACATCTGTACAGTCCACAGGTGCAGGCGCGGTGCGTGGCACTGGGGCTGACCACACAGGAAAAGATCAGGCGTAACGCCGTTGGCTTCAAGCTGCTCTGCATCCCCGGCTATATCACCTATGTGCTGGTCTGCGTCTATGCGGTCAACGGCGCCCGCGGCTTCCTGACGGGATTCTGGCAGCTGCTGGTGATCTTGTCCGTCATGAATCTGATCGACCGTTTCCTGATCGATGATTATTGGGTGGGTCGCACGAAAGCGTGGACGATCCCCGGCACGGAGGATCTGAAGCCGTATATCACCGGAAAGGACAAGTGCAAAAAGTGGCTTTTCGGCACCGTCGGCATGGTGGTCATATCGGCCGTTCTTTCGGGTATCATGACGGCCCTCCTGCCCTGATGCGGGAAGGCGATTCTGATTTTGCCCTATATGCCGCCTCTACAATGGCCGCTGTTTTTGCGGCGAAAAAACCCTGATCATGCAGAAAGCCACCGTAATTCCCACGGAATTACGGTGGCTTTTGGTACGGGTATGGGGACTCGAACCCCAACGCATCACTGCACGAGAACCTAAATCTCGCATGTCTACCAATTTCATCATACCCGCCTGTGCTTCCCTTACTATACCATATCCCGCGCCGGGGCACAAGAGAAAGTTGCACCACGTCTGGTATTATTACCCACGCAAAAACTGGACATACGATGATACCCAAAAGGTGGTATAATAAAATATTACTGTACTTAGGAAGAAACGAGGGCTTTTCCCATGAAACGCATTGCCAGTATTCAGGATGTGTCCTGTCTGGGCCGCTGCTCCCAGACGGTGGCGCTGCCGGTGGTCTCCGCCATGGGGGTGGAGTGCGCCATTCTGCCCACCGCCGTGCTGAGCACCCATACCAGCTTTCCGGATTTCATCTGCACCGACCTGACGGACGGCCTGCTGCCGGCGGCCCGCCACTGGAAGGCACAGGGCGTGCATTTCGACGCCCTGTATACCGGCTATCTGGCCTCTGACCGGCAGGTGGCGGTGGTGCTGGAGCTGCTGGAGCTGCTGCGGGAGGAGGATACACTGCTGTTCGTGGATCCCGCCATGGCCGACCACGGGAAGCTGTACGCGGGCTTCGGCCCGGAGTTCCCGGCGCTGATGGCGCAGGTGGTGTCCAGGGCGCAGATCACCGTCCCCAACATCACCGAGGCCAGCCTCATGACCGGCCTGCCCTACCGGGAGACCTATGACGAGGACTATGTCCGGGCGCTTTTGCAGGGCGTGGCGGCGCTGGGCGCGGAAAAGGTGGTGCTGACCGGCGTTTCGCTGGAGCCGGATACCATCGGCTTCATGTCCTATGACAGCGCCACCGGAGCGTACGACCACTACTTCAACCGCCGGGAGCCCCACGCCTATCACGGCACCGGCGACATCTTCTCCGCCACGGCGGTGGGCGGTATCATGCGGGGGCTGAGTTTGAAGGAAGCCTTCCGTCTGGCGGTGGATTTTACCCTCCGCTGCATTGAGGTGACCCGCACCGACCCGCAGGCGGCATGGTACGGCGTGGAGTTCGAGCGGGCACTGCCCATGCTGACAGAGCGCATGAGAGAACGGGAATAACAGAACAAGGCCCCGCGGCATACGCCGCGGGGCCGTTGCTTATGATGCATTTATTCCGGCTTGTCTCCGGTGGGCTTATCCTCCGGGGTCGCCTGTGACTCCAGCTTTTCGCCCTCCTCGGCGGGCTTTTCGTCAAAGTCCGGCATGGGAATGGGCTGGGATACGATATTGATATGCTTGGCGGGCGCCTCGATGGTCTCCGGCACGCTGGGACGGAACAGTTTCTGCTCCGGCTCCCTGGTGGCGCCGTAGTTGTCCACCGTCTCGGGGTCTCGGCCCTCGATGATGGCCATCATCTCCTGGCCGGTGATGGTTTCCTTCTTCAGCAGATAGGCGGCGATCTTGTCCAGCAGCTCACGGTTCTCCATCAGGATCTCCTTGGCCTCCTTGTGGCACTGGCGCAGGATCTTGATGGTCTCGCGGTCGGCGGCGGCATAGGTCTCCTGGGCGCAGGTCATGGAATAGCCGCCGTCCAGATACTGACTCTGGACGCTGCCCAGGGCCATCATGTCGAACTCGTCGCACATGCCGAACCGGGCTACCAGATTCCGGGCCATCTCCGTGGCCCGCTCGATATCGTTGGCAGCGCCGGAGGTCATGGTGTTGCACACCACCTCCTCGCTGGAGCGGCCTGCCAGCAGGGTGCGGATCTCCGCCAGAATATCGTCCCGGGACATGAGGAACTTCTCCTCCTCCGGCAGATGCAGCGTATAGCCCAGCGCGCCCTGGGTATGAGGTACAATGGTGATCTTGGAGACAGGCTGGGCATTCTTCTGCTTGGCCGCCACCAGCGCGTGGCCCACCTCGTGATAGGCGATGATGCGCTTTTCCTCCTCGGTGATGACGGTGCCCTTCTTCTCGCTGCCGGCGATGACCAGCTCGAAGGAGGCCAGCAGGTCGTTCTGATTCACGGCTTTGCGTCCCTTGCGGACGGCCCGCAGGGCGGCCTCGTTCACCAGATTGGCAAGGTCTGCGCCCACGCAGCCTGCGGTGGCCTGGGCGATCTTCTCCAGATCCACGTCCTCCGCCAGATGGATGTTGCGGGTATGGACCTGCAGCGTGGCCAGACGGCCCGCCAGATTGGGGCGGTCCACGGTGATGCGCCGGTCGAAGCGGCCGGGACGCAGCAGCGCCTTGTCCAGCACCTCGGGCCGGTTCGTCGCGCCCAGCACGATCACGCCCTTGCTGGGGTCAAAGCCGTCCAGCTCCGCCAGCAGCTGGTTCAGCGTCTGCTCG
>ERZ773147.3193-NODE-3193-length-12893-cov-3.948045_pt1 | contig 12893 bp, 13 predicted proteins | sample MGYA00580851_ERZ773147 | MGnify/ENA primary metagenome ERZ773147 (study PRJEB29015, sample SAMEA2737818) | human gut metagenome | biome: human gut; feature: human-associated habitat; material: faeces | place: China | collected 2012 ... | reverse complement strand
GGGTGTATATGTAGGCGGTATTTCCGGCGGACTGATTACGGCAACACTGCTCAATATTCCTGGCACCCCCTCCAGCATATTTACATGCTGGGACGCATACCCAATGGCAAAAAAAGGAAAACCAGGATTGGCATTAAATATTGGAGTGTTTTCTTCTCTGATAGGCGGACTGTTTTCCGCAGTAGCACTTATCTGCATAGCCCCCCAGCTTGCCAAGGTTGCGCTTTCATTCGGGTACTGGGAACTGTTCAGCCTTATATTGATGGCATTTTGTGTCGTTATTGTAATGATAGAGGGTGATGCTCTTCGCAGCACTATAGGTCTTGTGCTGGGTCTTCTCTTTTCCTGTGTTGGTCTTGACTCCATAAGCGGCGTAAAACGTCTTACATTTGGACAACCCAGTTTGATGGGTGGTTTAGCATCAACGGCCATAATGATGGGCCTGTTTGCAATAACAGAGATAATGCAGCAATGCAAAGATGTTGGCAAGCTTAAAAATGCTATGTCCACAAAGGGCGTTTCGCTTCGCCCGCCAATAAAGGAAATGAAGGGTACTGGGCGGATACTGGCGTTTGGTAGCATTCTGGGCACGTTTGTGGGCATACTGCCCGCCGTAGGTCAGCAAACTGCGTCGCTGATGACCTACAACTTTGCGAAAAAGACTTCTAAAAAGCCGGAAGAATTCGGCAAGGGTAATCCTGAGGGTATAGTAGCTTCTGAGTCAGCCAACAACGCAGTATGCGGAGGTGCGCTTATCCCACTTATTACGCTGGGCATTCCCGGTGACATGACTACCGCGGCCCTTATAGGCGGCCTTATGATACACGGTCTACAGCCTGGCCCTCTGCTCTTTACATCGGCACCTGAGACCGTGGGTTCGATAATGATACTGTTCTTTGCATGCAACCTACTCATGTACGTAATGGAGATCGGCCTTATGAAGGTCTTTGTAAAGATGGTATATATCCCAAAGTGTTTCCTGTTTCCCTTTATAATGGTCTGCTGCATACTGGGCGTGTTTGCGCTGAATAACCGAATATTTGACATCGGCGTACTGGTAGTGTTCGGCATAATCGGATATCTGCTGGTGGAGTCCGATGTGGCTCTTACTCCTGTGATAATGGGTTACCTATTGGGCGCAACATTTGAAAAAAACCTTCGCCGCGCGCTTGTCGGCTCTCAGGGCAGCTTAGCTGAGCTGCTTAATCGACCCATAGCAATGGCGTTTATCGTGCTGTCCGCTTTGTTTCTTCTCGGCGGTATCTATATGCACATAAAGAAGAGCATTAAAAAGAAAGCACAGGCATAAACGATATCTTATAATCGAGTTTGCAAAAAAAGGATAAGGAGAAGGAAAGCCATTGAGGTTTTTGTAGGATGAATGGTGTACAGGAATTCAATATGTAAAGGAGAAACCTTAATGGCACTAAGAAAGAATAACACAAATCTGACAGAATTGTTACTGAAATGCATGGCGCAGGCGGATCCAATGCTGAGCATGCTGGAGTGGCCGTGAGTCCAACTCATGAAAGCGGAAGTCAGTCATTGAAGGTATGGGCGCGGAAAAGAGTGCGAGTACAAACGAGCGCTGCGGCTACCAGCCGAGACGACTGAACACAAGAATGATCACTAGGCTATTCGTGAAGTTTGTATGCAAGGTATTTCCACACGCAAGATGGGAAGCTGGCCTAAAGTCTGGGTGCGGAAAACCTGTCCCGCAGTCAGGGCGGCGAAATGGTAAAGGAGCTGAATGAGTGGGCAAATGCCTTCCGAAACCTCCAAGAACAGGCCTTGGCAGCGCCTAGACTGCTTGTATTCGATGCATAGCCGGGTTTGACAGCAAGCGATTAGAAAAGGGTTTTTTCACACCAGCTGGCAGCGCGGTAAGGTATATTTATGAGAAATATCCTAGCATGTGCCCCACAGAAAGATAGCACCTACTTTGCCCAGTAGCTGAAGATATCTAGCTGGCTCCGCCCAAAGATGCAAGTGTGTAGGTGTGTGAATGAGCTGATCTAGGTGTACGGACGGCGCTTTCCAAAGGCGATTCACTGCCTGGATGGGACTGAAGGACTTACTGACAACCTATGCCTTTATGCAGCTGAACGTCCGAAAGGTATCCTCCACCAACATGCTGGAGCGACCCAACCGAGTGCTGCGATGGCGTACTCGTGTGGTAAAAATCTTTCCAAATCCTGACGTATACACCAGACGGATAACTACTTGCCTCATGGAAAGCACTGAGGACTGATTAGTATCCAGAGCCTATCTCGGTGAGCATTTCATACAAGCTCTACTGTATCAGGCTGCCTAATTTCATTTTTTCAGGAACCTTTTTGCGAACGTCCCTTGGCACGGGCGGAATAAACTGTTTGTTCAAAAGAAAGAGAGGAACCATGAGCAATATCAAAGACATAATTCGTGAGTTTATGCTCACACCGGCTCCGTCCGGATACGAAAAGAAAATGGCGTTTGCCATGAAGGCACATATGGAGCGATACGCTGAGAGCGTTACCATAGATAGGGCTGGTAACGTGATATCCTGCTTCCCCGGCAGCGATGCCAGCGCGCCAAAGGTTATGGTGTTCGCGCACCTTGACCAGCTTGGTTTCATAGTGCGCAAGATAGAGAAGAACGGCCTTATACAGGTAGACCGCATGGGTGGCATACCTGAAAAGGTGCTTCCTGCGCTGAATCTTGTGATAATGGGCATCGACGGCATTCTGACGGAAGGTGTCATAGGCGTAAAGAGCCACCATACTACATCTGCCGATGAAAAGTACAAGGTGGATCTGGTAACGAATCTGTTGATAGACATAGGTGCTTCTTCCGACGAAGAGGTGTACGCAAGAGGCATACACGTTGGCTGCCCTGCAATTTACAAGCCACAGTTCAATGAGCTGCTGGGCGACCATGTCTGCGGCACCGCTGTGGATAACCGCTGCGGCTGTGCTGCGCTGGTATCAATTGCTAAACAGCTGAGCAAAACGCCTCATGCCGCTACGATATACCTTGTAGGTACGGTATGGGAGGAGTTCAACATTCGCGGAGCGGTGTTTGCGGCCCGAGCCATACGGCCTGATCTGGCCATAGGCATGGATGTCGTGTTCGCCGGCGATACTCCGGATCTGGCCGGCAAGTATGACCTGCAGATGGGCAACGGTCCTGCAGTTGGAGTGTACAATTTCCATGGTCGTGGAACGCTGAACGGCTGCATAGGCCATAAGGGTCTGTATATGCATGCGCGCAAAACGGCAGAGGAAAACGGCATAAACCTTCAGGAGTTCGCTTCTGTAGGTATGCTTACTGATACCGCTTATGTGCAGATGGAAGGCAAGTATGTAGGCTGCCTTGACATGGGTTTCCCCTGCCGCTACACTCATACGCCCATAGAGAGCGCATCCGTTAAGGACGTGCGGCACCTTGCGGATCTTGTGACCAGAATGGTAGCAACTATTGGTCCGGATTTCCCCGTCGGAAGATTTGACTACTGAATCTTTAAAAGCTGAAAAAACAGGCATGGAGGAAGGGGAATGATAAAAGTTGGCATAGTGGGTACGCGTGCCCTGTCTACACTGATGGGCTTCAGAGAAATACCCGAGGCGGAAGTTACATCAATATGTGATCTCAATGAGGATGTCCTAAAAAAAGCGCAGACCCAGTATGGCATACCCAGAGGATTCAGGATATTTGAAGATATGCTGGAATCCGATATAGACGCTGTAGTTATTGCTTCCCCTATGCAGTGCCACGTTCCGCAGGTGCTGTCTGCGCTGGAAGCGGGCAAACATGTACTAAGCGAAGTTACGGCTGGCGTGACTATGGATGAGCTGTTTTGGCTGATAGAGGCGGTAGAAAAAGCTGGCAAGACATATATGTTTTCGGAAAACTACTGCTATATGCCCCAGATAAGACTGGTAAAGGAATTAGTAGACAAAGGCTACTTTGGTGAACTGTACTATGCCGAGGGTGAGTATCTTGGATACATGGGTAACGCGCTGAGCTATCCAAATGGCAAAACTTCATGGAGACGTTACTGGCAGGTAGGCAAGTACGGCAGTTTCTACCCTACTCACAGCATAGGTCCTGTGATGTATTGGATGGATGGCGAACGTATAGAGGAGATTACCTGCTTTGGCAGCGGCCATCATGCGCATCCCGAGTTCCGTCAGGAGGATACCACGGTCACAATGTGTAGAATGGCCAGCGGCAAGCTTGCCAAGATACGCGTAGACTGCCTGTCACGTAGACCCAGAAGCGGAGAAAGGTTCCAGCTTCAGGGTACAAGGGGAGTATATGAATCCTCCAGAGGAATGGGCGACGAATCCATGGTATGGTTTGACCGCTTTGGCGATAAGGACCTGTTTCAGAACGGCCTGTGGCATCCGCTGAGCGAGTTTGACCATATGCTTCCGGAACGGTATAAGCTGGCCACTGAGGAGCAGATGAAGGCCGGTCACGATGGCGGTGACTTCTTCGTGGTAAAGGATTTCATAGACTCCATAATCACCGGTGAAAAGCCTGCAATGGATGTTTATAAGGCATGCGAATGGACGGCGGTGGGCCTTCTCAGCGAGCTGAGTGCAATGAACGGCGGACGACCGGTAAAGATGCCTAACTTCAGAGAGAATATGCCGTTGGACGATATGAAGATAATACTGTGATAAAGCTTAGAAAGCATTAATATCAAAAAAGAGAAGTATAAAAAAGAGAAAGAGAGAATAAACAGAATGAGCACGAAGTGGATCAAAGAAACATTTGGAGTTGAGAAGCCAATCATAGCTATGTGTCACCTTCAGGCAATGCCAGGCGATCCCGGTTACGATGAAGAGAAGGGAATGGAATGGGTAGTGGAAATGGCCCGCTACGACCTCAAGGGACTGCAGGACGGTGGTGTTGACGCAGTCATGTTCTCAAACGAGTTCAGCCTTCCTTATCTCACTCAGGTAAAGCCTGTCACAAGCGCGGCCATGGCCCGAATAATTGGCGAACTCAAGCATGAAATCAAGATCCCCTTCGGTGTAAATGTACTTTGGGATCCGTATGCTTCCATAGATCTGGCTGCAGCTACCGGTGCGCTGTTTATACGCGAGATAATGTCCGGCGTATATGCCAGCGACTTTGGCCTTTGGAATACCAACGCTGGCGCTGTTGCTCGTCACAAACTGGATGTTAACCGTAAGGACCTCAAGCTACTATTTAATATCGTGCCCGAAGCCGCAAAGTATCTGGGTGATCGCAGCATAGAGGAAATAGCTAAAACCACGGTATTCAATCACAAGCCCGATGGACTGTGCGTGTCTGGCCTTACCGCAGGCGCAGAAACGGATTCCCAGATACTGTGCAAGGTAAAGAACATCGTACCCGAGACCGCGGTGTTTTGCAATACTGGCTGTCGTATAAACAACATCGAGCGTCAGTTGTCCTATGCCGACGGTGCCATAGTTGGCACCACGTTCAAGGTGGACGGCAAATTTGAAAATGCGGTGGATCCCAAGAACGTTAAGGCGTTCATGGATAAAGTGAAGGAAATACGCAAATAAAAAATCTAATTTAAGGAGGGATCCTCGTGTATTCAGTAGATGAACTTAAAAATATGGCCGCTATATGTCGCTATGACACCATGAAGGCCATAAATACCGTGCGCTCGGGACATCCTGGTGGATGCCTCTCAGCAACGGAGATACTTGTTACGCTGTACTTCTACACCATGGAGATAGACCCTAAGAATCCTAAGTGGGAGGATAGAGACCGCTTCTTCCTCAGCAAGGGCCACGCTGCTCCGATGTTGTTTGCGGTTATGGCGCACCGCGGTTTCTTTGATATCAAGGAGCTGCTGCACGTCCGTCTTCACGACGGATTGCTTCAGGCTACGCCTAACCTTAAGGTACCTGGCTGCGAAAGCGTTTCTGGCTCTTTGGGCCAGAACCTTTCCATTGCGTTGGGATGCGCCATAGCCGGCAAGATGGATGGAAAAAACTACAAGACCTACTGCATGGTGGGTGACGGTGAGCTGGAAGAGGGGCAGAACTGGGAAGCTCTTATGCTGGCTCCCAAGCTCAGACTAGGCAATCTTGTGGGTATATTGGACAACAATCATGTTCAGATGTGCGGCACAACTGACGAGATACTGGGTCTGGGCGACGTAAAGGCTAAGTTTGAGGCATTTGGCTGGAACGTGATACAGGTAAACGGCCACGATATACAGTCCCTCATTGATGCCTTTGATTCTATACCCGACCAGCCTGATGGCATTCCCACAATGATAGTGGCAGATACCGTAAAGGGCAAGGGTGTGTCCTTCATGGAGGGAAAAGCGGCATGGCACGGCGGTGCCCCTACTCCTGAACAATGGGCACAGATTGAAAAAGAACTGGGAGGTGGCACACTATGATAGCCAATCGTGTAGCATATGGTGAAACTCTGGTAGAACTAGTAAGGGAAAATCGAAACATAGTAATTCTGGACGCTGATGCCTGCAAGTCCACAGGCACTATTATATGCCGCGACGAAGTACCTGAGAACTTTGTGCAGTGCGGTATAGCCGAGCAGAATATGATGGGCATAGCCGCCGGCCTCGCCTATCAGGGTAAGATACCCTTTGCAACTGCTTTCAGTGTCTTTACCTGCATGCGCGCAGTGGAGCAGATAAGAAACTCTATTTGTTATGCCAATGCTAATGCCAACATAGTGGGTACCCATTCTGGTCTTGAGACCGGCGGAGACGGTGGCACCCATCAGGGCATAGAGGACATTGCAATAATGCGTGCGCTTCCCAATATGACAGTATTTGTTCCCTCCACTCCTATATGCACAAGGGCTATTACTCGGGCGATGGCTGCTTATGACGGTCCCAGCTATATGCGCCTTGGCAAGGATGTTGCGCCTGAGCTGTATGCAGATGGCCAAAAGTTTGAGATAGGCGGATGTAATACGCTGCGCGAGGGCAAGGATATAACTGTTATAGCCTGCGGAAACATGGTGTGGCGCTCTCTCGAGGCAGCTAAGACGTTAGAAAAGGAAGGCGTTGACGTGCGCGTGATAGATATGTACTCTATCAAGCCCATAGATAAGGATGCTATAATAAAAGCCGCAAAGGAAACCCGAGCCATACTTACTGTTGAGGATCACAACGTGATAGGAGGTATGGGCGGAGCAGTGGCAGAGGTACTTTGTGAATACGCCCCTGCTAAGCTTAGACGTATGGGCCTTCAGGACAAATTTGGACGCTCAGGCAACGCCGACAAGCTGTATGAAATTTATCATCTGACCTCTGAGGACATCGCTCAGGCATGCCGCGAAATAATCAAATAAGGAGTTGGTTTCACGGTCGGCTGCTGCTTTTAGGTGCAGTAGCCGACTATATGTAAAGTGCGTCCAAAGATGTTTGCTTGTCGCCAGCGGATCATGCTATAATAAAATCATTATAGGTATTGAGGAGTGTATCATGCTGAACGCTGAACGGATGGAACTGATAAGAGATTACATAATTCGTAATAAATATGGTAGTATAACCGAACTGTCAGCCAAACTCAACACCTCGCCGGCTACTATCAGAAGATGCTTCAAGCAACTTGAAGAGGAAAATCTGGTGGAAAGCATTCGTGGAGGCGTAGTTCTCGTTTCTAACGATACCATAAATGAGCAGCCGTACCTTGTAAAGCGTCAGCAGAATATAGACGAAAAGGTCAGAATAGCGGCGGCAGCGTGTGGGCATGTGAATCCCGACGACTGCATTTTTTTGGATTCAAGCTCTACTGTATACGAAATGTGCGGCGGACTGAAAGACATACAGTCGCTTAGCATCTGCACCAATGATGTGCTTATAGCAAGCGCTCTCAACACGCTGGATAACTGTACTGTGATGGTTACTGGAGGTACTGTGAGGAAGGGATATTATACCCTTACCGGATATTTTTCCTATGACAGGATACAGCAGATACACGTTGATAGCTATTTTGCAGGTGTTGACGCTGTGACTCCCAACGGCGATTTTATGATAACAAACATCGAAGAAGTGGATGCCAAGCGCTACCTGGTGGAAAATTCCAACAAGTGCATAGTGCTGTGTGACCATGAAAAGTTCATGCATTCATCTTTTATAAAGCTATGGAATTACAGTCAGGTAGACACAGTAATAACAGGCAGGGAACTGGATGACGAAATATACAGAAAATATGTGGATATGGGCATGTCGATAATAAGGGTATAGCCCTTTTCTGTGTTCTTTTTTGATATGCGCATCCGTCTGCCATATATGCCGTCACATCAAAAAGGAGGTAAAAATAAAAGCGCTAGTCAAATCAAAATTCACTCCCGGAAACCTCTTTTACATTGCGATATAAAGCTTATTCTCAGGCAAACTGCCACGGTATGCCATGAGTTTTTCGGCGTTGTTGCGAAAGTGGGTAGGTGGATGATCACTTGTGCAGTAGGTGATAGGGTTACTTCTGAGGTTGCATATCTGTTCTGTGGCCGCTGCGATATGTGCAAATCAGGCTTTTATAACACTAAAAACTCCTGAATCTCTGAGAAGTCGGGAGTTTATCTTTTCCAAAGTACCCACTTTATTTTATTAGCATTGAGAAAACGGCCTCCACTGTCCGGAATGTCTGCTCCGCCTCGATGTTCTATCTCGTGGCCATAGACGCGGTTGGTGTCCGTCGTTTTTGTGTGACCTACTTATATGCTTTAGGGCATTTAAGGGAGGCGTGGGCAAGACCACTACAATGGTGAACCTTGCCGCCACCCTTGTATTGCAGGGCGAAAGAGTCCTTTGCATCGACTTTGCCCAACAGGCCAACCTGATCATGAGCCTGGACTGCTAAAATCCCGATGAGCTGCCGTATACCGTGGAAGATGTCATAGCTAAGGCCATACGGGAAGAAACCATAGACTCACAGAAGGGCGTAATACATAACTCCAAGAACATAGAACTCCTGCCTCCTCCATACAGCTTTCGGGTTGTGAGACTGTACTCATCAGATACGGCAGATAGAATATGCTGAAGCAATTCGTAGACACTGCAAGGTCGTATTACCACCATATCCTCATCGATTGCAGCCAACCATTAATATCCTGACCATTAACGTGCTGGCAGCGGCAGACAATCTACTCATTATTAGCAGCCACAGTTTTTCTCCGCAAAGGGCCTTAGATGACATAAAAGTCCATCACACAGCAAATGGAGATGCAAATAACATATGTGTAATTTGCGATAAAATGCAAAAAGAGCGGCAAAAGCCGCTCCTTTACGTATACGCTAATTCTTTACTATGGTCGGCATATCCCAGCCGTGATGGTCGGTGTGCAGCAGGTGATGGGATTTTTCCAAGTGGGTGGTTCGGCAGGTACAGGAACACAAGTGATCTCTGGATTCCTGCTGTGGCTACGCCAAGCTGCACCACCTGTTTGAGCCGTCTGAGATGGTTTGTTCCCGGACCCTCTACAACATAGTTGTCCATCCAACGGAACTCCCCGAGGCATTGAAGCGCAAAACGAAGAAGCGCCGGGTGCGGGAGAACAAAAAGCGTTACGGCACAAGTATTTCAGAGAATCCGGAAATTGCATCCCTCCGTCTTGAAGAGGGCCATTGGGAGGGCGATACCGTGGTTGGCAAGCGTGCCGGAAAAGAGTCTGTTGTCTTTTCTTTGTTGGAGAAAAAGACGGAAACCTACCTTGCGTTCCGTATTCCTGGCACAACCAGCGAGGCGGTCATGAACCTCATGAATGAGCTCCATGACGAGTATGGCGAACACTTCCCCCAGATCTTTAAGACCATTACGGTGGACAACGGAAGCGAGTTTGCTGACTTTGCCAAGGTGGAGAAGTGGGGAACCAAAGCCTTCTTCGCTCATCCCTACACAGCCTGGGAACGTCCTCAAAACGAGCGTCACAATGGGCTGTTCCGAGCCTTCGTGCCCAAGGGTGCCTCCATTGAATCCTTCTCTCCAGAGTACATCTTGTCTGCTGCTGATGAGCTGAACGGACGCCCTCGCAAGAAGCTGGGCTACCGCACCCCGGAGGAACTGTTTGATGAGTTCCTCGACTCTGTTTACGCAGCCTCCGGCTGCGGCAGCATCGCCCAGAACGGAAGCCAGAGGCTTCCATCCTGACCGATGCTCTGATTAACTAATTTCTACCGTGCAGGTGTCCAACTTGCACTTGCAATTTGCGAAAGGTTATTTGCAAAGACTAATTTGAAAATTCCAGTTTGTCGATCTACGGCAGCCTTTCAATAGGCTGCCGTATTCGCTTTTCGGAAGATTTTCATTTGCACATTTGCCATGATGAGCATCTGCGGATACAATGGAGGCAGAGAGGAATGGAGGTGCTGCAAATGTTCCGCCGTAAAGCAGAGACACGAATGGTTGAGCTGTCCCCTGACGAGGCGCGGCTGTTGCGGGGAGCGCTTCTTGCTTTTCGCAACAAGCTTCTTTCTGCCGGAAAACCGACAGAGGATGTGAACGAGCTGATTATCAAGGTGATGAAATGAGGTAGAGGAATTTCATGCCTTCTCCCAAGAATGCTCGAGACTTTTCGAGATTTGTTGTAAAAAATTGAACTTCTATCTTGACAACTATATAATCAGGAGTATAATGATATGATTTATGCTAGATCATAAATGGGCGGCGTGGGAGAAAAAGGAGAATGTTATGGCCTATGAAATTGTTTGTGAATCCGAATCGAAGCGATATCGTTCCGATTGCGCCTCCGTTCTGACTAAGACTTGTGAGATACTAAAGAGAAAGAATATTATTGCTCAGTTTTCGCTTGTCGGAAGCGGTGCAAAAAACTTGATAACAAGGAATGGAAATGGACCTTACGATCTTGACTACAACCTCGTTGTCATAAAAGCGGACGAAAGATATTGGAAAGACTTACGGCTACTAAAAGATACAGTTCGGAATGCGCTTAATAAGGCTGAGAGAAAGGATTTCTTTTCGGATGCTATGGATTCAAGATCCTGCTTAACCACGCTTTTACATTTCAATGATTCGCCAAATGTTGAATTCAGCTTCGATGTTGCAATTCTAACTAAAAATCGCAACGGAGATTATATGAGACTCATTCATAATAAAAACGCTTTCTGTTTTGGCTACGATCAATACACATGGAATGAAGTCCCAAAATCTCACGATGTAAAGGAAAAAGCCGATGCAATAAAAGCAGAGGGACTATGGCAAGAGGTCAGAGATAGGTACGTTGGGTTGAAGAACATGTATCTTTCTCGCCAAGACAACACGCATCCTTCTTTTATCGTATATGTTGAAGCGGTCAACGAAATCTATTACAAATACTTCAGATAAGGAGATATTCTGATGGGAAAACACTTTTTTGACTTTGAAGACGGAGATTTTGCTTTTTCGATTTCAGATAATATGGCAATGGATTCTGACGGTGACCTTATGATGAGAATGGGTAACAATATGGCAATGGATATGGATACCGGTGATATTCACATGATCTCATCTTGGCCAAACGACGATGATGAAGATGAATAACTAACCATATTGCACATCTGAAAGAACAATGAAGCCTCCGTATTATTGTGGCCATCGCAAGAATACGGAGGCTTTTTATGGCATTCAAAGACACAACAGAAAGGAACGCAATGAATTACTATATTTCTGATTTGCATATCGGGCATGAAAATATTCTGCGGTTTGATAACAGGCCATTTGCGGATGTCAATGAGATGAATAACAAGCTCATAGAAAACTGGAACGCCAGAGTACGCAGCGATGACACGGTATACATTCTTGGCGATTTCATCTGGGCAAAGGAAAGCGAGTGGCCGTCTATTGTTGGTTCGCTTGGCGGCAACAAGGTGCTGATACGGGGCAATCACGATCCCAAGCAATTCAGCGCTGCCACAAAGCGTATGTTCCAAGAAATTACGGACTTGAAGGAAATCAAGGACAGCGGCAAGCATGTTGTGATGTGTCATTATCCGATTCCCTTCTTCCGTGCCAGCTTCGCTTCGACAGCGTTCATGCTCTATGGGCATGTCCATCAGACGATTGAATATGAGTATATCGCAAAGCTGCGCCGTGAGGTAAAGGCAAATTCCACCGGTTACGGCACGCCGAACGGTAACTTCATCAATGTCGGTTGCATGATGCCGTATATGGATTACACGCCGAGAACGCTGGATGAGATTATAGAAGGAGATGCAAGGTACCATGAAGAAAATCCCGACGCTCTTTGAGCGGGTATTTGATACATACATTGTCTCCACGTGGATGATCTGATTTCGACCCAAAACCAAATAATCTTTACGCAGCCGCTTGGTTTCCAAAGGAAATCAGGCGGCTTTTTCTATTGAAGGGGTGATTTTATGATATGGGAAGCCTAATCTACTATGCTGTGCTGTTCCTTGCAAAGGTGCTTGACAATGCACTCAGCACAACAAAAACAATACTGATTCAAAGAAGTCGGTGGTTACTTGCCGGAATTGCGGTGGTACTGTCCGACTTTATCTATTTCTGGCTGACAAAGAGAATTGTTTCAGGTGACAGCAATTGGGCGATTCTCATCGTCTCTCTTGCTGGCGGCGTGGGCTGTGCACTGGCCTGCCTGTTCAGTGAGAAGTTGTCAAAGGACAGAACCTATGTAAATGTGATCATGTCGGATAATCTCGAAGCTATGCAGAATTTCCGGGACTTTCTGGCTGCGCATCACATTACGAATGTGGCTGCCGACACCTATACCCTGGATTGGAGCAAGAAAACTATCTCCATAACTGCATACCCGGAAACAAAAGAACAATCACGCCTGATTACGGAATATATCGAACATAGTCCACTGAAATTCAAGCGTGTTGTTCAAAAAACATAAGGAGGAAGCAAAATGACAAACGAAGAACTGAACACCGCTTTATATAAGAAGGT
>ERZ773147.3191-NODE-3191-length-12898-cov-5.471463_pt1 | contig 12898 bp, 14 predicted proteins | sample MGYA00580851_ERZ773147 | MGnify/ENA primary metagenome ERZ773147 (study PRJEB29015, sample SAMEA2737818) | human gut metagenome | biome: human gut; feature: human-associated habitat; material: faeces | place: China | collected 2012 ... | reverse complement strand
AACATGTTGATTCCTCCTGATATATGATGTGCCGGTCAAGCGGGCACAGATTTACGGATATAGTATACACCCACTTTTTCACCCTCTCAAGGAAAAATAACGCAAAAATTCATGCAAAAGTTTACAAATTTTCCAAACTCTTCCAACACTTTAGCAGTATCATTTCCCTAAAAAGGCTTGACGAAGCCTCAAAAAGCAAGTATACTGAATGATGGTTACAAAATGTAACTTTTTTACGTTGGCCCATTCTCTAAGGAGTTTTGATATGTCAGAACAGAAAAAACCGACCTCCCGGCGCAGCGGCGCGCCTTCACAGCGCCGCCGTTCAAGCACCGCGCAGCAGAGACAGACGGCAAAGCGCGGCGGTATGCCGCCGTGGCTGCACGAATGGATCGCGCAGCTTGCGATCGTCTGCGCCACGATCGGCGCGCGGATCCGCCGCATCGGCCCGCGCGCGCGCACGGTCATGCGCGAGAGCAAGGCGCGCAACTTCCCCGAATCCAACCGCTTTCTCGTGCAGGTGTTTCTCGTCATCGGCGGAATGATCCCGATGTGGCACGCACTGCTGCACGAAAGACTGCTGGCGCTGCGCCGCCAGCGCAACCATGCCGCCGGCGAGCATGAAGAGCGCTGGCACTGGCACGCACGGCGCGTGAATCCCTTCTACTTCATCGGCGGCGCGGCCGCCGTGGCCGCGATCGCGCTGTTCTTCTCGTTTTACACGATGGGAACGACCGTGATGTACAACGGCAATGTAGTCGATACGGTGGGCAGCGCCTCGCAGGCGCGCCGGGCCGCGGCGAAGCTGGAGAGCATCACCACCGAAACGCTCGGCACGGTCTACAAGATCGAGGACGGCGCCATTCATTATGCCACCGCCTTTGTCCGCCGCAGCGATGTGACGGACGCTACGACCTTCGAGCAGGATCTTGCCGACGAGCTCGGTCAGGTGACCTATGGCTACTCTCTCTATGTTGACGATGAGCTGATCGGCTCGACGGAATACGCCGGCGCGCTTGATGAGCTGCTGGAGCAGATCAAGCAGATGTATGTCTCCGCCGATACGCTGACAGTTGACTTTGTGGAAAACGTCCGCATTGCGGAGGGATATGTCCCGACGGAAAGCGTGATGAATCTCGGCGAGATCGCCGAGATCCTGAATTCGACCAAGACGGGCGAAGTGACCTACACGGTCGTCAAGGGCGACACCTGGGGTCAGATTGCCAACAGCCACGGCATGTCGTCCGCCGAGCTCGAAGCACTGAACCCCGGCTACGACATCAACCGCATTCACATCGGCGATGCGCTGACGCTCTCAAACGCCGTGCCGTACCTGACCGTTATGGTCACCGAGCGGCAGAACTATGTCGAGGACGTCAACTACGATGTGAGCTATGTGGACGATGCGTCCATGTATCAGGGCGATGAGCGTGTGATCTCCAAGGGCGCTTTCGGTAAGGCCGATATCGTGGCCGACGTCACTTATATCAACGGCGAGGAGCAGGAGCGCACGGTCATTTCCTCCGTCACACTCTCCGATCCCGTGGTGGAAACGCGCGCACGCGGCACGAAGGTGCGTCCCACCTGGTATCCCACCGGCAGCTTCCGCTGGCCGTGCTCGGGCCGCATCACCTCGTACTTCGGCTATCGCAACACCGGCATTCGCGGCGCGACGACGAACCACAAGGGTATCGACATTGCCTGCGCGCGCGGTACGCCGATCTACGCCGCCGACGGCGGACGCGTCATTTTCTCCGGTTATAAGGGCGCGATGGGCTATGTCGTGATCATCGACCACAACAACGGCTATGTGACCTATTACGAGCACAACGGTTCGCTGCTCGTTTCGGCGGGACAGACCGTCTACAAGGGCCAGCAGATCGCCAAGGCGGGCCGCAGCGGCGTCGCCAGCGGCGTCCACTGCCACTTCGGCATTCAGAGAAACGGTTCGTATGTGAACCCGCTGAACTACCTTAGCTAAAAATAAAGGACAGATGGCACGGGCCATCTGTCCTTTATTTTTAATAAGTTTGCGTTTCTTATCTTTTTTACTGCGCCGAGAGCGCGTGGCGGACTTCGCCGGTGAAGTAGAGCGAGCCCCAGGAGCAGATGGCGTCATCTTTGTCTGCCATGGCGAGCGCGCGGCGAACGCCGTCGTCGGTGTCGGCGGCGGGAATGGCGGGCACGCCCTGCGCGTTCAGCCAGCCGGCAAGCTCGTTTTCATCGAGTGCGCGCGCAGACGGCGGCGTGATGACGACAAAGGCCTTCGCAAGCGGCAGAGCGCGGCGCAGCATCTGCTGCCAGTCCTTGTCGCGCAGAACGCCCGTGAGGAAGATGAGCTTCTTGTCCCCGTAGAGCGAGGAGAGGGACGCCATCAGCGCGTCCGCGCACTGGGGATTGTGCGCGCCGTCTACGATGAAATCGGGGCTGCGGCGCAGAAGTTCGAGCCGCCCCGGCCACTGTGCGGTGGAGAGACCCTGATCGATGGCCGCATCGGTGAGCTTGTCCCAGCCGCGCTCGCGCAGGGCAAAGCTTACGTCGACGACCGTGAGCGCGTTCAGAAGCTGATATTCGCCGAGGAGACGCAGGTGGAACGGGCCGTGTCCGCGGTAGCGGAAAACCTGCCCGTCGAGCGAGGAGGAAATGCGTGTAAGCTCGCTCTGCGCGGTGATGGTGAGGGGAACGTCCTCGCGCGCGCACTTCGCGCGCGCGACGTGCTCGACACCTTCCGTCTGGCCGAAGAGTACGGCGTGTGCGCCATGCTTGATGATGCCGCACTTTTCCGTCGCGATCTTCTCGAGCGTGTCGCCGAGAATGGCGGTGTGCTCAAGGCCGATGTTCGTCACAACGCAGACCTCGGGCGCGGGAATGACGTTCGTGGAGTCCATGCGCCCGCCGAGACCGACCTCGAGAGCGACGATGTCGCACTTTTCCTGTACAAAGTAGAGGAAGGCGATGGCGGTCATGATCTCAAAGCCCGTGGGCATTTCGCTCATCCTTTCCGCCGCTGCGCGCACGGTGTTCGTGAGCGCGATGAGGGAAGCATCGTCAATCTCGCGGCCGCACACGCGCATGCGCTCGTGAAAGCGCAGCAGGTGCGGCGAGGTATAGAGTCCCGTGCGGTACCCCGCGCTTTGCAGCACGGAGGCGAGCATCGCAGCGGTCGAACCCTTGCCGTTCGTGCCGGCAATGTGGACGAATTTGAGCTTTTCCTGCGGGTTGCCGAGCAGGCCCAGCAGCTCATACGAGCGGGACAGGCCCGGCTCGCTCTGCTCCCAGTTGTCGAATTGCAGATATTTGAGGGTCTCTTCGATGGTTTGCAGTTCTTTCACATTGTTCACCTGTATTTCTTTAAAATGCGGCGGAAGCGTCAGCCTCCGCCGATGGAATATCGTGTTACCGGTCAATTTTTCGCAGCATGGCGGTGAATTCTTCGGGCAGTGGACAGGAGAGCGAAACGAGTTCTTTTGTCCGCGGGTGGATGAATTGAAGCCCCACCGCGTGCAGGCACTGCCCCGTAAGGCCGGGGACGGGCTTTTTCGCGCCGTACACCGTGTCGCCTAAAATCGGGTGGCCGAGGTAGGCCATGTGCACGCGGATCTGGTGCGTGCGCCCGGTCTCGAGCCGGCACTGCACGTGCGTATAGCCGGGATAGCGCGCAAGCACCGTCCAGTGCGTCACCGCGCGCCGCCCGCCGGGCACCACTGCCATGCGCTTGCGGTCGCGGCTGTCGCGCGCGATGGGCGCGTCCACCGTACCGCGATCCTCGCGCAGGTTTCCCACCACGATGCACTCATAGGTGCGCGCGAGCGTGTGGTCTGCAAGCTGGGCGGAGAGGAACTGGTGGGCATAGTCATTTTTTGCCGCGATGATGAGCCCGCTCGTGTCGCGGTCGATGCGGTGCACGATGCCGGGGCGCAGCGCGCCGCCGACGCCGGAAAGGCTTGCGCCGCAGTGAAATAAAAGCGCGTTGACGAGCGTTCCGTCCGGATGCCCCGGCGCGGGGTGGACAACAAGCCCGCTCGGCTTGTTGACAACGATCACATCGTCGTCCTCGTAGACAACGTCGAGCGGAATATCCTGCGGCACAGCGTCGATGGGCGCGGGCTCCTCGGGGGTGAACTCGATGGTTTCATTCCCTGTGAGCTTGAGGCTCTTGCTCGGCACTTTGCCGCTGACGAGCACACGCCCTTCTTCGATGGCTTTCGCCGCCGCCGAGCGCGTCAGATCGTCAACAGTGCGGGCGAGAAAGGCATCGAGCCGCGCGCCGCGGTCTTCTTCACTTGTTTGCAGCAGGATCGGTTCCATCGGTCTTGTTCTCCCGGTGTTTCTCGTCGTATTTTCCGTAAAAGGCGAGGTAGTAAATGAGCGCGCAGATCGTGCCGCACACGACGAACACATCTGCCACGTTGAAAACGGGGAAGTCCATGAACATCGTGTCGAGCATATCCACAACGTAGCCAAGGCGCACGCGGTCGATGAGGTTGCCGATGCCGCCGCCCAAGATGCACGCGAGCGACCACTGGCCGAGCGGATGGCGCACGACCTTCACGAGCAGCCACGCGAGCACACCCATGCCCACCGCCGTCAGAATGATGAGCAGCCACCGCGCGCCGGAAAAGCTCGACCACGCCGCGCCGTAGTTGTGCACGCGCGTGAGCCGCAGCAGCGGCGGCAGCAGCGGCTGCGACTGGCCGAGCGTCATCGTATTCACAACGAGCCATTTGACGGCCTGATCCGCCGCCACGCACAAAACCGCCGCGAGGGCAAGGCAGACCGCCTTGCCCTTTGCACGCCGGTAAAAGCAGAAATATAAAATTGCCATCAGCGCGAGCGCGCCGAAAAAGCTCCACAGGATCGGCGGCGCGATGCCGCCGCTGACCATGATGACCGTCTCGCCGTCCGCGCCGCCGATCACGCCGATGTTGTTCATGTGTTCCCCTCTTCCTCCGCGGCGTTGTTTTCCGCAGGCGCTTCTTCCGCTTTTGCGACCTCCACGATCACAAGCTCCTCTGCCGCAGCGAGCGCGGCCTTTTCCTCTTCGTCAAGCGGCAGCGCCTCGCTCAGCTCGTGTGCGGTCTCCGGCACGACGAGGTAGCTCACGCTATCCTCCGCCTCGACGTACACAGCCATGCCGTGCTCGCGCAGGAAATCCGCCGCCTCGGGCAGATCAAGCGTGATGACGGCGTAATCGCTGTCCGCGTCGGCGGAACGGTCAGCGGTGCTGTCCTCCGGCACGCCTTCGTAGAGGAAGTCCTCGTCAGCGAGCGCGCTGTCCTTCTGCACGGCGGCGTAGGTATAGGAATAGCCGTCGTTCGCCGCGCCGCCGGCGGCATCGTCCATGGCGCTGCTGTTGTCGGCGGCTTCGTTCGCCGCGCTGTCGCTTTTGCTGGTCATCGCGGGCAGGATCTTCAGTGCGGCGGCCGAGATCACCACGAGCGCAAAGCAGGCGGCGAGCACGCGCGGCCACGCGCGGCGGCTGCGCTTTTTTGCGCGCTCCTCTGCATGCACCCGGTCGAGCACACGCTCGGCAAAGCCGTCCGGCGCGTCAAGCTCCGGCAGCTCTTCAAACATCGTGTGCAGGATCATCAGCTCCGAGAGAGCATCCCGGCAGTTTGGGCAGTGCTCCACGTGGGCGAGCAGCTCGCCCCGTTCCTGTTCGTCCAATTCTCCGTCCACGAAGGCAGAGAGCGCGGCGGCATACGCTTCGCAACATTTCATTTGGCGCTCATCTCCTTTTGATTACATTCTGTAACTTTTGACGAAGCAATTTCAAAAAAGTTCCCGCTTCCGGATAAAAAATTGCGCAGCAGCACGCGGCCCCGGCTGATGCGGGACTTGACCGTGCCCAGCTCAAGCGACGCGCTCTCAGCGATTTCCGTGTAGCTCAGCCCCTCGATCTCACGCAGAATGAGCACCTTTCGGTATTCCTCCGGCAGCGCCGAGAGCCCTTCCTGCAAGAGCTTTTGCGCCTCGCGGTGCTCCACGGCATCCTGTGGACGGGGCGCAGGATCGACCGCGTCGAGAAAAAGCTCCTCATCGTCGAGCGACAGGCTGCTGCCCTGCTTCTTGCGCCGGCGCAGCAGATCGATGCAGGCATTGGAGGCTAAACGGTAGATCCACGTGGAGAGCGAGGATTCCTGCCGGAACCGGTCGATCCCGCGCCAGAGCGCGAGGAAGGTGTCCTGCGCAGCCTCCTCGGCGTCCTCGCTGTTGCCGCACATGCGGAAGCACAGCGTATATACTTTTTTCTCATATTGGCGCAGCAGCTCTTCGAAGGCGGTTTCATCCCGCTTTTGAAGGCGCGCAATGAGTTCCCGTTCGTTCATGGCTTTTATCCTCAGCGCAGATCGCGCTTGATCGACACACTGAGCGCGTGCAGCTCATCGAGCGTTGAGAGCTGCACGATCTTCTCCTTGTAATAGTTGGCGTGGCTGACGCCCTTGAGGTACCAGCACAGGTGGTGGCGCGCCTCGAGCATGGCGCCGCGCTCAGTGCCGTACTTGGCGGAAAGCTCGACCTGACGCACGGCGGTATCCCAGCGCTCGGCAAAGGACGGAAGGGGCGGAACATCGCGCCCATCGAGCGCGGCGGCGGACTGCGCAAAGAGCCAAGGATTGCCGAAGCTCCCGCGGCCGATCATCGCCATATCCGCGCCCGTGAATTTGAGAATGCGCACGGCGGCTTCGGGAGAAAAAACGTCGCCGTTGGCAATGACGGGGATACTCACCGCCTGCTTCACATCACGAATGGTGTTCCAGTCGGCCTCGCCGCCGTACATCTGCATGCGCGTGCGTCCATGCACTGCAACGGCGCTGACGCCGACCTGCTCGAGCATTTTTGCAAGCTCCACGGCGTTGATACTGCCCTTGTCCCAGCCCCGGCGCATCTTCACCGTTACGGGGACGGGACTGGCCTTCACCACCGCTTCAGCGATGCGGGCCGCCTTCTCCGGGTCCTTCATCAGGGCCGAGCCGTCACCGTTGGAGACCACCTTCCCCACGGGGCAGCCCATGTTGATGTCGATGACCTCCGCGCCGGACACCTCCGCCGCGATCACCGCGGCCTCCGCCATGCAGGCGATGTCGCTGCCGAAGATCTGAGCCGCCGCCGGATGCTCGTTGGGCGCCATTTTCAGCAGCGCGCGGCTCTTTTTGTCCTGATAGCACAGCGCCTTGGCGCTGACCAGCTCCGTGCAGGAGTAGCCCGCGCCCAGCTCACGGCAGATCTGGCGGAACGCCATGTCCGTCACCCCCGCCATGGGGGCCAGCGCCAGCCGGGAGGCCACCTCCACATTTCCGATCCTCATAGGGTCATATCCTCCATGTAAAGCACATAAACGAAAGCATGTCCGCATATTATATCATATCTTTTCCCAGAAAAAAAGAGGGCGGACGATAACTCGTCCGCCCCAAATGAGGAGAAAAATGTGGAAAGAAAGTTAGCAATGTTGTACAGCTTGAATAGCCGTCAACTGTCATTCCGAGCCAGTGCTCACACTGGCGTGGGAATCCGTCTTTAATCCCGCTTGAGAAAACAGATTGCCGCGTCGGGCTTGCGCCTTCCTCGCAATGACAAGGGCAGCTTCTTACAGCAGCGCCACCGCGGCCCATACCGCGCCGATGACGGCGCTGCCCGCCGCCATCCACAGCGGCGGCGTCATGTGAAAGCCCCGCTGGGACACCCCGTGGGTGCGGGCATAGCTTTTGGCCACGCGCACCGCCTGATCCACCAGCTGCTGCTGGCTGACCCCGGCGCCGTCGCCGCTGAGAATAAAGATCGCCTGTTCAAACACCTGCGGGTCGGGACTGTCCACCACAATGACCCGGCGGGAAACACCTTTTACCAAAACCATGCCCTCCTTGCGCTGATATCCGTTGCCTGATAGAGAGAGTATGTCCCGCGCAGCGGAGGGTTATACCCGCTTTTCCGCGATCTCGCCGGATTTTTCAACGCGCAGGGCCAGCGCCGCGCAGTCGTCCCGCAGCCCGCCGTGGCGGCGGGATTCCGCCAGGATCATCTGGGCCAGCTCCTGACTGTCGCCGCCCGGCCATTGCCGCAGCAGCGCCCGCAGCCAGTCGTCCCCCTCACTGGTGACGCCGTCGCTGACCATCACCAGTACGCTGCCCGCCTCCAGGGACAGCCCGGTGGATTCCGGCGGCTGGTGGGCGCTTTGCAGTCCGGCGGGCAGACTGGTCCCGTCCAGCCGGGTCACGGCGTCGCCCTTTTTCACATAGGAGGCCGCCGCCCCGTACTTATAGAGCCGGGCCGTGCCGCTGCGGCGATCCAGCGCCAGCAGGTCGATGGTGGTGAAGCTGCCCTGCTCCTGACACCGCAGGGTCAGGGCCGTATTGATGGTTTTCAGCGCCGAGGCAGGCTGGATGCCCGCCTTGAGGAACTGCCGCAGCAGCCGCACCGTCATGGCGCTTTCGGCGTGGGCGGCGGGGCCGCTGCCCATGCCGTCGGACAGCAGCATATACAGCGTGGCCCCGGCGGTGAACACCGCCAGCTGGTCGCCGCACTGGGTTTCGCCCTCCTTGGGCCGCAGCAGCGTGCCCACCCGGCACCGCAGGGGCGGCTCCCCCTCCGGCTCCGGCGGCGCGCCCTGGTCCAGCGCCTCGCTCACCTGATCGTACTGGGCCTCCGCCAGACGGCGGGCGTCCTCCAGCCGGGCGCGGTACTGCCGCCGCAGGCGGAAGGCGTACAGCTCCGTGTTGACGGCGCTCAGCAGCTCCGGAAAGTGCAGGCACCGGCTGGTGAAAAACAGCGGGAAATCCTCCGCCTCCGCCCTGCCCCGCTTCAGCATGGGGCTGCAGGCGTCGTTGAAGGCGTTGTAGGTGTCGGTGTACTCCGTCTGCCAGCAGCGCTGCACCAGCAGGCAGCCCCGGCACACCTGCTGGGCCGCCTGATCGAAGATCACCGAGGGGTTCTCTCCCCGCTCCTTGGGCCGGGCGCGAAACATGGAGTTATACAGCTCCTGAAAGGCCGCCGCCCGCTCCTTTGTAACGGTGCTGGCCGCCATGGCCGGGACGGCCTGGGGCTCCGCGCCGCCCTTTTCCATGGCCGCCAGCCATTTGCGCTTCATCAGCAGATACGCCGCCGCGCCCGCCGCCGACTCGTACAGCGTCAGCCACGGCCGGTCGGCGTCCAGCGCCAGCGGGATCGCCAGCGCCCACAGGCAGAAGGCCGCCGCCTGAAAAACGCGGGGCCTTTCCCGCAGCAGCGAGGCGCACAGCGCCCCTCCGCCGCATACCGCCGTCAGCAGCAGCACCGGCGCGGCCGCCGCCAGATCGGCGCAGGCGCCTATGGCGGCCCCCATGGCCGCCGCGTAAGCGGGCGGCGCCCCTGCCGCACAGGCCAGTGCCAGCCATGCTGCCAGCATCCCACCCGGTGAAAAGCCGTAAACGCTGACGCCGCACAGGGCGCAGACAGCGGCGCTCAGCAGCGCCAGTGGCCGCAGGGCCGTGTCATGCCGCGCCTCATCCAGTCCGTAGGCCACCGCCGCCGCCAACGCGCAGGCCGCGCCGCACAGCGCCCACTGGGACGCGGTGCGGCCCACCAGATACACCGACTGCACCAGCCCCAGCGCCGCCGCCGTCAGGGCCGGGGCATACCCGTCCCGGCGGCACAGCTTCGTGTCGCAGAAGGCCATGTTGGCGCAGTACAGCAGCACGGCGGAGGCAGCGAACCGCAGCCCCGTCTGGAAATCGAACCACACCAGCGCGCCTGCCGCCGCGCCCGCCAGCGCCCACAGTCCCCGGCCCTTTCCGCCGGAAACCGCCACCGCCGCCAGCGCCCACGGGGCGTACAGACCGCCCACCCGGGCCGCCGACAGAGCGAATACCAGCACGCCCCGCAAAAGTGACTGCCGCAGCGCGCCGGATGGCAGCTTGTCCCGCACAGTTGGCCGTTTCATTGGTTCACGCTCCCTCTGCCCCGCAAAGGGGCGGTTTTCAACACGGCTCTATTGTACGGGAAACATATCACGCATTTCGTCGGGAAATGAAGGGAACATCGGATTTTATGGTATCGGGCTGAAATGGGTTTCGTGACTTTGGCGGAGGGGGTTGTTCCGCGCCCCGGCGCGGGTCACTTTTGGCCGCTGTCCCAAAAGTGACCAAAAGGACAGCTTAAACCTGCGGTTTAAGAATCCGCCCACGCTATACCGTGTTTAGACTTGATATCATTTACTGCGCGGTCACAGAACACGGGTGTTGTCGTTGCGTATGACGAATCGACTTCCCTTTTGCGCCGCTGCCGCTCATGCGGCACAACGGTAGAAGCAAAGGGCTTTTTTGCATACCAGTCAGCGGCATGTCTTTCCTTATTCTTCACACTCTGCCTGGCACGTTATCAGAAATACCGAGCCGTCAGAAACCGTGACGCGAAAGCCGTTTTCCTGTTCCGCGGACTGAATGTCCGTTATATTCAGCACGTCACTCTCATTCAGCAGGTCAAACAGGTGGTCTTTTACATAATCCAGATCCATAGCACGCCCTCCTTTTGGTATGGTGTATACACGCACCATATCATTATAAGCCGCTTCCCCGTAAAATACAAGGGGGAGTGATGTCATGATACGCTATGATCCGCTGTGGCGGACGTTGAAAGAGAAAAACATCAGCCAATACCGCCTGATCAAGGACTACGGCATCGACAAGGCGCAGCTGCAGCGTCTCCGCGATAACTGCGTGGTCAAGACGGTGATACTGGATACCCTCTGTACGATTTTGGAGTGCCGCATTGAGGATGTGGTGGAATTTGTTCCCGACAATACCAAATAAAACCAGCGTTTCGCATGATGCGGAACGCTGGTTTTGTATTACGCCTCGCCTGTTTCCCGGAAGTATGCCCGGGTCTGGGCGACATTTTTTTCGATCTCGTCCTTCAGCTGCTGGGGCGAGTCAAACTTCTTCTCGGCCCGCAGGCGGCGGCAGAACTCCAGCCGGATGCGCTTGCCGTACAGGTCGCCGTCAAAGTCCAGCAGGAACGTCTCGATGGACATGTCGGCGCTGTCGCTGACGGTGGGGCGGGTGCCTACGTTGGTGACCCCGGCGTAGCTGCCGCCGTCCGGCAGGTACACCCGGGTGACGTACACGCCCTTCTCCGGCACCAGCACATGCTCCGGTACCGTGAAGTTGATGGTGGGGATGCCGATGGTGCGGCCGAACCGGAACCCGTGGCTCACCGTCTGGCTGAGACAGTGGCGGTGGCCCAGAAATACGGCGGCCCGCTCCAGCTCGCCGTCCCGCACCAGCTGGCGGATATAGGTGGAGCTGACGGTGATGCCCTCGATCTCCACCTTGGGGATGATGTCGCAGCCCAGCCCCAGCTCACGGCACTTCTGCTGTAAAAGCGCCGGATCTCCGGCGTTTTTGTGGCCGAAATGGTAGTCGTGGCCCGCCACCAGATGCACCGCGCCATAGCGCTTCACCAGCAGCTCGGTGATGAAATCCTCCCACGGCATGGTCATCATCTCATGGTCAAAGGGCGCGACGATCACTTGCTCAATGCCGTACAACCGCTCCATCAGCTCCTGCCGCTCACGGGTGGAGTTGATGAGAGGCACCGGCTTTCCCGTGACCACCTCCTTGGGGGGCCGGTCAAAGGTAAAGGCGGCGGGGGTGGCGTCCAGCTGCCGGGCCACCTCCACGGTGCGCCGCAGCAGCGCCCCGTGGCCCCGGTGTACGCCGTCGAAAAATCCCAATGCGATGACAGTAGGCTTCATAGTTTACGCTCCAAAAAAGTTCTTGATGGACGTCATTTGTCCGTTTTCCAACCGGCTCAGGCACAGGAAGTCCCCCTCCATGCCGTAGACCCGGTAGATGCCGCTCTCCAGCGGCGCTTTCACGGTGAAGGCGTTGCCGTTGCGGCACAGCTGCTCCACCCTGGGATGGGCGATGCGGTATTCCGGATACTGCCGGAACAGGGTATCCACCGGCCGCAGCAGGGCTTCGCCCTGCGACTGCACCTCGTCGATGGTGTGGCTCTCGGCCAGCGTATAGCCCGCCGCCATGGTACGCCGCAGAGACGCCATGCAGCCGCCGCAGCCCAGTGCCTGCCCGATATCGTGGCACAGGGTGCGGACGTAGGTGCCCTTGGAGCACCGCACCCGCAGGGCGAAATCGGTGTCCGATAGCTGCTCCAGCAGCTCCAGCTGGTGGATAGTGACGGGGCGGGGCTTCCGCTCCACCTCCCGGCCCTGCCGGGCCAGATCGTACAGCTTCTGGCCGTTGATCTTGATGGCGGAGTACATGGGCGGGATCTGTTCAATGGCTCCGGTGAACCGGGGCAGCACCGCCGCCAGGTCGTCCATGGTGACGGTGACAGGGTGCTCGGCCAGCGTCCGGCCGGAGGTGTCCTGGGTGTCGGTGACAAGGCCCAGCCGCAGCGTGGCGACGTACTCCTTTTCGCCGATTTCGGCAAAGGAGACGCCCCGTGTGGCCTGTCCCACGAACACCGGCAGCACGCCGGTGGCCATGGGGTCCAGCGTTCCCACGTGGCCCACTTTTTTCGTTTTCAGGATGCCCCGCAGCTTGGCGCACACGTCCATGCTTGTCCAGTCCGCGGGCTTGTCGATAATGATGATCCCGTTGGCCATAAAATCTCCTGTTCTTCATAGTGTGCGCCAAGCACCGCGCCTTTTGGCGCGTACAAGCGTTTTGGCAAGGCAAAAACCTTGCCGCAGGCGGAATTCATTTCCGCCGAGGAAGTTCAATAAAAACAAGGGGCCCCCGCAAAAATGTTTTGCGGGGATGACACACGTCCATGCTTGTCCAATCCGCGGGCTTATCGATGATGATGATCCCGTTGGCCATGGTGTCTCCTTTCGGTTGTTATTAAAGGGAGAGTTTCGCTCTCCGGAGCGACCTACTTTTGTCAACAGTGACAAAAGTAG
>ERZ773147.3190-NODE-3190-length-12905-cov-4.752218_pt1 | contig 12905 bp, 13 predicted proteins | sample MGYA00580851_ERZ773147 | MGnify/ENA primary metagenome ERZ773147 (study PRJEB29015, sample SAMEA2737818) | human gut metagenome | biome: human gut; feature: human-associated habitat; material: faeces | place: China | collected 2012 ... | reverse complement strand
TGGTGGCCGACATCTCCGACAACGGCATCGTCATGACCGGCGGCGGCAGCCTGGTGGACGGCTTTGACAAGCTGATCACCGCCCGCACCGGCATCCACACCATGGTGGCAGAGGACGCCATCTCCTGCGTGGCCGAGGGCACCGGCAAGAGCCTGGATTCCCTGAACTCCATGACCGACGGCACCGTGAACCTGAGCCGGAGACGGCAGATGAACTAAAAACATTGGCATGAAATCTTCGATTTCATTGCCAAAGGGAATTGCAGGCTGCTGCGCGCCTTTGGCACTTGCAGCCTGAGAGGTATTTTTTGCCACGCACGCCCAACGGAAGTCCCCTTGGGGGACATGTCGCGGCAAAAAATAATCAAAATGCTTCACGCCTGCGGGCGTGAACTCTGCGAGGCTTTACGAGGCTTTTTGATACCCCGATAGCGCGGCGCTGACAGTTTTACTTCCATAAGAACGGCCATTTCATCATGGCCGTTCTTTTCATTTTTTCTTGACGATTGGCAGAAAATAGGCTAGTATGGTGATAGCAAGTGCGGAATATGTTGATTCTGCCGTCAAATCATATGAGGAGGCAATATCATGAAGTTTTCCAGCAAGGTTCTGAAATGCGGCCTGTCCCCCATGCGTAAGTTCCACCCCTACGCCGTGGCAGCCGAGGCAAAAGGCAAGAAGATCTATCATCTGAACATCGGCCAGCCTGACATCGAGACCCCCAAGGCTTACTTCGAAGCCGTGCGGCACTTTGACCTTCCGGTATTGGAATACGCGCCGTCCCCCGGTATCCCCGTGCTGATCGACGCCATCCAGAAGTACTATGACAACCTGAATATGCACTTTGAGAAGGGCGACATCCTGATCACCAACGGCGGCAGCGAGGCTTTGCAGATCACCATGAACTGCATTCTGGACGATGGCGACGAGATCCTGATTCCCGAGCCCTTCTATCCCAACTACTACACCATGGCCTATACCTGCGGCGCCAAGATCCACCCCATTCCCACCTCTCCCCATGACGGCTATCACTACGCCGACCGGGCCAAGGTGGAGGCCGAGATCAACGAGCATACCCGCGCCATCATGGTCACCAACCCCGGCAACCCCACCGGCGCCGTGCTGACCCCCGAGGAGATGCGCATGATGGTGGACATCGCCAAGGAGCACGACCTGTTCATCATCGGCGACGAGGCGTACCGCGAATTCGTCTACGCCGGCGAGCCCCTGCAGTCCATGGGCCAGTTCGACGACGCTGCCGAGAACGTCATCGTCATCGACACCGTCTCCAAGCGGTTCTCCGCCTGCGGCGCCCGCATCGGCTGCATGATCTCCCGCAACAAGGAGCTGATGGCCCAGGCCATGAAGTATGCCCAATGCCGTCTGTCCGTTCCCACGCTGGATCAGATCGCCTCCGCCGCCCTGTATACCGTCGGCCCCGAGTACTTCGCCGCCGTCCGTGACGAGTACAAGCTGCGCCGCGACACCGTCATGCGCAAGCTGAAGGAGATCCCCGGCGTGGTGTGCGAGTGCCCCAAGGGCGCGTTCTATGTCATGGCCGCTCTGCCGGTGGACGACGCCGACAAGTTCCAGATGTTCCTTCTGGAGGAGTTTGACGACCACGGCGACACCGTCATGTTCGCTCCCGGCGAGCCCTTCTATGCCACTCCCGGCAAGGGCAAGAATGAGATCCGCATCGCCTACGTCCTCAAGCAAGAGGATCTGGAGCGGGCCATGGATCTGCTGCGTCTGGGCATCGAGGCCTACAACAAGCGCTGAAATAATCTTACATACCCGCGAGGGCCGGTCAACTGACCGGCCCTCTTGCTTTTTTGCGGAAAAACGGGTACAATACCATGGAAAAACAAGCAGCGATAAGGAGCGTTTCATCATGGCATTTCAGGGCTATACCCAGCAGACGGTGGACTTCATGTGGGGCATCCGCTTCAATAACGAGCGGGGCTGGTTCATGGCGCACAAGGACGAATATATCAACAGCTTTCTTACCCCGACAAAGGAGCTGGGGAAGCAGGTGTATGACGCCATGCACGCCCTGCTGCCGGACGAGCCGCTGATGCTGAAGGTCTCCCGCATTTACCGGGACGCCCGGCGGCTGTTTGGCCGGGGACCGTATAAGGATCATCTGTGGTGGTGCATCCGTACCGGTGACAAGGACTGGACGGGCCGCCCCACCTTCTGGTTTGAGCTGGGGCCGGATTATTACAGCTTCGGGCTGGGCTTCTGGTCGCCTGCGGCGGCGCTGATGGAGACCTTCCGCAAGCAGATCGACCAGCACCCGCAGGAGCTGGAGAAGCTGGTGCGGCAGTTCAACCGGCAGCAGGTGTTCACGCTGGACGGCCCGGAGTATGCCCGCAGCAAGGGCCAGACCTCCGACCTTCTGCGGCCATGGTATCAGAAGAAGTCCCTCTCCCTCCGCTGGGAGGGGCCGCTGGACGAACGCATCTTTTCCCCCGCGCTGGCGGAGGATATCATCGAGGGGTTCAAAACGCTGGTGTCCCTTTACCACTATTTCAACAAGATCGTGGCGCTGACGCCCCAGCAGGAGCGCACCCGCGGCCAGGACGCATAAAAAGACATGACCGGCAGCGCCGGTCATCTCTTTTTATGTCACCATGTCGATGATCTCCTGCAAGGAGAACTGCTCCTTGTAGTAGTTCAGCTGGCCGTCGATCAGTTCGTCCAGCACCCGCATGCCCAGCAGCTCCACCGGCGCCTTGTCATCCGTCAGGATGCAGTCGCCGCCGGTATAGTCCTGTAAGCTCTGCGCCACCTTTTCCATCATATCGGCGTATTTGGCGTTGCTCAGCCGTACCCGGTTCTCGTCAAAGGTCTGGCGCAGGTCATCGGCGTCGGTGCAGAACACCACCGTGTTGGTATTGGCCGGTACATTCACCGTATAGGTGTGGGCGAACACGCTGGCCATGGTGTCGCACAGGTACTGGTTGATGGAGCCGTCATGGGCGGAGGTCATGTTCAGGTTCACCACCATGACGCCGCCGGGCTTCAGATGCCGCTGCACTTCGGTGAAGAACTCCACGCTGGACAGCTGAAAGGGAATGGTGATGTCCTGATAGGCGTCCACCATAATTACGTCAAACTGCTCCTGCGAGGCGGTCAGATAGGCCCGGCCATCCTCCACCGCCACCTCCACGCTGTCCGGCAGGCCGAAGTACTCTGTGGCGATATCGGCGATCTTCTGGTCGATCTCCGCGCCCTGCACCTTCACGCCGGGAAAATACCGCACGCAGTAGCTGGCGTAGGTACCGGAGCCCATGCCCAGGATCATGACGCTGCGGCCGTCGTTTTCGCTGCCGTCCATGCCTGCCATGCAGGGCGCGGCCAGCGCATAGTCATAGTACATGCCCGTCAGCTCCGCGTCCTTCCTCTGGATGGACTGGACGCCGAACAGCACGTTGGTGGACAGCACCGTGCGCTTGTCGTTGTCCTTCACCTGAAGGTAGTTGTAGATGGATTCGTCCTCCAGCGTGATGTCGTTCTCCCAGAAGGCGAAGCTGTAGGTGGGCAGGGTGAAGCACAGTCCCACGATGACCACCGCCGCCACGATGCCCTTGAGCATCCGTTTCCGGGCAAAGGCGAAATATACGATGCCGATGGCCGCCAGCACTCCGGCGAAGATCAGAAACGTGGCCGCCGTACCCACAGCGGGGATGGTGATGAAGGTGGGGACAAAGGTGCCGATGATGCTGCCGATGGTGTTCAGGGCGTTGAGACGGCCCACGGTCTTGCCGGTGTCGTCCAGATTATCCACCGTGAACTTGGTCAGCGACGGCGTCACCGTACCCAGCAGCACGCAGGGGAAGGCGAAGATCACCAGACACGCCGCCAGCGCCGCCCAGACGAGGAAATTCTTCGTCACGAAGGTGGCCAGCAGCAGGCTGGCCCCGGCGATGAGCCACCGGCCCGCGAAGGGGATCAGGGCGATCCAGATGGCGGCGATGAGGATGCGGCCATACAGCCTGTCCGGTGAGTTGGTCTTGTCTGCCAGCTTGCCGCCCCACAGGTTGCCGATGGCCATAGCGATCATGATCACGCCGATGATCACCGTCCACACGATCTGGGAGGAGCTGAAATAGGGCGCCATCAGTCGGCTCGCGCCCAGCTCCACCGCCATCACCGACACACCGGCGAAGAACTCGGTGATATACAGGAACCATTTATGCCGCATCAGCTTGTTTTCCATGCTGTGTACCTCCGGTCATTGATGGCAACAGTATACAGGCGCAGGGCATGTTTGTCAAACCGGACAAAGCAGGAGAGCGCTCCCCGGAGGGAAGCGCTCTCCTGCTTTTTGTGTATGAAGAATGGAAGGAAAATCGTTAGATTTCATGCCAGTTACTTTACGCCCATGGCCAGCTCGGCGATCTGGACGGTGTTGGTGGCGGCGCCCTTGCGCACCTGATCGCCGCAGCACCAGATGTTCAGGCCGTTGTCGCTGGTGAGATCGTCGCGGATACGGCCCACGAACACGATGTCCTGATCGGAGGTATCCAGCGGCATGGGGTACTGCTTGTTGGCCAGATCGTCCACCAGACGGCAGCCCGCCGCTTTGGCGATGGCGGCCTTGGCGTCGGCCACGCTGATCTTCTCCTTGGTGCGCACCACGATGGACACGCTGTGGCTGCGGACCACGGGGACGCGGACGCAGGTGCAGCTGACCTTCAGCTCCGGCAGGTGCAGGATCTTGCGGCCCTCGTTCTGCATCTTCATCTCCTCGGAGGTATAGCCCTCGAAGGCCTCGCCGCCGATCTGGGGAATAACGTTATAGGCGATCTGATACTGGAACACCTTGGGCTGATAGCGCTCGCCCTTGCTGAGGGCGTCCACCTCGGCCATCAACTCGATGGGGCCGCCCGCGCCGGCGCCGCTGACCGCCTGATAGCTGGAGGCCACGATGCTCTCGATGGGGCTGAGCTTGTTCAGGGCGTTGATGGCCACCAGCGACACGATGGTGGTGCAGTTGGGGTTGGAGATGATGCCCTTGTGCCACTTCACGTCCTCGGGGTTGATCTCCGGAATCACCAGCGGCACGTCCTTGTCCAGACGGAAGGCGCTGGAGTTGTCCACAAACACGGCGCCGGCCTTAACGATGGCGGGCGCGTACTGCTTGGCAATGTCGTTCTCCGCCGCGCCCAGCACCAGATCGAGGCCCTGAAACGCGCTGTCGGAGGCGGCCACCACCTGCACCTGACCGCCCCGGAAGGGCAGCATGCTGCCTGCGCTGCGGGCGCTGGCGATGGGGCGCAGCTCCGCCACAGGGAAGTCGCGCTCCTCCAGAATTTTCATCATTTCACGGCCCACCGCGCCGGTGGCGCCCAGAATACCTACACGAAACTGTTTCATTTTGCAACTTCCTCCTTTACAAAGCTGTCATACAGGACGCGAATGGCCTGTTCAAAATCTTTTTCCTCCACGCCCACGATGATGTTCAGCTCCTCGGGGCCCTGGGTGATCATGCGGATGTTGACGCCGTGCTCGCCCAGCTTACTGAAGATCTTACCGGACACGCCCAGACGGAAGGCCATCTTCCGGCCTACCGCCGCCACCACGGCGATGTGCTCCGTCAGGCGGATGGCATCGGGCTGCAGCTCCTGCTGGATCTCGCCCAGAATACTGTACAGGCAGGAGGACACCTTGGCGGCCTCCACCACCAGCGACACGGTGTCGATGCCGGAGGGCGCGTACTCCACGTTGATCTGGTGCTTGGCCAGAATGGACAGCAGCTTCAGCAGGGAGCCCGCCTCGGAGGACATGCCGCTCTTGGCCACGGTGATGATGGAGAAGCCCTTCTTACCGGCGATACCGGTGATGAAGCTGTCGTCCTGCTCCTCGTCGTCGATGCTGCTGAGGATCATGGTGCCGTCATGGGCGGGGTCGTTGGTGTTGCGGATGTTCAGGGGAATGTTCTTCTCCCGGACGGGGAACACAGTGCCCTCATGCAGCACCTGTGCACCCAGATAGCTCAACTCGCGCAGCTCGCTGTACGTTACGCGGCGGATAGGCGCGGGGTTCTCCACAATGCGGGGATCGGCCATCAGGATACCGGACACATCCGTCCAGTTCTCGTACACGTCGGCATCCAGCGCCGCCGCCGCCAGCGCGCCGGTGATGTCGCTGCCGCCGCGGGTCAGGGTCACCACCCGGCCGTCAGGCATGGAACCGTAGAAGCCAGGGATCACCACCCGCTGGCCGTCCGCCGCCTTCCGCAGGGCTTCATAGCTGGCCTCCTGATCCACGGTGCCGTCAAATTTGAATTGCAGCCACAGCGCCGCGTCCAGAAAGGTATAGCCCAGATAGTCCGCCATCAGCCGGGCGGCAAAGTATTCGCCCCGGGAGGCCAGATACTCCTGATCCGCCTCGCCGGCGCACATCCGCTTCCACAAGGCGTCGAACTCCGGATTCAGATCAATGGTCAGGCCGCAGTCGTCGGCGATCTCCTGATACCGCTGGCGGATCAGATTGAAAATTTTCTCGCAGCTGACGCCGTATTTCAGGTGGGCGCTGCACAAATACAGAAGGTCGGTGACCTTATGATCGTCCTTGTATCGTTTGCCGGGGGCGGACACCACGATAACGCGGCGGGCCTCGTCACTCTCCACAATGGCCTTTACCTTGGCAAATTGCACGGCGTCGGCCATGGAGGAGCCGCCGAATTTTGCTACTTTCAACATATCAACAGTCCTTTCGTCAGGTACAAAGCGTTTTCTCCGGCGGACAAAAAGACAGAATCTTACATTTTGTCCGCTAATAAAAAACACTTGACTTTTTATGGGAAACAATATATCATATCCCTCATGAAAATGCAAGGCGAAATTTCAGCTTTTTTCGAGAAAATTTTTAGGAAAAATAACCGGAGGTCTACCCCATGATGGAATACCAGAGCACACGAAACCCCGACCTGCACGCCACGGCGGCTCAGGCGGTCTTACAGGGCCTCGCCCCCGATGGCGGACTGTATACCATGCCCTCGCTGGCAGAGATCAAGCTGGACTGGCAGGCCCTCCTGCCGCTGGACACCCTGTCCATGGCGCGGGAGATCCTGTCGGCGCTGCTGCCCTCTTTTGATAAGAAGGAGATGGACGCTCTCGTCCACGCCGCCTATGCCAATAAATTCGAGACGCCCGACCTGACCCCCACCGTCGCCGTGGGCGATGACGCGGTGCTGGAGCTGTTCCGCGGCCCCACCAGCGCCTTTAAAGACGTGGCCCTCAGCATGCTGCCCCGGCTGATGACCGCCGCCCGCGAGAAGTGCGGCGTCAGCGACGAGATCCTGATCCTGACCGCCACCAGCGGCGACACCGGCAAGGCCGCCATGGCGGGCTTTCAGGACGTGCCGGGCACGAAGATCATTGTATTCTACCCCTACGGCGGCGTCAGCACCGTGCAGCAGCGGCAGATGGAGACCCAGCAGGGCCGCAACGTCTGCGTCTGCGCCGTCCGGGGCAACTTTGACGACGCCCAGACCGGCGTGAAGGACATCTTCGCCGCCGTGGAGGAGGCGCAGCTGCTGGCGGGCAAGGGCGTGTGCCTGTCCTCCGCCAACTCCATCAATATCGGCCGTCTGGCACCGCAGGTGGTGTACTATTTCCGCGCCTACGCCGATCTTTGCCGCACGGGCCGCATCCAAGCGGGCGACAAGGTGGATTTCGCCGTACCCACCGGCAACTTCGGTGACATTCTGGCGGGCTATTTCGCCCGTGAGTTGGGGCTTCCCGTGGGACGGCTGGTCTGCGCCAGCAACGCCAACAACGTGCTGACCGACTTCCTGCGCACCGGTTGCTATGACCGCAACCGCCCCTTCTATAAAACGGTGTCCCCCTCCATGGACATTCTGGTGTCCAGCAATCTGGAGCGGCTGCTGTACCTCATGAGCGGTGCCGCGGCGCTGGTGGCGGAGCTGATGGCCCAGTTGAAGGAGAAGGGCGTCTATCAGGTGCCGGAGGCGCTGCTGGAGAGGATCCAGTCCGTGTTCTGGAGCGGCTGCTGTGACGATACCGCCACCAAGGCGGCCATCGGCCAGCTGTGGAGCCAGCATCATTATCTGGCCGACACCCACACGGCGGTGGCATGGCAGGTGGCCCAGGACTACAAGGCCGCCAATCCCGGCCATAACCCTGTGGTGGTGCTGTCCACCGCCTCTCCTTACAAGTTCCCCGCCGCCGTGCTGGAGGGGCTGGGCGCGGAGGCACAGGGCGACGAATTTGACGTGATGGCGCAGCTCCATGACCTGACCGGCGTGCCGGTGCCGCCCAATCTGGCGGACCTGCGGCAGCGGGAGGTGCTGCACCACGATGTGATCGACCGCGAGGACATGCTGTCCTACGTTCTGAAGAAAGCAGGTGAAGCCGTATGGAGCAAGTGACCATCCGCGTTCCGGCCACCACCGCCAATCTGGCGGCGGGCTTTGACGTGCTGGGCTGCGCGCTGGGACTTTATAACACGTTGTCCTTCACCCCGGCGGAGACGCTGAGCTTCTCCGGCTGCGACGAGCAGTACCAGACAGAGGAAAATCTGGCCTATGTGGCCTATGCCAAGGTGTGGCACGAGCTGCGGCACGTGGACGTGCCGCCGGTACACATCCATATCCAGGCAGATATTCCCGTGTGCCGGGGACTCGGCTCCTCGGCGGCGCTGATCGCCGCCGGCGCCACGGCGGCCAACATCATGGCGGGCAAGCCCTTCGACAAGCGGCAGCTGCTGGCCCTGACCACGGAGATCGAGGGCCATCCCGACAATCTGGCTCCCGCGCTGCTGGGCGGCCTGACCGCCTCCATGCTGCTGGGCGGCCAGGTATACACGGTGGAGTATCTGCCCCATCCGGAGCTGCGGTTCGTGGCCCTGTCGCCGGACTTCCCCCTCAGCACCCACGAGGCGCGGCGGGTACTGCCCTCCATGGTGGCCCACAGCGACGCCGTCCGCAACGCAGGCTTTCTGGCGGTGCTGCTGCGGGCCATCGAGCAGGGAGACGAGGCGCTGATCGCCGCGTCCTTACAGGACCGGCTGCACCAGCCCTACCGCCGCCGCCTGATCCCGGAGTATGACCGCATCGAGGCGCTGGCCCATCAGAACGGCTGCCATGCCGTGTGCATCAGCGGCGCGGGCCCCACCATCCTGTGCATCACCCGCGACCCGGACTTTGCCGCCCGGATGGAGCGCGCGGTGCTGCCGCTGGAGCATCACTGGAAGGTGCGGGACCTGCCGGTGGACTATCACGGCACCGTTAAGGTGTCGTAAAGGCATCGTGCATAAAAAGGGGAGCGCCGCTCCCCTTTTTGTCGTATTATGACGGTTGCAATCCGGCAGGCGGCGTGATATGATGGCGTGGCAAGCCATCAAAGAAAGAAGGTGTCTCGTTGCAGGCATTGTCTATCGCGTTTCACGCCATCGTACCCCTGTTTCTGATTATCGCTCTCGGCTTCGGCGTCAAGCGTCTGGGCTGGATCGGCCCGGAGGACGTGCGGCGCTTCAACAAGGTGTGCTTTTACACCTTTATGCCGGTGATGCTGTTCTATAATATCTATACCTCTGATTTCTCCCATGCGGTGCGCCTGTCCTACGCGCTGTTCGTGGTGGGCATGGCGCTGGCCATGATCCTGCTGGCCTTCCTTATCACGTTGGCGGTGGAAAAAACGCCGGAGCGCCGGGGCGTCATGATACAGGCGGCCTTCCGCAGCAACTTCGTGCTGCTGGGCCTGCCCATTGCCCAGGAACTGCTGCCAAATGCCAGCTTCGGCATTACCGCCCTGATGATCGCCATCGTAGTGCCCATCTACAACATGATGTCGGTGGTGGTGCTGGAATACTTCCGGGGCAGTAAGCCCAAGCTGGGTGAGGTGCTGCTGGCGGTGATCAAGAACCCGCTGATCATCGCTTCTGTTGTGGGCCTTCTGATGAAGGCGCTGCACATCACCCTGCCGGAGGTGCTGGTATCCTTCGCCGGAAAGATGAACAGTGCCGCCACGCCGCTGATCCTGCTGCTGTTGGGCGCGTCCTTCGAGATACGGCATATCGCCCGCTATAGAAAGCAGCTGCTGGTATGCGTCGGGCTGCGCCTGCTGGTGTTCCCCGGCGCGATCCTGGCGCTGGCCGCCGCGATGGGCCTGCGGGATATCGAGTTTGTTACCCTGCTGGCCATGACCGCCGCCCCCACCGCCGTCAACTCCTTCAACATGGCCCAGCAGCTGGGCGGCGACAGCGACCTGGCCGGCAGCGCCGTGGTGGTATCCACCGCCGGATCGTTCTTCACCCTGTTTCTGTGGATCACACTGTTCAAGCAGCTGGGTATGTTCTGAGAAATATAAGATAAGGAGAGCTTCCTATGAAAACACCGGAAATCCACGAATCCGTTTTTGTCGCGCCTACCGCCACGGTGGTGGGCAACGTCCGCATCGGCGCACACAGCAGCGTGTTCTTCGGCGCGGTGCTGCGCTCGGAGCTGGATGAGATCGTCATCGGCGAGGGCACCAACATTCAGGACAACTGCGTGGTGCATATCGAGCGGGGCATCCCGGTGCATGTGGGCAGCGGCTGCACCATCGGCCACAGCGCCATCGTCCACAGCTGCACCGTGGGCGACAATACGCTGGTGGGCATGGGCGCCATCATCCTCAACGGCGCGGTGGTGGGCAAGAACTGCATCATCGGCGCGGGGGCGCTGATCCCTCAGAACGCCGTGATCCCCGACGGGTCGCTGGTGGTGGGCATGCCCGGCAAGGTGCGCCGCGCCGTCACCGAGGAGGAGATCGCCACCAACCAGGCCAGCGCCGTCATGTATATGGAGGAAGCGGCGGAATACAAGGAAATGTACGAAGCGAAGTAAAAAATACGCTGTGCTTTCAAAAGCACAGCGTATTTTTTATAGTGTTACGGTCTCCGCGCCCAGTGCATGGGATTCCTCCGCGTCGTGGGTGGCCAGCACCAGCGTCCGCCGTCCCACGGCCTCGCCGATGGCGGCCAGGCATCGCTGCTTCGTCTCGCTGTCCAGCCCCGTCAGCGCCTCGTCCAGCACCAGCACGTCAAAGGGGTGGGCCAGCGCACGGCCCAGCGCCGCCCGGCGCTTCATGCCGCCGCTGAGCGTCTCCGGCAGCGCGTCAAGGCTGTCGCCCAGCCCCAGCGCCGTCAGGACGCGGCAGGCCGAGTCTTCATCGCTGAACAGGGCAGCGTTTTCCAGCACCGTTTTCCACGGCAGCAGCCGGTCCTCCTGAAACACGGCGGAGAACCGGACGCCCTCCGGCACCGAAACGGTGCCCTTGCGGGGCCTTTCCAGCCCCAGCAGCAGCCGCAGCGCCGTGGTCTTGCCCTCACCGGAGGGACCCGTCAGGCACACCCGCCCGCCCTCGGGGACGGTCAGGGAAAAATCCCGCAGGATGGGCCTTTGCAGGGCGTAGCCGAAGGTCACATGGTCGAAACGGATCATGGTGCGGCCTCCCTTCGCTTCGGGCCGGAAAAGGCCCGCTGCAATAGAGCGCTGCACAGCACGATCACCACTGTCAGGGCAAACACCTCGTCGTAGCTGACGGTGGCCTTGCCGCTCCACAGCAGGTCGCCCAGGGAGCCCTGCGTGCGGCAGATGACTTCGGCGGCGATGCCGGACTTCCACGCGAAGCCCAGCCCCGTGGTAATGGCGGCGGACACATAGGGCCGGATGCCCGGCAGGGTGATCTGCCGCAGGATGGCCCGCCGGCTCATGCCGAACACCCGCGCCATCTCGGACAGGTGCCGGTCGGCGTTCTCCAGTCCCGTCTCCACATTGCTCCACACGATGGGCAGCACCGTCAGGAACACGATGGTGCAGGGGATATACGGGCGGCTGACCATTGCAAAGCTGCTGGGGATGTATAAGCGGGGCGGGCATTTCGTCCACGGCCAGCTCACCGAGCAGGCAAAGCCCTATTTCATCTACCGCCGGGCAAAACAGGTGACCCTCCGCCCTGTGGATGGCCGCGGGCCCATCGTTGCCACCGCCGACGGCGAGTGCGCCCCCTGTGATGCGGTGGAGGCTGTCCTGCGCCCCCTGAGCGGCCGTATCCTCCTGCCCGTCCCGGCGTATGAGCGGTTTGTGACGAAAAGAAGCAGCGCGGACGCAAAATAAGAAGATGTTTGGATGAAAAAGAGCAGTCTCTCCGGAAAAGAGAACTGCTCTTTTTTCGATGTAAGGATACTTTTTCGGGTGGTCACAAATTGTTCAAAAAGAAAAATCAAAAAGGTCTTGATTTTTCAGTTCAAGATGAGTACAATACACTTAGCACTCAGAGAAAAGGAGTGCTAAACAACCGGAAGCCCGGCAGAAACGGGCCGAAGGTGCCAAAAAAGTTTTCATTATATTTTATTATAGGAGGGCAAGAACTATGAAGATCATTCCTCTTGCAGACCGTGTTGTTATCAAGGCCGTTGAAGTCGAGGAGACCACCAAGGGCGGCCTCATCCTGACCGGCAGCGCCAAGGAGAAGCCCCAGGTGGCTGAGGTCGTGGCTGTTGGCCCCGGCGGCATCGTGGACGGCAATGAAGTCAAGATGACCGTGAAGGTCGGCGATAAGGTCCTGACCAGCAAGTACTCCGGTACTGAGGTCAAGGTGGACGGCGAGGAGTGCACCATCGTGCGTCAGGGCGATATCCTGGCCATCGTGGAGTAAGCTTCCCCTCTGAAATTGAAATTTGAGCTTTGAAGGAGCGATTTGATTATGGCAAAACAGATCAAGCAGGGCGAGGATGCCCGCAAGGCACTGTGTGCCGGTATTGATACCCTGGCTAACACCGTTAAGATTACCCTCGGCCCCAAGGGCCGCAATGTGGTGCTGGGCAAGAAGTTCGGCGCACCGGTCATCACCAACGATGGCGTGACCATTGCCAAGGAGATCGAGCTGAAGG
>ERZ773147.3188-NODE-3188-length-12906-cov-5.552875_pt1 | contig 12906 bp, 11 predicted proteins | sample MGYA00580851_ERZ773147 | MGnify/ENA primary metagenome ERZ773147 (study PRJEB29015, sample SAMEA2737818) | human gut metagenome | biome: human gut; feature: human-associated habitat; material: faeces | place: China | collected 2012 ... | reverse complement strand
AGCCGGTCATTACCGCGCTCGGCGCCGGCATCGGCGACGAATTCAATCTCGACAAACTGCGCTATCACAAGGTCATCATCATGGCTGATGCTGATGTTGACGGCAGCCACATCCGCACGCTTCTGCTCACATTCTTCTTCCGCTTCATGCGGCCGCTGATCGAGCACGGCTATGTCTATTCCGCTGTCCCGCCCCTCTATAAGCTTTCGCGCGGCAAGACGCAGCGTGTGGCGTATTCTGACCCGGAGCGCGATCAGATTTCCGCCGAAATGCGCGCGGACAACCCGAACGCGAAGATCGATATCTCCCGGTATAAGGGCCTCGGCGAAATGAACCCGCATGAACTGTGGGAAACGACCATGGACCCCACTACGCGGACGCTGCGCCGCATTACGCTCGAGGACGCCGTGCAGGCCGACCAGATCTTCACCGTTCTGATGGGCGAGGACGTCGAGCCGCGCAAGGAATTCATCGAAGAAAACGCGAAATACGTCGTGAATCTGGATATCTGATTCCAGTCAATCTTTTGTAGGGGCCGATGCCCACATCGGCCCTGAATCTGCTGCGATTTCGCCTGAAATTACCGATAAACCGGTGCATCCTGCGCGGGCCGATATGTACCGGCAGGCGGCAGATCACATCCGTAACGCTCCTTCGCCGCAAACGGCTGTGACCGGCATCGGCCCCCCACAAAGGAGAAAGCATAAATGGCACATAAAAAAGATTACAAGCCCGAGGATATCATGTTCCCGGAACAGCGGATTGTGCAGTCGGAACTTGTACATGAGATGAAAAGTTCGTACATCGACTACGCGATGTCCGTCATTGTCGGCCGTGCGCTGCCGGATGTACGAGACGGCTTAAAGCCCGTCCACCGGCGTATTCTCTACGCCATGTACGAGGACGGCCTGACCTCCGACAAGCCGTTTAAGAAATCGGCGACATGTGTCGGCGACGTGCTGGGCCGGTATCATCCGCACGGCGACGCATCGGTCTACGACGCGATGGTCCGTCTGGCGCAGGATTTCTCCATGCGCTATCCGCTTGTCGACGGCCACGGCAACTTCGGTTCCGTTGACGGCGATCCCCCCGCGGCCTACCGTTATACCGAGGCGCGCATGTCGAAGCTTTGCAACGAGATGCTGCGCGACATCGACAAGGAAACCGTTCTGTGGGACCCGAACTTCGATGAATCGAGAAAGGAACCGCGCGTCCTGCCGTCACGCTTCCCGAACCTGCTGGTCAACGGCTCGTCCGGTATTGCCGTCGGCATGGCGACAAATATCCCGCCGCACAACCTGACCGAGGTGATTAACGCCTGCATCTGCATTCTGGAAAACCCGGAAGCAGAACTGGCAGACCTCATGGACTATATCAAGGGTCCGGATTTCCCGACAAAGGGCATCATTATGGGCCGCAGCGGCATCCGCGCCGCGTATGCCACGGGCCGCGGCAAGATCACTGTCCGCGCCCGGACGGAGTTTGAGGAATTCGGACAGAACCGCGAACGCATCATCGTCACAGAACTTCCCTATCAGGTCAACAAACGCCAGCTGATCGCCAACATGGCCGAGCAGGTGCGCGACAAGCGGCTTGAGGGCATTTCCGATATCCGCGACGAAACCGACCGCAACGGCATGCGCGTCGTTATTGAACTGAAAAAGGACGCGAACCCGCAGGTCGTTCTGAACCGGCTGTTTGCCCAGACGCAGATGCAGACCACGTTCGGCGTGACGATGCTTGCGCTGGTCAACAACCAGCAGCAGCCGAAGATTTTGTCCCTGCGGCATATGCTGGATGAATATCTGACCTTCCAGGAAGAAATCATCACGAAGCGGACGCAGTACGATCTCAAAAAAGCGCTCGACCGGCAGCATGTGCTGGAGGGTCTGCTCATTGCCGAGGACAATATCGACGAGGTCATCAAGACCATCCGTGAAAGCTATGACAACGCAAAAGAGCGCCTGATGGAGCGGTTCAATCTGTCCGAGATTCAGGCGCAGGTCGTGCTGGACATGCAGCTTAAGCGTCTGCAGGGACTCGAACGCGAGAAGCTGGAAGCGGAATATGAGGAACTCGAAAAGCGCATTGCGTATTACCGCGAACTGCTGTCCAACGAGGAAATGCTCAAGGGCGTTCTGAAGGACGAATTGACTGCCATCCGCGATAAATACGGCGATGATCGTCTGACTGAAATTCAGGATGTTGAGGACGAGATCGACATTGAAGACCTGATCGAAGAGGAGCAGTGCGTCTTTACGCTTTCCCATGCGGGCTACTGCAAGCGTGTTCCCGCTTCGACCTACCGCAGCCAGAAGCGCGGCGGCAGAGGCGTCACGGGCATGACGACGAAGGAGGAGGACTTCGTAGAGGGCGTGTTTACCGCCTCCACGCATGACTATATCCTCTTCTTCACGAACCTCGGCAAGGTGCACCGCCGCAAGGGCTATCAGATCCCGGAGGCAGGCCGCACGGCCAAGGGCACGAATCTGGTCAATATCCTCCCATTTGAGCCGGGCGAGAAGGTCACGGCGGGTATCACCGTGCATGAATTCGACGAGGATTATCTTGTCTTTGTTACCAGAAACGGCACTGTCAAACGGTTGGAACTGGCAAGCCTCAATACCGCGCGCAAAGCCGGAATCCGCGCGCTGACGCTCTCGGAGGGCGATGAACTGATTGCCGTTATGAAGACCGACGGCAAGCAGGATATCATGCTTGCAAGCGCGAACGGCATGGTCATCTGCTTCAACGAAAACGACGTGCGTGTCATGGGCCGCGACGCAGCCGGTGTGCGCGGCATGATGCTGGACGCGGGAGACTATGTGGTCGGCGCGGGCATCGCCTCGAGAGGCAAGCAGCTGCTTTCCGTCACGGAATGCGGCTATGGCAAGCGCACGGAGATCGAATCTTATCTGCGCCTTGGCGAAGACGGCCAGCGCCGTCCGCAAAACCGCGGCGGCAAGGGCCTCAAGGGTTATAACATCACGGCCAAGACCGGCAAAATTGCGGGCATGGCAATCGTGGACGACGCGGACGATATTATGCTGATTGAAAACGGCGGCGTGCTCATCCGCATGGCGGCGGCAGATATCAATGTCTACGGCCGTGACACGCAGGGCGTCATTCTCATGCGCCTTGAATCCGGCAGCCGCGTTATTTCCGTGGACCGCGTGGACCGGGAGCCGGAAGAGCCCGCGGAGAACGAAGAGGCATGAAGACCGTCACCATCTACACCGATGGGGCCTGCTCCGGCAATCCCGGCCCCGGCGGCTGGTGCGCGATTCTGGAGTATAACGGACACGAGAAACTGATCTCCGGCGGCGAGGAACGCACCACAAACAACCGCATGGAACTCACCGCAGTCATACAGGCCCTGCTTGCTCTGCGCGAGCCGTGTGTTGTAGAACTTTATTCTGACTCCAAATACGTTATTGACGCATTGGAAAAGGGCTGGGCATGGGGCTGGCGGAAAAAGGGCTGGGTCAAGTCTGACAAAAAGCCTGCTCTGAACCCCGACCTCTGGGAATTGCTCCTCGGCCTCGTGAGCCAGCACGAGATGCACTATCACTGGGTCAAGGGTCACGAGGAAAACGAAAAAAACAACCGCTGCGACGAGCAGGCGGTTCTGGAGAGCCGGAAATTCAAAGCATGAGGACGCGTCGCCTGTTACGGTATTCCAAATTTGTAGGTAGTTGCGTTTGAATGGCCGCGGTAAATCAGCCTTGCATTCAAAAATTGCAGGGCAGTACGAATTCGCCGCAGTCCCACAAAAGCCTCCCCTTGCCGCGCTCTGCGCGGTAAGGGGAGGTGTCATTTGCGTCAGCAAATGCCGGAGGGGATTTGTTTTAGATTTCAGAGTGCGCTGTAAGTTGCAGCACGCGAATCCCCTCAGGCGCTTCGCGCCAATTTCCCTTGGGCACAAGCAGAGCCTTTGGTGCGTCAGAAATTTTGAACTCTTTCAAATATCGCGGAAAAAATACCCGCAGGAGGCTCAGCCTTCTGCGGGTCGGTTTGTTTATAGCGGAGTTTTTTTGATTTTTGCAAACGCGCGGGGATATTTGAGCGGTGTGGACTTGATTTTACGGATCACAACGGCCTTGTGTACGGCATCCTGAATGGGATATTCGTACACGCGCTCGATCGTTCCGCCAAGCAGCGCCACGGCGCGCTTTGCCTCTTCCATTTCCTCGCCTGCCAGCGCACCCTTCATCGCCAGGAACGCGCCGCCCACCTTTACATACGGCAGGCAGAGTTCCGACAGGATATTCAGCCGCGCCACGGCGCGGGACGTCGCAATATCATACTGCTCCCGGCGGGTCTGGACAAATTCTTCCGCCCGGGCAGTGACGACCTCGGCCTCCACGCCCAGCTGCGGCAGAATTTCCCGCAGCCATGTCATGCGCTTGGCCAGAGAATCCAGAAGCGTCAGTCTGATCGACGGCTCCGCAATTTTCAGCGGGACGCCGGGAAAGCCCGCGCCGCAGCCAACATCGATCACGCGCTTGCCGGAAAAGTCCTCTGCCTGCAAAAGTGCGATGCAGTCGAGAAAATGCAGTTCGGCCACGGCCTGCGGCTCAGTGATGGCCGTGAGGTTCATGACCTTGTTTTTTTCGATCAGCGCCTGCCCGAACGCGCAGAGCGTGTCGATCTGCTCCGGCGATAAGCCGGAGCGCGCTTCCAGTGCTTCCCTCATTGATCTGCCTTTCGGATATACAGCACGCCGAGCGTTCCCGGCCCACAGTGGCTGCTGACGGTGCAGCCGGCCCGCGTGACGCAGATCTCCTCAAACGGCTGTAACTTTTGCACAGTTTCCACAGCCTTTTGCACCGTTTCTTCCGACACGCCGGAGTGCGTGATGAACACGCGGCGCAGTTCCAGATCGCTGCGGTTTCCAATTTTGTCGGTGATATACTCGCAGACGCATTTGTCAAAGCTGCCGCGATATTTTTTGCCGACGCCCATTTTGCCGTCCTTGACCTCAATGCACGGGCGAAGCTTTAAAAGATTTGCGCCCAGAAGCGTCACGGCGGAGCAGCGGCCGCCCTTTTTCATGTAATCCAGCCGGTCAAGAATGAAGCTGGCTTCCACACGGCCTGTCAGATCGTGCAGCGCCGCAACAATATCGTCCGGCTCCATGCCTTCGCGCGCCATGCGCTCGGCTTCCAACACAACAAGTCCATGACCTGTGGATAAATTTCTGGAATCGACGACGTATACGTTGTCAAAATCCGCCGCTGCCAGTTTCGCGTTCTGATAGCAGCAGGAAAAATCCAGAGAGATACAGACGTGGATGACGAAGTCGTTTTTTTCAGACAACTCTGTAAACGCGCGGACATAATCGGCCAGATTGACCGCCGCTGTCTGCGGCAGACTTCCGCCGGCAGAGACGTGCGCATAGATATCATCGGGCTTGACGTCCACGCCGTCGCGCAGCGTCTTGCCGTCCATGCTCACATAGAGGGGCAGCAGGCGGATGTTGTACCGTTCCAGCTGCTCCGGGCTGAGATCACAGGTAGAGTCAGACGTGATCTGATAACGCATAGAGAGTTCCTTCCTTTTTTTCATCTGCATCCATTAAGGACGCGCGTGTGGTAACCGATGGTTCAATACGTCTGCGGTTACCTTGGCGCAGTGCGCGGAAAAAATCGCGCAGCGCCTGTGAACATTCCGCTTCCAGTATGCCGCCGCTGACCTCCGGCTGAAAACAGCCTGGCAGATGCAGCAGATCGACAAGACTTCCCGCCGCGCCGGATTTTGGATCGCACGCGCCGAAGACGACGCGCGGCAGATGCGCGTTTAAAATCGCACCGGCACACATGGGGCATGGCTCCAGCGTCACATACAGCGTACACTGCCACAGCCGCCAGCCGCCAAGCGTCCGGCAGGCTTCGCCGATGGCCTCCAGTTCTGCGTGGGCCAGCGCCGTTTTTCCTTTTTCGCGCCGGTTGCGGCCACGGCCGACAATGCGGTCTTCCAGTGTAATCACACACCCCACCGGAACCTCACCGTCCGCTGCCGCTTCCTGTGCAAGCAGGAGCGCTTCGCGCATCATTGCCTCATCCAAGTCCGTACACACACCTCCACGGCAAGAGTCATTCTATCATACCCGAAAATGGAAGATTCGTCAACACCCGCTGTGCGGCGCTTTCCTTGGGAAAACAGGCTTTTTGCTTGCTTTTAACAGGCGGACGCGATATACTGAATATATCAGGCAGCGACGCTGCAAAGAATGGATGGAAGAAAGGATCACGACGGTATGAGTACTGCATATCAGAATCTGACCCCCGCACAGCTGCGCGAGGAATACGCAGCAGTCAAGGCGCAGTTCGACGCGCTGAAGGCGAAGGAGCTGAAGCTCAACATGGCAAGAGGCAAGCCCGGCAGGGAGCAGCTTGACCTCGTCTCCGGCATCCTGAGCATCCTCAAAACCCCGGAGGACTGCATTTCCGGCGGCGTCGACGCCCGCAACTACGGCGAGCTTTCCGGCCTCAAAGAAGCGAAGGAATACTGGGCGGACGTACTCGGCTGCAAACCGGAGGAGTGCTTCATCGGCGGCAACGCGTCGCTGACGCTCATGTACGATCTGGTCAGCAAGGGCTATACGCACGGCCTTGCACGCTCGGAAAAGCCGTGGTGCAGGCTGGATACCGTCAAGTGGCTCTGCCCGGCCCCCGGCTATGACCGCCATTTTAAAATCACCGAATCGTTCGGCTTTGAACTCATTACAATTCCCATGACCCCCACCGGCCCCGACATGGACAAGGTCGAAGAAGCGGTCAAGGACCCGGCTGTCAAGGGCATGTGGTGCGTGCCGAAATACTCCAACCCCGACGGCATCATCTATTCCGACGAGACGATCGCGCGCATCGCGGCATTGAAGCCCGCGGCGCCCGACTTTGCCCTCATGTGGGACAACGCCTACTGCATCCACGAGTTTGACGGCGAGTTCGTCCCCTTCCGGGACATCCTGACGCTCTGCCGCGAGGCGGGAAACGACGGCATGGTCTATGAGTTTGCTTCCACGTCCAAGGTCACGCTCCCCGGCGCGGGCTTCTCCGTTATGGCTACGAGCGAGGCCAATCAGGCGTATCTGCAAAAACTCATCGGCATCCAGACCATTTCCTATGACAAGGTCAACTCTCTGCGCCATGTGCGCTTTTTAAAGGACAAGGCCCACACGCTGGAGCTCATGAAAAAGCATGCGGCCATTCTGAACCCGAAGTTCCAGTGCGTCCTGCGCCATCTGGACACCGAGATCGCGCCGCTCGGCATTGCGTCCTGGCAGCGGCCGAAAGGCGGTTATTTCGTCTCGGTCAACACGGCCCCGGGGCTTGCCAAGCGCACGCTGGCACTGTGCAAGGAAGCCGGTGTCGTCATGACCGGTGCGGGCGCGACGTTCCCCTATGGCCGCGACCCGCAGGATTCCAACATCCGCATTGCCCCGTCCCTGCCCCCGGTTGAGGAGTTGGAGCAGGCGATGGAGATCTTCTGCGCCAGTCTGCGCCTGGCCGCACTGGAGCAGCGAATGCAGTAAGTAAATTAAGGCGTCACCGCATAATTTGGCAAGATGACTCGGCGTGGGATTTTTCGTCAAGTCAAGGTTTGGAAAACGAAGGAATACTTTGTGTATTTCTCGTTTTTCAAACCGCAGAATTGGCGGAAAAGACCCGGCGAGGCACGCAGACACAATTGTGCGGTGATGCCCTAAAAATTATCCCCCGGGGAGGGTTACGCACGCCGTCCGGATACGGTACAATAATGGAAATTGCGAAGGGAGGGAACGCCGATGGCCACAGCTGAAATACTTCCGGCGTTCTCTTACGCCTGCGGTATGATCTCCGCAAAGCTTTCGCACGGCGAACGCGTGCTTTTGGAGAACGTTTTTTTCTCATTATCATCCGGGGAACGGCTGGCAGTCATCGGGGAAACCGGATCGGGCAAGACCATGCTGGCACTCTCGATTCTGGGGCTTCTCCCCTCGAACGTGCGGATGCAGGGTGGCTGTATCCAGATGGACGGCGCGGCGCTTCCCAGTGGCAAACAGCTGCAAACGCTGCGCGGCGACAAAATGGTCTATATTCCGCAAAACGGTGCGGAGTTTTTGCTCTCCACGCGCACGGTGCGCGCGCAGCTCTATGACAGCCTGAAAAAACTCGGTCTGCCGCGCAAGGAGTTCCCGGCATTAGCGGCAGAAAAGCTGCGTCTTGCGGGTTTTGACGCGCCGGAGATGGTTCTGGACAAGTATCCATTTCAGCTCTCCGGCGGCATGGCGCAGCGCGTGACGATCGCACTGGCAGCCTGCTCCCGGGCGCGGCTTCTGATTGCGGATGAGCCGACCAACGGACTGGATGAAAATGGTCGAGTGCAGTTTTTTTCGCTTCTGGATTCCATTTTCCCGAATGCGGCAAAGCTCATCATTACGCACGACATTTCCGTCGCCGCACGCTGCGACCGGATTCTGGTTCTGTGCGGCGGACGGATGCTGGAAACGGGAACGGTGGATGCTGTTTTAGGTGCTCCGCACCATCCGTACACGAAGGCTTTGCTTGCCGCGCAGGTCGCAAACGGGATGCAGCCGTCGCCGGTCTTGCGCGAGGGCGTATCCGGCTGTCCGTTTTACGCCCGCTGCCCGGAGGCGGAGGAAGCCTGTCTGAACGGCGCGATGTCAAAACACACGGATGGGAAGACAGAATGGTGGTGCTGCCATGCTTGAGATCAACAACTGCTGCAAATCGTTCGGAAACCAGACGGTTTTGCAGGATGTTTCCATGACCATTCCCGACGGAAGTATCATCGGGGTGTCCGGCGCAAGCGGCATTGGAAAATCGACGCTTGCAAAAATTCTCTGCGGCGTGACAGCGCCCGACGCGGGAGCGGTTTTTCTTGACGGGAAACTGCTTGTGTCCCAAAAAGAAGCGTATGACAGAAAGTGCGGTCTTGCCATCCAGATGGTTTATCAGCAGCCGTATGCCACGCTCGACCCTTTGCAGAAAATCGGCGCGGGACTTCGGGAACTGATCTCATATTACCGGCTAGCGGAAAACAGGCGGGCGGCAGAGAAGCTGATCGCCGACATTCTGGCGCAGATGCAGCTGTCAACAAAAATCCTCGCCCATCTGCCGCGACAGATCTCCGGCGGCGAAGCGCAGCGTGTGGCGTTGGCGCGCTGCCTGCTTTTAAGCCCGAAGCTTCTGATTTTAGATGAGGCAACGTCGATGCTGGATGTGTCCACGCAGGCAAATCTTCTGGCGCTTGTAAAGGCGCAGATGGTACCCGGCGGCGGGGCTGTGCTGTTCATCAGCCACGACCGGGCGCTGACGGATTTTTACTGTGATACAGTCTATGAATTTGACGAAGACCACCGGCTGAAAGAGGTGCGGGCGTGAAGGATTACAGAAAAAATGTGCGGCTTGCGCTCGTGTGCTTTCTGCTGGTCGTGGTTCTGAATTTTTTCTTGCCGCGGCTGCTGCCGGGCAACCCTGTGGCGTACTTGACAGGCTTTTCCGAGCAGGACATGACGCCCACGCAGGTGGCATTTTACGAGGATGCGCTGCATCTGAACAAATCTCTTCCGGTGCAGTTTGGCTACTACCTGCGCTCGCTGCTGGATGGAACGCTTGGATATTCGTATAAAAAGGATGCCGCTGTTTCGGCGCTCATCGGCGAGAAGATCGGCTATACGCTGCAAATTACTGTCCCGGCGGTGCTGCTTTCGGCAGGGATCGGTCTTCTCTGGGGACTTCGGTGCGGGTACAAAAAGGATTCGCTCGCCGACCGGCTGTCTACAACGGTGCTGATCATTCTCAACGCCGTGCCGACGTTTCTCATTGGACTGGGACTGATGATCGTGTTCTGCTTTCAAAACCGGTGGCTACCCTATACCGGTCTCAATTCTCCGGAGGCTGTGCGTGGAACGGCGGGGTATGTATGGGACAGAGCGCTGCATCTGCTGCTGCCGGTCGTGACGTTGACACTGGCGGCGCTTCCCAGCCGGTATCTGCTGGTGCGCAACATGGCAGCAAGCGCGTCGGACGGGAAAGATATTTTATACGCGAAGCAGCGCGGACTTCCGGACGGCGTCATTCGCCGGGACTATCTCCTGCGCTCGATCGCGCAGCCGTTTCTCACGATGCTCGGCATGAGCGTGTCGCTCTGCGTGGGCGGCTCGGTCGTGATTGAGAAAATTTTCTCCATCGGCGGGATGGGTTCACTTCTGACGGAGGCGGTCTATACGCTCGATTATCCGCTCATGCAGGGCATTTTGTTCGTGACGACGTGCATCATGGTGCTGTCGATTCTGCTTACCGATTTTTTGTGTCTGCTCCTTGACCCCAAGCGGAGATTGGAGGGCAGAGCATGAGAAAGAAAGGCCTTTTGCCGCTCATTTTGGGACTTTTGCTGCTGCTCATGTTTGCGTTGGCTGCATTTGCACCCGAGTTTTTTACAAGTTACAGTCAAAAAGAGCTGTTCACGAAGTGGCTCCCCATAAGCCGGGGGCATCTGCTCGGCACAAACGCGATGGGCTATGACATTTTTACGGAGCTTGTCTATGGCGCACGGCAGACGCTGCTGGTCGGCGTCTTGAGCAGTATTCTGACGCTGATTCTGGGGGCGGGTATCGGGATTTTGGGGAGCTTCCGCGGCTGGATCGGACAGCTTTTCAACGGTCTCATTCAGATTTTTGTCCTGCTTCCAAAGCTCGTTACGCTCATTGTTCTGGCGACGTTTTTGGGAAGCTCTGCCGTACATCTAATTATTCTGATCGCGGCGTTCAGCTGGGTCGGTACGGCGCGCGCCGTGCGCGCAAAGGTTTTGCAGCTGCACACACAGCCGTTTATCGAAAGCTGCCGGATCCTCGGCTACAGCCGCGCCCATATTGCCGTGCGTCACATCCTGCCGAACCTGTCGGACGTGCTGCTCTCGCGCTTTCTGCTCGGGGTGAACAGCTGCATTATGATGGAGTCGACGCTCTCGTTTCTGGGGCTTGGCGATCTCTATCGCCCGACGTGGGGCACGATGGTCAATTTTGCGTACAAGCGCGGCGCGTTTCTGCGGGGTGCGTACCAATATCTGCTGGCACCCGGCGTGTGCGTCATGCTGCTGTGTCTGGCATTTTACCTGATCAGTCTCTGGCTGACCGCCAGAAAAGAAACCATTTCGGAGGGGTAACATGGGAAAATACTTTGCGGACATCCACGCGTCACACGAAAGCCAGTTTCAGAATCTGCCGCATGGGCTTGCCGATACGGACGAAATTCTCACCTGCCGCGCAAAGCCGCAGACGTATGAAACTCTTCTGGAGCTGGCAGACGCGCTGTGCTGGCAGCTGCGTTTCCGGGAGGCGATCGACGCTTTGACGCAGGCAGTCAAGCTGGAGCCGGAACGCATGGAAGCTTACCGCAAGCGCGGCCCCAAGTATCTCGATACGCTGCAATTTGAACGGGCGCTCGCGGATTATACGCACTGCGAACAGGCGGACGGCATGAGCATCGAGTCGCGCTACCGCATCGGCATGGCGCAGTATATGCTGCAAAACTATGATGCGGCGACCGCCGCTTTTGCCGGTTCTCTTGCCATCGCGCCGCAGGACGACGATATGTATATTGCGGATGTCTACTGGCTGGTACTTTCGCAGCTTCGTGCTGAAAAAGCGGACGAGGCACAAAAAACGTTGAAGCAGCATTATCGACCCGATATGTACGTCGGCCACCACACGGCGTATGAAAAAGCCATGCGCGTGGCGGCTGGCTTTGCGCCGATGGAGGATATGCTGGCAGAGTTGGACGCGGAACCGGACGATTTACAGTTTGCCATGACGGCTTACGGCCTTTGCGTACTGCTGGAAACGCATGGCGAGACGGAAAAGGCCGATGCCTTGCGTGAAAAACTACTTATGCGCGACGGCTTCTGGTTCTGCTTCAGCTATCTCGCGGCATATAGCGACCGTAAATACACAGTTAAACCGGCAGCAGTCACTTGACTGCTGCCGGTTCTTGCTCTAAGCGATTTTTTGTTGTCCTTATGCGTACTCGCCATTTCCGGCGGGCAGTTTTTATGTTTATAAATTATCGCACCAACTCTGCTTCCTCGTTTTTTCCGAGGCGGCGGAGCATGGTCTTTTTTACGGCGCGGAAAATGTTCTGGTAGCCTGTGCAGCGGCACAGGTGGCCGGAAAGAAGCTTGCGCAGTTCATCGTCCGTGTATTCCTTTCCGGAGTTGACGATCTCGGTCGCCGTCAGAATGAAACCGGGGATGCAGAAGCCGCACTGGATAGACGTTTCCTCCATGAAAGCCTTCTGCACGTCGGAGACGGTGCCGTCAGGGTTCATCAGGCCCTCGAGCGTGATAATGTGCTTGCCCTCGGCCCAGACAGCCAGATACAGACAGGTGTTGATCGCCTCGCCGTCGATAAGCGCGGTGCATGCGCCGCATTCGCCGACCTCACAGCCCTTTTTCACAGACGTAAGCCGGAAATCATTGCGGAGCATATCCGTCAGACTTGCACGGACATCGACGATCTTTTCCACGTCTTTGCCGTTGATGTTGCATTTGACAAGAGCGTACTGTGCCATCAGATTTCACCTCCGCAGCGTTTGACAGACTCGATGAGCGCGCGCTTGGCCATTTCCACGGCGATGTGCTTGCGGAACGCCTTGCTGGCACGCCAGGAATCACGGGGATTGATGTCCTCCAGAACGGCCTTGGAGAACGCCTCAACATTTTCCATTGTGACGGGCTGGCCGTTTACAACGGCCTCGGCGCTCGGTGCGCGCATGGGCACAGGACCCGCGACGCCGTAGGCGATGCGCACACGGTCGAACGTTTTCTTGTCCGCGGACAGCCGCACATTGACGGAGCAGCCGGTCGTGGCGATCTCCATGGCGTTGCGCATGCCGTATTTGA
>ERZ773147.3181-NODE-3181-length-12943-cov-6.858861_pt1 | contig 12943 bp, 10 predicted proteins | sample MGYA00580851_ERZ773147 | MGnify/ENA primary metagenome ERZ773147 (study PRJEB29015, sample SAMEA2737818) | human gut metagenome | biome: human gut; feature: human-associated habitat; material: faeces | place: China | collected 2012 ... | reverse complement strand
CCTGCTTGATATACAGACTTGCACCGTTGACAACAGCCTGACCGTAAACGGAAGCGTCACCGGTCAGGGGGCCCATCACACCCACCTTGATGGTGCTGCCGGAAGCAGCAGCGGAACCAGCAGCAGAAGAAGCGGCAGTGCTTGCGGAAGAACCGCCGCAGGCAGTCAGAGCACTTGCTGCGGCAACAACACCGGCAGCGGCCATGAACTGACGACGAGTGATCATCTTTTTCATAAAAATCTCCTCCTTCGGAGTGTTCTATAAAGTAAATTGATAAAAACGGAAGCAAGGCCCTTCCCCTCTAAAGCGGCCTTGCTTCTATTCTTGTCTGTTATTATAGCTATCTGGGTTCAAATCCGCAATTCACAAACCGTCCATACTTTTGGGCGCATTTTCTCGGCTTTGTTGATACTTTATACAAAAATTAAAGCGTAATTTTGTGCACTATTTCAAATTGTTCATTTTGTTTATCTGTGACATGAAACAAATTCACATGTTGCAAAAAGGTTACAGGGTCTCCATCTCGGCGTCGGCGGCAAATTCGGCCTCGGCGCGGACTTCGGCGGCCTGTCCCTCGGCCTCGGCAACAGCCACCGGCTCTGCCAGTGCCTTGCGGATGGCGGTAGCGTAGAATACCATGGAAAGTGCTGTACCGATGCACCAGCCCACAGGCCATGCCATCCAGATGCCGGTAGAGCCCAGCGCGGTGGCACTGAGCACGGCGGCAATGCCCACGCGCAAAATCAGGTCGGTGAAGGTGGCGATCATGAACCGCACCATCAGGCCGCAGCCGCGCAGGATGCCGTCTGCCACCAGCTTGACCGATACCACAAAGTAGAAGGGGGAGAGGATACGCAAGAACAGCATACCGGTGTCAATGGCGGGCCCCTGCGGGTCGTTCATGAACAGCAGCAGCAAAAAGCGGCCAAAGAAGAAGTACAGCACCACCAGCGGCACGCACAGCAGCCACACCAGATTGCGGCCCGCGCCAAAGCCTTCCTTGACGCGGTCCATCTTGCCGGCACCCATGTTCTGGGAGGTGTAGTTGGAGATGCCGTTGCCCAGGGTGGTAAAGGAGGTGATGACCATGTTGTTCAGCTTGACGGCGGCAGAGTAGCCTGCAATGACGCTGGCACCAAAGGTGTTGATAATGCTCTGCAGGATGATGTTGCCCACCGAGACAAAGCTCTGCTGCAGAATGCTGGGCACAGCCACCACAGCCACCTTGCCCAGCATATTCCACGAGAACAGCTGCACAGGACCCTCGGTGTGGAAAGCGCGGATGCGGCGGAACACCACCACCATGGCCAGCACGCAGCTGACACCCTGACACAGGAAAGTAGCCCATGCCACACCGGCAATGCCCATCTTGAAACCGGCGACGAACAGGATGTCCACGCCGATGTTGGACAAAGAAGAGACTGCAAGGAAGTAGAAGGGGGTCTTGCTGTCGCCAAGGGCAGAGAAGATGCCAGTGGCAATGTTGTAGAAGAACATGAAGGGCAGGCCCAGAACGTAGATGTCCAGATACAGCGCAGAGTCCGCAAGGATCTCCTCCGGGGTGTTGATGAGCTCCAGCAGGGCATCGCAGCCAAACAGACCGATGCCCATCAGCACCGCGCACAGCACGGCGGAGCCGATGAGGGAGGTGTAGACCGAGGTCTTCATCTCGCGGTATTCCTTTGCGCCAAAGTAGCGGGACACGATGACCGAGCAGCCGATGTTGCAGCCAAAGGCAAAGGCGATGAAGATCAGGGTGATCTCATAGCTGTTGCCCACCGCAGCCAGTGCGTTCTCACCGATGAACTTGCCCGCTACCAGACTATCCGCGATGTTGTACAACTGCTGGAAAATGATGCTGCCGAACATGGGCAGACAGAATTGCCACAATACCTGTGACGGCTTGCCCACCGTCAGATCCTTATTCATTGCAAAAATCCTCCTCTATAACGACTATAAATGGGAAAACAGCGTAAACGCCGCAACCAGTATAGAACCGAATCGCCAAAAAGTAAAGAAAATTTTTGGCATATATGCCATACGAAAATTACATGGCTGGCATAGTGCATCCCCGCTGCCGCAAGGGGGCAGACTGTAAACGGGTTTTCCACGGCGGTTTGCGTTCCCGTTAAAAATTTAGGTCTGCAAACATACGCACCGGCTCTTGCGCCGGGGTGCAAAGCGTGGTAGGATATTGGCAGTTAGTTATATATAACTATCTAAATAGAGCAGTTCCCCGTCTGCCCGCCCGGGCAGTACGGGAGAGAAAATGATATTCAGGAGGGTTTCAAGATGAATTATCTGGAAATTGAATCTGTTGTAGGCCGCGAGATCTTAGACTCCCGCGGCAACCCCACCGTAGAGGCCGAGATCACGCTGGCGGACGGCACTGTGGCGCGCGGCTGCGCCCCTTCCGGTGCATCCACCGGCGAGTTTGAGGCGCTGGAACTGCGGGACGGCGACAAGAGCCGCTATCTGGGCAAGGGCGTGACCAAGGCGGTGGAAAACATCAACACGGTCATTGCGGACGCAGTGGTGGGCATGGATGCTTCCGACATTTACGCCGTGGACGCCGCCATGATCAAGGCAGACGGCACCAAGGATAAGTCCAATCTGGGCGCAAACGCCATTCTGGCGGTGTCCATTGCAGCCTGCCGCGCAGCAGCCGCTTCGCTGGAAATGCCGCTGTACCGTTTTCTGGGCGGCGTAAACGGCAACCGTCTGCCCGTGCCTATGATGAACATCCTGAACGGCGGCGCACACGCCACCAACACCGTGGACACGCAGGAGTTCATGATCATGCCGGTGGGCGCACCCTCCTTTAAGGAAGCGCTGCGCTGGTGCGCCGAGGTATTCCATGCGCTGGCTGCCATCCTGAAGTCCAAGGGGCTGGCTACCTCCGTGGGCGATGAGGGCGGCTTTGCACCCAACCTTTCCAGCGACGAGGAGACCATCGAGACCATTCTGGCTGCCATCGAAAAGGCGGGATATCTGCCGGGCAAGGACTTTATGCTGGCAATGGACGCCGCCGCCTCCGAGTGGAAGAGCCCCAAGGGCAAGGGCTTTTACAAGCTGCCCAAGGCGGGTACCGAGTTCACCTCCGCCGAGCTGATCGCACACTGGAAGAGCCTTGTGGAGAAGTACCCCATCATCTCCATCGAGGACGGTCTGGACGAAGAGGACTGGGAGGGCTGGCAGCAGATGACCCGCGAGCTGGGCGGCAAGGTGCAGCTGGTGGGTGACGACCTGTTTGTGACCAACACCGAGCGTCTGGCAAAGGGCATCCAGCTGGGTGCGGGCAACGCTATCCTGATCAAGCTGAACCAGATCGGCTCTGTCTCCGAGACCTTGGAAGCCATCAAAATGGCGCACAAGGCCGGTTACAACGCCATCAGCTCCCACCGCTCCGGCGAGACCGAGGACACCACCATTGCGGACTTGGCGGTGGCGCTGAACACCTGCCAGATCAAGACCGGTGCACCCAGCCGCACCGAGCGTGTGGCAAAGTACAACCAGCTGCTGCGCATTGAGGAGCAGCTGAGCGAAAGCGCCGTCTACCCCGGCATGGAAGCATTCTGAGCTTTCCATCATTTACCACCACGGCATTCGCAATCCTGCGGCGGACTGGTTCGTATATAAGGCAGACCGGCACCCGGCAGCAGTCGGGACGGAATGAAACGAAAGGAGCAAACCTTCCATGTTTCAAGGCCTTGGGCCGCTGTTCAGCCTTTTGGGCGGCGGCAGCTTGACTGAGCTGCTTCTGTTTTTACTGAAGGGGCTGTTCGGCTGAAACGGACGGTCTGAAAGGAGAATACCATGCTGATCGTATTGGAGCATCTGCTGGGTCGGATCAACCTGCCCGGTATGTGGTGGATCATCGCAGAGCGCTGGCTGTGAGGTGACACCCCGCAAAGCCGCTGCACTTTTTGTGCGGCGGCTTTTTTGCTGCGCGGAATGATTTCATTGGGCTCGCCCTTATAACTTTTTCTAATGTGCCTTACTTGCCGTTCTGTTGGTAAAAAATGCTTGCATCTAGGCGGTTTTGATGATAAAATCAAAATGTTATAGTGTGCCCAAAAGCGGGGCGTACAGGAAGGTGAAGTTTGAAATTGCGGTAACAGGGGGGACTGTGTGCTGCGGTGCGCAGAGAAAGAGGCAGGGAAAACAAAATGGAAACAAGTGCGACAACAAAAGAAGAGCGTCTGTGGCTGGAACGCTATGCACAGAATATACCGGGTGGCTTTCACTGCTGCGCAGAGGACCCGGAAAACGGCTATCCGTTTGCTTATATCAGCGACCGTTTTCTGGAGATACTGGGCTGGGAGCGGGAAGAATTTGCGGCAAAGTTCGATAACCGCTACACCGCGCTGCTGCACCCGGATGATATGGCGGACGGGCTGCGCTACCGGAACGCAGAAAACAGCGCGACTTACGCACAGGAGGGCGACAGCATCTTCCGGATGTTGGGCAAAAACGGCTACCGCTGGGTCTCCAGTGCTGCCAACCGGGTGGAATGGCACGGCGATGGCTATATCGTGGGCACTATCACGGATATCACCCCCTATATGGAGCTGCGGGAAAAGCTGGAACAGCAGAACCGCGCCCAGAAAGAAGCGCTGGAAAGCGCCAACCATAACCTGCTGCGGATGATGCAGCAGATGGAGGAGCAAAAGACTCAGTTTGCCCAGACCACCGCCCGGAATATGGAAAAAGAAGAGCGCTACCGGCAGCGGCTGAACCATGACGCCCTGACCGGCACCTATAACCGCCGCTATTACGAGGATGTGGTGCGCAATAACATCGGCCCGGCGGGCGTTGCCCTGATGGATATCGACGATTTCAAGATCTGCAACGATACCTACGGCCACCACGCCGGAGATCTGGCGCTGGAAACCGTTGCAAAGGCCATCCGCAGCTGCATCCGGGAAACAGATCTGCTGATCCGCTACGGCGGCGACGAGTTTTTGCTGGTGCTGCCCGGCATCCCGACGGATTATTTCAAGGTAAAGCTGGAGCAGATCCGCACCGCCGTGCAGCAAACGGTGGTGCCGGGCTACCCCCACTTCCGGCTTTCGCTGAGCATCGGCGGCGCGATGCAGACCCTTGCCGACCCTATGGAGAACGTGGTGCGCCGGGCAGATTCTATAATGTATCAGGCCAAAAACCACAAGGACGCCGTGGCGGTGGACACACAGGACAGCCGGTTGGCTGCACAGAAGGATGTCTTAGGGGAAAAGCCCGTGATCCTGCTGGTGGACGATTCCATGATGAACCGCATGATGCTTGCCGGCATTCTGGGCGATGACTACCGCATTCTGGAAGCCGAGAACGGCAAGCAGTGTCTGGAGCTGCTGCGGGCAAACGCCGGGCAGACCTCGCTGGTGCTGCTGGATATCAATATGCCGGTCATGGACGGCTTTGAGGTGCTGCGCACCATGAACACCAACCACACCATCGAGGACGTGCCGGTGATCATGATCTCCAGCGACGATTCGGAGGAAGCCATCCGCAAGGCCTACGAGCTGGGTGCCAGCGACTATGTCAACCGCCCCTTTGACGCAAAGATCGTCTACCGTCGGGTGTCCAACACCATCAAGCTGTACGCCAAGCAGCGGCGGCTGGTGCAGATGGTGTCTGACCAGATCCGCGCACGGGAAAAGAACACCGATGTGCTGGTGGGCGTGCTGAGCCAGATCGTGGAGTTCCGCAACGGCGAGTCCGGCTCTCATGTGCGGCACATCCGCATCATCACCGAGACGCTGCTGCACCGGCTGATGGAGCTGACCAGCCGCTACGACCTGACCCCCGAGCAGCAGGATAATATCCCGCTGGCGTCGGCGCTGCACGATATCGGCAAGATCGGCATTGACGAAGCCATCCTGAATAAGCCCGGCAAGCTGACCGCAGAGGAATTTGCGGTGATCAAGACCCACAGTATGCTGGGTGCAGAGATGCTGCACAAAACCGAAAACTTTGCCGACCAGCCGCTGTTGCAGACCGCCTACGAGATCGCCCGCTGGCACCACGAGCGCTGGGACGGCAAAGGCTACCCGGACGGGCTGAAGGGCGATGATATCCCCATCAGCGCCCAGCTGGTCTCCATGGCAGATGTGTATGACGCGCTGACCAGCGAGCGATGCTACAAAAAGGCTTTCCCGCACGAAACGGCTGTCCAGATGATCACGAACGGCGAGTGCGGCGCCTTCAACCCGCTGCTGATCCAGTGTCTGCTGGACGTGCAGGGAGAACTGAAACAGGAAATTTTACAATGGTAATGTGAGGACATCTACGCGTGACAGAACAGCGATTCAACCATAAAATACCCCGCCGCACCTTTTTAAAGGTATGCGCGGCGGCAGCGGCAGCCGGGCTGACCGCTTGCGGCAAAACGCAGGCGGCGGCAGCGCTGCCCGAGCTTACGGTGGGCAGCGATAACTACCCGCCTTTTATCTACCTGAACAATGATAGCACGCCCACCGGCATTGATGTGGACATTGCCACCGAGGCCTTTGCCCGCATGGGGTATGCGGTACGGTTTGAAATCATTGACTGGGAGCAGAAAACAAACCTTGTGGAAAGCGGTGCTATCGACTGCATCTGGAGCTGCTTTTCCATGGATGGGCGGGAGCAGCTGTACCGCTGGGTAGGGCCGTATATGGTCAGCCGTCAGGTGGTGGCGGTCAATGCCGATAGCGGCATTGAAACGCTTGCCGACCTTGCGGGCAAGACCATGATGGTGCAAAGCACCACCAAGCCGGAGGAAATCTTCCTCGCCGGCACCGACCCCCGCATCCCGCAGTTTGGTGAGCTGCTGAGCACCGAGGACCGCAGCGTGCAGTACGCCATGTTGAACTGCGGCTATGTGGACGCCATTGCCGCCCACGAGGCCGCCATTTTGCGGTATATGCAGGATTGCAATGCCAATTTCCGCATTCTGGAGGAGCCGCTGCTGGTCACCGGCATCGGCGTGGCCTTTGCGCTGGACGACACCCGCGGGCTGGACGAAAAGCTGACCGAGACCTTTGCCGCCATGCGCGCCGACGGTACGATGAAGCAGATCGTAGGCAAATATCTGCCGGACCCGGAAAAGTATCTGGAGGTGGACGCCCTTGAACCGTAACAAGAAAACGTTCACGCCCAATATGCGGGTGGCGGCGCTCTACCTGCTGATGGGCGTGCTGCTTTTGCTGGCAGTGACCCTCTTCTCCGGGCGGGAGTCCATGCGCGCTACCGAGGAATACTTTGACCGCACCATCAACTTTGTAAAGGTGCAGTCCACCAGCTACGAAAAATATAACGATACCATCACCGCAAAGTCGCTGCGCCGGATGGCGGTCTCGGTGCGGCAGCTGGCCGAAAATGATACCTTGGATCTCTACGACCCCGAAGCCCTCCGGAAAGAAACGGAATCCCTCTGGCTTACCGGCATTGCCGTACTGGACGAAAATGGAGAATCACTGTGCGAATATACGGATGGTAATATCGATTATGCGCAGTTTGCGGAATCGCTGCGAGAGCAAGCCGCGCTGAACGTGCTGCAAAACCCGCAAAAGACCTATCTCAAGCGCATTCTGTTACAGGATGGTACAGCGGTGGATGTTGCCACCCGCCGCGCCGCAGCAGGGGACGCTGTGCTGCTGGCATACCGGGTGACCCCGCCGGAGTTTGTGGAGGGGACAGCCCTGTCCATCCAGAGCGTGCTGGACGGCTACCCGAAGAACATCAGCGGCACCATCTTTATCGTGCAGGACAACAAGGTGATCGCCGCAAACGACCCGAGCCTCATCGGACTGTACACCACGAACAGCCCGCTGGTGCAGGGCATCCGCAAGGCCGGTGCGCCCGACATTCTGACCCACACCCGCGACTGGGCAAATTCCGGCTGCTATTTCGGGATGTACAGCAACGGACAGAATTTTGATCTGTATCTCTATATCGACGAAAAATCGGTGTTCCGCAATTTCAGCAGCGCACTGCTGACGGCACTGATCTTCTATCTGATCTGTGTGGCAGTGCTGCAAACGCTGCGCCGCCGCTCCATGAAGCTTGCGGAGCAGCAAAAAAGGGAGCAGGAGCAGAAGTATCACGCCCAGCTGGAAGAGCAGAACCGCAAGCTGGAGCTTGCCGTCCGGCACGAGGCAGCGGCAAACCGCGCCAAGCGGGAGTTCTTGTTCAACATGAGCCACGACATCCGCACCCCGATGAACGCCATTATCGGCTTCACCTCGCTGGCGGCGACCCATGTTGATAATAAAGAACAGGTGCTGGACTACCTGAAAAAGATCTCCACCTCCAGCCAGCACCTGCTCTCCCTCATCAACGATGTGCTGGACATGAGCCGTATCGAGAGCGGCAAGGTGAAGATCGAGGAAAAGGCGGTGCATCTGCCGGATCTCGTGCACGATATACGCTCCATCATCCAGCCCAACATCAGTTCCAAACGGTTGTCGCTGTTCATCGACACCATGGATGTGGTGGACGAGGATATCATCACCGACCCGCTGCGGCTGAATCAGGTGCTGCTGAACATCCTTTCCAATGCTATCAAGTTCACCCCCACCGGCGGCATGGTGAGCATCCGCATTGCTCAGAAGCCCGGCGCGCCCAAGGGCTGCGGCAATTATGAGTTCCGCATCAAGGACAACGGCATCGGCATCAACAAGGAGTTCCAGAAGCACATCTTTGAGGAGTTCACCCGGGAGGAAAGCTCCACCGTCAGCGGCATCCAGGGCACGGGTCTCGGCCTTTCCATCACCAAGAACATTGTAGACCTGATGGGCGGCACCATCGCCCTTGAAAGTGAGCCGGGCAAGGGCAGCGAGTTTATCGTGAACCTCTGCTTTACCCTCAGCGGGCAGAAGGCGGAGATCAAACAGCTGCCCAAACTGGAAGGGCTGCGGGCACTGGTGGCGGACGACGACACCAACACCTGCCTGAGCGTCAGCACCATGCTTTCCAAGATCGGCATGCGCCCGGAGTGGACCATCTCCGGCAAGGAAGCAGTCATCCGCACCAAGTACGCCGTGGAGCAGGGCGATGCTTTCAGCGTGTATATCATCGATTGGCTCATCCCGGATATGAACGGCATCGAGATCGTGCGGCAGATCCGCAAGGTCATCGGGGACAGCTGCCCCATCATCATCCTGACCGCCTATGACTGGGCGGATATCGAGGAGGAGGCGCGCGCCGCCGGTGTGACCGCTTTCTGCGAAAAGCCGCTCTTCCTCTCGGAGCTGCGCAAGGTGCTGGCAGAGCCCTTCCGGGTGCAGTCGACCCAGACGCCCGCCCTGCCGCCCAAGGCAAGCTTTGACGGTAAGCACCTGCTGCTGGTGGAGGATAACGCCCTGAACCGGGAGATCGCCATAGAGATCTTAAAGGAAGCAGGCTTCCTTGTGGATACCGCCGGAGACGGCGTTGAAGCAGTGGAAAAGATGGAGCAGTCCGCGCCCGGGCAGTATGACCTGATCTTAATGGACATCCAGATGCCCCGGATGGACGGCTACGAAGCCACCCGGCGTATCCGCGCCCTGCCCGACCCCCGCAAGGCGGGCATCCCCATTTTTGCCATGACCGCCAACGCCTTTGAGGAGGACAAGCAGAACGCCCTGAATGCGGGCATGAACGGCCACATCGCAAAGCCGCTGGATATCCCGCACCTGCTGAAGGTGCTGGAAGAAGCGCTGAAATAAGAACCCGCTCAGGCAAAGCCTTGCGGCTTTATCGGCTCCCCCGAAAGGGGGAGCTTTTTTGTTTCTGCCGGTCAGCATCTTTCTGTTCACGCGGTTTTATCTTCCTGCATAGGATGGTGCACAGCGGAAAAGGGGAGATGACGACATGAGGCAGACAAAGCGGTTTGCGGTGGTGGGCAGCGATGCCCGGCAGGCGGCGGCAGGGCGTGCACTGGCGCGGGCGGGGTATACGGTGGGCGGCGTGCAGCAGCTGCCGCAGGCAGACTGCATCCTGCTGCCGCTCCCGCTGGAACAGTCCGGTCTGCCGCTGGCGCAGCTGCTGGGCATGGCAAAGCCCGGGGCACTGGCGCTGGGCGGTAAGGTGACGGACAGCGCAAGGACTATCGCCCGGGCGGCGGGGGTGGAACTGGTGGACTACTTTGCCCGCCCGGAGCTGACCGTGTATAACGCCATCCCCACCGCCGAGGGCTGCATCGGCATTCTGCTGGAACGGCGCAGCCGTACCCTGTGGGGCGCGGCGGTGCTGGTGCTGGGCTTTGGCCCGGTGGGGCGGGCGCTTGCGGTGCGTCTGGCGGCGCTGGGTGCGCGGGTGACCGTGGCGGCACGCCGCCCGGTGCAGCGGGCCATGGCAGAGGAGCAGGGGCTGCGGGCGGTGCCGCTGACAGACCTTGCTGCCGCAGCTGCCGCCTTTGATACGGTGGTGAACACCATCCCCGCGCCGGTGCTGACAGCGCAAGTGCTGGCGGCGCTGCCGAAGGGGTGTCTGATCGTGGATCTGGCCTCAAAGCCCGGCGGCACGGACTTTGCCGCCGCCCGGCGGCTGGGGCACACGGCGCTGCACGCGCTGAGCCTGCCGACGGTCTGGGCACCGGAAACGGCAGGGGAGGCGCTGGCGCGCACGGTGCAAGCCATTTTGCAGGAGCGGGAGGGAACAATATGACCACAGAGAAAAAGGGCTGTCTTGCCTTTGCGGTGTGCGGCAGCTTTTGCACGTTGGAGGACGCCTTGGGCGCGGCGCAGGCACTGACGGCACAGGGCTGGACGCTGCTGCCCGTCATGAGCTTTGCCGTGCAGCAGGATACCCGGTTCGGCACCGGGGAAAGCTGGCGGCAGCGCTTACAGGCCGTTACCGGGCAGCCGGTGCTGGACACCCTGCAGGCGGTGGAGCCGCTGGGCCCCCGGCGGCTGGCGCAGGCGCTGGTGGTCGCCCCCTGCACCGGCGCAACGCTGGCGCGGCTGGCGGCGGGACTTTCGGATACGCCGGTGACCCTTGCCGCCAAAAGCCTGCTGCGAGTGGGCAGCCCGGTGGTGCTGGCAGTGTCTACCAACGACGGCCTTGGCGCCTCCGGCGAAAATATGGCGCGGTTGTGCCAGCGCAAGCACTATTACTTTGTGCCCTACGGGCAGGACGACCCCTTTGCCAAGCCCCAGAGCCTGAAGGCCGACCTTGCCCTGCTGCCCGCCGCCGTGGACGCCGCTTTGCGGGGTGAGCAGCTGCAACCGGTGCTGCTGGGACAAAGGAATGTGTAAATCTCTTTTCAGCGGGGAAAAAATGTGGTATACTTCAAATGATGTCTTGTCGGCATAAAACGGATAAGCGGAGAATACCAGATGAAAAAATTTACCGCAGCACTGTGCACTGTGCTGCTTTTGATAGGCGCTGTGCTGGTGCCCGGCGCGGCAGCAGCCGGCCCGGCGCTGGCCAATACCCGGGCATACTGCATCATGGATGCAGACACCGGCCTTGTGCTGGCGCAGCAGAATATGGACGAGGAGCTGCACCCGGCCTCCATTACCAAGGTGATGACCCTTGGTCTTGCCTGCGAAAAGGCGCAGGGGGACTGGGACGGCGTAAAGCTGACCGTGAGCCATGAGGACGTTTACTCGCTGGCGGGCACGGATTCCAGCCACATCGCCCTGCTGGAGGGGGAAGAAGTTCCCCTGGTGGATGCGCTGTACGCCACCCAGATGGCCAGCGCCAACGACGGCGCCAACCTGCTGGCGGAGTATTTCGGCGGCGGGACCATCGCCGACGGCGTGGCAAAGATGAATGCACAGGTCCGGGAGCTGGGCCTTGCCCACACCCACTTTGCAAACCCCCACGGCATCAGCGGCGACGACCACTATACCAGCTGCTACGACATGGCGCAGATCCTGCGCTGGGCACTGCAGCAGCCGGGGTTTGAAACGGTGTTCACCCGCAACGAGATGTAGACCATGCAGACCACCAAAATACAGCAGGTGAAACGCTACTTCTCAAAGCAGGATAAGATCCGCATCGGCTCCAGCCGCTACCATATCGACAGTGTGCTGGGCTCCAAGCTGGGCTATACCAACACCGCCCGGTACAGCTATGTCTGTCTGGCGGAGCAGGACGGGGTGCGGCTGATCTGCGCGACCATGCAAAGCCAGCTGAGCACCGATAAATATAACGATATGCGCACCCTGCTGGACTACGCCTTTTCCACCTATAAAAGCTACACCCAGCTGCCCGGCGGCACGGTCACCGCACAGCTGGCTGTGGCGGGCGGCGGGCAGAGCCTTGGCACCGTTACTGTGGCCGACCCCGGGGTGAAGTTGCTGCTGGCCGAGGGCTTATCCGCGCAGGATGTGACCGTGGACCTGGAGCTGCCGGAGCAGTATCTGCTTGGCGCAGAGCCCGCCGTGTATGCGGTGTACACCCTGAACGGCGGCGCGCAGCAGGAGAGCACCAGCGTGCGGGTAAAGGCGGAGATCACAGGTCTGGCGGAACTGCTGGAGCAGAGCGTCGGCACAAAGCTGGAAGCCGCCAGGGACGTGGAGCCGGGCAGCAGCGCATGGCTGCTGGCGGGCATCTCGGTGGGGTGCACCATAGGTGCAGCCGTGGTTACCGTACTGGTGCTGCGGGTACATTCCCGCCTGAAAAAGCGCCGCAAAACGGCAAGGCACCATAAAAAAGCGTAAAAGCCTGTTCAAAACCAGACTTTTCCAGATAAAGAAAAAGCTTTCAGAAAAAAAGAGAGGTACAATATCATGGGTAAGTTTATTTTTACGCAGACCGAGATCCCCGGCGTGGTGGTCATTGAGCCGCAGGTGTTCGGCGACGACCGCGGCTATTTTATGGAGACCTACCAGAAGGACCAGTTCGCAGAGGCCGGTATCGACAAGGAATTTGTGCAGGACAACCAGAGCCGCTCCACCCGGGGCGTGCTGCGCGGGCTGCACTTCCAGAAGAACCACACCCAGGGCAAGCTGGTGCGCGTGACCAAGGGCG
>ERZ773147.3159-NODE-3159-length-13016-cov-2.772703_pt1 | contig 13016 bp, 13 predicted proteins | sample MGYA00580851_ERZ773147 | MGnify/ENA primary metagenome ERZ773147 (study PRJEB29015, sample SAMEA2737818) | human gut metagenome | biome: human gut; feature: human-associated habitat; material: faeces | place: China | collected 2012 ... | reverse complement strand
AGTGAAAATTATTTTTTAGGAGGAAAAATAGAAATTAGGATATGTAATACTAAAAAAACATTCTTTGATGGACAAACATTATATTCAAATAGTAAAGAAAATATAGAAAAATGGTATAAAAAGAAATGTGAAATTATTTTTAAGGAACATTTAGATAATATTTATAATAATTTTTCTAAAAAAGTTCCATATCCATCACTTACAATTAGAAAAATGAAAACAAGATGGGGTGTATGTAATAAAAAATTACAAAAAGTAACACTTAATTATAATCTAATATATATGGATACTAAATATTTAGATTATGTAATAGTTCATGAATTATCACATTTTATACATTTTGATCATAGTAAAAACTTTTGGAGTTTAGTAGAAGAAAATGAACCAAATTATAGACAAATAAGAAAAGAGATGAGAGAGTAATGACTATAGATTCAGTAGATAACAAAAAAATAAAAAACATAAGAAAATTAAATCAAAAAAAATATAGAGATGAAACAAATGAATTTTTAGTTGAAGGTATTCATCTTGTAAAAGAAGCATATAAAGAAGGATTACTAAAAGAAGTAATTTTAGAAGAAAATGAAGAAATAGATTTTAAAGTAGACACTACATATGTTACATATAATGTGATAAAATCTATATCTAGTCTTGATACACCATATAAAATTATTGGAGTATGTAAAAAGAAAGAAGAAAAAGAAATAAATGGAAATGTACTTATACTTGATGGTTTACAGGATCCTGGAAATCTTGGAACTATAATTAGAAGTGCAGTAGCTTTTAATGTAGATACAATAATTCTTAGTAAAGATACAGTTGATTTATATAATCCTAAGGTAGTTAGAAGTACTCAAGGTATGAATTTTCATATTAACATTATAAGAAGAGATTTAGAACATGAAATAAATACTTTAAAAGAAAAAGGATATACTGTATATTCTACAGATGTAATAAATGGAAAAAACATAAAAAATGTAAAAGTTAATGGTAAATATGCTATAATAATGGGTAATGAAGGAAATGGTGTAAGAGAAAACATTAAAAATCTTTCAGATGAAAAATTATATATAAAGATGAATAATGATTGTGAAAGTTTAAATGTTGGAGTTGCAACTTCAATAATACTTTATGAATTTAGTTAGTAGGTGAAAATATGGAATTAGTTAGAATTGGTAAAATTGTAAATACACATGGGATAAAGGGTGAACTTAGAATACTATCAGATTTTGAATTTAAAGATAAAGTTTTCAAAAAAGGTGTTAAAGTTTATGTAGGAAAAAAGAAAAAAGAATTTATTATCAATTCATATAGATTTCATAAAATTTTTGATATGGTTACTTTTGAAGGATTCAATAATATAAATGATGTTGAATACTTAAAAGGTGACTTTGTATATGTAAATGAAGAAGATTTAAATTTAAAAGAAAATGAAATACTAAAAAGCAAATTAATAGGTTTTGATGTAATAATAGATAATAAAAATGTTGGTAAAATAACTGAAATATTTTGGGCTAAAGCAAATGATGTTATTAGAGTAAATGAAAATATATTAATTCCTTATGTTGATGAGTTTATTGAAAAACTTGATAAAGAAAACAAAAAGATATATGTTAAAAATGTAAGGGGGTTATTATAATGAGAATAAAAGTATTATCATTATTTCCAAAAATGTTTGATGGAATACTAAATGAATCAATTATTAAAAGAGCAATAGATGATAAAAAAGTAAATATAGATGTTATTGATTTAAGAAGTTATAGCAAAGATAAGCATAATAAAGTAGATGATACAATTTATGGTGGAGGAGCAGGAATGCTTATTAAATGTGAACCTGTATTTGATGCTATAGATGATTTGAAAACTAAAAATACTAAAGTAATTATGCTTAGTCCTGATGGAGTAAAATATAATCAAGAAAAAGCATATGAATTATCTAAAGAAAAAAATATAATTTTACTTTGTGGTCATTATGAAGGCTTTGATGAAAGAATAAATACTGTTGTTGATGAAAAAATAAGTATAGGTGATTATGTTTTAACAGGTGGAGAAATTCCAGCAATGGCTATAATTGATTCAGTAACGAGATTACTTCCGGGAGTTATTAATGAAGAATCTCATTTAAATGATTCATTTAATAATGATTTACTTGATTATCCTCAGTATACAAAACCTCAAGAATATAGAGGAATGAAAGTTCCTGATGTTCTTTTAAGCGGAGATCATAAAAAGATAGATGAATGGCGAAGAGAAGAACAAATAAAGAAAACAAAGAAGCAAAGACCAGATTTGTTAAAAGAAAGTGAAGAAGAAAAAGAAAATACTGAAACAAAAAGAAAACAAATTGGTAAATATACATTAATTGATGATAAATCAAAGAAAAAGATAGAAAATATTGAAATTAATGATGGTTATGATTTTAAACCAAAAAATAAAATAGAAAAAGATGATTTAGCATCAATAAGTAAAGTTGTTTTAGTTGAACCAGAATTTATTGAAACAATAGCGAAGAAAAATATAAATAAAAAATTAAATATTTTACTTAAACAAATTGCAATAGTTTTAAATGATGAAACGGATGATGAAGGTGCAGATTATGTACTTGGTGAAATTGATAGACTTGCATCTTTAGTAATGGGTAATTATTCAAAATATTTAACTAAAGAATATAAAAATTTAATAAAAAATAAATTATATATGTTAAAAGAAGAAATAAATTTAAAACAAATGATGAGAGCAAAAACAGTAGATTATAGTGAAGAAAAGGGGAGAAGTTTATAATGAATATAATATTAACAGGTGATAGACCAACAGGAAAACTTCATTTAGGACATTACATTGGATCATTAAAAAATAGAGTAGTGCTTCAAAATGAAGGTAATTATGATGAAATGTATTTAATGATTGCAGACTCACAAGCATTAACTGATAATTTTGATAATCCAAAAAAAGTAAGAGATAACATAATAAATGTTGCACTTGATTATTTATCAGTTGGAATAGATCCAAAAAAGGTAAATATATTTATTCAATCGCAAATACCAGCTTTAACAGAATTATCATTTTATTATATGAACTTAGTAACTGTATCAAGGCTTCAAAGAAATCCAACAGTTAAAAATGAAATAAAAGAAAAAAGTTTTGAAAAAAGTATACCAGTAGGATTCTTTTGTTATCCTATAAGTCAAGCAGCAGATATAACTGCATTTAAAGCAAATATTATTCCAGTAGGTAATGATCAACTTCCAATGCTTGAACAAACTAATGAAATAGTATCAAGTTTTAATAGAATTTATGGCGAAACATTAGTGCCTTGCAAGGCAATTCTTAATGAAAATAAAATAGCTCAAAGACTTCCAGGATTAGATGGAAATGCAAAAATGAGTAAATCATTAAATAATGGAATTTATTTAAGTGACCCAAGTGATGTTATTTATAAAAAAGTAATGAGTATGTACACAGATCCAAATCATATAAAGGTAGAAGATCCTGGTAAAGTAGAAGAAAATATGGTATTTACTTATCTTGATGTATTTTCAAGTGATGAACAAATTAGTAAATATTCTGAATATAGAACTTTAGATGAAATGAAAAAAGCATATGAAAAAGGTGGACTTGGAGATGTAAAAATTAAAAAAGTTTTATATAATATTTTAGAAGAAATTCTTTCTCCAATAAGAGAAAAAAGAAAATATTATGAAGAACATTTAGATGAAGTATATAATATCTTAAAAGAAGGAACAAATAAAGCAAACGAAAAAGCAAATAAAACATTAAAAGAAGTTAAAAAAGCAATTATGATAGATTTTTTTGAAGAGTAGTATAAATTACTACTTTTTATTTGCAAAAAGGTATTTATTATGTTAAAATCTATAAAGATAAGGTGATAAAAATGACAGTAAGCATAATTATACCTGCATATAATTCTGAAAAGTTTATTAAAAGATGTTTAGATAGCGTTATAAATCAAATATATAAAAATTTAGAAATAATAGTTATTGATGATGCATCGAAAGATAATACTAAGCAAATAATAAAAGAGTATGCAGAAAAGGATAATAGAATTAGACCTTTTTATTCTAGTGAGAATAAAGGGGTTAGTTTTTCAAGAAATATTGGTTTAAAAGCATCAACTGGTGAATATATAATGTTTGTAGATTCAGATGATGAATTAACAAAAGATGCAGTTAGAAGAATGATAGATATAGCGGTTAAGTATAATTCAGATTATGTGGATAGTTATGAAATCGTAAAATACGTTAAAAGAAATAATAAGGTATGTATGTTTACAGAGTCTAAGGTACCAAAAAAACACTTAGTACTTGGAAGTATAAAAGAAAATCCTAAGATAATAAGTATGTATATGTATTCAAAGGGAAAACTCATAAAAAGAGAATTAATTGGTGATTTAATATATGACGAATCACTTAGAGTTTATGAAGATGTTGTTTTTGAGCAAACACTAAAATCAAGAGTTAAAAATTATGTAATGATGAATAAACCAGTTTATTTTTATTATCAAAGAGAAGACTCTTTAATTAATGCACTTGGAAAAAAGCATACCTATTTTTTAGAATCTGCAAAAAGAGTAAAACTAATTTATGAAGATTTTGATAAAGATATAAAAGATATTGTTGAAGGAATGCTCTTTCAAAATGCATTTTTAACTTTATTTACTAAGGTAATTAAAAATTATGATGGAATAACAAAAAATATAGAATTATCAAAAGCATACTTAGAAGAATTAGTTAATTTATTTCCTAATTATAAAGATAATAAAAAACTAAATAAAATAATAAAAAAATTAACAGAAAAATTATTAAATAATGATAAAAAATTGGAAAGATTTATAAAACTTACATCTAAGACTAATTTTATATCGTCATATTTTAATTTTCTATCAATAAAGAATAGGTATAAATTAAAAAATCCATTAGATTAAATAATAAATGCAAAACTATTGCATTTTTATTTTATTTATGTTACAATCGTTATTGCGAGAAGGCAATCCGCTGTTTTTATATTGTCTAATATGATTGCTGGATAAGAAAAGGAGTGAAATCGTATGAGTAATATTATTGAAAAAATTACTGCAAAACAAATTAATCCTAACATTCCAGAATTTAGAGTTGGAGATACTATTAGAGTAGACGTTAGAATTATCGAAGGAAAAAGAGAAAGAATCCAAGCTTTTGAAGGTGTTTGTGTAGCTAAAAGAAGCGGTGGAATATCAGAAACTTTTACTGTAAGAAAAATGTCTGGTGGAATTGGTGTTGAAAGAATATTCCCAGTTAATTCACCAAAGATTGATAAAATAACTGTAGTAAGAAAAGGTAGAGTAAGAAGAGCAAAACTAACTTTCTTAAGAGGTTTTATTGGTACATACAGAATAAAAGAAAGAAAATAAGACTTCAAAAGTCTTATTTTTGTTATGGAGGATAAAGTGGGAAAAATATTTAAAAACGAAATTTTTAAAACAGTAATGAGCTATTTATTAATAATAGTTTGTGTAATTTTAATAAGAATATTTTTTATAGATCCAGTTAGAGTTGATGGTGGTTCCATGGATACAACTTTAGCAAATGGACAAATAATGATATTAAATAAAATTGTATATAAAAGAAATGATATAAAAAGATTTGATATTGTTGTTATTGATGAAAGCGATAAAGCTATTATAAAAAGAGTTATTGGTCTTCCTGGTGAAACAGTTGAATATAAAGATAATAAACTTTATATAAATGGTAAAGAAACAGAAGATCCATATCCATCAACAGAAACGGATGATTTTAGTATTACAGATATTGGACATATTAAAGTTCCTGGTGATTGTTATTTTGTAATGGGAGATAATAGAGCTAATTCATTAGATAGTAGATATCCAACAGTTGGAGTTATAAAAAAGAGCCAAATTGAAGGTAGAACAAAACTTAGAATATGGCCACTTAATAAAATTGGTAATGTAAAATAAATCATATATACATGGTTTATTTTTTTCTTTTTAAATGATATAATTATTATAGTTAAAGGTAGTAGGAGTAATAATATGATTGATCAAAAAACAATAAAAAAAGAAGCTAAAAAAAATATAAAAAAGCATTACTTTAGAAGTATAATACTTGTGTTTGTTTGCTCTTTATTACTCGCAGGTGGATTTAACTTTACAACAAAAAATATAATAGATGTTCCAGGTGCGCAAAAAGAAGCAAGCAAAATAATTAATAATAAGAAAATTAGTGGTACAGAAGTATTAGATGAAATAGAAAAAAAATTACCTAGTGAAAAGAAAATCAAAAAAGATATAAAGAATAAATATACTAATGGTGCGATATCCTATATTATTAATGAAACAACAAGTAGTGGCTCACTTGTATTTGCAATTCTTAATGGTATAAATAAAGTTGTGTTTGAAGGTAAGATTGGTTCTGCTGTATTAATATTTATAAGTACCATACTTTTAATTCTATTTACTATTATATATATAAATACATTAGAGGTTGGTGAAAAAAGGTATTTTTTAGAAAAAAGAAGATATATTGATACAAAGATTGATAGATTAATATATCCATATAAAGTTAAAAAGACATTTCATATGGCATATATACTATTTATGAAATCACTATATCAAGTATTATGGTGTTTTACAATTATAGGTGGTTTTATTAAGTATTATGAATATTCATTAATACCATATATTTTAGCGGAAAATCCTAAAATTAATAAAAAAGAAGCATTTAGAATATCAAAAGAATTAACAAATGGAAATAAATTAAAATTGTTTTATTTAGATTTATCTTTAATTGGATGGAGTATTTTAAAATTATGTACATTTAATTTAAGTGGTATATTTTTCTCTGATATATATAAAGAAGCAATTCATGCAGAAGTATATATGACTTTAAGAAATAAAGTTAAGTTAGATGATAATTATAGGAAACTATTAAATGATTCATTATTAGATATAGAAGAAAGAATAAATGAAGAATATCCAGAAGAAAAATATACTATTCAAACAAGAAAATGGTTAAAAGGTGATTTTAATAAAGATTATAGTATTAAAACATATATATTATTCTTTTTTACATTTTCATTTGTTGGTTGGGTCTGGGAAGTATTTTATAACTGTTTAAATAATGGTACATTCGTAAATAGAGGAACAATGCATGGACCTTGGCTTCCAATATATGGATTTGGGGGACTACTAATATTAATATTACTTAAGAAATTTAGAAATAAACCAGTATTATTATTTATAAGTGCATTTATTTTATGTGGTGTATTAGAGTATTCAACTGCTTGGTATTTAGAAACATTTAAACATTTAAGATACTGGGATTATACAGGATATTTCTTAAATATTAATGGAAGAATATGTCTTGAAGGTCTTCTTGTATTTGGACTTGCAGGTTGTGCATTTACATATGTTATTGCACCTATACTTGATAATTTATATAGTAAAATAAAACCAAAAATTGCAAGTATATTATGTGTAGTTTTAATATCTTTGTATTTGGCTGATTTAATGTATACAAAAGTTAATCCAAATACAGGTGAGGGTATATCAGAAGAAGTAGAAAAGGTTGATGTGAAATGAGAATATTAATTATTGGTGCAGGTGTGTTAGGATCAAATCTAGCACATTCTATAAAAAAGGTAATGATGTAACTATTTTGGCAAAAAATAAAAACTATATTTAAAAATTCAAATAAAAAAATCAAAACTAGAAACTAAAGTATATGATAGATTAAGGTTAGAGTTGTTAAATTATGGCAAATAATACATAATAAATTTAATTATTTGGTAGGGGGATATATTATGGATTTAGATAAACAAAAAATAAAGTTTAAAGTTACAGAAAATGGAAGTATAGTAAATATAAATATAAGTTTAGGTTATTTTAACGATAACGATTTAGAAAAAATTCTTGAATTAAGTATGAGTGATGATTTTAATTTTTTTGGTACATCCTTTATTGATGATGAAGATCAATTAGAGTTTAGTATTGATGCAAATAATCCTATGTTTTTTGCATTTAATAGATTAATAAATGAAAAAGAAACTTTGATTATTGATGATGATGATACTTTTGATGAAAAAAAGAAGTATCTAGAAATAAAAAGAGAAGAAAATAATATCAAAATAATTTTTCATAATAATATTAGTAATTCTTATGACAAATTTAATATATTTATAAAAAATATTGTATGTAGACTACGACCATTTCAAATCAGAGATTATATCAACCTGATTATAAATCCGCCTTTGGATTCTTCATATCCATCAGGTCATACATACGCCTCTTTCGCCTTTGCAACTGCCCTTCTATGTTGCAATAAAAAACTGGGTATTCCTGCTATAATTTTAGCCTGTATGATTAGCTTTTCAAGATTATATTTGTATGTTCATTTTCCTACAGATGTCCTTGCCAGTATCATTTTAGGTATAGCTACGGGTATATTATCTTATTATATTGTAAATAACAAAAAATAATGGTTGCAATTTTATTTTTCGCAACCATTTTTTGATGCAACTAAAAAAGGTACACCGTAAAGAGTGTACCTAATTCAGTAAAATTATTTATCCATTTTTTCAATAGCTTCTGTTAAAGCTGTTGCAATTTGGTCTGGACAAGAAGTATTTTTATATCCGCAAGTAAGACCCTGTAAACGAGAAATAGCATCTTCAGCCTTTAAACCCTTTAAAAGACTAGCTACACCCTTTAAATTACCGTCACAGCCACCAATAACTTCAACATTTTGAATAATATGGTTTTCATCTATATCTATAATAGTTTCTCTTGAACAGACGCCAACATTTTTATGAACATATTGCATATACAAAACCTCCAAAATTTATATAAATAAAAAAAGCTAACCTAAAGGTTAGCTGAGAGCGCGAGACGGGATTCGAACCCGCGGCCCTCGCCTTGGCAAGGCGATGCTCTACCACTGAGCCACTCGCGCACAATGCAGTCGACGGGACTTGAACCCGTACCCAGAAAACCCAGACTAGATCCTTAGTCTAGCGCGTATGCCAATTCCGCCACGACTGCATATTTGGTTGTTTTCGTTTGCTGTAATCACCAGCGAACAAATAATATTATAATCACACTTTACCGTTTTGTCAAGCATTTTTTTTAATTTTTTTCAATTTTTTTTAATTTAGCATTAAATTCATATAAAATTGAGGCTTTTCTGAACCATAAAAAAGTCCCATACCTATAGGATTTAAGCCGTTTACAGAGGAAACTTCTGCAAATTTTTCACAATGGAAATTTATTAAAAAATTTATGAAAAATTGGTCGTATTCTTTGTCTTTTGAAATAATTTCTTGAATTTTTAATGGATGAAGTTCAGAAATAAAAGCATAAGATTGAATAATATTTTTATCTTTTAAAACATAAACTTCCCCACCGAGGGCATTAAACATTTCAATTTGGTCTTTAAAATAGTCCTCATTTCTTTCTATAAGAAATTTAGAACAGCTATTATATATTTCTGCCATAGATTTTAAATCTTCAAATTTAGCTTTTTCGACAGTATATTTAAGTTCATTTGTAGATTTCATTACCTTTGTATCTACATAAGACAATGTTTCGTAGCCAAATTTACTATAGTAATTAAAAAGTCTTTGGTTTGCCGGAATAAGTACAGAGCCTTTTACTCCTCTTGATTTATCAATTTCAAAGGATTTTTCCAACAATTTGCCCATTAAGCCATTTTTTCTATAATCAGGGTGGGTAGTGGCACCGTATATGTAAGTAACGGCACCAATACCCTTTAATGTATAAGGCATCATTTGTAACATAGCCACAGGTCTTTCTTCTATATAGAGAAGTGTGTCCTCATATTTAAAAAAGTTATCAAAAAAATATTTGTTAAAATCTGGTTCTTCCCCAAAGGCTATGTCCCAAAGTTCTTTAATATATGGAATATCTTTTTTTTCTGCAAATCTTATCATATTAATGTACCTGAATAAATTTTAGTTATAAATTCTGGGTAGTATGAAAGTTTAGATTTTCTAAGTCCTTCAATACCCAAATCTTCTTCTCTATCTATATATTTAACATTTTGACAATTTCTCATAGCAAACTGCTGGTTTATCATTTGATATGAACCAGGAATGTCATAGTCAGCCTTTTCAATATGTATAATGTACATATCATCAAAAGGTTGACTACCTAATGTTATAGCTATAATTTTGCCGTCAAGTCTAATAAGTCCACCTTTTATACCTAAATACTTAAAGTTTCTCAATGCTGTAGAGGAGGCACAAAGTTCGCCGAAAAATTGGTTATCGTTTTCACTCCAACCTATTTGGTAATCAAAGAAATCGTGGATATTATTTTCTGTAAGTTCTTCGTATTCCCATCTACCGTCATATTCCTTTAAAAATTTGTTTATATGGTTTCTCTTGCCATGAAGTTTTTTGCCTTTAAGAGTAATAAGACTTTGGGCATCATAAACATAATCTCCATTGTCACGCATTTCATCATACTTAAAACGATTAGGAAAAGCTGTTTCCAATTTTTCTCTTAATTCTTCGTCTAAGTTTATGATTACGCATTTATCTCCCTTTGATTCAGCGTGGGCAATAAGTTTTTCAACAGCACCTTTAAAATCGCCATTATCTCCAATGGAAATGGGTGGCATAAAATATTCAATATTGCCGTCACCAGCTACCATAAAAAGAAAACCATCTTCTTCACAAATTTTTGTTCTGTAGTTATGTGCCCATATGATAATATCCACAGGGGAATAATCACAAATAAATCTATTCTTTTGTGTATAATATTTTTCTATTAAATCCTTGTGTTCAAGGGTTACTGGTTTAAAATCTAACATAATGTATCTTCTTTCATATTATTTTTAATCCGTAATATTATAGTGTATTTATTAAAAATAGTCAAATGATGACAATAATTATTAATTAAAAAATATTTTCATTAAAATTCTTCTATTTCCTTTTCTATCTGTTCAAGACCTTTAAGCCAAAAATCCTCTGTAGTTAAATCAAAACCGGCGATTTTAGCAACATCTTTTAATTCCATTGTACTTGAGGCAGAAAGGAACTTATCATATAAAGGTATAAATCTCTCCTTATCCTCTAAATAAAGGCTGTAAAGACCCTTTGCAAGAAGTAGACCAAAGGCGTAAGGGAAGTTGTAGTAATTAAAGTCAGCATCATAATAGTGAGGTTTACAAACCCACATATAAGGGTGGAGATAATTTTCGTCAAGACCCTCTCCGTATGCCTTTTTCTGAGCATCTATCATAAGTCCACAACATTCTTCAGGAGAAAGAGAACCCTTTTCACGAGCTTTAAACACACTATCTTCAAACAAAAATCTACTATAAATATCAATAATACATTGTGTAGCACCCTGTAAGTCATTTTCCCTAATAATAAGTGCAGAATTTTCATCGGCTTCCTTTAGAGCCTCGTTTACTACTATTGTTTCGCAGAAATTAGAGGCTGTTTCAGCTATAGGCATAGGATAAAAACTATTAATCTGTGAAAGGTGGAAAAGTCTTGTGTTGTGGAATGCGTGACCAAGCTCGTGAGCTATTGTTACAACATCATTAAATGTGCCACCAAAGTTTGTAAGAATACGGCTTTCCTTTATAGAATGGATAGTTTCACAGAAAGCACCACCAACTTTACCCTTTTTAGGCATAAGGTCAATCCATTGATTATCAAAGGCGTAAGTTGCAAAATCTCCTAAATCCTTGCTAAACTTGTAGAAACACTTTAATACAAAGGCTTTTGCTTCCTCTAAAGTATATTTTAAATCTTCTTTGCCAACAGGAGCAAAAAGGTCATAAAAAGCTAAAGAGCCACTACCGCCTAAATATTGAGATTTTTTAATAAAGTATTTTCTCAAGGCAGGGAGTTTTTTATCAATGGCAGAAAACATAGCATTTAAAATTGTAGAGTCAATACGAGAGTCTGCCAAAGTCTGTTCCAAAGGAGAAGAATAGTTATGCAATTTACTTGTAGTAATAACCTGTCCTTTTATACCATTAAGGCAAAAAGCTGAGGACATATCTATTTTTTTATATGCCTCCAGTTCAGCCTTGTAAGCATTTTTTCTTACATCTGGGTCATCGTTGTAGGCTAAATTTCTTACAACAGAAAGAGGCTCTTTTTTGCCATTGTAATCAACTTCCAATGTAGAAGAAATCTGGTCCCAAAGTTTTTCCCACATATTTGAGCCAGTAGTTTTCATTTTTGCAATTATTTCTTCCTGCTGAGGAGAGAGAGTATGAGAAGACATATTGACTTTTTCTGTTATAAAAAAGCTATGTTCCTTTAAAACTGGGCTATTTTCTACTAATTTGTCGATGTCTTTTACTTGCTTTAAGAACTCAATAAGCATAGTATTTTCATAGGCAGTATTTGACTCGATATTTTCCACAGTATCTAAAGCCTTAGCAAGTTCAGAATTTGTTGTATCTACAGCAAGAGCCAGATTAATGTACATACCTAATTTTTCATAGGCAAGAACTGAATTTTTTAATTCAATATATTTTTCCAGCTTTTCCTGAGGGTTATTTGTGTTTGTAAAGTTTTCACTACACCACTTGTTTAAATTGTCTACAGCTTTTCTGTAATTTTCTATGTCAGTTTTAAATTCTGTACTGTCTACAGATGGGTATATATTGTCAAGATTCCAATTTGTATTCATTTTTCTACCTCCGTAATAAATTACTATTAATATTTTACATCAAACTAGAGTTTTATACTAGCATTATTTTGGTAAATGTTATATAATAACCTAAAGAGTATTTGTATTATATTTGGGAAGTTTTCCAAAAAGAGAAGGGGAGTGTTAATATGTATTTTGCAACTTCTATGAGTGATTTGCAACTTATTGTCAATTCAAATTGTGGTGACCCACACAGAATTTTGGGTATGCACGAAGAAAATATAGGTGGTAAGGATTGTGTAGTTGTTAGAGTATTTAATCCAGAGGCTAAGTCTGTAAAGGTTATTGATGATAAAAAAGGCACTAC
>ERZ773147.3151-NODE-3151-length-13043-cov-2.352787_pt1 | contig 13043 bp, 12 predicted proteins | sample MGYA00580851_ERZ773147 | MGnify/ENA primary metagenome ERZ773147 (study PRJEB29015, sample SAMEA2737818) | human gut metagenome | biome: human gut; feature: human-associated habitat; material: faeces | place: China | collected 2012 ... | reverse complement strand
TCATCATGCGCGATCGCAAACAGGTGGCGGAGATCCCGCTGGCAGAGCTTTCCGTTCCGGCGATCATGAACGCCATTGCGGCGTAAGGAGAACAGTGTGATGCCTCAATCTCTCCCGGACACTACGCCGCCGAAAAGGCGCTTTCGCTGGCCAACGGGAATGCCGCAGCTGGCGGCACTGTTGCTGGTGCTGCTGGTCGATAGCCTGGTGGCCCCGCATTTCTGGCAGGTGGTGCTCCAGGATGGGCGTTTATTCGGTAGCCCCATAGACATTCTTAACCGTGCGGCCCCCGTTGCGCTGTTGGCTATCGGAATGACGCTGGTGATCGCAACAGGTGGGATTGATCTCTCCGTGGGGGCGGTGATGGCTATCGCCGGAGCCACAACGGCTGCGATGACGGTCGCGGGATTCAGCCTGCCGATTGTTTTGTTAAGCGCCCTGGGCACTGGCATCCTGGCGGGATTGTGGAACGGCATACTGGTAGCGATCCTCAAAATTCAGCCGTTTGTTGCCACCCTGATCCTGATGGTCGCCGGGCGCGGCGTGGCGCAACTGATCACCTCCGGACAGATCGTCACGTTTAACTCGCCGGATCTCTCATGGTTTGGCAGTGGATCGCTGTTGTTCCTGCCAACGCCGGTCATTATCGCGGTGCTGACGCTTATCCTGTTCTGGCTGTTGACCCGCAAAACGGCGCTGGGGATGTTTATCGAAGCCGTTGGTATCAACATTCGGGCGGCAAAAAATGCCGGGGTAAACACGCGGATCATCGTCATGCTTACCTACGTGTTGAGCGGGCTGTGTGCGGCGATTGCGGGCATTATCGTGGCGGCGGATATTCGCGGTGCCGATGCCAATAACGCCGGGTTATGGCTGGAGCTGGACGCCATTCTCGCGGTGGTTATTGGCGGCGGATCGCTGATGGGCGGACGTTTTAACCTACTGCTTTCGGTGGTGGGGGCGCTGATTATTCAGGGGATGAACACCGGAATTTTGCTTTCGGGCTTTCCGCCAGAGATGAACCAGGTTGTAAAAGCGGTGGTGGTTCTTTGCGTGCTGATTGTCCAGTCGCAACGCTTTATCAGTCTGATTAAAGGAGGACGTAGCCGTGATAAAACGTAATTTGCCACTGATGATCACCATCGGCGTCTTTGTGTTGGGTTATCTTTACTGCCTGACCCAGTTTCCCGGTTTTGCTTCCACAAGAGTGATCTGCAATATCCTGACCGATAACGCCTTTCTTGGGATCATTGCCGTTGGCATGACCTTTGTGATCCTCTCCGGTGGGATCGATCTCTCCGTCGGTTCGGTGATCGCCTTTACTGGCGTGTTTCTGGCAAAAGTGATTGGCGATTTCGGCCTCTCGCCGCTACTGGCGTTTCCGCTAGTGCTGGTGATGGGCTGTGCCTTCGGCGCATTTATGGGGCTTTTGATCGACGCCCTGAAGATCCCGGCATTTATCATTACCCTGGCGGGGATGTTCTTTTTGCGCGGTGTCAGCTATCTCGTTTCGGAAGAGTCGATTCCGATAAACCATCCCATTTATGACACGCTCTCAAGCCTTGCGTGGAAAATCCCTGGCGGCGGTCGCTTAAGTGCGATGGGACTGCTGATGTTGGCGGTGGTGGTTATCGGTATTTTCCTCGCGCATCGTACCCGTTTTGGTAATCAGGTATACGCCATTGGCGGCAACGCAACGTCGGCGAACCTGATGGGGATTTCCACTCGCAGCACCACTATTCGCATTTATATGCTCTCCACCGGACTGGCAACGCTGGCGGGGATTGTCTTCTCGATTTATACCCAGGCCGGATATGCGCTGGCGGGCGTAGGTGTGGAACTGGATGCTATCGCCTCAGTGGTAATTGGCGGTACGCTTCTGAGCGGTGGCGTTGGAACGGTATTAGGGACGCTTTTTGGCGTGGCGATTCAGGGGCTAATACAGACTTATATCAACTTTGATGGCACGCTGAGCTCATGGTGGACGAAAATCGCCATCGGTATTTTGTTATTTATTTTTATAGCATTACAGCGTGGATTAACGGTGCTGTGGGAGAATCGTCAGAGTTCGCCTGTGACAAGAGTCAACATTGCGCAGCGATAAAAACGCCTCTCCGTGTGGAGAGGCGCAGGAGATTACGCGTCCGGGAACTCACGGATAAAGCGTTCGACATCTTCAACCATATGGTCGTTGCCGACAAAGAACGAACGGCGCTGGTGCAGAGTTTCCGGGATGATATCCAGAATACGCTCTTTGCCATCGCTCGCTTTACCGCCCGCTTGTTCCGCCAGGAATGCCATCGGGTTGCACTCATACAGCAAACGCAGTTTGCCGTCCGGGTGGCTGGCGGTGCTTGGGTAGAGATAAATACCGCCTTTCAGCAGGTTACGGTGGAAATCCGCGACCAGTGAACCGATATAACGTGAGGTATAAGGGCGGTTGGTGGACTTATCTTCTTCCTGGCAGAATTTAATGTACTTCTTCACCCCGTTCGGAAACTTAATGTAGTTTCCTTCGTTGATGGAGTAGGTTTTGCCTTTCTCCGGGAAGCGCATCCGTTCCTGGCACAGACAGAAAACGCCCAGCGAAGGATCGTAAGTAAAGGCGTGAACACCGCATCCGGTGGTGTAAACCAGCATGGTAGAGGAGCCGTATACCACGTAACCTGCCGCAACCTGTTTGTTACCAGGCTGGAGGAAATCTTCTTCCGTTACCGGCGTGCCAACAGGCGTAACGCGGCGGTAGATGGAGAAAATGGTACCGACAGAGACGTTAACATCGATGTTGGACGAGCCATCCAGTGGGTCCATCAGCACCACGTATTTTGCGTGTTCACAGCCTTCAAAGACGACAATCTCATCTTCTTCTTCAGAGGCAATGCCCGCAACGATATCGCGTGCTTTCAGTGCGGCTTTCAGTTTTTCATTAGCGAACAAGTCGAGTTTCTGCTGAACCTCGCCCTGCACGTTCTCAGCACCGCTGGCACCCAGGATATCAACCAGTCCTGCTTTGTTGATATCGCGATGGATAATCTTGGCGCCCAGTTTTATTGCCGACAGCAAAGCAGTGAGCTCACCGGTAGCATGAGAAAACTCGTGCTGCTTTTCGACAATAAATTCACCTAACGTTTTCATAAACCTTTCCCTGCAAGGTTTATGAGTAAAGCGACCGCAACAATCTTAACAAATAATCTCAATGTTGCGCTCAGGTGAATCGCGCCAGCAAATTGCGGATTATCCTGAAATGCGTTTCTCACTTGCCCGACATATGCGTAAAATGAGCGGCAGATTAAAAAAGGATAGTGACGTATGCGCATTCATATTTTAGGAATTTGTGGCACGTTTATGGGCGGTCTGGCGATGCTGGCGAGCCAGTTAGGCCATGAAGTAACGGGTTCGGAAGCCAATGAGCACCTTACTTGAGAAGCAAGGCATTGAACTGATTCAGGGTTACGATGCCAGCCAGCTCGATCCGCAGCCGGATCTGGTGATTATTGGCAACGCCATGACCCGTGGAAATCCGTGTGTGGAAGCGGTACTGGAAAAAAACATCCCTTATATGTCAGGTCCACAGTGGCTGCACGATTTTGTGCTGCGCGACCGCTGGGTGCTGGCCGTTGCCGGTACACATGGCAAAACCACCACCGCGGGAATGGCAACCTGGATTCTGGAACAGTGCGGTTACAAACCGGGATTTGTGATCGGCGGTGTGCCGGGGAACTTTGAGGTTTCGGCGCGTCTGGGCGAAAGCGACTTCTTTGTTATCGAAGCGGATGAGTATGACTGCGCCTTCTTCGACAAACGCTCTAAATTTGTCCATTACTGCCCGCGTACGCTGATCCTCAACAACCTTGAGTTCGATCACGCCGATATCTTTGACGACCTGAAAGCGATCCAGAAACAGTTCCACCATCTGGTGCGTATCGTTCCGGGGCAGGGCCGTATTATCTGGCCAGAAAACGACATCAACCTGAAACAGACCATGGCGATGGGCTGCTGGAGCGAGCAGGAGCTGGTGGGTGAGCAGGGGCACTGGCAGGCGAAAAAACTGACCACCGATGCTTCCGAATGGGAAGTTTTGCTGGATGGCGAAAAAGTGGGCGAAGTGAAATGGTCGCTGGTAGGCGAACATAATATGCACAATGGCCTGATGGCGATTGCAGCGGCTCGCCATGTTGGTGTAGCGCCGGCAGATGCCGCTAACGCGCTGGGTTCGTTTATTAACGCTCGTCGCCGTCTGGAGTTGCGTGGTGAAGCGAATGGCGTCACGGTATATGACGATTTTGCCCATCACCCAACGGCGATTCTGGCAACGCTTGCGGCGCTGCGTGGCAAAGTTGGCGGTACGGCGCGCATTATTGCCGTGCTGGAACCGCGCTCGAATACCATGAAAATGGGGATCTGCAAAGACGATCTGGCACCTTCATTAGGTCGTGCCGATGAAGTCTTCCTGCTGCAACCGGCGCATATTCCGTGGCAGGTGGCAGAAGTGGCAGAAGCCTGCGTTCAGCCTGCACACTGGAGTGGCGATGTGGATACGCTGGCAGATATGGTGGTGAAAACCGCTCAGCCTGGCGACCATATTCTGGTGATGAGCAACGGCGGTTTTGGTGGGATCCATCAGAAACTGCTGGATGGTCTGGCGAAGAAGGCGGAAGCCGCGCAGTAATTCGGCCTTAGCCTGATATAGTGTGCGTAGGCCGGATAAGGCGTTCACGCCGCATCCGGCATTTGAGCATAGTGCCTGATGCGACGCTTGATGCGTCTTATCAGGCCTACAGGTGCACCGCATCCGGCAAACCATACTCACATCAACAACGAAAATTACCCTTCATTCTCCGCCAGTTCGCGCAGATACTGGAAAATCTGGCGTGCGGATTTCGGCGGCTTATTCCCTTCTTTCTCTTTCTTCGCGTTGCGGATCAGAGTACGCAGTTGCTGACGATCGGCATCAGGCCACAGATTCAATACTTCAGCGATGGCGTCATCACCCTGGTCGATCAGACGATCGCGCAGGTTTTCCAGTTTATGGAACAGCACCACCTGCTGGTTGTGACGGTTTTTCAGCTTATCCAGCGCCTGACGAATAGGCTCTACGTCGCGCTGGCGCAGCATCTTGCCGATGAGCTGCAACTGGCGGCGGCGACCTTCCATCTTAATACGCTGGGCGAGCTCAATAGCCGCGCGCAGATCCGCATCTAACGGGATCTTATCCAGCGCGTTTTTCCCCAGATCAACAATTTCCGCGCCAAGGCGTTTTAGCTCCTCGGCATCACGTTTAATTTCACTTTTACTGACCCAGATAATTTCATCGTCTTCGTCTTCGATGTCATCACCGGGAACGTCGTCGAGCCAGTCTTCGGGCTGCTTAGTCATCTCAGGCTCCTTAAAAAAAAAGAGGCTAATGTTACCAGTTAAGATGCGCACTGAAAAACGGTTCTCTGTTAGACTTCAGAGAAACTCTCTACATTATGGCACTTGCAATGAAAGTAATCTCTCAAGTTGAAGCGCAGCGCAAGATTCTGGAAGAAGCAGTTTCCACTGCGCTGGAGTTGGCCTCAGGCAAATCGGACGGTGCGGAAGTTGCCGTCAGCAAGACCACCGGCATTAGCGTAAGCACGCGTTATGGTGAAGTGGAGAATGTTGAATTCAATAGCGATGGCGCGCTGGGGATCACTGTTTATCACCAGAACCGCAAAGGTAGCGCATCATCCACCGATTTAAGCCCGCAGGCCATTGCCCGTACTGTACAGGCGGCGCTGGATATTGCCCGTTATACCTCGCCAGATCCCTGTGCCGGCGTGGCAGACAAAGAGCTGCTGGCCTTTGACGCACCAGATCTCGACTTGTTCCACCCTGCGGAAGTTTCCCCGGATGAAGCCATTGAACTGGCGGCCCGCGCAGAACAGGCGGCATTGCAGGCGGACAAACGCATCACCAATACCGAAGGTGGCAGCTTTAACAGCCACTACGGTGTCAAAGTTTTTGGCAACAGCCACGGCATGTTGCAGGGTTACTGCTCAACGCGTCATTCGCTCTCCAGCTGTGTAATTGCCGAAGAAAATGGCGATATGGAGCGTGATTACGCCTACACCATTGGTCGTGCGATGAGCGATCTGCAAACGCCAGAGTGGGTTGGGGCCGACTGTGCTCGTCGCACTTTATCGCGTCTGTCACCGCGTAAACTCTCCACCATGAAAGCGCCGGTCATTTTTGCCAATGAAGTGGCAACCGGGCTTTTTGGCCATCTGGTGGGGGCGATAGCGGGTGGATCGGTTTACCGTAAATCCACCTTCCTGCTGGATTCGCTGGGTAAACAAATTCTGCCGGACTGGCTGACCATTGAAGAGCATCCGCATCTGCTGAAAGGGCTGGCATCGACGCCATTTGACAGCGAAGGTGTGCGCACCGAGCGTCGCGATATTATTAAAGATGGCATCCTGACTCAGTGGCTGCTGACCAGCTACTCGGCGCGGAAACTGGGGCTGAAAAGCACCGGACATGCGGGCGGTATTCACAACTGGCGGATTGCCGGACAAGGGCTAAGCTTCGAACAAATGCTCAAAGAGATGGGTACCGGGCTGGTGGTGACGGAGCTGATGGGCCAGGGCGTGAGTGCCATTACCGGTGATTATTCCCGTGGTGCAGCGGGCTTCTGGGTAGAGAATGGCGAAATTCAGTATCCGGTTAGCGAAATCACCATCGCAGGTAATTTAAAAGATATGTGGCGCAATATTGTCACCGTCGGTAACGATATTGAAACACGCAGTAATATACAGTGTGGTTCTGTGCTGTTGCCGGAGATGAAAATCGCCGGGCAGTAAAAAACTGGCGCGACCTGCCGCGCTATAAACTAAAAAATTACACAAAATCATTCGCACTGCATCGAGACGGAAAGTGAATGAGGGCCGGGGAGCGTACTCGCAGTACGTGACCCGGGCGAATGAGCGTAGCCGTCGATGAGGCAGTGTGAAGGATGAAGTGTAAATAAAAAAGGAAGTGAGCAATGCGTAAAAGCCTGTTAGCTATTCTTGCAGTCTCCTCGTTGGTATTCAGTTCGGCGTCGTTTGCCGCTGATCTTGAAGACAATATGGAAACCCTCAACGACACTTTAAAAGTGGTCGAAAAAGCCGATAACGCGGCGCAAGTCAAAGACGCGTTAACGAAGATGCGCGCCGCAGCGCTGGATGCGCAAAAAGCAACGCCGCCGAAGCTCGAAGATAAATCACCGGACAGCCCGGAAATGAAAGACTTCCGTCACGGTTTCGATATTCTGGTTGGTCAGATTGACGACGCGCTGAAGCTGGCAAATGAAGGTAAAGTAAAAGAAGCGCAGGCTGCCGCAGAGCAACTGAAAACGACCCGCAACGCCTATCACCAGAAGTATCGTTAATTCCTCATTTCCCTGTTGCCTGCACTCAGGTAACAGGGAACTTATCATCGCAAATGATGCACCACCTGATTGCTGCTGCCGCGCCAGATCAGGGAAGGGTCTTTTAAATCCTGCACAAATTTGCCGTCGACCAGTACGTTAATCAAATCAACAACCTGCATTTGCGCAGCGTTGAGATCGTCGAGTTTATAGCCTGTCCACACCCAGATGTCTTTATCCGGACACTCGGCGCGGATGCGTTTTACCAGTTTCAGAATATCCGGCACGTTTTGCGGATGCAGCGGATCGCCGCCGGAGAGGGAAATCCCCTGGCGTTTGATACGAGTGTCATTCAGATCGTTAATGATCTGGTCTTCCATTGCTTTGGTAAATGGCTGACCAGAATTTACCCGCCATGTGCTTTTGTTATAGCAACCGGGGCATTCATGAACACACCCGGAGACAAACAGGGTGCAGCGAGTGCCGGGGCCGTTGACGATGTCGACAGGATAGTACTGATGATAATTCATTATTTCGCCTGGCTTATCAGTCCGCGTGTAGGCTGCATCCGGTAATCAATGCCTGATGCGACGCTGTCGCGTCTTATCAGGCCTACAAACCGTTACCGACTCGCATCGGGCAATTGTGGGTTACGATGGCATCGCGATAGCCTGCTTCTCTTCAAGCAGCTTCTCGACTACGCCAGGATCGGCAAGCGTCGAGGTATCGCCCAGGTTGCTGGTATCGCCCGCCGCAATTTTGCGCAGAATACGGCGCATAATTTTGCCGGAGCGGGTTTTAGGCAGGGAGTCGGTCCAGTGCAGCACGTCTGGCGTCGCCAGCGGGCCAATCTCTTTACGCACCCAGTTGCGGACTTCTGCGTACAGTTCTGGTGACGGTTCCTCCCCGTGATTAAGCGTGACGTAGGCGTAGATCGCCTGACCTTTAATATTGTGCGGAATACCTACTACGGCGGCTTCGGCAATCTTCGGATGCGCCACCAGCGCCGACTCAATCTCTGCCGTCCCCAGACGGTGACCGGAGACGTTCAGCACGTCGTCCACACGCCCGGTTATCCAGTAATAGCCATCTTCATCGCGACGCGCGCCGTCGCCGCTGAAATACGTATTTTTGAAGGTGGAGAAGTAGGTCTGTTCAAAACGTTCGTGATCGCCAAACAGCGTACGCGCCTGACCCGGCCAGGAGTCGGTGATTACCAGGCTACCTTCGGTGGCCCCCTCCAGCGGGTTACCTTCGTTATCGACCAGCGCCGGTTGCACGCCGAAGAACGGACGTGTTGCCGAACCGGCTTTCAGCTCGGTAGCGCCAGGCAGCGGGGTGATCATGAAACCGCCGGTTTCGGTCTGCCACCAGGTATCGACCACCGGACATTTCTCGTTGCCGATTTTTTTCCAGTACCACTCCCACGCTTCCGGGTTAATTGGCTCGCCCACGGAACCGAGAATGCGCAGCGACGAACGGTCGGTGCCTTCGATCGCTTTATCGCCTTCCGCCATCAGCGCGCGGATCGCCGTGGGTGCGGTATAGAGAATATTGACCTGATGCTTGTCCACCACCTGCGCCATACGGGCAGGCGTCGGCCAGTTGGGTACGCCTTCAAACATCAGCGTGGTCGCACCGCAGGCCAGCGGGCCGTACAGCAAGTAACTGTGTCCGGTCACCCAGCCCACATCGGCGGTGCACCAGTAGATATCACCCGGATGATAATCAAAGACATATTTAAAGGTCAGCGCCGCGTACACCAGATAACCGCCGGTAGTATGCAGCACACCTTTTGGCTTACCGGTAGAACCGGAGGTGTAGAGAATAAACAGCGGATCTTCGGCGTTCATCCGCCTGGTGCTGATCGCTCGCTTGCTCAACCAGGTCGTGCCACCACAGGTCGCGCCCTTCCTGCCAGTCAATTTTCCCGCCAGTACGCTTCAGTACCACCACATGCTCTACGCTGGTGACGTTCGGGTTTTTCAGCGCGTCATCAACGTTTTTCTTCAGCGGAATACTGCGCCCGGCACGCACACCTTCGTCGGAAGTGATCACCAGTCGTGAGTTGGAATCAATAATGCGCCCGGCAACGGCTTCCGGCGAGAAGCCGCCGAAAATCACCGAATGCACCGCGCCAATGCGGGCGCAGGCCAGCATCGCAACCGCGGCTTCCGGCACCATCGGCATATAAATCGCCACCACATCACCTTTTTTAATGCCCAGCTCGAGCAGGGTATTGGCGAAGCGGCAGACGTCGCGGTGCAGCTCTTTATAGCTGATATGTTTGCTCTGGCTGGCGTCGTCGCCTTCCCAGATGATGGCGGTACGATCGCCGTTTTCTTGCAGATGGCGGTCAAGGCAGTTTGCCGCCAGATTCAGCGTGCCGTCCTCGTACCATTTAATGGACACATTACCGGGGGCAAAGGAGGTGTTTTTCACCTTCTGGTAAGGTTTGATCCAGTCAAGAATTTTTCCCTGTTCGCCCCAGAAGGTATCAGGTACGTTAATAGATTGTTGATACATCGTCTCGTACTGCTGAGGGTTTATCAGGCAACGGTCTGCGATGTTGGCAGGAATGGTGTGTTTGTGAATTTGGCTCATGCTTTTGTTCTCCTTGTAGGATGTTAATAATATGTGGCATAAGCGTTAAATGTAGGGGTATTGGCAGTTTTGTTTAGTATTTGGGCGACAGATCACGCAAAAGTAGAATTGTGCAAATAAACGGCAGGGTAATTTTTGAAGGTCAGCAACAAAAGTTGATTAATTCTTTGAGGAACATGCAGTTATGCATGCTGTTGAAAAAGAGGAAGATACTGACTAACTCTAAAGTGGTATTTTACATGCACTTACAATTGATTAAAGACAACATTCACAGTGTGGTTATTTGTTACACATAGGGGCGAGCAATGTCATGACAGTGTAGGTGCGGTTACTGTCGTGAAAAACAATAAAAACCGCCATTGCAACAATGGCGCAATTCGGATGAAGCCCCTATGACAAGGATAAAAATAAACGCACGCCGTATCTTCAGCTTATTGATTCCTTTTTTCTTTTTCACTTCTGTTCACGCTGAACAAACGGCTGCTCCCGCAAAACCTGTAACTGTGGAAGCGAAGAATGAAACCTTTGCCCCGCAGCATCCCGATCAATATCTCTCCTGGAAAGCCACCTCGGAACAGTCAGAGCGTGTTGACGCCCTGGCGGAAGATCCACGGCTGGTGATCCTGTGGGCGGGGTATCCCTTCTCGCGCGATTACAACAAGCCGCGTGGACATGCTTTTGCTGTGACCGATGTGCGTGAAACCCTGCGTACCGGTGCGCCGAAAAACGCTGAAGATGGTCCGCTACCGATGGCATGCTGGAGTTGTAAAAGCCCGGATGTGGCGCGTCTGATCCAGAAAGACGGCGAAGATGGCTACTTCCACGGTAAATGGGCGCGCGGCGGTCCGGAAATCGTCAACAACTTAGGTTGTGCCGATTGCCATAACACCGCCTCTCCAGAGTTCGCCAAAGGCAAACCGGAGTTAACCCTTTCCCGTCCGTATGCGGCTCGCGCGATGGAAGCCATTGGTAAACCTTTTGAGAAAGCCGGACGTTTCGACCAGCAATCGATGGTTTGCGGTCAGTGCCATGTGGAGTATTACTTCGACGGCAAAAACAAAGCGGTTAAATTCCCGTGGGATGACGGCATGAAAGTCGAAAATATGGAGCAGTATTACGACAAAATTGCCTTCTCTGACTGGACTAACTCCCTGTCGAAAACGCCAATGCTGAAAGCGCAGCACCCGGAATATGAAACCTGGACAGCGGGCATTCACGGTAAAAACAACGTGACCTGTATCGACTGCCATATGCCAAAAGTGCAGAACGCCGAAGGCAAACTCTACACCGACCATAAAATTGGTAATCCGTTTGATAACTTCGCCCAGACTTGTGCGAACTGCCATACCCAGGACAAAGCTGCCTTGCAAAAAGTGGTCGCGGAACGTAAGCAGTCGATTAACGACCTGAAAATCAAGGTTGAAGATCAACTGGTTCACGCTCACTTCGAAGCGAAAGCAGCGCTGGATGCAGGCGCGACGGAAGCTGAAATGAAGCCAATTCAGGACGATATCCGTCATGCCCAGTGGCGCTGGGATCTGGCGATCGCTTCCCACGGCATTCATATGCACGCACCGGAAGAAGGTTTACGGATGCTCGGTACGGCGATGGATAAAGCGGCGGATGCACGCACCAAACTGGCGCGCCTGCTGGCGACCAAAGGCATCACCCATGAAATCCAGATCCCGGATATCTCAACCAAAGAGAAAGCCCAGCAGGCCATTGGCCTGAACATGGAACAAATCAAGGCCGAGAAGCAGGACTTCATCAAAACGGTGATCCCGCAGTGGGAAGAACAGGCACGTAAAAACGGTCTGTTAAGCCAATAACCCCGTTCCGCCTCGCAAGGGGCGGAAAACACAATGGAGTGAATATGAGCGTATTACGTTCGTTATTAACTGCCGGGGTGCTGGCGTCGGGCCTGTTGTGGAGCCTGAACGGAATTACCGCTACCCCTGCGGCGCAGGCATCTGATGATCGCTACGAAGTTACCCAGCAGCGTAACCCGGATGCCGCCTGTCTGGACTGTCATAAACCAGATACCGAAGGTATGCATGGCAAACATGCTTCCGTTATCAACCCGAATAACAAACTGCCGGTCACCTGCACCAACTGTCACGGCCAGCCATCACCGCAACACCGCGAAGGGGTGAAAGATGTGATGCGCTTTAACGAGCCGATGTACAAGGTTGGAGAGCAGAACAGCGTCTGTATGTCCTGTCATCTGCCGGAACAGTTGCAAAAAGCGTTCTGGCCGCACGATGTCCACGTAACCAAAGTGGCGTGCGCCAGCTGCCATTCCCTGCATCCACAGCAAGATACGATGCAGACGTTAAGTGACAAAGGACGGATTAAGATTTGCGTCGATTGCCACAGCGATCAGCGCACCAATCCGAACTTTAACCCGGCGTCTGTTCCGTTGCTTAAGGAGCAGCCATGACCTGGTCTCGTCGCCAGTTTCTCACCGGCGTCGGCGTGCTGGCAGCCGTCAGCGGCACCGCAGGGCGCGTGGTGGCGAAAACGTTGAATATCAATGGGGTGCGTTACGGCATGGTGCATGACGAGTCGTTATGCATCGGCTGTACCGCCTGTATGGATGCTTGTCGGGAAGTGAACAAGGTGCCGGAAGGCGTCTCGCGCCTGACGATTATTCGTAGCGAGCCGCAGGGCGAATTTCCTGATGTGAAATATCGCTTCTTCCGTAAGTCTTGCCAGCACTGCGATCATGCGCCGTGCGTTGACGTCTGCCCGACCGGTGCGTCTTTTCGCGATGCTGCCAGTGGGATTGTCGATGTTAATCCGGATCTCTGCGTCGGTTGTCAGTACTGCATCGCCGCCTGTCCGTACCGCGTGCGCTTTATCCATCCGGTCACGAAGACGGCGGACAAATGCGATTTCTGCCGTAAGACCAATTTGCAGGCCGGTAAGTTGCCCGCGTGCGTTGAAGCTTGCCCGACCAAGGCGCTGACGTTTGGCAATCTGGACGATCCCAACAGTGAGATTTCGCAACTGCTGCGCCAGAAGCCCACTTACCGCTACAAGCTGGCGCTGGGAACCAAACCGAAGC
>ERZ773147.3150-NODE-3150-length-13052-cov-3.715242_pt1 | contig 13052 bp, 10 predicted proteins | sample MGYA00580851_ERZ773147 | MGnify/ENA primary metagenome ERZ773147 (study PRJEB29015, sample SAMEA2737818) | human gut metagenome | biome: human gut; feature: human-associated habitat; material: faeces | place: China | collected 2012 ... | reverse complement strand
TATAGCCTGATTGAAACGGCGAAGGAGAACAAACTTGACCCGTACCAATATCTGCTTTGGATCCTGCGAAATGCGCCGGGTCTGAGCGAAACTGATGAAGCATGGACTGAAAAGCTGCTTCCCGCAAATGCCCCGGAAGAATGCTATATGCCGCTATAACAGAGATAATGTACAATAACGGACCTGTTGACAAAAGCAAAACTTGGGTCGGGAATTTGCATTCTCAGTCCAAGTTCTACAGGATTCCAGCCCAGAAAAGATGGCCTTCACCATCCTTCTGAGGTTTAATGCCATGGCAGATAAGAGGCATTCCTCTGTCGCGGCTAGAATGCCTCGTTTGCGAATGGAAGAAAGATTATGTTCTCGTTTCATCACGGAAAAACTTCCTTCTATCCATATTTTTCGTTTTTTCATCATATCCCAATATTCCGCTGTTCCAACACGTTCATGTCCACGGTGGAATGCTGGATAACAACTGCTGGCCAGAATTCTGCGCCGTACACCGGTCTGATCAAAGCAACCCTCTCTTTGAGAACAACTTTGACAGGCATCTCCCTGCACTTGATAACAGCGAAGATACTTTCCAGTAGACTTATTGCAATTCAAGCGATGGAACGAAAGACGCTGCCCCATTGGGCAGAGAAAGCAATCTTGCTGCGCAAGATATTGAAATCCGAATTTGGCTGGAGAGTTGGAAAATTGAATCGCAGGGATAAAGCCTGTAATACCGAGCAACTCCAAGCCTCTGTGTACAGCTCCAGTATCATAGCCGCGATCCAGTGCGATCCTCCGCATGGAAAGATTGAGGGATTCTTGCTGACGTTCCAGATGCCGTAAAATCAAGAGGCTCTCCTTCTCGTTTGCGGGGTAAACATTCGCACCTGTAATGATCCCGTGCTTACAATCTACTGTCGCTTCCAGAAGATACCCCACGCCTCGTTTATCACCGTGATGGATATACCCACACTCTGGATCTGTCGTACTCGTTGTAACCTTTTTCTTGACCGTACGGATCGGCGGCTTCTTAAAGCCTGGCTGCTCAGATAGCTCCTGATCCAGAGCATCTAAATAGCTAAACATACTCTGTTCCACAGTTGTTTCCAAGTCTACCCAGCTATTTCTGGATACTTGTGCAGGAAGGTAGCTTCCATCCGCAGCCATCTCTTTCCCGTCAACAAGGCCAGCCTCTATGCACTGCCGGACGATTTCTACAAACACTTTTGAAAACAGCTGGCTCTCGTTCCACTTCCGAATACGCGTCTTGCTGAATGTTGAGTGATCTGGAATTTTATCCGACAGTTCAAAGCCACAAAACCAGCGATAGGCAATGTTGAGTTGAATCTCTTGTACAAGACGACGTTCTGATTTAATCCCATAAAGGTATCCCACCAACAGCATTTTGAACATGCTGACCGGGTCAACAGATGGCCGCCCCACCGCAGAGTAAAACGGCGTAAGCAGATCATAGATAAACGAAAAGGAGATTCTTGCGTCGATTTTCCTTAACAGGTGATTGTCTGGTATCAGGTCTAAAAGATCCATTACTATCATCTGCATCTGCCCGTCTGTTCGTCCCATCATGGATACCACGCTCCTTTAAGCCTATTATACCATATGGAGCACTTTTATGGAGTTTGTCAACAGGTTCAATCCTTGACACTACCATGCAAGGACACTTCATTTATCACCCCGGAATGAAGTATGACATATGCATCTATTGTCGTTTACGTAAAAAAATTAAATTTTATTTTATCCATATTAGTAACAAACGTAGAAAATTAATTTTTTCTTTACTTCACATGAATGGTTAAGTAAGAATATCATTGGAGGCAGGAAACAACAATGAACGATTTAATCTTTGAGATTGGTTTAATATTGAACGACTTACCTCGTTCCGAGCGAGCCTTTGCGCAAGCGGTTATTGAAAGTCCGTCTGCCCTGGAAGGAGCTACCTTACAAAAGCTTGCATATGATACAGGGACAAGCGATGCAACAATAATAAGATTTTGCAAGCGGCTTGGATTCAGCGGAATAAATGATTTCAAAATTGCAATAACCGAAGCGGGCAAAACCTGTCAGAATGTTGACGGGCATTTGTTTTCAAATCTTGATACAACAGACATCATGAAAGAGGTGTACAGGAGTACCCTATACATTCTGAACGATACAATGGCACAGGCAACGGACAAATATGATAAAGCTGTGATGTCGCTGCTGAATGCACAGTCTATAAATTTCTTTGGTATTGGGGAAGCATACATTACATGTATGTATGGCAAATTAAAGTTTTCAAAACTTGGAAAGATGTGCAATGCGGACTCAGACCCCTTTCAGCAATACATAACAGCCGAAAATCTTGGCCTAAAAGATGTGGCAATTGCAATATCGTATGATGGAGCAACAAAAACGATCTGCGATTGCATGAGAATAGCTAGAATGAACAAAGCGACGACAATATCAATCACCAGAAAACATCCGTCCGTCCTTCTGCGTTATACAGAGATGCCTCTATATTCTGTAATTAACGATCTTAGTGAAGCTGGAGAGAAAGCGTCCCGCCGCATTTCAGATCAATTTATAATAGACATTTTGTACTATGCTATGGTGAATAAGATGGGGTATGATGAATACTCGTCTCAGATTTCGGGAGTCCACAGAGCGGTAAGCATGCTTCAGATAGGCAAAGAAAAGAACAAGTCAAATAAATTGTGAAAAGGAGATAAAAATGGCAGAACACATTTATACTAACCATCCCTATACGGAAAATAAGATTAAAAACAAGCCGATTCATATCAAAGGTGACAAAATTGCAAAGTTCATCTATCCAGATATAAGTTTGGCCTATGGTGATCTGAATTTTCTGTATCTTAGCACAGACCATATGACAGTGGTTCTTTGGGAAATGGCACCCGGTAGCCAGTTTAACCCTCCCGATTATCACGAAGGCGATGAAATATACTACATCCTTGACGGCGAGATTACCGAGCTTAATCCCGTTACGGGCGAAGTCATGAGAGCCAAAAAGGGAGAAGCTATGCTTATTCCCAAGCACTCTGTCCATATAGGCATTAATTTTGGCGATAAGGTCATGCGTAATTTTGCAGTCATTGCCCCTAAATCTGTTGTAGACCAAACCTTCCCAACCGATGCAGATCCCCGTCATAAGCTCTATCAGGGCAAGTATAATGGCGAACTTAAAGTTATCAAGGGCTGGGAGGAAAGCGTGTATCATCCCACACTTGATGACATAGGCGAGTGGCCCAAGCATACTGATTTCCTCAGAGAAACTGGATTCTATTATCATATCCCCGAGGACAAAAAGCTTCTTTCGGTTATGGGCGGATATGAAAATCCTGTCCTCGTGAAAACCTGCGTGTCAAATAACTATGTGCATGTGGGTGAATATTTCCTACCTACTGGCGGACCCGGCCCGCGTCAGACTCAGTCAATCAAGTACGAGGGCGAATGCTTTATTTTCGCTCCAGAAGAGAGAGTAAGTGTTTATATTCCTGCCGATCATCAAAGCTATGTTCTTGAACATGAAGAAGGCTTGTATCTGCCCCCCAACACAGAGCATACCATCCTCAACTTCAATGCCAATCCTCTTAAAGTCTTATTTGCTGTAGCACCGGTTGACTAAGTAACATTCCTTGAAGGGAGCTGATTGAGTGTCTGAACTTTTTAGATTGGAAAAACTGTGCAAGGCTTTCCCCGGTGTTAAAGCACTGAACGATGTCAGTTTTTCAATTGAGAAAGGTGAAGTTCTTGCTCTGATGGGCGAAAATGGAGCCGGCAAGTCAACCTTGATTAAGATTCTTGCAGGTGCATATAGGATGGACAGCGGGGAAATCTTCTGCGAAGGGAAAAAAGTTCAAATAAACGATCGCAATGACTCCACGAAGCTTGGTATCAGTATAATCTTCCAGGAGTTGAACTTGTTCTCAAACCTGAGTGTTGCGGAAAACATTTTCGTCAACAGGGAGTTCAGAAAAGCCGGTTTTATATATGACAGAGAAAAAACAAACAGTGAAGCAAAACTGTTGCTTGAAAGAGTCGGCCTCAATTGTTCACCTGACACAAAGCTTGGAAAATTGTCTGTTTCGCAAAGGCAGATGGTTGAAATAGCCAAAGCTCTGTCTGCCGATGTCAGACTCATAATAATGGACGAGCCCACGTCCTCTCTTACCGATACGGAAGTAGATAAGTTATTCGATATCATAAATAACCTCAAAAAAAGGGGCGTTTCAATTTTATTTGTTTCGCACAAAATCAATGAGGTTAGGCGAATTGCCGACAGAGTTCATATTCTTCGGGACGGAGAGTATATCGCAACCCTTAAAAAAGAAGAAATTACGGAAGAAGCAATCATTAAGTCCATGGTTGGCAGAACTCTTGAGAACATATTTGTAAAGCAGTATGCGGAAATAGGGGAAATAGCCCTTGAGGTCAGGAATTTGTGTACAAAGAATTTTTTGAAAAACATTTCCTTTAATGTCCGCAAAGGTGAGATAGTGGGTTTCGCTGGGCTTGTGGGTGCTGGAAGAAGCGAAGTAATGCGTGCGGTTTTCGGGCTTGACGCAATTTCGGAAGGTGAGATCCTGATTGATGGAAAGCCAGTTCGCATAAACTCCCCCAGCGATGCTATTAAACATGGCTTGGGTCTCGTTCCCGAGGATAGAAAACATGATGGACTAATCCTTGGAATGTCCGTTATGAAAAATGGAAGCATTGTTATGCTGGATAAACTGAGCAAGCATGGCCTTATAAACGATGCTCTGGAATATGAAACCATCGAAAGCTATGTGGAAAAATTAAGTATCAAAACTCCAAGCATGGAAAAAGAAGTGAAGGACCTATCCGGAGGAAATCAACAGAAGGTTGTCGTTGCAAAGTGGTTGGCAAATAACCCACAGATTCTGATAGTGGACGAGCCCACACGAGGAATAGATGTTGCCGCGAAAAAGGAAATACATAACCTTATAAGCAATCTGGCAAAGTCTGGTGTTGCAATCATAATGATCAGTTCCGAAATGCCCGAAGTATTGGGAATGTGTGACAGGATATATGTTATGCATGAAGGACGCATCAGGAGCGAGCTGTGCAGAGAAGAAGCAACACAGGAGAAAATTATGAAAGTCATACTACAGGAGGACGCTTAAGGTGGAAAATAAACTTGAAAGGCCGTCCCGGATAAAAAGAATCCTGAAAAATGAGATTTTTGGTATTTTTATCATCTTAATCTTGATGTGTATTGCCCTGACAATACTTAGACCTACGAGCTTTCCCACTGCGGCCAATTTTGCTTCAATAGGCCGAAGCATATCATATACCGGGGTTATGGCCGTAGGCATGACCTTTGTCATAATAACCGGCGGAATAGATTTGACGGTCGGCTCTGTGTTTGGTCTGGCGGGCGTGGTTATCGGAATTTGCCTTCAGTCAAACGTGTCTCTTGCGATTAGTATCCTTCTCGGTCTGCTCACGGGCGTGCTCGTAGGCGCTTTAAACGGTCTGGCTATTACCAAAATCGGTCTGCCCCCTTTCATCGTAACTTTGAGTCTCATGAATATTACAAGAGGTATGGCACAGGGATTTACCAGCGGTTCTCCAATAAAGATTCCTGACAGCCTGAAAGCTCTTGCCATTGGCGACTTTATAGGCATACCCTATACGGTTTGCTATATGATAGTGCTTGCTGTGATATTCAGCTTGATACTCAGTAAAACAGTGTTTGGAAGACAAGTATATGCCTTGGGCGGAAATGAAGATGCTGCCCGTCTCTCAGGTTTAAATACTACCAAGTTGAAGGTGTTTGTGTATGCAATATCCGGTTTCCTTGCAGCCTTTGCAGGTATCATGACAACTGCACGTCTTGGCGTTGCACAGTCTGCAAACGGCGACGGATATGAAATGGACGTTATTGCTTCCGTTGTAATTGGTGGAACGAGTATGACCGGCGGTAAGGGAACAATAATAGGCTCTCTGATTGGTGCAGTTATCATGGGTGTCCTGAGAAACGGACTGGTTATGCTCGATGTAAATGCGTACTGGCAGAAGGTTGTTATCGGCTCGGTTATAATGGGCGCAGTTACAATGGATATGCTAAGAAATAAAAAATCGGGCAAATAAATGTGTGATTTAAGGTTGCAATGCCTTAAAAAAATAAAAAGGAGGGTTTCTCAAATGAAGAAAGCACTATCTATTATCCTCGCACTGGCTATGATACTCGCACTTGGCGCTTGCGCCAAAGCAGATGAAAAGCCAGTTGAAGAAGTTGTTCCCGAAGCAGATGAAAAGCCAGTTATAGCAGTTGTTCCCAAAGCAGTTGACAACCCCTTGAACCAGGCAACAAAGGTCGGCGCAGAGCGTGCCGGCGAAGAGCTTGGCTTCGAAGTCCTCTGGACCGGCACTCCCGATACTGACTCCGCAGGTCAAGTTCAGGTTATTGAAAGCCTGATTCAGAAGGGTGTTGACGGTATCCTTATGTCTGCAAATGACCCTGATGCACTCAAGGACGTTATCAACAAGGCAATGGAAGCTGGCATTCCCGTTGCAACGTGGGACTCTGACTCCGCCGAGTCTAACAGACTGTTCTATGCTGGTACCGACAACTACCATCTCGGCTACGCCTGCGGCGAAAAGATGGTAGAGCTTGCAGAGGGCAAGGAAGATTTCAAGGTCGTTGTCCTCCACGGCACTCCCGGTGCGTCCAACCTCGAGACCCGTATCGACGCATTCGAGGAAGCTCTGGCAGACAAGGAAGCCACCAATATCGAGATCGTGTCCGTCCAGACCTGCAACGATGACAACAACTACGCAGTTGACCTCATGGAGTCATACACTCTTGCACATCCCGATGTGGATGCATGGTATGTAATCGGCGGCTGGCCCTTCTTCGGCTCCACTGATTCCATGCCAAACCTGGCAGCATGGGCAGCCGATGGCGGTATAGTTGTCGCTATCGACACCTTCTGGCCCTGCCTGCAGTTCGTTAAGGACGGCCTTGTAACTTGCGAATATGGTCAGGACTTCGATGCAATGGGTTACCTCGGCGCAACCGAGCTCTTCAAGGTCATCAAGGGTGCTGAGCCTTCCGGAGACTTCGTTGATACTAACATGAACTACTGCGATGCTGAGAACCTTGAGTACATGCTCAGCGTAATTCCTGAGTGGTAATCAAAGCGTATTTGTCTGATTTTAGTTTGAATTAAATATGCAGAATTATTAAACGTTCAGCAGATTCACTCCCGTCTAATAGCCGGGAGTGAACTGTATCAGAGAAAGTGTAACTTATGACGACAGACTATTTAAGAGCATTAGGAAAAAGCAAATCCAAAGGTAGGGCAAAAGGAATGCCTTCTTTCTGTACTGCAAATCCTCTTGTAATTGAGGCTTGTCTTGAATACTTCAAAGATTTTAGTAATATTGTCATTATTGAAGCCACAGCCAATCAAGTAAATCAGTTCGGAGGCTATACAGGCATGAGACCTGCCGACTTCCGTGACATGGTTTATAAAATCGCTTCAAAGCTTAACTTCCCAAGAGAGAAGATAATTCTTGGTGGAGATCATTTGGGTCCTTTGATTTGGAGCGATCTGTGTGAAGCTGAAGCAATGGAAAATGCAAAAAATCTTGTAAAAGAGTATGTTGAGTCCGGCTTCACAAAGATCCATCTTGATACCAGCATGAAACTCGCAGACGACAGTAAAGAAGTGGACCTTTCCGATGATGTTATTGCATCAAGAGGAGTTGAGCTGTATAAGGTCTGCAAAGAAGCATACGCCATAAGAAACAGCAAAGAAATAAAGGATAATTCCCAACCAGTTTATATTATAGGTAGCGAGGTTCCGATTCCGGGCGGTACTCAGAATAATAGTGATTCTCCTACTGTCACGAAGCCTGCCAGTTTGGCGAAAACAATTGAGGCTTATAATAGAGCATTTCAGGTAGCCGAGTTAGATGATGCTTTTGACGATATAATAGGAGTTGTTGTGCAACCTGGCGTGGAGTTCGGCGACGATGAAATAACGGTTTACAATCGTGAAAAGGCTGCAGATTTGGTGGAATACGCTTATGGGCTGGACGGAATTGTGCTGGAAGGCCACAGCACCGACTATCAGACGGCTTCTGCTCTGAGAGAGATGGTGGAAGACGGTATCGCAATACTAAAGGTCGGACCGGCACTTACTTTTGGACTTAGGGAAGGTTTGATGGCCCTCGAAATGGTCGAAAAGTTACTTGTTCCACCAAAAAACTGGTCAAACTTCTCATCTACACTGGAAAAAGCTATGACGGATAATCCGTCGATGTGGATCAAACACTATCATGGTTCTGAAGATGAACTGAGGGTTAAACGTTTTTATTCACTTTCGGATCGCTGTAGATATTATTTGAGCGACCCTAAGGTGGAAAAGGCACAGAAGAAGTTATTGGATAACATGGATAAGGTGAAAATCCCCCTAGGCTTGTTTCATCAGTTTATGCCCAAACAGTACGAGAAAATAAGCAAGGGAGAGCTTGAATATTCTTCGCGCAGCATTGTGAAGGATTTTATTAAGACTTATATTGACGACTATAGTTTTGCATGTAAATCCAGTGCCGATAGAGGTGAGAAAATGTATGACATTGTTACTATTGGAGAAATTCTAGTAGAGGTGTTAACCAACAGAATAGGCCAGCCCTTTACAGAAAGCGGATACCTAAGAGGGCCATACCCAAGTGGTGCTCCTGCAATATTTATCGACCAGGCGGCATTGTGCGGTGCAAGGACAGCTATCATTTCAAAAATAGGAAATGATGATTTTGGAAAGATAAATATGAAGAGGCTGATTGAGGACGGCGTGGATACTACGCAGGTCATCTGCACAAAGGATAACACTACCGGCACAGCTTTTGTCACATATTTTGCAGATGGTGAACGTCAGTTTATTTTCCACTTCTCCCATGCGGCATGCGGCGAGTTGGCTCCAGAAAATGTTAATGAAGAAGTAATAAAAAAATCTCGCGTGCTTCACATAATGGGCTGCTCCATCACAGGAAGCCCTTCAATGGGAGAGGCAATAATGAAGGCGGTTCGTATTGCTGCTGAAAATAATGTTAAAATTGCTTTCGACCCGAATATCCGTCCTGAACTTTATCATGGAAGAGTTGCAGATTTTTATGAGGAAATTCTTGGATACTGCGATTTTCTTTTGACCGGTAAAAATGAAATCTCCTTGCTTTGTCCCAATATTGAAAATCCGATTGATTATCTGGTGGGAGAAAAAGAAAGAATTGTCGTCGTAAAAGATGGTTCAAAAGGAGCATCACTTTATACGAAAAAAATCAGGTTAAGAGCTCCGGTTTTTCCGGCAAATCAGGTGGATCCAACAGGAGCTGGAGACAGCTTTGACGGGACTTTCCTCGCTTTGATGTGTGATGGTTATTTCCTTGAAGATTGTATGCTCTACGCTGCCGCTGCCGGCGCAAAAGCTGTGGAGAAGCGAGGACCAATGGAGGGCAACATCTCGTTTGAAGAACTCAAAAAGTTCGTGTCTGATAATCCTAATCTTAAGGTGGAAAAATTTTGACCTTTTATACTGAGGGAAAATAATACATACAGAGCGACAAGGGGTAAGTGCTGCTCCCTTGGTAAACCTGTGACCTAAATCAAAACAGACTTCCTCAATTTTTGAGGAAGTCTGTTTTTTTGCGGATGTACCGTTATTATGCGATTACCTTGCGCTTGCTTACACCTACCGATGGTTTTGCGGATTTGAACTGGATGACACGATCCCAAATCACTCCACATTCAGCAAGACCAGAACACGAAAATGGCAGCAGAGCAGCCTTTTTCAGAAAGCCTTTTATGAAATAGTCAAGCAATGCATAGACAGCGGGCTGATCGACGGAGAAGCGATGGCTGCGGATGGAAGCTACATTCCGGCCAACGTATCAAGAGAAAGCTGGATCAATGTAGAAACAGAAGTTGAACAGAGTATGCAAAGCTATCTCGATTCTTTGGATGAAGAGCTTTCCAATCAGCCGGGCTTCAAAAAGCCGCCAACAAAAATTGTAAGGAAGTGCCGTACCACCAGCCAAACAGATCCAGACAGCGGTTATATCAATCACGGCAGCAAACGCGGCATCGGGTATCTGATGGAAGCAACTGTGGACTGCAAACACGGCATTTTAACAGGCGTTGATGTATATTCTGCCAATGAGAAGGAAAGCGTCCTGATCTTGCGGCATTTGGAACGGCAAATCAATCTTGGCATCCCAATGAGCCGGCTTGCTCTGGATCGCGGATATGAGACTGGTGCTGTTCACCGGGGGCTGGAGCTTCTGGGCATTATCGGATATATCCCCGCAATTCAATTCTCCAATCCACCTGAGAAATATGGATTCTCCTACGATCCACAGCTGGACGCATTCATCTGTCCGGAAGGAGTTCCTCTTACGTACCACAGGCTAAATTGCAGCAAATCGACGGGCAAATATCTGCGGTGCTACCAGGTCGAGGGCGATGCCTGTATGCGCTGTCCAAAACGGCCGGGCTGTTTTGACAAGGCTGGAATTCGGCGCAGAGTGCTGGCCAGCAGCTGCTATCCGGCATTTTTCAGAGGGCATCAGCGCGTGGGAACTCCTGAATACCTGTCCATGATGCGGCTTCGCAAAATCTGGGCCGAGGGCAGTTTCTCCGTCTTGAAACGGGAACACTGTATTTCAAGGATTCGAGAAAGGGGCATTCTCGCGGCTACGGAAGAATGCCTCCTTGCCGCCATGGCCCTAAATCTTAAGCGGATGGCAAAATGCCACCTTTCGCTATCTCACAATTTATTATTCTGCTGGAACCACTGTGGGTTTCAGCAGTTTTTTGCTTTTGTCAACAGGTCCAGATTTATGCGCAAATTTATTTGCAGGTTCCAGCTGAATGAAGTCAGCCGGCAATAGAGGCGTCGTCCAGAGCCGCCTCCAAATGCTTCATGTCCATGTACTTCTTGTTGCCCCACTGGGTGCCGGCCACATGGCGAAGCCGGGCGCCGACCAGCATCAGGGCAGAATTGCCGTCTGGGAAACTGCTATCCGGATTTTTTCAGAGGACATCAAGCAAGGGGTGGGAACGCCTGAATACCCGTCCATGCTGCGGCTTCGCAGGATCTGGACTGTGGGCAGTTTCTCCGCCTTGAAACGGGAACACTGCATTTCAAATATTAGAAAAAGGGGCATTCTTGCAGTGATGGAAGAATGCCCCTTTGCTATCATGGCTCTACATCTTAAACAGATGAGAAATGCCATTTTTTCTATCTCTAAATTTGCAACAGCCCATCAAAAGGGGTGTACCATTCGTTGAAATACCGCGACGCATAATGGCAAAAAATCATGGCTATGCCAAATACAGAACGCATATATCTTGTAAACAGGCATTATAAACAGAAGGAGTCTGTCATTCAAAAGTCGATCCGCTCTGCACAGCTATGGAAAAGTGCTGCTACGGTCAGTTGTTTGCAGTCAGTGCACTATACAGAGGATTTTTCTCGCCATCTGCCACAAGCTGAGAGAGCATCATATCCAAATGCTGAAACGCCACAGTTTTCAAATCATAGCTGCCATTTTTCAGCGCCCAGTCAATGGTGAGTCCGCGCGAAAAAATAAGCAGAGAGTTTGCGATAAAGTCCACAGGAAACTGTGCTTTCAGCTCACCGCTTGCAATACCGTTTTGCAGGATGTTCAGCAGCGTTCTATACATCACACGCTCCTGAGAGTAAAAAAAGGTATTGCCGTTATCGATTTGCTTGAACTGTCCGGAATACTGGCGCACGATAAACTGCACGCCCTTTTCCGACACATAATCATACTTTAAAGAAAATAGCTGATACAGCTGGTCGATGCTGGCGCCGCTGAGCGGTTTTTCCCGAATCGATTTAGAGATAAACTCATCGTATGCGATGTACTGTTCCTGAAAGACCGCATCCAGCGATGTGAAATAGTGGTAAAATGTACCGACGGAAATATTGGCCGCCTTGCATACATCTGTAATTTTCAGCGCCGCAAACCCTTTTTTGGTTCCCAGCTCCATGGTTTTCTTAAATATTTTCTGCCGTGTCCGCAGTGCTTGCTTTTTTCTGGAGGTCAGCTCCTGATTCTGCTTACCGGCCTGATCATTTTTTTCCAATATAGACACCCTCACAATTCCGTGCAGAGTTTTTATTGAATATATTCATATTACCTGTTATCGCACATAATTGCAACAAAAGTTTCTATGAAAAAATTCGATTCATGTTAAATTTTTCCACCAGATAAGATCTATAGGAAAAACTCTGAACAAGCTTGACATGATTTCAAAGCAATGCAGCACATGATTGGTCGCTGCTGCGATTCGATATAATAGATGCGGATCGCTGGGGAAGCCTGTTGCCTGCAGTCAAACACGCGGTCAAATACAACCCAGCCATTTCCAATACGGGACACTGATCAGAAAAGCTGTTAGAGACAGCATCTCGTATACAAAGCAGGCTTTTATTGTTCCCCGATGAGAGATGGTATTCTGCATACAGTTGAACGCCGGAAGGAATACTAAATTCTGGTAAGGCGTGAACCAGCAGAGCATAGTTGCGTAAATAACAAAGCCGATGCCCAGCGGACAGATTCCTACTGCCTGAAAAACCGGCAGCAATACTGTCATTGTCAGGGTAATGGTTGCCATCAGGGAGATCAGCAGCAGCCTTAGCAGCATAACGCTCACCGCCACTACAAGGATCAGAAGCCAGGTATTGTCCACTATGCTGAATATCGGCAGCAGCAGTTCCTGAAGCCACTTATTGATGCCAACCTGTTTCAATAGGATTCCGATGTTTAGTGCGCCGCCCAAAAATACAATCAGCGGCCACGGCACAGATGTAGATAGCTCATTGGGCTCCAACACCCCCAGAAGGAAGCAAGCCAGCGCACCGCAGAGAGAAACTGTTGTGGCATCGATGTGCAGAATATTCTCGAAGATCCATAGTAGCAGGCAGACCCCAAGAATCACGCCGATCTTCTTTTCATCCTTAGAAGGCTTGCCCATCTCATCC
>ERZ773147.3144-NODE-3144-length-13075-cov-7.513671_pt1 | contig 13075 bp, 10 predicted proteins | sample MGYA00580851_ERZ773147 | MGnify/ENA primary metagenome ERZ773147 (study PRJEB29015, sample SAMEA2737818) | human gut metagenome | biome: human gut; feature: human-associated habitat; material: faeces | place: China | collected 2012 ... | reverse complement strand
TCAGCGCCGATTTTCGCTGCCGAAAAGCGTGTGTGTCCTTGTTAAACGAAGGTATACATATCAATTATACTTTCCAAACAGCAAGCCGCGCGGATCATTACGACCCGCGCGGCTTTGTTCAGAAAGAGATTATGAAAAAGATGCAGGAAGATGTCTTGATTACTTGACCATCGCAGCCTTCTTGGCTTCCTTCTGGGCCTCCAGCCGGCTTACAATGACGGCACAGGCCGCATCGCCCACGATATTGATGGTGGTACGGCCCATATCAAACAGACGGTCGATACCATAGATGAGCAGGATGCCCTCCACGGGGATTCCTACGCTGGTGAGCACCATCGCCAACATAACCACACCGGCACCGGAAACACCCGCCGTACCGATGGAGGCAAGCGTCGCGGTCACAACAACCATCACAAGCTGTCCGATGGTCAGCTCCATGCCGTAGCAGCAGGACAGGAAGATGGTATTAACAGCCATGTAAACGGCGGTGCCGTCCATGTTGATGGTCGCACCCAGCGGCAGCACGAAGGAGGAGACCTCCTCACTGGCGCCCAGATTCACTGCGCACTCCTTATTGATGGGCAGGGTAGCCACACTGGAGGTGGAGGAGAACGCAAAGACCATCGCGGGGATCATGCCCTTGAAGAACTTGATGGGGCTCATGCCGCCCATCGTCTTAACGGTGATGGAATAGGTGATAACGGCGTGCAGGATGTATCCCAGATACGCAACACCCAGTACCTTTGCCAGATCGCCCAGAATTTCCGGGCCCTGGTTGGAAACGACCCAGGTCATCATGCAGAATACGCCGATGGGAGAGATCTTGATGATGAACATCATCACCTTCATGAACACTTCGTTCAGGCTCTCGAACAGCTCGGCCGTTGCCCGGCCCTTTTCTCCGGTAAGGATGATCCCGGCACCGATGAGCAGCGCAATGACAATGATCTGCAGCATCGAGGCGTTGGCGAAGGGTGCCACGATATTACTGGGGAAGATATCGACGAGGGTGGTCATAAAGTCGGCGCTGGTCGCTTTATCCCATGTGCCCAGTCCCTCGGTGGAAAGCTGCGGGAACCCGCCCTTAAAGATGTTGGCAAGCACCAGGCCGATCACCAGCGCCACAATGGTGGTGCCGATATAATAGACCAGCGTTTTCCAGCCGATGGAGCCGACCTTTTTGATATCCTTCATGCTGATCATGCCGCAGACCATCGAGAACAGTACGATGGGAACCACGATGAATTTCAGCAGATTTACAAAAATCGTCCCGATGGGCTTGATGAACTTGGTGGTAAAGGCCGCGCCGCCGGGTACATATACCAGCGCCCAGCCGATGCCCGCACCGATGATGAGTGCTAAAAAGATCCAGAATGCCAGCGACAGCTTCTTTTTACCGGTTGACATGATGTTTACACCTCGTATCACAAAGAATTAATATGGTTCACAGTATAGCACTTATTTTTCATTTGTAAATACTTTTTGCAAGTTTTTATTTCTCTTAAATTCATTTTTATGCTCCGTACAGGCGAGATGCTCCCTATTTTACGCTTTTTTAGCTAATATGACGAACATTTTTGCATGTTGCTGTTTTCCGTCACTTCATTCCGCGCAATATCCCCTCTCTATTTCCTGCAAGATCCGGCGGGCGGCCCGCAGGGCGTTCCGGCTCCGCCGGAACTGGGCGGCCTTCGGCCGTTCCCCCGGCACAAATACCAAAGGCCCGGCAGGGGTCCCTTCCCCGCCAGGCCTTCTGTTTATAACAATGTCACCGTCACCGCTTCCTTGGGCCGCGCCATAAAGCGTGCCCGCCAGGTCACAGTCTCTACCGGCTCATAGTGCAGCGAAGAATACGCCGCGCGCACATCCTCCCCGGCTTCATCGCCTTTGCCCGAAACAAAAACCGCCGTCGGGCCATCCGCTCCACCGATGATCCCGATGCAGCAGGCGCTCTCCTGCGCCGTAAGGCCATTCTCCACCCTGCAGGCACGGGCCTCATCGCCGGGCGCCGCATCTACCAGCACAAAGTCCCCCACCGGCAGCGGCGGCTCCAGCGTGTACTGCATCTCTACATATTCCGTCGGGAATTCCATCCCCACCAGGGGCAGCAGGCTGCGGTCCATCGTTTCCGGCGTCAAAGAGAGCACCCGCAGCGTATGGGTCAGCCCTGTGCGGGGGTCGGTCAGCGGCACTGTTTTGCCCGGCTCCGCCGTAAATGTGCCCCCGTCCACTGCCTCTTTCTCGGCCGTCATGGTCAATTCCACCGTTTCCGGTTTCAGCACCCTGCCATTCCACAGGCAGCACACCCGCCAGATGGCCCAGCCGCAGTCCCGTTCCAGTTCATAATGTTCCAGCACCCGGTCAGCATCCTCATCGCAGCAGCCGTCCTCCGAGCGCCAATATATCCCATAGTCAGTGCTTTCCCGCAGCGGCTGGCCGTTTACCGTCACCTCTGCCCGGAAGCGCTCCTCCATCGGGTTTTCCGCCTCCATCGCGTCCTGCTCCGCCGGGGTCAGCTCCCGCCGGGACTCGCCGTTTTCCTCCAGCCCCCACTTTTCCGCAAAGCGTTCCAGCGTCTCCAGTGGTACCTTTTTCAGCAGATCCAGCACCACCCCCTCGCTGCAGCAGTACATGGCCGGTACCAGCCATTCCTCTTTGCCCCAGGTAAATGTCTTCCCCAGCGTGATTTCTCTGCCGGGGCGGTGCCGTGGCTTCTTTCCGCCAAACCCGTACTCAAAATAGACTTCCCATTCCTGCGGTTCGCATTTCACCGGATGCAGCAGTTCTTCATATTCCTTCTCAAACCGCAGACCGGAGCAGTCTGTTTCCGCCCGCACTTTCTTGAGATATCGCCACGGTTCCTCCATTGGGGTCAGGCCGCACTTCTCTTCAATCTCCCGCATCACCGCCCGCTGATCCTCGGTCGGCGGATATTCCCGCAGGTACTCCTCAAACTGCGCTTCAGTCCACATCCACGCCTGCTCCAGCGCGGCGGTATCTCCACAGGCCAGCAGCAGCCGCAGGAAGTCCCCCATATCCCGTGCCAATGGCTGCACACAGTCCTGCCCCGGGTTCATGGGACTTACCGAAAAGATGGTCTCCCCATAGCCCTTCACGGTGCAGAAATGGATGCCATCCACCCCCGCCCAGCCGAAGATCTTAGCCCCCTTCGGCGTGCAGGTGTAGCGCACCGCATTGCGGCCGCCCTCGGCGCCCAGCGCCCCCAGGTCAATATGCATTCTCTTAAATTCCGTATAGGTCATGGTTCTCCTCCTTTTTGCGTCCCACTCATGCTTTGTACTATCCCATGGTTTTGCCCCTGCTTTTTCATCCGCTAAAAATCCAGTTCCAGGCCTGGGCGGCCCCCTGCAAAAGCCGGGATCGCCCGCGGCACCGACCGCTTCGCGGACTGCGGCGGCCTACGGCCGCCGCGCGGGGCTCCGCCCCGCGGTGCTGCGGGCGATGGCTGTCTCTCATGGCTCCTACCGTTTTTACCGCAGCTTCTTTTTCCGCTCCCGTACCAGCAGCACCACTCCTACGATCAGCAGCACGGTCAGCGCCGCTACCAACCATTCCAGGTCATACTTCTGCACAAAGTACTTCCAGCTGTGGCCGGTCACATTGCTGTTCCACCAGTATTGCCAAGTGCTGCGGTCGGTGCTCCACACCTTGCGGGGGATCATCACCTCCACAAACCGGGAAGCGATATAAATGATCACATTCCCCCAAAAGCCCAGCATCGCCATGCAGCCCCCGGCGATCACCTTTCCGTTCGTCCGGTGCGGCTTCTGCGCTACGGCAGCGACCGGCCCCTCCGGGCTTTCCCGTTCCTCATCCAGCAGGTAGTCCGCCGATACCTCAAACAGCCGGCTGATTTGCCGCAGATTTCCGGCATCGGGCAGTGCCGTTCCGCTTTCCCAGCGGGAAACCGCCTGCCGGGATACCCCCAGCCGCTCCGCCAGCTCCTCCTGCGATAGCCCCCGCCCTTTCCGCAGCCTGATGATCTTCTCCGATAATTTCATTGCAAGGTACCTCCGTTTGATTGGTGCCCTTATCCTACCAAAGCTCACCCGGCAAATCCACCGCGTCCGCTTCCCATTTCCGCAACAAGAGTTTACATTTCCTCTTTTTCGTCGTATTTCTCCAAAAAGCTGTGCAGCTCATCGTCATCACCCATGCGGTAGCCCACCGCCGTCGCCAAATTCACATTGTGCATACTGCGGAAGATATTGATATCCACATTTTTATTATGCTGCTTCATCTCGGCGATCAGCCGCTTCATCTCCCGGCGGGCGCTGTCCTCCTCGGCATGTGCGGTGCGCTCGGTAAAGCGGCAGGCGCACTGCAAAAAACGCAGGTTATTGTGCTTCCCCCAGCTGATGATATCTTCTTCCCGCACCAGGTACAGCGGCCGGATGAGCTCCATCCCCGCAAAATTGGTGCTGTGCAGCTTCGGCAGCATCGTTTTGATCTCCGCCCCGTACAGCATACTCATCAGCGTCGTTTCTATCACATCGTTAAAGTGGTGCCCCAGTGCTATTTTATTGCAGCCCAGCGCCTGCGCCTCCTTATACAGGTACCCACGCCGCATCCGGGCGCACAGGTAGCAGGGGGAGCCCCCCTCCGACTCATCCACCACCCCGAAGATCGGGCTTTCGAAAATGCGGATCGGCAGCTCCAGCGTGCGGGCATTCCGCTCGATGAGCTCCCGGTTGGGCGGGCTGTACCCGGGGTCCATCACCAGGTACTCCGCCTCAAAGGGAAAATCGCTGTACTTCTGCAGATGCTGCATACATTTGGCCAGCATCATGCTGTCCTTTCCCCCGCTGATGCACACCGCAATGCGGTCGCCGGGCTGTATCAGCTCATAGTCCTTGCAGCCGCCGATAAACCGGTTCCATATGGTTTTGCGATATTTTGTTATCAAGCTGCGCTCCGCCAGCTCTCCCGCGGTCATCTCTTTCGGCATTTTTCTGCCCTCCCGGTGGTTTTTGTTTCTACCGCCTAATGATACCATACCCCCTGCCCCACCGCAAGCAATGATCTCCTCCCAGCCCGCATCCCGCTCCTTTTCCACCCCCTGCCCACCGCAAAATACGGCCCGCAGGGCACCCCCTCCTCCGGATGGGGTCGGCGGCCTGCGGCCGCCTGCGCCCGGCTTCGCCGGGCGGCCCTGCGGGCCACCCCCTCCCCCATAAAAAATCTCCCCTGCCGCGCGTCCCGCAGGGCAGAGGAGAATATCCTTTTTACCCGCGATGTTCCTCGTTTTCGTTGGTGTGGATGTTGATAAACTCTGCCCGCATCTTGGAATAGAGGATGGTCTGACTGCTGTAAAGTCCGCAGTAGCCGGAAAGCAGATAGCTGATGGCGCACGCCATCGCAAAGTACAGCACATCACCGGTGCTAAATAGCTCAATGCTCAAAAATACTGAGGCAATGGGGCAGTTCACCGCCCCGCAGAATACCGCCACCAGGCCAATGGCCGCGCCAAAGCCCGCCGGCAACCCCATGGCACCGCCCAGCACGCAGCCAAAGCACGCTCCCACAAAGAAGGAAGGCACCACCTCGCCGCCCTTATAGCCAAACCCGATGGTCACCGCGGTAAACAGCAGCTTCCAAAGCCACGCCCACGGCTCTGCTTCGCCGCTCATGGCACGCTCCACCATCTCCATCCCGGCACCGTTGTAATTGGTGTTGCCCACCAGCAGCGTCAGTACGATCACCAGCGCACCGCCCACCAGCACCCGTCCGTATGGATTCGGCAGCAGCCGCGCCGCCAGTTTCCCGGTCTTTTGCAGCCCGCGGCAGAATAAAATACTCACCACCGCGCAGCCTATGGCCAGCAGGATCACCAGCAGCATGGTCCAGGGGTCCAGCCCCGGATCCGCCACCGCAAAGCGGGTCGGCGGCACCCCCATCAGCAGGCTTACCAGATAGCCCACCAGTGCGGCCGTCAGGCATGGGATCAACCCCGCATAATAGAACACCCCCACGCTGATGACCTCCATCGCAAAGATAGCCGCCGTCAGCGGCGTCCCGAATAGCGCCGAGAATACCGCGCTCATCCCGCACAGGGTGGCCAGCGGCAGGTCCTTCTCCCCCAGCCGCAGCAGCCGCCCGGCCTCAAAGCCGATCCCCCCGCCGATCTGCAGTGCCGCGCCCTCGCGTCCGGCACTGCCGCCGCCCAGGTGGGTCAGCACTGTGGAAATAAAGATGACCGGCACCAGCAGCACCGGCACATTCTTGCCAAAGTGCACCGATTCAATGACAGCGTTGGTATCCTTGCCCTCCACCTTGGTCACGCGGTACAGCCCCACAATAATAAGCCCCAGCGCCGGCAGCAGGTACAGGATCCATGGATGCGCTGCCCTCATTTGGGTGGCATAGTTGACGCCGATGTGGAACAGCGATCCGATCACCCCGCCGATCCCGCCGATCAGCGCCCCCACCGCCAGCCACTTGGCCAGCGCAGCCGGGTATGCCCCTATGTGCGCCGCGATCTTTTTCCATTTTTCCATGGTATTCCGCCCTTCTCTCCCTGCTCACTTTCCACAAAATCCCCTTATTTATAGCACCTTTCCCCACCGGTGTCAATGATAAAGCCGCACCCCATCTGCCCGGCGGCATACAGGGGCGGCTCATTTCGTCCTCAGCTTTTTATGAAAATGTAATTTAAGATCAGGCTACTTCAGCAAGCTTCTTCATCACTCTTGCGGAAACTTCAGCATAGTAGGCGGCATCCGCATCAGACAAACTCTTACTATCGATGGCATCGAGCTTTGCCATCATATCAGAGTATTTACCCATATAGCCAGCAAGATCGCCCATCATGGAAACTTGATCAGTAGATGCTTTATACTTCTTCTTATATCATATCCTAAACCCAAAAGAAAGCTAATTTTTGTGCAAATTTTCACTTGTGGTCAAAAGCCCACTTTACTTCGCCCTGCTCCCCCACCAAAAAAAAGCACCCCTCCGGGTGCTTCTTTCGTGCCGCCTATCTGCCTATATCCCATAGTGGATCACCCACCTGTTTTCCCGCTCGGCCCGCCGCAGCAGGGCCGCCAGCTCCGCCATGCCGCCCTGCCGGGTCACCGCTTCCCGCAGCCCCGGCAGCGTCTCCGGCGGTATCAGTGTGATACCGGTATAGCATAGTCCCCTGCCCGGGCGGTCCACCGTGTGCCAGTACATCGGCAGCCCCAGCGTTTCGGGCAGCAGCCGCTCTATCTCGTCATCCTCCACCGGGATGCAACGGTATTTCCCCGGCTCATATTTCTCAAACCGCTGCCCCGCCGCCGGCGCCTGCGGCATCACGCCAAATTCATGCCTCGCCATTTCCCCTCCTGTAATACATACTGTATAATTTCATTGTTTTATCCGGCTTATAACGGGATCTTCGCCTCCTGCAGCCGCTTTTTGCGTTCCTTCCAGTCCGGCATCACCTCGGTCACCACCGCGTGGAACGCCGGGGAATGATCCGCCCGCACCAAGTGCGCCAGCTCATGCACCATGATGTACTCGGTGCATTCCATGGGGGCGTGCAACAGCCGCTCATTCATCGTGATGACCGCCGTGGCCGGCTGACAGCTCCCCCACCGGCTGGTCATCCGCCGGGTGCGCAGCGTCGGCCTGGGGATGTTCCACCGGGCAAACCGGGGGTACCACTGCTCCAGCACCGCCGCAAAAAGCTCCCTGCAGATTTTCTTCCACCACCCCGTCAGGAGCCGTTCCGCCGCCTTTCGGTCGGCCAGGTCGGGCAGCGTCAGCACTAATTGGTTTCCCCGCAGCTTAGCGCCTTTGGGGCTTCCCTTCCGCAGCACCAGCTCCATCTCCCTGCCCAAGCAGGGCAGCTTCGCTCCATTCTCTACCGTCAGGGCCTCCTGCAGACGCTCGTTTTGCCAGCGTTGCCGGGCCTTTTCTATCATCCCGGCATGGCTCCTCACAAATTCATCCACCGCTGCCGCGGACACCCACCCCGCCGTCGAAACATGGATGCTCCCATCCGGCCGCACCCGCAGGTTCAGGTTCTTCACCCGCTTTTTCTGCCACTCATAGCTCAGATCGGTACCATCCACCCACAGTTCTCTGCGCACGGCACATCCCCCTTTCCGTCCTCGTCCACTCCCTGCAGAATCCGGGCATCGGGCCGCAGGCCGCCCGCCCTCCGGGCGGGCAAACGGGCATCCGCCCGTTTCGGCGGCTCCGCCGCCGGGCCTGCGGCCCGCCCCTCCCGCCAGCTCTTTCCTTATCCCAAAGCGGCGCACCCTCGCCGGGTGCGCCGCCCATTTTTCCTTTGGCTTACCGCGGCACGCTTCGCAGCAGCCCCTCCGCCAGACCACTGGCCGTCTCGCAGATGGTCTCCCAGTCGGCGCAGGCCTCATACTGCTCCGGGTTGGGGATGAACCCCACCTCAAACAGCACCGCCGGGCAGAAGCCCAGCCGGGTCACATAATAGTAGCCCCATTCCTCCCCCTTGGTGTCACGGTCGGTCGCGCCGGTCACCGCCGCCGCCAGGTTGGCCGCGTAGGTCTCGCTGTCGTCCTCGCAGTAATAGCTCACCGTCCAGTCGGCGGAAACATACTTGGTCAGCCCGGTGCTGTTGTGGTGGATGGAAAGGAAGAAATCCGGCTTCGCGTCCACCGCCATACGCACCCGCTCGTCCAGCACGATCTTCGGGGTCTCCCGGTCATCGGTCTCTCTCGTCATGATGACCGTCGCGCCCATCTGCTCCAGCCGGTCGCGCACCGCCAGGCTCACCGCCAGGTTCAGCTCCGCCTCCGCCGGCCCGTAAAGCCCCGCCGCGCCGTAGGCGCCGCAGTCCTTGTTGCCATGGCCGGGGTCCACCATCACTGTGATGCCCTCCAGCGGCTTGCCGGGAGTGGCACTCAGCTTCGGCGGCTCTTTTAGGCTCAGCAGCAGGTCGCCCTCCTCGGTGTACTGGAGGTCATACCCCCAGTAGCTTTCCTCGTTCAGCGTCAGCAGCAGGTTCACCCCGCCTTCGGTTTCCTCCCAGCGGGCCTCCTTTATCATCGGTGCCGCTATGCCTTCGGTGCTTTCCGGCAGGGCGGTGTTCTCCAGGTAAATGGTCAGCAGCGCTCCCTCCCGCTTCGCGGAGGCCGCCGGGTAGCTGCCGCAGGGCAGCGTAATGGTCGTCAGCCGTCCCTCCGTCACCGAAGAAACCGCACCGATCGTCGTCTCCTCCGCCGGGGTCGGGGCCACCGTGGCCCGGTCGCTGCTGATGTAGCCTCCCGCCACCTCGTAGAAGATAGTACCGTTATACTGGAAGCAGCCCACCATCGGGATCTTCGCCCCGCGGTGGTAGGTCGCAATAAAGGTGCTGTCATCGGTATAGTCGGTCAAAAGGCTCACATTCTCGGTATTGGCCAGCACCGCCGGGGTGGTGTTCTTCCCTGCGGCGTACAGCCGCCCGGCCGATTCATAGCTCGTGGTCTTGCCGCCCCACACCATGGTGTATTTTACGGGGCCCCAGTCCTGCAGCTCCCCTTCAGGCAGATCGGCCGGCACCTGGTAGGTCCCCTTGTAGGTAGCGGCAATGCCGTTTTTGGCGGTCGCCGCCGTCTGCTGCATCGTCACCGTCTGTCCGTGAATGACCGCGGTCACCTTGCTGCCGCTGGGGGCCACGCACCGGAAGGTCAGCTCCTGACCGGCCCAGACGGCAGCGTCGCTGGTCGGGAACCGGGAGGTCAGGGTGGAGGTGGTGCCGTCCCCGGTGCCGCTGCCGCGGCGGATGGTCAGGGTCAGGCTGTCCTCCCCATTGCGGAAGGTAAAGTAGTTTTTCCCATAGGCCAGGCTCACCGAAACACCAAAGCAGCCGCCCTCCCCGGTGCGCTCCACCTCTTTGCCGTCCATTGTCAGCGGCTTTGTGGGGTCGCTGGTCCCCATGATAAAGACCTGCGCCGTATAAACCAGCGCGTTATTGGCCGGGTAGCCTATATGCAGTTCCTTCGCGTATTCCAGAGAAACAGCGGTCAGCGGCCGGGTCTGAGCCGCATCGGCGTAGCTCAGCAGCAGGCCCCGGGCCGCGGTATTATCGCTTATTTCGCCGTAGTTTGCCAGCACAAAGCCAGCGGCCTTGCCGTTCCTCGCATTGTAGAACAGCTGGCTGCCGGTCACACCGCCCTGCAGCGCCGTTACCACCGGAGTCACCTCGGCGCCGGTGTTCTGCCAGCTCTCACTCCGAGCAATGTACTCCCGGCCGGCCACCTCCGGCAGCACCGGCAGCAGGCGGGTCAGGTTATTTTTCTGTACCAGCTCAGTCAGCTCTTCCCCGGCCAGCTCGGCATCCCAGCGCAGGACCAGCGGCAGGCCGCTCTCTCCCAGCCCGGAAAGCTTATTCCGCAGTTCCTCCGCCGTCAGACCGTCCCCCCATAGGGCCAGACCCGCCGGTTCGTATTTCAGCTTTTTGGCGGGGGCATAGTCCCCCTTTACCGCCGCCCAGATAGCCGGGCTGCCATCGGCGGCCTTGCACAACAGCTCCAGCCGGGAGTAATCCTCCTCGTCCGCCACCTGCCAGTACAGCGTCTCTATGCGGTTCTCCCGCGCGAAGATCAGCAGCTGCCGCAGCGCCTCTTTTTCGGCTTTCTCCCGTTCCCGCGCGGAAAGCTTCTGGGGTTCGGTGTCATCCAGAGCGTCCTCCAGGCTTTCCACCCTGGAAATCTCCAGCGGCAGCTCGTCCATACCGACCCACAGCGCGGTGCCGGGCAGGGCCGGCTCCGCCGCCTCCGGGATGGAAAAGCTCTCCCCCAGCAGCCGGGGCAGGCCCATGGCTCCGGCCGCGATGCACACGGTGAGCAGCAGCACGGTGATTACCGTCAGTTTTCCGGTTTTCTGTTTCATTTTGGTTTCCTCCCTTGGGCGTCACTTACAGCTCAAAGTCCTCCGGCCGGTAATCTCCGGCGGCAATTTTCGGGGCCCGGCGGATCTCCCGCCGCAGCGGATCGTAACGGAAAGCGGAGCAGTGATCCTCCGCCGCCATGACCCCCCGCTTGGGGCACAGCACAAAGTCCTGGTCCACATTGGGCGTCCCAATGGCACAGTACCGGCAGGCCGGGTCTATCTCCCTGTCAAAAAATTTGCTCCTCATAGGCTGTTTCCTCCCTTTTTATATTCCATTTTTCTCCTGCCCGCATCGGGCCTAGGCAAAAAATCCAAGTCTCCATAAAAGGCTTTCCGCCTTGGCTCCAAGCCGGGCGGCAGCATCGGCTCCCCCGCATTTTTCGACCCCATTATACCACACCTTTCCCCGCCTGGGAACCGCCCCGGCACCGAATTTACTTTCCGGTAACAATTCCCTGCCCCTCGGCACATTTCAGCATCAACCGGGCCACGGCCCTGCCTGCGGCCCGCCCTCACCACCTCGGCCACCCCCTGCAAGCCACAAGCCCCGGCCCGCAGGGAGCCGCCCTCCGGGCGGCTGCGGCGGCCTGCGGCCGCCTATGAGGGGCTCCGCCCCTCGGCCCTGCGGGCCCCACCCCCACCATTCCCATCAGGTCCAAAGTTCTCTCTCCCCGCCCGACCCTGCGGCCCTGCGGCGGCCTGCGGCCGCCCCCGCAGCTTTATCCCTCTGCCGCCATCCCCCGCTCCCAACGGACGGTCAGCAGCAGGCACAGCAGCACCATCGCCCCGCTGCCCCACAGCATCCGCCCCACGGAAAAAGCCGGCACAGCTGCCCCGGTCATGGCCGGGAGCACCGCCCTTTTCAGCCACGGTACCGCCAAAAGCGCCGTGAAAAGTCCATGCAGCAGCCGCCCCCACAGCAGCTTACCCCAGGGCAGCGGCTCCTCCCCAAAGCAGGCCGAAACCTGACAGCAAACCGAAAGTCCCCCAAAGGAAAGCAGAAACGGCAGGATCTTGCCGGCCTCGGTAGGGGGCAGCTCCGCCGCCAGCGCCGAACCCGCACAGATCTCCAAAAGGCCGGTAAAAAAGCAGTGGGCCACCTCTCCGGCTATTCCCCCGCGCGTGAGAAAAGCCACCCCCCTCTCCAGCAAAGGGAACAGCCCGCAGGCGGAGAATACTTCCGCAAAGGCCGAAAGCAGCACCACAAAGGCGCAGATATTCACCGCCGAGGAAGCCGCCGAACCCACCGACCGCACCAGCAGCACCGCGGCCGGCTCCGTTTTGGGAGAAGACCGCAAGCGGCTCCCTTTGGGCGGCAGCGGCCGGCCCCAGGCAAACAGCCGCCCCAGCAGCAGACCCGCCGCCAGCTGGCACAGAAACAAAAAAATCCCCACCACCGTGGAACCGAAAATGCGGCCGCCCACCACCCCGGCCATATAGGCCGGCCCGCTGTAAATCAGCACCGGGGCCGCTTCCTCCGTTTCCCGCGCGGTAAGGGCCCCCTGCCGCCGCAGCTCTGCCAGCGTTTTGGCCCCGGCGGGATACCCCCCGATCCAACTCATCAGCAGGGCCGGCGCCGCAGCCGCGGGCAGCCGGAAGCAGTATCGCATCACCCCGGAAAGGAGGGCCGCCAGTCCCGCGCCCCCGGGCGCCCCCGCCAGGAATACCGAAACCGCCAAAAACGGGAACACCGCCGGCAGAATGACCCGCCCGCAGGCGGAAAGTCCCCGCATCGCTCCCTCCGCGGCAGCGGGGGCATAGCCGATCAGCAAAGCAGCGCCCAACAGCCCGCCAAGCGCCGGTAGGGTATTCTTCGGGGCAAAACGAGCCATCGCCGCACACTCCTTTCCGTTCCCTATTCTCACCGCCCCGCAGGCTGACTGAGGGGTTGCTGGCAAAAGGTAATAATTTCATCTCGCCTTCGGCGGCGCAGAGTCACCGCAGGGTGACAGACTGTACGCCTGCCCGGCGAGGGGTTACTTTTCTGTGAAGAAAAGTAACCAAAAGTCACTCGGGGAGGCCCCCGAGACCCCCACGCGTCGGTACACCCCGCCCGGAAACGCTGCGCATTCCCGGAGCGGGATTAGACGACGCTTATAAGGTGCCGCAGGCGCATTTAATTCGGCCCCTGCTGCATCCCAATAAAATGCGCCGCAGGCACCATGAGAGCGTATCCAGCCGCAGCTTAAGCGTTAGGGGGTCTTGGGGCACAGCCCCA